>Ga0256914_1003393_pt1 | contig 12564 bp, 9 predicted proteins | sample HulkmetaG_FD_191571 | JGI IMG/M metagenome (GOLD analysis project Ga0256914, IMG submission 191571) | Hydrothermal chimney microbial communities from Main Endeavour vent field at the Juan de Fuca Ridge, Pacific Ocean - Hulk | ecosystem: Environmental > Aquatic > Marine > Hydrothermal vents ...
CCTTTTCATTACTTGGAGAAGGGGCTGGAAAAAACGGGGATGAAATAAGAGTTCTGATCCTATTATAATCTCGAAATATCCAAGATCTTGCCGGGGTTTGAACCAATCAAGGGCCTCACATCTCAAACTGTCACATTCGTTGAATATGGCAGAAGCCCGGACAAAATCCATTATCTCATCTTCATAATCAGTTACTGTCACATCATGACCAAGACTGGATGCCACCATGCCAGGAACAGCCATCCCTGCACCAAGCTCGAGAATCCTCTGTCCCTTCCTAGGGGGGAGTTTTGCCAGAAATTCCGATAGCACAAGGGAGGCCTCCCATATCTTCACCCAAAAGGGGAACTCTGGTGCGTTTTCATAAACTTCCATATGAAATAACGGAATAAGGTCTGCAACGTGAAGAAAATAAAAAGGCCTACCACCAATACTTACTCTTTCTACATCGAGACTGTACTTGACCTTCAACCTGTTAACGATGGGTAGGGCTGCTTCAGGTACTTTGAATTTTCTAGCCCTACCCCCTTTTTCTTCTCCTCTTGAGGAGGCTATTGGTAGCTTAAGCGTCATGCTGCCGTCTGTGCCTCCTTTGCCTTCTTTCTGTTCTTATCCCTCTGGTCGTAATAGACCCTTCCAGTCCCTGCAGGAATAAGCCGACCCATTATAACATTCTCTTTAAGCCCTCTTAGATGGTCGACCTTGCCAGCGATAGATGCATCCGTAAGGACTTTGGTTGTTTCCTGAAAAGATGCAGCAGAAATGAAACTGTCTGTGGTCAAAGACGCCCTCGTAATACCAAGAAGCAGGGGTTCTGCAGTAGCAGGCTCTCCACCCTGAGCCAATATCTTTTCATTCTCCTCTTCAAACACGTGACGTTCCACCTGTTCACCTAACATGAAGCGGCTGTCTCCAACGCTTGTTATCTTGACACGTTTGAGCATCTGACGGACAATAACCTCTATGTGTTTATCGTTAATCTTCACACCTTGGAGCCTATAGACCTCCTGTATCTCGTCAACAAGATATCTGGCAAGCTCTTTTATACCTTTTACTCTCAAAAGATCATTGGGATTAAGGACTCCATCCATAAGAGGTTCACCAGCACGCACATAGTCACCTTCATGGACAGCGATATGTTTGCCTCGTGGTATTAAGTACTCTCTGGGCTCGCCATATTCAGGAGTGATTATTATTCGACGCTTATTCTTTACATCCTTGCCAAAAGAGACCACACCGTCAATCTCAGAAATAATTGCATATTCCTTGGGCTTTCTAACTTCGAACAACTCTGCAACCCTTGGCAGACCGCCTGTAATATCCTTGGTTTTTGTAGTTTCTCTTGGAATCTTAGCAAGAATGTGACCAGGTTCAACTATGTCACCCTCGTTTACTGTAATGATGGCACCAACTGGAAGCTGGTAACGAGCATCGCCTTTGGTCTGGACCAGCTTTTTGGTACGGCCCCTTTCGTCCTTTATTGAAATTCTAGGACGGTATTCAGAGGCCTTGTACTGGATAACAACCTTGCTTGCCTTACCAGTAACAGGGTCCACCTTTTCCTGAATGGTTACACCCTCTATGATATCACCAAACTTCACCTTTCCTCCAACCTCAGTGAGAATAGGTATGGTGTACGGGTCCCACTGGGCAAGCTTTGTTCCTGGCTCTACCTCCTGCCCATCCTTTACCAGCAACTCGGCACCATAGATTACAGGATAACGCTCACGCTCTCTACCATCTGGAGCAACAATCACTATTTCACCATTCCTGTTGAGCACTACCTCCCGACCTGCTGCATTGGTAACAGTTATAACCTTTTCCAACCTTACCGTACCTGTGCCATTACAACGGATCTCTGCCTGCTCTGCCTTACCACTTGCAGTTCCGCCTATATGGAAGGTACGCATGGTAAGCTGGGTGCCTGGCTCACCAATGGATTCGGCTGCAATGATACCGATGGCCTCACCTCGAACCACCATGCTGCCTCGGGCCAGATCCCTGCCATAACACTTTGCACAGACTCCGAAGGGGGCACGACATGTAAGGACAGAACGTATCTCCACCTTGGAGATTCCAGCATCTTCTATTTTTTTGGCCTTCTTTTCGTCTATTTCTTCGTTTGCTGGAACAAGGACCTCTCCTGTCACAGGATCGACGATATCCATAAGGGCAACCCTTCCAAGTACCCTCTCTGAAACCCTCTGGATTATCTCGCCGCCTTCCATGAGATGATCCATCTCTATACCATCGATGGTACCACAGTCGTCCATGGTGATGGTCGAATCTTGGGCTACGTCCACCAAGCGCCTGGTCAGGTAACCTGAGTTGGCTGTCTTCAGAGCCGTGTCAGCAAGGCCTTTGCGTGCTCCATGGGTGGAAATGAAGTACTCGAGAACGCTGAGTCCCTCTCTGAAGTTCGCCTTGATCGGAGTCTCGATAATCTCCCCAGAAGGCTTGGCCATAAGTCCTCTGATACCGGCCAGCTGTCTGATCTGATCCTTGCTACCCCTGGCACCAGAATCGGCCATAACGAAGATGGGGTTAAAGCTAGGGATCTCTATCTTGTTTCCATCCTCGTCCTCGATGTACTCCTTGGACATGTTCTCCATCATGACCTTGGCCACTTCATCGGTAGCCCTGGTCCATATATCGATTACCTTATTGTAACGCTCACCATCGGTGATTAAACCTTCAGCATACTGATTTTGAACCTCGGCAACCTCCTTTTGGGCACGTTCAAGGATATCGCCCTTGCTTTCGGGTATCTTCATATCGTTTATACTTATAGAAAGTCCCGCCAATGTGGCATTGTGATAACCCAAGTCCTTGAGCCTGTCTGCCATAATGCAGGTCTTCTTGGCACCTGCTGCCCTATAGGCCTTATCTATAAGCTGGGCAAGATCCTTCTTTCTCATGACTTTGTTCACCATAGAAAAAGGAACTTCATCAGGAACTATGTCATAAAGAAGCACGCGTCCCACAGTAGTATCCACCAATTCCCCATCGAGCATAACCTTGATGGCAGCCTGAAGATCAACAGCCCCTTCGTCATAGGCAAGAATTACTTCATCAATAGAGTTAAAGGACTTACCTTCGCCTTTGGCCCTTGGCTTTTCACGTGTCATATAATAGATACCAAGAACAATATCCTGGGTAGCCGTTATAATTGGAGACCCATGGGCAGGAGACAGAATGTTGTTGGTGGACATCATTAGTACCCTGGCCTCTGTCTGGGCCTCTACTGAAAGTGGTACATGGACTGCCATTTGATCTCCATCGAAGTCTGCGTTGTATGCCGTACAGACCAAGGGATGAAGCATTATGGCCTTTCCCTCCACTAGCACCGGCTCAAATGCCTGTATACCAAGCCTGTGAAGGGTCGGGGCACGATTAAGGAGCACTGGATGCTCTCTTACCACCTCATCTAGGGCATCCCACACCTCTGGCAACTCCTTTTCCACCATCTTTTTGGCACTCTTTATGGTAGAGACTAGGCCTTTCTGCTCAAGCTTGTTGTAGATGAAGGGCTTGAACAGCTCGATAGCCATTCTCTTTGGAAGACCGCACTCATGTAACTTTAGTTCAGGACCAACCACAATGACAGAACGACCAGAGTAATCCACACGCTTGCCAAGGAGATTCTGCCTGAAGCGTCCCTGTTTGCCCTTGAGCATGTCAGACAAAGATTTGAGTGGCCTCTTGTTTGGCCCTGTTACCACCCGGCCGCGTCTGCCATTATCGAAAAGGACATCAACCGCCTCCTGGAGCATGCGCTTTTCATTCCTGATGATGATATCAGGAGCATCTAGATCCTTGAGCCTCTTGAGCCTGTTATTTCTGTTTATTACCCTGCGGTACAGATCGTTAAGATCAGACGTTGCAAACCTGCCTCCATCAAGGGGGACAAGGGGCCTCAAATCTGGAGGCAGCACAGGGATGACACTCAAAATCATCCACTCTGGTCGATTACCAGAGCCTCTAAAGGCCTCTACCACCCTTAATCTCTTTCCAAGCTTTTTTCTCTTGGCCTCGCTCTTGGTCTTTTGCATCTCTTCCCTCAGCTCATAGGAAACCTTATCAAGGTCCAAATGGCTGAGGAGGTAATGTACCGCCTCGGCACCGATTCCTACCTGAAATTTGTCGCCGAATTGTTCATAGTTTTTTTGATATGTCTCGTCAGACATGAGCATTCCAACTGGGATATCTGGTATGTCTGACTCTATGACAATATGTGATTCAAAATATAAAACCCTTTCTAACTCCTTAAGACTCAGATCAAGGAGAGCACCAATCTTGCTTGGCAAGCTCTTTAAAAACCATATATGGGCCACTGGCGCGGCAAGGGATATGTGAGCCATCCTCTGACGCCTCACCTTTGACTGGATTACTTCAACACCGCATTTTTCACACACTATGCCCCTGTGCTTCATGCGCTTGTACTTGCCGCACAGACACTCGTAATCCTTTACAGGGCCAAATATCTTTGCGCAAAAAAGTCCGTCCCTTTCTGGCTTAAAGGTCCGGTAGTTAATTGTCTCTGGCTGTTTGACTTCTCCGTGAGATCTTTTGAGTATAATCTCTGGTGAAGATATTGATATCCTGACTGCCTTAAAGTTCAAAGGATCCTTTGGCTTTGTAAACAGAGAAAGAAGATCGTCCATAAATAGACCTCTTTTGATTTTTTTACTAAAAAATTAAGGTTATCAGCACCCCTTGAATTCACAACATAGGGGGAGCTGGAAATTTTCACTTTTTCACTACTCAAGCAACTCGATATCCATGCAAAGGCCTTGAAGCTCCTTAACCAAAACGTTAAAGGATTCTGGAATTCCTGCCTCCAGAAAATTGTTTCCTTTTACAATCTTTTCGTACATGCGAGAACGGCCTGTAACATCATCCGACTTGACGGTAAGAAACTCCTGAAGGGAATATGCGGCTCCATAGGCCTCCATGGCCCAGACTTCCATCTCTCCAAGCCTTTGACCGCCAAATTGGGCCTTTCCGCCAAGGGGCTGCTGGGTAACCAGAGAATACGGTCCAGTAGAACGTGCATGTATCTTGTCTGAAACAAGATGATGCAGCTTCAGCATATACATAACACCAACTGTTATCTTTTCCTTAAAGGGCTCACCAGTAAGACCATTGTACAAGGTAACTTGACCTATTTCTGGCTGGCCACCTTCTTTAAGCAGCCTCTTTATAATCTCTTCGTCGGCTCCGTCGAATACAGGAGTAGCAACCGGCACTCCATTTTCCAGATGGAGGGCAAGTTCTCTTATCTCTTCATCAGAGAGGCCAGCTATTAAGACGTCAAGCTCCTCACGAGAGTATATCTTGGCCATCTTTTCCTTGACCTTTTCGATCTCGTACTTTTTGGCAAGCTCGGCTATCTGCTCACCCAACTTTTTTGCTCCCCAGCCAAGATGAACCTCGAGTATCTGTCCAACGTTCATTCGAGATGGAACACCAAGTGGATTCAAGATTATATCAACTGGGGTACCGTCTTCAAAATAAGGCATGTCTTCAACAGGCACTATCTTGGAAACTACACCTTTGTTTCCGTGGCGTCCGGCCATCTTGTCACCAACTTCCAATTTGCGTTTTATGGCAACGTAGACCCTCACCATTTTGATAACGCCTGGAGGAAGCTCGTCTCCCTTTTTGAGACGCTCAATCTTGCCCTCAAAAAATTCCTTTATGCGCTCGATTTCAGATTCATACCAGTCTAAGATATCGACAACATATGGATCAACAGAATTTCTTCCCTCCAGGATCAGATCTCTAAGCCTGTGAAGGGGCACCCTCTTCAAGGCGTCTTTAGTGATCTTCTTGCCAACATCTAGCAGAAGTCTGTGTCGCGCATCTTTTATTACAACAGCAGGCTTCTTACCAACCAGATATTCTTCCAGCTTCTTTAGAGCAGTACGCCTGATAACATTTATCTCGTCTTCTTGATCCTGCATTATTGCAGCGATCTCCATATCTTCCAGCTTTTTGGCACGTTCATCCTTGGGAATTCCTTTTCTAGAGAAGACCTTGGCATCAACCACTACACCCTGTACCCCCGGAGGTACTCTGAGGGATGTATCTTTGACGTCTCCTGCCTTTTCCCCAAAAATGGCTCTTAAGAGTTTTTCTTCTGGCGACAACTGGGTCTCACCCTTGGGCGTTACCTTTCCAACCAGTATATCGCCTGCCTTGACTTCGGCGCCTATCCTAACGATTCCAGACTCGTCCAGGTTGCGCAGGGCCTCTTCACCAACGTTGGGGATATCACGTGTTATTTCCTCGCGTCCAAGCTTCGTATCCCTTGCCTCTATCTCAAACTCCTCTATGTGAACCGACGTGTAAACATCATCTTGGACTATCCTTTCACTGACAATGATAGCGTCCTCAAAATTGTAGCCGCGCCAGGGCATGAAGGCCACTACCACATTCTTGCCCAAGGCAAGTTCGCCATACTTTGTAGAAGCACCATCCACTAACACTTGACCTTTTTTAACCCTCTGACCGGGCTTAACTATTGGAATTTGGTTAATGGTGGTTGTCTGATTGGATTTCTGGTACTTGATAAGCTTGTGTATCTCAACCTCAACCGGTTTCCCTGTCTCCGGGTCCTCATCATATCCAACTACCAGCCTGTTGGCATCCACATCTTCTATCCAGCCATCTCTCTTTGCCATAATGGTGACACCGGAATCCCTGGCAACTGCCTTCTCAATACCTGTCCCAACAATAGGCGCATCACATTGAAGCAAAGGTACGGCCTGACGCTGCATATTTGAACCCATAAGGGCACGATTCGCATCATCATTTTCAAGAAATGGAATAAGGCCTGAAGAAACAGATACCATCTGATTCGGTGCAATATCTATCATGGTTACCTCTTCAGCAGGAACCATGATAAATTCGCCCTTGCGTCTGACACCAACAAAATCCTCGACTATACGGCCATCTTTATCTATCCCCACTGTGGATTGGCACACGGTCTCTTCCTCTTCTTGGGAAGCGGTTAGATATACTATCTCATTGGTAACCTTCCTGTTTCTGACCCGTCTGTAGGGTGTTTCAATAAAACCATACTCGTTTACTCTTCCATAAGCACTGAGTGAAACTATAAGACCGATATTGGGGCCTTCTGGAGTTTCAATGGGGCATATCCTGCCATAATGGGTAGGATGTACGTCCCTGACCTCAAAACCTGCCCTCTCCCTGGAAAGGCCTCCCGGACCCAAGGCAGACAGCCTTCTCTTGTGGGTAATCTCAGAAAGCGGGTTGGTCTGATCCATAAACTGTGAAAGCTGACTTGAGCCAAAAAACTCCTTTATGACCGAGGTTACCGGCTTGGGATTCACCAGGTCATTAGGCATAAGCGCCTCAACTTCCTGGAGAGTCATACGCTCTTTGATGGCCCTCTCCATTCTGACAAGGCCAATCCTATACTGATTCTCTATAAGTTCACCTACAGAGCGTACCCGTCTATTTCCAAGGTGATCAATATCATCAACTGGTCCCTGGGTGTCTTTCAGATGTACAAGCTCTTTAACAATAGCTACAATATCAGAGTTAAGGAGTACCCGCTGGGTTAGGGGTACGTCTATACCAAGACGCTGGTTCATTTTGTAACGTCCAACTTCAGAAAGATCATAGGTATCTGGATTAAAAAAGAGGGAATGGAAAAATTTCTCTGCTACCTCGGCTATAAGCGGTGAACTTGGCCTCAGTCTCCTATAAATTTCAAGAATTGCCTCTTCCTGACCCTCCACCTTGTCAAGCAACAAGGTATCCCTAATAGAAGAACTCACTTTTATTCCATCTATAAATAGTGTCTGTATCTCAGTAATTCCATTCTCCCTAAGAATGGTCAGGTCGTCTTCTGAAAGCCTTGTGTTTTTGGGTATAAGTATCTCACCTGTAGCAGGATCAACAACATCTTGGGCAGTAATCTTCCCTACAAGGTCCTCTTCGATAACAGGAACCCGTTCAATGCCAAGATCTGCCAGCTTCCTCAACATGGTTTTTGAAAATTTCCTGTTTTTCTTTAGGATGACCTCGCCAGTCTCAGGATGAACCACCTCTACTGTAGCCCTCTGTCCCTGAAGGAGCTCCGGAATCAATTTTCTGTATATCAACTTTCCTTCAATATAATATGTGTCCCACTTGTAAAATTCGCGCAAAATATCATCCGTAGTCAAACCGATTGCCTTTAACAGAATAGTTGCAGGAAACTTTCTTCTGCGATCTATACGGACATGCAGGATATCCTTGGGATCAAATTCAAAATCAAGCCATGACCCTCTTACAGGTATGACCCTGCACGAATAAAGAAGCTTTCCGCTTGAATGACTCTTTCCTTTATCGTGATCAAAAAATACACCCGGAGACCTTTGGAGCTGACTAACAACGACCCTTTCTGTACCATTTATGATAAAGGTGCCTGTCCTAGTCATAAGAGGAATGGTCCCAAAATATATTTCTTGCTCCTTTATATCTCTAATACTTTGGGCCCCGGTTTCTTTATCCACATCATAGGAAAGGAGCCGAATGACTATCTTGACCGGCGCTTCATAGGTACTACCCCTCTGTAGACACTCTTCCTGAGTATATTTGGGTTGTCCGACCGAATACTGGACAAACTCTAAAGAGGACGCCCCAGTGAAATCCTGTATAGGAAATACAGACTTGAATACCGCTTGCAGGCCAATATCTTTTCTAGCCTCAGGGCTTACATCCTTTTGGAGGAATTTTTCATAGGGGCCCTGTTGTACAGCGATAAGGTGGGGTATATCTATAATTCTCTCTACTTTACCAAAGTTCTTTCTCAGGGGAAAATTCTGAATACTCAACATAGACACTGCCTCTAACTGGCTTGTAGAAGGTTTTTAAAAATTAGATGAGATAGACCGTGAAAAATCAAAAAAATGAGGACGCCTCCACAAAGGCGCCCTGAAAAAACTGAAGTTATTTGATTTCGACCTTGGCACCAACCGCCTCGATCTGTTCCTTGATCTTTTCTGCTTCTTCCTTTGAAACACCCTCTTTAACAGGCTTGGGTGCACTTTCAACAAGTTCTTTAGCCTCTTTAAGACCAAGACCCGTAATAGCCCTAACCTCTTTGATGACTTTTATCTTCTGAGAACCAACATCGGCAAGGATTACGTCAAACTCTGTCTTCTCTTCCTGGGCACCACTGGCCTCGGCTCCAGGAGCCGCGCCTGCAGCTGCAACTGCTACAGGTGCGGCAGCACTAACACCAAACTTATCTTCTAGCTCCTTGATAAACTCAGAGAGTTCAAGCACAGTCATATTTGAAATAAATTCGATTACATCTTCTTTTGTTACAGCCATTTGCTAAATTCCTCCTGATAAAAATATAAGAATCCTTTTAATCTTCAATCTATTGGTTAACTTACTGTTGCTTTTGTTCTTCTATTGCCTTAAGCGCATAAAGAAGCTTGCGAGGCACTGCTGCAAGCACCTGAACCAGATTGGTAGGTGTAGCAACAAGAACAGACAAGAGCTGCCCAAGCAGCACTTCCCTGCTTGGAAGTTTGGATAGCGCCTCAAGAGAACTTGCATCCACTATCTTACCATTGAGGATCCCCGTCCTAAGTTTCAAGGCCTCATGATCCTTGGCAAACTCTACAAGAACCTTTGCCACCGAAACAGGGTCTTCATAAGCAAAAACCGCTGCATTTGGACCGTTAAAATGATCCAACAGAGCCTCTCCATCGGTACCTTTAACAGCAAGCCTCAAAAGCGTATTCTTGGCAACCTTCATCTCACCCTGCACTTCCCTCAACTTAGACCGTAACTCATTAACTTCAGAGACTGTAAGGCCTGGAAAGTTTACCAAGGTGACAGCCACCGCGCTTTGAAACTTTTTATTAAGGTCTTCGACCAAGGCTTCCTTTTCTTTTCTTGTTAATGGCAATTTTCATCCCCCCTTTCTACCATAGGCAGTTATTTTTACTGCCAAAGGCAGAGGTCACACCGGTCTCGGTAGGTGAAGCCGTTTCCTGCTTCATTAAACACCAGGTACCTACTGTCTTTGACTTGTGAGCGTCCATCTTTGTTGAACGCAGGTATCTCAATCAGGTTTGCTTAGGCGGCAGCATTCTTTAATTCAGAAGGATCCAGCTTAACTCCTGGCCCCATGGTAGAGGACAAAGCCACACCTTTTACATAGGTGCCCTTAGCTGATGCTGGCTTCATCCTAAGTATAGTTTCAGCCACTGCTGCAAAATTTTCCTTTAGCTTCTCAGCCCCGAAGGAAACACGTCCTATAGGGATATGAACTACCCCCGCCCTATCTACACGGAAATCTACCTTGCCACCCTTGATATCCTTAACCGCTTTACCGATATCAAAGGTAACTGTACCTGTCTTGGCATTGGGCATAAGGCCACGGGGTCCAAGGATACGTCCTATCTTACCTACCTGTCCCATCATATCTGGTGTAGCCACAACCTTATCAAAATCAAGCCAGCCTTCCTTTATCTTTTCAATAACGTCTTCGGCTCCAACATAGTCAGCACCTGCCTCCTGGGCCTCTTTGGCCTTCTCTCCCTTAGCTATGGCCAAAACTTTGACAGTCTTCCCAGTTCCGTGAGGAAGAACCACCGATCCCCTAATATTTTGATCTGCCTTTCTAGGATCCACACCAAGATTAATGGCTACATCAACACTTTCATCAAAATTTGCATAATGGGTGGCCAATACCTTCTCAATGGCCTCATCCAACAGATACTTCTTGGTGGTATCAATAAGTTCTTTAACTTTAAGGTATTTTTTGCCTCTTTTAACCATACTTGTCACCTTCGCGCTAATCTACCACTTCTATTCCCATGCTACGGGCTGTACCTTCTATGGTTCTCATAGCCGCATTAAGATCTGCCGCTGTCAAATCAGGCATCTTGGTCTTGGCAATCTCTTCTACCTGGGCCCGGGTAACCTTGCCGACCTTATCTCGATTAGGAACACCAGAACCCTTTTCAATACCTGCAGCCTTTTTTAAAAGTACAGAGGCTGGTGGGGTCTTCAATACAAAACTGAAAGACCTATCTGCATAAACTGTAATCAGCACAGGTATTATCATTCCTGCCTGATCAGCCGTCTTGGCATTAAAGGCCTTTACAAATTCCATAATGTTTACGCCCTGCTGCCCCAGAGCCGGCCCCACAGGAGGCGACGGACTGGCCTGACCTGCAGGAATCTGCAACTTAATATATCCAGCTATCTTTTTAGCCATGACTAACTCCTGATAATATAAAAAATGATTTAACTAGCCCTTTGAATATGGCCGAATTCCAATTCAACAGGCGTTGATCTTCCGAATATAGAAACCAGTACCCTAACCTTACCCTTATCTGGCTTCACCTCATCTACCACACCAGTAAAATTAGCAAAAGGACCCTCTGTTATAATCACTTTCTCGCCCTTTTGATAATCATATTTGGGCCGAGGCTTAAGAGACCTCTCCTCCATCTGCCTGATTATCTTCTCTGCCTCATGCTCTGGCAGAGGTACTGGATTCTGCTGTCCACCAACAAATCCTGTTACCTTTGGGGTATCTTGGACCAAGTGCCAAGTCTCTTTATTAAACTCCATCTTTATAAGAATGTAGCCAGGATAGACCTTTCTAGATGATGTCCTTTTCTCTCCCTTTACTATTTCAACAACCTTTTCTGTAGGCACAATAATCTCGGAAAACTTATCTTGCATGCCATATTGCTTAATACGCTCTTCAAGGGAGGCCTTAACTTTGTTTTCGAATCCAGAATAGGTATGTACGATATACCACTTATGTGCCATTTAGACAGCCTCTCGTTTTAATCAATTATAGTACCTACAAGCTTGGAAAGTGACATGTCCACAAGCCCTAGGTATACTGCAAAAAAGACCGAGATGGCCAGCACGGCTATGGTCATGGATATTGTCTCTTTTTTATTAGGCCATGTAATCTTATCAAATTCCGCCCTTACCTCCCTGAGATACTGTTTAAAAGCCTGCAAACGCCCCACAGGTACTGAAGCTTGTTCAGACCTTGAAGAAACCGAAGGCCTTGCATCCGGCTCACTTTGCACTGCCTTAGCCACAATACTTTGACCTGTGCCCTGTTGAGCTGTCTTTAACTTCCTAACCTTTTTCTTTGTCACTTGGACTATGCCCCTATCTGTTTAAAAAAGTGGCAGGCCAGGAGGGACTCGAACCCCCAACACCCGGATTTGGAGTCCGGTGCTCTACCATTAGAGCTACTGGCCTGCAGCTTCTATTTCATCTTTATCTCTTTGTGCAAAGTATGTTTCCTGTCAAAAGGACAATATTTTTTAAGCTCCAACTTATCTGGAGTCGTCCTTTTGTTCTTGGTTGTCGTATAATTTCTGCGTTTGCATACGGTACAACGCAATATAATCTTCTCCCTCATATCCGTTTCCTATTCAATAATTTTACTGACAACACCAGCACCTACAGTTCGTCCACCTTCCCTGATGGCAAACCTCAACCCCTCTTCCATGGCTATAGGCTGGATCAACTCCGCCGTTATCTTAACGTTGTCTC
>Ga0256914_1003394_pt1 | contig 12562 bp, 11 predicted proteins | sample HulkmetaG_FD_191571 | JGI IMG/M metagenome (GOLD analysis project Ga0256914, IMG submission 191571) | Hydrothermal chimney microbial communities from Main Endeavour vent field at the Juan de Fuca Ridge, Pacific Ocean - Hulk | ecosystem: Environmental > Aquatic > Marine > Hydrothermal vents ...
TGGCAAGGTCACCCAGGACATAGAGGAAAGGTACCATTTCAACACGGCTATCAGCGCGGTCATGGAACTTGCAAACGAGCTGGCCTCGGTCCTTAGAAAGGATAATCCTGCAGGAGGCAAGGTACCGGAAGACGCTCTCTGGACCGTTGTCCTGGAGGCTGTAGAGGCCATGCTTCTGCTGCTTTCACCTGTTGTTCCCCACATAACAGCGGAGCTGTGGAGCCTTCTCGGCCATGAAAGGATCATAAGTGTCGAGCCGTGGCCCGAGGCAGACGAAGATGCCGCACAGGTTGACACGGTTACAATAGTGGTCCAGATAAAAGGAAAGGTAAGGGGGAAGGTCCAGGTCCCGGCTGGAGCCAGCCAGGAAGACGTGGAGGCCGCGGCCCTTGAAGAGGCAAACGTGAAACGCCACCTCGAGGGCAAGAACATCAGAAAGATAATCTACGTAAAGGACAGGTTGCTCAACATTGTGGTATAAAAGCCTGATGACAGAAATGGCCGGGCAGGCCTTCATCGTACTCATCCTCTGCCTGGCCTGTACATCCTGCGGGTATCACCGGCAAGAGTCCACGGTGCAGCTCCCGGAATGGGTCAGGACCATCTATATTGCCCCCCTGAAGAACAACAGTAACGAGCTCAGGCTGGGGACGTGGATCACGGACGAACTCCGGGAGGAATTCCTGAGGGACAGCGGCCTGAAGCTCGTGCCAAGGGAAGAAGCAGATGTAATCCTGGAAGGCAGGGTATTAAGCGCCTATACAACAGGCCTTTCGTATGTGCGCTATGATGTGGCTGTTGAAAGGCGAATCGGGGTTGAATGCTCCGTAACCCTAACTGAGGCCAGGACAGGCAAAGAGATCTGGCAGAGTGCTACCATTTACAGGGAGGAAGGGTTTTACGTGGCAAAAGACATCATGACCACGGAAGACCACAAGGATACCGCCCTCAAAAAGATCAGCCAGGACATAGCAGAGATCGTGCATCACAGGATTTCAGGGGTATTCTGAGCACCTGGTGACTTGCAAGCCCTGCTTCCTTGTTCTAGGCAAAGACCGTTTTTTTGCGTCAACTTTCCAGCCTTGAAGGTATCTCTGGCAGTTTCATTTATCCCGCTTCGCTGATTCGATGCTTGTAAGAAATTTTTTTCAATATAAAATTGAATTATATTTTCAATTTTTCACAGGTCCTGCATAGGGCATCTAAGTGAAATTCCATGTTGCAGGTCCTGCTAACCAGAAAAGGGGGCCTGCAAATGGGTAAAACGAGATTTTTCAGTACTGTTATCCTTCTTGTTTTTTTCCAGGTATCCATTTTATCTTCATCTGTACTCGCCTACGATAAATATTCAGGCTGGTGGTACGTAAAAGGAAAGGAAGGCACTGGGGTTTCCGTGGAAGTCCAGGGTGAACAGGCATTCGTAGCAATTTTTGATTATGAATTCGGCATTCCCTTCTGGATCAGTGCCTTCGGAAATGTGGAGGAATTGCTGGTGGAGCGCGGGAAACCGGCAGGGCTCTCCTTTTCCGGTGACCTGTGGCTGTGGAATGGTTGGCCCCTGGGCACGGACTATTTTGCTCCTACCGGCTGGAATACAGGCACCATGAATATAGATTTCTTGTCTGAATCCTCTGCAGAACTGACTTATAGCATTTCCAAGGAATTTCTTCAGGGCGACGAGGACGTTACAGTACACGCCAACCTTGACAAATTCATGCCCGATATCTCACCTGGGGACCTGGACCCAAGGGAAATAAACGGCTGGTGGTATGATCCCCAGTATGACGGCATGGGATTTTTTGTGGAAGCATACGGGGGTACCGTTTTTATGGCTTGGTATCACTACGGCAGTGATGGCGGTCCGTGGTGGTGGAGCTGTTACAGTCAATTTTCACCGACAGACAAAAGTTTTTCATGCGGCATTGACGAATGGTCCGGAGGAAGCCCACTGGGATGGTCCAATTACGAAAAGCCCACGGCCCATCTGGCAGGCAACCTGGGATTTACATTGAACCATGACGGCACGGCAGATTTAAACTGGATGGACCACCAGGTTTTCCATCTTCAAAGGTTTATATATCCAAACAACTGATCAACAGGCTGTGGCAGGCAACCTTTGAAATATGCTGTTTTTTTCAAATCGGGACGGACAAGGAAAAGAGAGGCATGGTCAATTGAAAAAAGGTGGCAAGGGGCTCATTCATACTCGACTTTAACAGTGCCGGATAAAAACTGCCGCAATTTCAATTTATTATCGGTATGCTTTTCCTGCGTGGCACTACATCTCCTTTTTCAGCGCTTTCGGGCAAAATTTTTGGGGATTCGTCGGGAAAACAGGAAAACACATGGCCTCGGACCGTCTCGTCTCTGCGGTGATATATGGATCGGGACTAAAGAGGAAAGCCTGGTGAGAAGGGCAAGGAGGCCCGGAAGGATTTTGGAAACAGGAATCCGTCCTGACAGCTTCTAGAGGCTTGGCTGCGCTGGAACCCTCGCCTGCCGCTTACCGTTGGGCTGGCTCAAGGATCTGGCAATGAGATACCTGCGGTTATTCTGCAGGGTGTATGGAGGTTTCGGCAACCTTACCCTGACCCTTTTCTGCATCCCGTGCATCTTATATCGAAGACTCAAGAGGTGCGACTGATCATACTTTTTTACAAGGTATTTGGATTCGGCCCCAGGTACTCATGTGCCGGAAGAACCATGCTTAATCACGTCACACCCCTGTTCATCCAACATATCTATCGTTTCATATTAATAAGCCTGTACTACTTGTGCTTCTTCAGGATATCTTGAATTTGTTTTAGGGCATCGTCGGTGGAGATATTTCTGTATTCTTTAGGTACAGGAACGATCTTTTGGCCGAGCAACGTCATATCCTTTGCCCTGAAGTATGCCTTGAAATACTCGGACAGGCCTGGTCCCTGTAGCTCAAACTTCCACACCGGCCCCATGGCTGATGGGTTCGAACGATCACCAAAGCCCGGCACTCTTCCCATATATTCAACAGGCCCCAAGGCCAGGCTTGCTTGAGCAGCCTTGTGTTTTTCCCACCATGCTCCCGCTCTACCAGCCAGTATCTTTTCAAAAATTTTATCTGGCAGATATTCCAAACCAGACAAATCTGCACTGGAATAACTTGAATAATAGATTTCAGGTTTTCCATACTCAGGAATCCGGATCACAATACAACTCGGAACCTTTCCGGACTTTTTCCTAACGGGCGAAAAAAATATAAACTTGCCACAGCTGAACTTGCCATCCGGTGTGCCACCGGAATACCTTACGTATACGGGGTAACATCCGTGATCAACTTTGTCAGCTATGGCCTTTGCTGTCTCGTACAGGCGTGATCCACTAACCGGATGCCTCTTGGCAAAGGCAAGGGAAGATATCCATCCCAGAACGGCAATCACAGTTACCAAGAAGCATAGGGGCTTATTAAAAAAGAACGATCTGATCATCTATGCACCTTGTTTTTTATCATTAAAATCATCTTAAGGGATTCTTGTCTGACTGCCGTATGATTGCCCCTGGGATACTCGACCCGCACTTTCAGTATATTGGCATTAGGACCACGTACCTTCTTTGGAATTTTATGTTTCGCGCAACCATGACTATGATAACCTATACCGTGTGAATTTCCTCCATTCCTGTGTTTTAAGCACGGACAATCGTTTTTAAGCTTGACATTAAATCTGGGACCTTGGTTCAATATCACCTTTAATGTGGAATTGAATCCAGCCCCTCCGTTAAAGGTATTAGTTGACAATGTAGAGAAACAAAGGGCTGCCACTGTATTTTTAGTGATGTTATGCGGCAATTCGAATGTCCACTCCGCATAATTGCCAGCCCTTCGCAGCCAGTGCCATCCGGCAATCTTAGCCCCATTGGAAGTAAAGCTAATTGGTTTAAGCTCCTGGAGTTGTATAGCCGTGGCTGAAGTCGCAAAAGTTGCAAATAAGCAAATCCAGAAACAAATTGTAAAGAACCTTTTCATATATACCTCCTTTCAGGGTTACTGGATGATCAAAAAAATCATATTTCCAGTATCTTCCAAAATGCAAAGAGTGCAGACAGGTTCAGGGCATCCCTGGCAATGCAGTAGGCGCTGAAAGATGTAGACCTGTACCAAGGCCCAGGTTCCGCTCCGGCAGAAGGCACATGGCGTAGTCTCTTGATATATCAATGCGCACAAGCCTATATTCATCCATGGGTATGTGACCTCCCTTGTGCAACAGGCCATAAGCCACATCACGCGCCACAAAAGCCACCCCTATCATGCCCTCATAACCCAAAAGTTCGCTTTTGTTCCAATGTTTAACAAGGTTTCCCTTGCCCGTATCAGGATCGAGTTTCCAAAGGTTAACTGCCGTACCTGGTTGATTGTCAACTGCATAAAAAATTCCTGAAAAGGGATCCCTGGCTATGGAATCCAGGTCTCCCACGTTTGTGGTGGTGGTTGCTACAACTGAACCCGTTTCTTTATCAAACTTTAGAAACAGGTAAGAATCATAGGTTCCGGGCGCCCTGTCCCGGCCGCCGCCGATGAAAACTCCCCTGACCGGGTCGTATTCCAGTGCTTCTCCAAATTGTAGGCTTGTACTCTTAAGCCGTTCGACATCACCACTTTTGCTGTCCATTACAAAGATGGCAACGTCAGGTGACCTAAGTCCAAGGGAGACAAGAAGATTCTCTGAAGGCCCGGGAGACAAATCTCCCACCGTAACCGGGATAAACCCGTGATTTACAACATGTGCTTTACCCGTTTCAGGGTCGATTGCGAGTAAGCGTTTACCATAATTATCATAGGTATAGATGAAAAGATTATCCACTGCACCGGGCAAGATCCCATTGGCAAAATCTTTACCTTTTTTTGTTATCCAGCTTTCTACTCCAAAATCGCCCAACAATCTGCTAACAGCAAAGCTATTCCATCTTTCCTGAAATACCCTTATCCTCTTGCAATACCAGTCGGTGTTGTTGCGTTTTACAAACGGAGTCCCCATGGAATCCTTTATAAACTCCGATGTCTCATGGGCAGCATTACTGCCCGCCTTTTTTATCTTAGTCCCGGCCTTCAGGGCTTTCTGTAGGTATGCATCTCCCATGACAACTTTGCCCGTTTTTCGAAGTGTGCCCTCAACTTCATGGGACAGTTTTTTACCCTTCCCTTCCAGGGTTGAGGTTATGTCTCGTACCCTTCCCTCAATCTTCTCCATGAGATTCCAGTATTCCGGATCCTTGTTCAACCTTCTGAGCCTGATCTGCGAGACGTCTTCCAGATAGTTTCCAAGCAAAAAGTAATAGGTCTCATGACTGCCCCTTTCAAAACCTTTATAACCCCACTCACCCCAGTTTATGACTCCTCCATCTAAAAATTTATATGGCTTAAAGGCATAACCGCCTGCTGCATCCAGCAATGAACTCCAGTCATCAGGACGCGGAAATGAAACGTCTGACAGTGTCTTGGGTACCACGGGGAAAGGAGACGGGGGCAACACCATCTCTCCACTGCTGTGTCCATGTGAATCAAAAAGGGTTATGGCAATCGGAGAATCGGTTCCAGCTTCCGCAGCAGTCCCAGTCCATACCTCTATGGCGTAGAGCGCCTTTTGAGGTTTTGATGGAAGATCTGCAGATTTCACAACCTCGGTATCCCTATCTATGATTCCCATTGATTTTAGGGCTTCTATGGGCATGGAGTTTGAATCAAACGGTCCCATCACCCTTGGATTATCCTTGGTACTGTCGAAAAATATGAGATTCTCGTCATAAGGACCGTTTCCAGTCATCCACGAACCGCCCATCCTGGCACCAAAAACCTGGACGACAATCCCGCTGCAGTAATCATGACAGGGTTTCAGCTCCTTTAAGGTTCCTAATTCCTTCTTAACCTCTTTACAGTAGTCAAAACAGCTGTCATGATATCGGCATCCAACATGGCTACCACACCTTTTAACCTGTTTATAATAAACCAGGTAATAACAGGAACCATCTGCGCCACTGATCTGTATAGCCCTGTCTGACATAGCCTGGCATTGATCCGGACATCCTCCCCCACATGCACCCCTGCAACCGCCACTGATGGGAATTGTTTCACCATCGGCATAAGGTATCAACGACTTGTAATCCAAAGATGCTGCAGATTTGTTACAGGAAAGAGCAGGCTCGGCCTCCCCTGCCTTTTCTCCTTGGTCACACAAGAATTTTGTATCAGCCTCCTGCAATTCATGGGATTCTTCCCCTTCATTCCCATCCTGGCCAGGGCCATCTTGGAGGCCTGAACCATTCTCAGGAGATTGAGTCACTTCATAGCCAAGTCCACGAAACTTTATCTGGCAAAAAGAGGTTCCTTCATTGTTGGCTGTCCCTCCAATCTTCCAGAAAAGTTCGGTCGCATCTTTGCCTTGAAGAAAGGCTGCCTTCCCAGTTGAAAAAATTTGTTCCCAGGCGCCCTCTCTTTTCTCGAAGAACGCCCATTCGGCAAGCCCGGTTTCCTTGTTTCTCTTTATTTCAATACGAAATGGTGTGGGCCTGGAGGGGACGTCTCGAGGTATCTCCACCTGCTCATAGTCTTCATCCCCTGTTCCATTGTCTACAAACATGATGGCGCCTTGCCAGTTGTCATAGCCGATTTCAATATAGTTTGAATCAGCTTCAGCTGCCTGTTCATCAAGTAAACCAGGCTTGCCTGCGCTAACCGAGAGATTCATCTTCTCGCAGTCATCATGATGTGACTTAGGTTGCCACCATTGACCATACAGATAAATATTTTGCCAGTTGGCAGGCAAATGTATTGGCCCAGAGGTTAAGTAGCCGTATCCTCCTACGTTAAGACCTTCCCTGTTACTACTACTTGAGCCTCTTATTTTGAATTCAGCCTTGGTTTCACCGTCCAGAATTACGCCAGACCTGCTTGACAAGAGCATATGCCAATTTAAAGGCAAGGGAGTGAGAGCATCGAGACGAACGGGGAAAATGAACAACAATGAAGACCAGAGAAAGGAATAGAAAAAACGCCTTATCATGATCTCCCCTCCAGAACGGACTGTTAGGAAAGGTGATAGAGTGAGATGGAGAAGTGGCGGGAAAAGGCTTTCAATACGGTGATGAAATAGTAGATACTACCTTTTACCCTTTCACCCGTTCCCACATGAAATAAAACCTTTGTCAAATAACCTTTTATCTAAATAACACAAAATATGCCGGTACAAAATAGGTTTTTTTAAAGATCTCAAATTTGTGACTTCATGCCGGGGACATGCAAGGATATTCATTAGCAGCCAAAATTTCTAGTTGATCCCCCCTGGTATCATAAATAAAACAGTTACACACCAACCGGTATGCCCCCCTAAAACTGTCAGCATATGAACAGACCCTGAAATAGCCTGCTTGATATTTCCGCTAATACCTTCCAATGCTTTTATCCCGGATTATGCACAAATGCCCAAGAAAAGGATTTTTATTTGAATAATTCGACGGTTGGCTCCAACCCATGCAGACAATTCATTCACCCAAAAGGTGAAGTCTCTTCTAATTTTATATCTCGGGCATTTGGAGCCACAAGTGGCTGGCAATTTTACCGAATCGGCTGCGTTATCAAGGACTTGAAATACCCCGGTATGTCTGCGCCCTTGACGCCTTGCACCTTCGGCAAACTTGCCAGCAGCATAATCCGGGTTTATTGCATAGGCTCAACTGGATGACAGCTTCTGTCCCTGCCCTTTCGTTCTGGATGTCCTGCACGAACAACAACCGGTGTCTTTTGCATCCTTTTTTTCCATGTTCCTGTTCCGGCCAGCAATAACCTCTTTCAACTTTCCAGAAACGGGCCTTACCGACAGCGCAAGGATGATAATTGCACCTGCTACCTTCAGCCAGTGCGGCAGCCCGCCTGAAGCCTGGCCTATTGCCGCCGTGGCAGAGATGCCAAAAGACATGTAGACGGCGTCCAGCACGAGGCCGGAGATTACGGCGCAGGCCGAAAGGCACAGGAGGTATACGGCCGTGCCCCTTTTACCCAGTATCCCGGTAATTACTGAAAGGGAGGTGACATTGGTTGCAGGCCCTGCCAGCAGGAACACCAGTGCGGTCCCGGGGCTTGCACCCTTCATGATGAGCGCTGCAGCAACAGGCGTTGAGGCAGTAGCACAGATGTAGATTGGAATCCCCACGGCCAGCATCAGCAGCATGGAGCCCACGCCGCCGCCGAGGTGAGAGGCAAGCAGCTCTCCCGGAAGGATGGCTGCAATAAGCCCTGCAATCAAAAGCCCCATGAGAAACCAGCCTGCAAGGTCTGCCCACACGTCTGTCACTGCGAATTTCAGGCCGGCCACCACCTTTTCCAGGAAGGAATGGTGACGGGAATGCTCTTCCGGCGGGCAGCCCTTTCCGTCGCAGCAGGAATCCACCTGGCAGGAACGGTCCGGCTCCGTGGCGTCTCCGGTGCCATGCATCTGCCCTTGCGGAGCCAGCAGATTTTCCATGATCCCTGTAAGAAATGCCGAAAAGAAGGCGGCCACAGGCCTGGCCACTGTCATTACAGGGTCGATGAGCGCCCAGGTCACGGCCATTGAATCAACGCCTGATTCGGGAGTGGAGATGAGGAAGGCGGCGGTTGCACCCCTTCCTGCCCCCTGCTTCTTGAGCGAAGCTGCCGCCGGCAGCGTACCGCATGATCAGAGCGGAAGGGGTATGCCGAAAAGGGCGGCCTTGGCCACGGAAGAAAACCTGCCACTGCCGAGGTGGCGGGCCACTGCCGCAGGGCTCAAGAAGGCCCTTAGAAGCCCTGCGGCAAGGATGCCGAGCAGTATGTAGATACCTGCGGCCAGGAGCATGTTCCAGGACTGCAGGATGATGTCAGCCAGCATGTTCATTATCTGTCCGCTGCGGAAAACCTGGTTGAATGCCCGGTGCTCCAGGGACGGGCACGGCCCCCTTCAGGCGAATTCGCCCCTTACAATCTCTCCTTCTACCACGTAGATCACCTCTTCGGCAATATTGGTGGCCCTGTCTGCTATCCGCTCCAGGTGGCGGGCCAGGATATAGCAGTCCACAAGGTAACGGGCTGCTGCAGGCTGCTTCTGGATCTCTTCTATGACCCTGTCATAGTGCTCGGTCCTAAGCTTGTCCACGTCGTCATCCAGGATGAATACCTTGTGGGCCATGTCCGCGTCCTGGTGGGTCATGGAATCAAGGGCAAGTTTCAGCATCCGGAGAACCGCCCTGGTCATATCGTCGTAGTCAGGCTTGTACTTCATGGAGATGTCTGCAGATGAAAGGTCCCTGACCCTCCTTGCTATGCTCACCGCGTAGTCTCCGATGCGTTCAAGCTCGTTGTTTATCTTTATGATGGAGACGACAATCCTCAGGTCCCTGGCCACGGGCTGGTAGAGGGCCAGTATCTTGAGGCATTCCTCCTCTATGTCGATTTCCATCTCGTCAACCTCGTAGTCAGAGTTGGCAACGAACTTGATGAGCTTCTGGTCCCTGGTCTTGATGCATTCACATGCCTTTCTCACCCTGTCTTCCACCAGGGCGCCCAGGTTCAGGAATTTTTCGAACAGCTTGTCCAGCTGCCTGTGAAAGTTGTAGTGAACTACTGCCATCTTTTTGCCCCTGTCTGGAATTTTAACCAAATCTTCCCGTAATATAATCTTCCGTGGCCTTTTTCCGCGGGTTGGTGAACACCCTGTCGGTGTTATCGAATTCGATGAGCTTTCCCATGTACATGAAGGCCGTGAAATCGGAGACCCTGGCGGCCTGCTGCATGTTGTGGGTCACTATGATGATGGTGTAGTCGGCCACGAGCTCGTCAATGAGATCTTCCACCTTTGCCGTTGAAATGGGATCCAGGGCAGAGCAGGGCTCGTCCAGCAGGACCACCTCGGGCTTTACTGCTATTGCCCTTGCGATACAGAGCCTCTGCTGCTGGCCGCCTGAAAGGGCCGTTCCCGTCTGCCTGAGCTTGTCCTTCACCTCTTTCCAAAGTGCCGCCTTCCTGAGCGCCCACTCCACCCTCTCATCCATCTCCGCACGGGAGAGCTTCTCGTACAGCCTGACGCCAAAGGCGATGTTATCGTAAACCGACATGGGAAAGGGGGTGGGCTTCTGAAAGACCATTCCGACCTTTGCCCTCAGGAGGTTCAGGTCAATGGAAGGGGAAAGGATGTCCATGCCGTCCAGGAATATCTCGCCCTCTGCCCTCTGGCCGGGATAGAGCTGGTATATCCTGTTGAAACACCGGATGAGGGTGGATTTCCCGCAGCCTGACGGACCTATCATGGCCGTTACCTTTTTTTCAGGGATCTCAAGGCTTATGGAATGAAGGGCCTTGAATTTTCCGTAAAAAAAATCCAGGTTCCTGACTTCTATCTTGGTGGCAAGGCGCCCCTTTTCCCCTGCGCCTTCCCTGTCAAGGCCCTTGATGTCCTTGAAACCCCGTGCCAGGAGGTTTGTTTGGTTCTTTTCCTTTTCCATGACTCCCCGTTTTTCCTTTATCAAAAAATCAGCGCCTGGACGAACCGGAAAGAAAGGTCCTTACCAGGATATTCAGTACCAGCACGCTCAGCGTTATGAGCAGTGCGCCTGCCCAGGCCAGATGCTGCCAGTCCTCGTACGGGCTCATTGCAAACTGGAATATCACCACCGGCAGGTTGGCCACTGGCTCATTCAGGCTGCTGCTCCAGAATTGATTGTTCAGGGCAGTAAAAAGCAGGGGAGCGGTTTCTCCCGTGATCCTGGCCACTGCCAGAAGGATGCCGGTAAATATCCCTGCCCTGGCCGCCCTGTAGACGATTGCGACGGTCACCTTCCACCTTGGTGCCCCCAGGGCGCAGGCCGCTTCCCTCATGGTATGGGGCACGAGCTTCAGCATGTCCTCGGTAGTCCGCAATATTATGGGAAGGGCAATGAGCGCCAGGGCAAGGGCGCCTGCCCATCCGGAGAAATGGCCCATGGGCACCACCACGATCTCGTATATGAAAACACCCAGGATGATGGACGGGGCACTGAGCAAAACGTCATTTATGAAACGCACTGCAGAGGCGAGCCGGGAATCCATCGCAAACTCGGACAGAAAGGTCCCCGCCAGCACACCTACCGGTGCCCCCACGAGTATTCCGGCACCTGTTATGATGATGCTGCCGACTATGGCATTTGCAAGCCCTCCGCTTTCCCCTGGAGGCGGGGTCGGCTGGGTGAAGACACTAAGTGCAAGGTACTGAAAGCCGTGGCTGAACAGGGTAAAAAGCAGCCAGCAAAGCCAGAACAGGCCGAAAAGAGTGGTGAGTATGGAACCAAAGAGCACCAGGAGGTTTGCCAGCCGCCTTTTCCTGTAGAGGTTCATGTCAACATTTGGTCCCTGTGCCATCATCTTGTACCCTCCATTGCCGTGAGCCTTACCAGCAGAAGCTTGGCTGCGGAAAGCACCAGGAAGGTGATGAGAAACAGTATCAGGCCCAGGGCTATGAGTGAGGACGTGTATATTTCTCCCACAGCCTCGGTGAACTGGTTGGCCAGGCTCGAAGAGATGGTGTTCCCGGGCATGAGCAGGGATAGCTCCAGCCTGTCGGCATTCCCGATTACAAAGGTGACTGCCATTGTCTCTCCGAGGGCCCTTCCCATTCCCAGCATTATGCCTCCTATGACCCCGGCCTTTGTATATGGCAGGACGATGTTTTTGAGCACCTCCCAGGTGGTGCTTCCAATGCCATAGGCCGATTCCTTGAGCACCGGGGGTACAACCTCGAACAGGTCCCGGAACACTGCAGCCATGAAGGGGATGACCATTATTCCCAGGATTATGCCTGCAGTGAGTACGCCTATTCCAAGTGGAGGCCCGTCGAAAAGCACCCCTGCATACGGGATCTGCCCCAGGGTATCGGACAGCCACGGCTCTATGTGGTCTCCGAAAAAGGGCGCAAAGACAAAAAGGCCCCACATTCCGTAAATGATGCTCGGGATGGCGGCAAGAAGCTCTATGGCCGTGCCTATTGGCCTTTTCAGCCATGCCGGACAAAGCTCGGTTATAAAAATGGCAATGCCGAAGCTTACCGGCACGCCTATTATCATGGCGATGATGGTGGTGACAAGGGTGCCGTAAATGGCAACAAGGGCGCCGAATTCCTCTGTTACCGGGTTCCACTCGGTGCTTGCCAGAAAAGAGAGGCCAAACTTTTCAAGAGCCGGCCACGCCCCTGCCACCAGGGATGCCATGATGGCACCAATTATGATCAGCACCGCTATGGCGCAAAGCCTGGATGCACTTGAAAAGATGCTGTCCAGCAGGTGGCCTTTATTTGCCTTGTTGGAGCGGCTATTCATGGGTCTTTTTCACCTGGAGAGGTCCTGCCGTCAGGGCCAGACGGGTTTGCCGGAGACGTCCCTTATTTCTGTCTTCCATGCCTCTTCCACCAGGCCGGTCACTGCCTGCGGCATTGGAATGTAGTGAAGCTCCTCTGCCATCCCGGCCCCGTTCTTGTAGCACCAGTCAAAGAATGTAAGGACGGCCCTTGCCCGCTCCGGATCTTTCTGGGTCCTGTGCATGAGGATGAAGCTT
>Ga0256914_1003395_pt1 | contig 12561 bp, 12 predicted proteins | sample HulkmetaG_FD_191571 | JGI IMG/M metagenome (GOLD analysis project Ga0256914, IMG submission 191571) | Hydrothermal chimney microbial communities from Main Endeavour vent field at the Juan de Fuca Ridge, Pacific Ocean - Hulk | ecosystem: Environmental > Aquatic > Marine > Hydrothermal vents ...
AACGGGGAGGAGAGAGTGCGGGAGGCGCTTGGGGAAGATGTCGTTATACGTCCGTATCTTCATCCCGGTTTTCACCTGAGCAAGGATCTTGCCGAAGTGGTTGAGAAGGTGCCGGATTGCAAGGGGGTTGTTCTGTTGCACCATGGCCTTTTTACCTTTCATGACGATGCCCGCGTGTCGTACGAGACGCATATCGAGTTGGTGAATCGCGCTGAGGCCTACCTGAGAACAAAGGCTTCCAAAACATTTTTCGATGTTCGGATAGAAAAAAAGGTGTCCCCTTTCTTTCCCCAGTTTGTTCCTATTATTCGAGGGCTTCTTGCGGAAAAGAGAGAGAATCCAGACCATCCTTACGCCCCCGTGATCCTTCGGACACTGGTGGAAGAAGAGGTTGGAAACATCGTTACGCATCCCCAGTTGGAAAAGATCGTGGAAGGACCAGTCTTGACGGCGGATTTTCTTATCCGTACCAAACCGTGGTTGGCATGGGTTAAGAATCCTCGGGTGGATGACATGGATGCGCTGCGCCGGCAACTTACCGAAGCGGTGGATGCGTTTTCGGAAAAATATGTGGCCTATTACCAGAGAGGGAGGGAAAGAACGGGGAGAAAACTTCCGATGTTTAATCCCAAACCTCGGATCCTTGTGATTCAAGGAGTGGGGGTTTTCTGTTCCGGAGATACGTTGAAAGAGGCAATGATAACGGCCGATTTGGCGTTGGCTACCTTAAGGGTAAAACGTGACATTGCGGCGATGGGTGGGGTGTACAAAGGGATTGAAGAAGCAAGGTTGTTTGAGATGGAATATTGGGAGCCCCAAATCGCGAAGCTTTCTGCGGGGAATAGAGGAGTGTTAGAGGGAAAGGTGGCTGTGATTACGGGGGCCGCGGGTGCGATTGGTTCAGCGATTTGTAGACGGCTTTTGGAAGAGGGGTGTGTCGTCGTGGGGACGGATTTGGAAGGGGATCCGTTGAGGGGTTTGGCGGAGGAATTGGAAGGAAGATTTGGGAAGAATTTCTTTGCGTTGCCGATGGACGTGACGGATGAGGCGTCGGTTCGGCAGGCCTTCGATACGATTCTCCTTCAGTTTGGAGGAGTGGACATTCTCGTGCCCAATGCGGGGGTGGCGTTTGTGAAACCGCTGGACGAGCTTGAGCTGGAGGATTTTCGAAGGGTTCACCGCGTAAACGTGGAAGGAACCCTCCTTTTCTTGAAATGGGGAGGGCGGATCCTGAAGAGCCAGGGGACAGGAGGGGATATTATCTTTATCTCCACTAAGAATGTGCCCGCCCCTGGAGCGAGTTTTGGTGCGTATAGCGCGACGAAGGCCGCCGCACACCAGTTGGCGAGGGTAGCGAGTTTGGAGTTGGCTCCCTATGGAATTCGAGTGAATAATTTGGCCCCGGATGCCGTCTTTAGGGGAGAGGAAGGTAGAAAATCGGGTTTGTGGGAGGTTTGTGGACCTGAAAGGATGAAGAGTCGAGGGCTCGACGAAAAAGGGTTGGAGGAATATTATCGCAACAGGAACCTTCTCAAGATTCAGGTTAGAGCGGAGCATGTGGCGAATGGGGTGGTCTTTTTCGCCTCACGCCAGACCCCTACGACGGGGGCGACCCTCCCGGTGGACGGGGGATTGCCGGAAGCGACACCTCGATAGGGGGGGACAACTTGAATTTTGGGGTGGAGTGTGGCATTTTATGATGCACTAGATTGAGAAGGAGGCGTTCATGGAAGTAATATTGATGGAGGATATACCGGAACTGGGAAAGATTGGGGATGTGGTTAAGGTAAAGGATGGGTACGGAAGAAACTACCTCATTCCGGCAAAAAAGGCCATTAGGGCGACGACACGGAACCTGAAGAGATTGCAGCATGAAAAACAGCTTGCGCAGCACCGAATCCAAAAGGCCCACCAAAACGCCGAGGCCTTGAAAGAGAAAATTTCAAACCTCGTGTGCGTTATCAAAAAGGCGGCAGGGGATACGGGAAAACTGTTTGGATCTGTTACGAGCATGGAAATCGAAGCCTATTTGAAGGAACATGGGGTGCCGGTGGATAAAAAGCAGATTCATCTGGAAGAACCCATCAAATCGGTTGGGTCTTTTGAAGTGCCCATTCGTTTGATGGAAGGTGTTACGGCAACCTTGAAGTTGGAGGTTGAGGCGGAGGAGAAATGAGCCTTCCCTTGTCAAAACCCTCTGCGGAACGGATTCCTCCCCATAATGTAGAGGCGGAACAGGCCATTTTGGGAGGAATTTTACTTGACCCGGATGCTTTGGGAAGGGTGTTGGAGCTTGTGGAACCGGAGGATTTTTATCACGAGGCCCACCAAGCCATCTATCAGCAGATGCTGAACCTCTTCGAGCGGGGTGAGCCAATAGACCTTATCACTTTGACGGAAAGCCTTCAAACGCGCCAACTTTTGGAACGGTGTGGAGGAGCTCCTTATATCGCGGGGCTTACGGATATTGTTGTCACATCTGCGAATATCACGCATTACGCGCGGATCGTTAAGGAAAAAGCGACGTTGCGGAAATTGATGCAGGTGACGAGTGATATCTTTTCGCGGTGTTTTGAATTGGATATGGAGGTCGATGCCTTCTTGGATGAGGTGGAAAAAAAGATATTTAGTATCGCGGAAAATAAGATCCATCCCGATTATTACCCCATCAAGGAGGTTGTGAAAGAGAGCTTTGAGCAGATCGAGCGTCTGACGCAGGCGAAGGAGTTTATCACCGGCGTCCCAACGGGTTTCGATGACTTGGATAGATACACGGCAGGGTTTCAACCATCGGATCTGATTATCGTAGCGGGACGTCCTGGGATGGGGAAAACAGCCTTTGCCTTGAATGTGGCCCAACACTGTGCGACGCAGCACGGGATTGGGGTGGGAATCTTTTCTCTCGAGATGTCGAAGAATCAGCTAGTCACTCGCATGCTGTGTTCCGAGGCCCAGGTGGATTCCCAAAGGTTGCGACGCGGGTATATCGAATTGGCGGAAATGCAGCGTCTCATCCAGGCCGCGGGGAAGCTGGCGGAGGCACCGATTTTGATAGACGAGACGGCTTCCACCGTTTTGGAGATTCGGGCCACCGCCAGGAGGATGATGGCAGAAGGGAATATCGGTCTTCTCATCATCGATTATCTTCAATTGATGAGGGGGCGTGCCGGAGCGGAACGGCGGGAACAGGAGATCTCGGAGATTTCAAGGTCCCTGAAACTTTTGGCAAAGGAACTTAATATTCCTATCATTGCCATTTCCCAGTTGAATCGAAGGGTGGAAGACAGAAAAGGTAAACGTCCTGAATTGGCAGATCTCCGAGAGTCGGGGGCGATAGAACAGGATGCGGACCTGATATTGTTTATCTTTCGGGAAGAGGTGTACAAGCAGGACGAGGCGAGCCCCAACAAAGGAGAGGCGGAAGTTATTATTGGCAAACAGAGGAATGGCCCGACAGGGGTTGTGAAGTTGGCTTTCTTGAGCCAGTATACCACCTTTCGAAATTTGGCGGTTAGACGGGAAGAGGAATCGATCATGCAATAAATAACGCATAGGGAGGTTGGGTTATGAAAAAGGTAATGAAGGCTGGAGTATTGTTAGGATTGATTGGAATAGTGACGGTGTTTCTTTCCTGTGCGCCGACGGCGGAGGTGACGAGTGGGACGGGAGGTCCCTCCATGGGACAGGCGCAAGCGGAATACTATAATGGGCCGAAGGCCAGAATTGCGGTGGCACGATTTGATGTCAAGGCGGCAAAGGCTCGTGATATCTATGGCTATGCCCAAATAGGGGATGGACTGGCAGAGATGCTGACCACGGAGCTTTTCAACACGAACCGTTTTATCGTGTTGGAGCGTCAACAGCTACAGGACATCTTAAAAGAACAGGATCTGGGAGCTTCGGGACGAGTCAGACCCGAGACGGCGGCTCCCATCGGACAGGTGGAAGGCGCGGAACTGCTGGTTTATGGTGCCGTCACGGCATTTGAACCCAACTATCGGGGAGGCGGCGGCGGCTTAGTCGTTCCCGGCTTGAATTTTGGGTTGGGGGCAGGTGCGAAACAGGCCTATATGGCAATCGATCTGAGAATTGTGGATACGCGAACATCCCGGATATTAGCGGCTACGTCTGTCGAGGGGAAGTCCACCGACTTTGGCGCTGTTTTTGGAGCGGTTATTGGTGGAGGGAAAACGAGGATGCCGTTGGGCCTGGGAGGTTGGCAAAATACGCCGATGGAAAAGGCGATCCGGGTTTGTATCAAAAGGGCGGTTGACTTTATCGTAAGCCGGACTCCTCCTCAATACTATCACTACAATGCGCAGGGAATGCCTATCAGCGCTCCCCAAGGCAATTATGGAGCTGGCGGAGGGGGATCCGCTGCCGGTGGAGCACCATCCGGAAATCGTCCTCAACACCAACTGAACAGACCCGGTGGGCCCTCTCCGCAAACAAATCAGGGGGGGGGTGATATCGTGGTGGTTAAAGCCTTTAAAGCGAATATCCGAAAATCGAATTCGACCAACAGTCCCATCGTAACAACCGTGAAACGCGGAGAGAAACTAGTCATCCTGGAAGAAAAAGGTGACTGGTATCATATTCAAACGGAATCGGGTGTAATGGGATGGGTCTATAAATTTCTCACCCGTCGGGGTGATTGAGAAGGGCGGAAAAATGAAGCGCTTTTATGTGTATGTTCTTGTTTTCGTGCTTGGGTTGGGGGTGATAGGGGCACCCCCAACCAGGGCGAAGGTGATCTCCAAGAGGGTGGCCAAGATCTACCAGATTCGAATTTACCAGCGGGGCCCTAAAATGGCTGGTCCCCAGCAGACCTATTGGAATTTGAATGTGAATTACGTGGGCCCAGGGGATTTGGGCAATCTAATAAGTTTGGAGGTCTTCGTAAATAATCGCATGGAAGTTGAGGCGGTTAAAATCGTACGGAAAACCTACGATAGAAAGATTGTGAGCTCCTTGTTGCGAAACGTGTCAGAGCTTTCCATCGAATATGTGCCGCCGGGTTCACCGGTGCGGGGAAAAGACCTCCAAATTACCGTATTGACGATGGACGAACTAAAAATTCCATGAAGGGGTCATGAACCTTCCAAATTTCTTGACCCTGACAAGGATTCTGTTAGTCCCTTTTTTTGTCATAGCGGTTGTTTATCGTCATTTTACGTATGCCATCGGAATCTTTTTCGTAGCGGGAGTGACGGACGGGCTGGATGGACTTCTCGCGCGATCTTTGAAACAAAAGACGAGACTGGGGGCCATCTTAGATCCTTTGGCGGACAAGCTTCTACTCATGTCTGGGTATATTACGTTGGGTACGTTGCATCTTGTGCCTTTTTGGCTGCCGGTCGTCGTGGTGAGTCGCGATGTGATTATTGCCCTGGGGATGCTCGTAATCGTGATTTTCGGTTACAACTATGAAATCCGACCTCGGCTGATTAGCAAGGCTACGACGGTGTTTCAAATTGTGACGGTTCTTGCCGTGTTGTGTTCCCAGTATTGTTCATTTCTATCCCATCATCTCCTGGGGCTTTATGCGGTTACGGTTGTCTTTACAGTGGTCTCAGGGTTGTATTATATCTATTTGGGAATGAAAATCTTAAACCCTTAACAAAGGAGTAGGTTATGTCTGGAATATTTGATATCTATGCGCGGGAAATCCTCGATTCTCGGGGTAATCCAACGATTGAAGTGGAAGTTGTTTTGGAAAGCGGGATCGTGGGGCGAGCAGCGGTGCCGTCCGGTGCCTCTACGGGTGAGCATGAGGCAATCGAGCTTCGGGATGGGGATTTGAATCGTTTTCTCGGGAAGGGTGTCTTGAAGGCCGTCGAGAATGTGGAAGAAAAGATTGCCCCCCATTTGATAGGGATGGATGTCCTTGACCAAATGGAGATCGATGCGGCGATGCTGGAGCTTGACGGTACACACAACAAATCAAAGTTGGGTGCCAATGCCATCTTGGGGGTTTCCATGGCGTGTGCGAAGGCTGCCGCCGAATATTTGGAGATTTCCTTATATCGCTATCTTGGAGGGGCTTATGCTCATCTCCTGCCCGTTCCCATGATGAATATCCTCAATGGTGGTAAACATGCCGATAACAACGTGGATATTCAGGAGTTTATGATTGTGCCCGCGGGAGCGGAATCCATAAAGGATGCGGTGAGGATGGGTTCGGAGGTATTCCACCATTTGAAAGAGGTCTTAAAGGCGCAAGGTCATGTGACCTCGGTGGGGGATGAAGGGGGATTTGCCCCGAATCTTTCTTCCAATCGGGAAGCGTTAGAGTTGATTATCCGGGCGATTGAGAAAGCGGGATACGAACCTGGGAAGGATATTTTTCTTGCCTTGGATCCTGCCGCGAGTGAGTTTTATGAGGATGGGAAATACAGGATGAAGGCGGAAGAAAAACCGGAGATGGACGCCGAGGAGATGGTCACGTTTTATGAAAAGTTGGTCGAGGACTTTCCTATTGTTTCCATCGAGGATGGTCTTGCGGAGGATGATTGGAAAGGTTGGAAAATCATGAATCAGCGGCTTGGCGGCAAGATTCAGCTCGTTGGGGATGACCTTTTCGTTACCAATCCTGAAAGGCTTCAGCGAGGAATTGACGAAGATGTGGCGAATGCGATTCTCATCAAGTTGAATCAAATAGGGACGGTGACGGAAACCCTCAAAACCATTGAGATGGCCAAACGTGCAGGATACGGTATCGTCGTGTCTCACCGTTCAGGAGAGACGGAGGATACAACCATAGCGGACTTAGCGGTTGCGGTCAATTCGGGCCAGATCAAAACGGGTTCCGCCTCGAGGACGGATCGAATCTGTAAGTATAATCAACTGATACGTATTGAAGAAGAATTGGGAGAAGAAGCGGAATTCGCTGGTGTGAAAATTTTTAAGCGATAGAAGATCAAAATTGAAAAGGTTTTTCCAGAAAGAGAGGGGTGGCCCCCTCTCTTTCCATAAGAGCGGTATCTTATTTTTGTCTTTGGCAGGTTTTGACATATAAAAGAAGGGTGATAGAATCGATTTATGCGACTGGATCGTAGAAAAGAAGGTATAGAAGAACAACCAGAGAATTTAAAAAGGATTCCTTTCATTTTCACTATGGCCGGGTTGGCGGTAGGTCTTTTCCTCGTGCTTATGGCTTATGTCATCCAATATGTTGCAGGGCCTCCCATTGCCAATGCCAATGGTTCTTTCTGGGATACACTCAAATCCCTTCATGCCGCCAATCCCATCCTTTTTCTTATGGATAATACCCCATGGGTGTTGGCGACGGTGGCGGCCGTCATGGGGAAAAGGCAAAAAGAGAAGGCGATCTATCTATGGAAGCTCAAAGGGATGTTGAGACGACGGAGTGCAGAGTTGCGTTCCATTCGGAGCCGTTATACCAAGCTGTTTGAAGGTGTCAATGAGTGTCTGTTCATCACCACCCATGAAGGGGAGATCATCGACATCAACCAGGCAGGAATTACCCTTTTCAAGATGGAGGAATTGGTTGGGGAAAAGGGCAAGAACAAGGGAGCGATTCGGGAAATTTTAAGGGAAAAGGGTGTGAGTGCCAAGACTTTTTATGCCAGTGAGGAGGATGGGGCCCGCTTGATAGAAGAATTGGAGAAGAAGGGAATTGTTTCCAATTATCAGATACGAATGAAGCGTTTCAATGGAGAGATATTCGAGGCCCTTTTTACGATGTCGGTGAAAACGGACGATGGAGGGGGGAAGCTTTTTTTTGGGCGAATTATTGATCTGAGTTCTGTGAAACGGGCGGAGCTGCTATTGGCGAAGGCGAATCTGGAATTGGAGAGAAAAAATCGGGAGCTGATGGAGGCGTTTTCGGAGCTTCAGGTCTTGAAGGTACGGTATGAAAAGCGCAGTATCGAGCTTGAGAGGGCAAATAGGGAACTTCATCGTTTGAACAGGTTGCTGGCAGACATGGCGATTACGGATGGATTGACGGGGCTTTATAATCATCGCCATTTTAGGGGGCTTTTAAAGAGGGAATGGGAAAGGGCCAATAGAGAAAAGACAAATTTTTGCGTCATGATGATTGATATCGATTATTTTAAAGCCTTTAATGATACGTGGGGGCATCAGTTTGGAGATGAGATACTTAAGACCGTCGCGTATACCATTAAACGTCAAATGAGAAGCTATGATGTCGTGGCGAGGTACGGAGGAGAAGAATTTTGTGTTATCCTGCCGGGCACGGATTTGGAAACCTGTTATACGATTGCGCAGCGTATTCGTGAGGCGGTCGAAGACAAAATTCTCCTGTCTGGCCCGGAAGAGAAGAAAGTAAAACTTACCGTAAGTATAGGTGTCACTATTTTCCTTCCTCAAGAAGGAGACCGCCGCACATCCGATCAGATTCTTCAAGATGCGGATGTAGCCCTTTATCGTGCAAAGAGCAAGGGACGAAACAGGGTTGAGATGCATCGAAGAGATTTGTCGGCGGAACGAGGGTACCTTTCCTTTTCATTGAGAGGAAGTAATGGGGGATGATGGCGGGAATCCTTTTGGCCTCTGGCCTATCACGACGATTCGGCTCTCAGAAGCTACTTTTTTCGCCGGGAGGGGGAAAAACCTTATTCGAGCAGGTTCTTTCCAATCATTTGAGATCGGGGTTGGATCCGTTGGTGGTGGTTGTATCGGAAGGTATGCTCGACAACATGAAAAATGGAAAGATGATTGGAATTACCGTGCATGAGAGGGGAGAGACAAACGAGTCGGAAGAGGGGAAATGGTTGGTTCTTGCCACCCCGTGGGGGAGAGGCCGATTGGTGGTGAACGAAGACCCGGAGAGAGGAATGGCTCGTTCTCTTCAAGAGGGGTTGTCCGTGTTGTCGGAAGAGGAAAAGGAAGAAGGTGTCTTGATCTCCCTCGCCGATATGCCAGGGATAACCCCTTCGGTGATAGAACGGGTGGTGACGGAATACCGACGAAGGAACGCAAAAATTCTCGTTCCAACATATCGCGGACAGATTGGGCATCCCGTTGTGGTCCATGAGCCTACGTTTCGGAAGGAGATAGCGGAGATTGAAGGGGACGTGGGCTTGCGCCATCTTTTGCGACGCTTTTGGGAGGAAGTGGAAACGGTTCCATGGGGAGATCCCTCCGTGGTGATGGATATTGATACCCCCTCAGACGTGGAAAAGGTTTTTGCCGAAGGAGGGTGGGAATGGCCGTAATTGATGAATTGATTGACTATGGGATGAAGCTTGACACAGGTCTTCGGGTTCAAGATGTACGGATCGGTCTTGGTTACACTGCTGTACAGATTGAGGGCGGTGAAGTGGGGCTGGCCTATACCTTTCGCGGGGAGGCGGGACATACCTGTACCGCCGTTAAAATGGCGGGAGAACTCGCGGGCAAACCGGTGGGGCACCTCCTTGCCTTTATGAAAGAGGGGGATGTCGTGTCCGCGGCCGTGGGATTGGCGACCTTCAACGCCCTTTTACAACGACGTCTTCCGACGCCGGAGGGAGAAGATTTCTTCCCCATTATCCAATTGCAAGCTGGGGAAACGGTGGGGATGGTAGGTTTTTTCGGACCCGTTATCCCACTCATCCGTAAGGCGAGATGCGAGCTCAGGATTTTCGAGAAGAATCTCGCGCGGGGAGAGGGATTGTTTTCTCCCGAGAAGATTCCTCAAAAGCTTCCGGAATGCTCGGTGGTTATCCTTTCTGCCACGACACTTATTAATCGTACCTTCGAGGAGGTTGTGGCGTATACAAGAGAGGCGAGGCATGTTGTTTTATTGGGCCCTTCTACTCCCCTTGTGCCGGAGGTAATGGGACGCTATGGGGTTACGTTGCTTGCGGGAATGAAGATTGTCCGTCCTGCCGCTGTCTTACGAATTGTCAGTGAAGGCGGAGGGACTCAAAGGTTGAGGGGAACCGTGGAAAAAATGGTTGTCTCGTGTAAAAAAGCGGGGTAGTTTCAGGAATGTTCAAAGTGATAGAGAGAAAGACGGGATGAAAAAGTTACCCATTGAAGAGGCCATCGGCAAACCATTGGCCAACGATATGACGCAAATTATTCCGGGTAAGGTGAAGGGGCCGGCCTTCAAACGGGGCCATATCTTGCGGGAAGAGGACATCCCACGGCTCAAAGATATGGGAAAAGCCCATGTGTATGTCCTTGATCCCGATAAAGGGTACATCCACGAGGATGACGCGGCGATTGCTTTGTCCAATGCCTATGGAGGTGAAGAGTTCGAGCGGGTGGGACCCAGCGAAGGGCGGATCAACCTCAAGGCCAAGTTCCGGGGCCTCTTGAAGATAAACCTTGATCTTTTGACATTTATCAATGCGTCGGGTGAAATCATCTGTTCCACGATTCATCAGCACACCGTCTGTGACGAGGGAGTGATTGTGGCCGCGACCCGTATCATCCCCGTGGCCATGGATGAAGAGGAGTTCAAGCGAGTTTTGGGTCGTGTGAAGACGGAAGGACCACTTCTGAGGCTGCTTCCTTTCGTAAGGAAACGCGTGGGTGTGGTTGTCACGGGAGAAGAGGTTTTTTCAGGTCGCATCCCTGACAGTTCCAAAAAGATTCTTTCTCCGAAGATTGAGGCCTTGGGAGGACGCATCGTCGCCCATGCGGTGTGCCCGGACGATGCGGAAGTTATTGGAGAAACGATTACGAGGATGGTGCGTGGGGCCGCGTGCGATCTTATCATCACAACGGGCGGCCTTTCGGTAGATCCTGACGATGTCACCTTGGAGGGTATTGAAAAGAGTGGGGCACGGGTGGTTTCTTATGGCTCACCTATCCTTCCCGGTGCCATGTTTGCCTGCGCTTACCTGGGAAAGGTTCCGATCCTCGGCGTGCCGGCGGCGGTTTTCTATTTCAAAGCCACGGTCCTTGATATCTTCCTGCCGCGGGCCATGGCGGATGACCCCATTACCCGTGATGATGTCGTGGCCCTGGGGCACGGGGGGTTATGCCTCAACTGCAAGGTTTGTACCTATCCCGTTTGCCCGTTTGGAAAAGGGGTGTGACCATGGGAGAGATTTTGACACATGTTCTTGAGGCGTTCCGAGAGGTGATGACACCGCATTTTCGTCTTGATGAGCGAGTTTCTGTCATAGCCCGTCCCCTCACGGCGGAAGAGGCTATCGGACATCCCGAACACGACGACTACCCCCTTCTGAAAGGGAAGGAACGGATGATGGAGGCCCATTTCAGAGGTACGCCGGGTCAAGCCTATACCGACCAGGTTGGGAATTTCGAGGGAACTTTAGGAGATGTGCTGGCGCTTTCTCTTGATTCCAACTACCGTCGAGCCGTGTTGGTTGCCACGATCAACGCCGTGCTTCGCCATCTGGGTGTCATCGAAAAAAGCTGTCATTGCAAAGATGAGGATCCGGTAATATGCGCGCCAAAACTCCCGGGGGTACTCGCCGCTTTTGGCCCCCAGCGCGTGGGTATGATCGGCCACCAGCCTAGGCTGTTGGAAGTTGTTTCGAAGCGCTTCCAAGTCCGAATATGTGATCGGGATCCGGATCAGGTCTCCCGGCAAAAATCTGGCGTGACGGTTGAACCACCGGAGGCGTGGCCGGATATTGTTTCGTGGTGCGATCTTATTCTTGCCACGGGGACGACCTTGGTGAATGATACGATTGATCATTTTGTGGTATCTGACAAGCCAACGGTCTTTTACGGAATAACCATTAGTGGCGCAGCCAAACTGCTCGATCTGAATCATTTCTGTCCTTTGGGAAGATGAAACCACTCGATTTAAAAATCTTGATCCGTGGGGCGGGAGAAATGGCAAGCGGGGTGGCATACCGTTTGTACCAGAGCCATTTCTCGATTCTCATGACGGAGATTCCGTCTCCCCTCTCCATTCGTCGTGCGGTCTGTTTTTCAGAGGCGGTATATGAAGGCGAAACGGAAGTGGAAGGAGTGAAAGCCGTCCGGATTGGGAAGACGGAAGAGATAGAAACCGTGTGGCGCCACAGGAAGATACCCGTTCTTGTTGATCCGGATTTGACTGTAAGGAATAGGGTCTCCTTCCACGTCGTCGTAGACGCGGCCATGGCGAAACGAAATCTTGGTACGTTCAAGGATTTTGCCCCTCTCGTTATAGGTTTGGGTCCAGGCTTCACGGCGGGCAGAGATGTGGATTGCGTCATAGAAACGAATCGAGGGCATCATTTGGCTCGGGTTGTCAGAGAAGGAATGGCAGAGCCTGACACGGGAATTCCAGGAAGTACTCTTGGGTACACGGTGGAACGAGTTTTGCGCGCCCCGTCTGAGGGGATTTTTCGATCGGTCAAGGTTATTGGAGACCACATAGCCGCGGGAGAGACGGTGGGATGGGTGGGTGAAACCCCTATGATTTCCCAGATTGAGGGCGTGCTTCGAGGAATCTTGCGGGATGGCGTGTCCGTTAGCAAAGGGATGAAGTCGGGGGACGTGGATCCGAGAGGGCAACGGATCAACTGTTTTACCATTTCCGACAAAGCGCGAGCGGTTGGAGGGGGAGTCCTCGAGGCAATCCTTCACCGCTTCAACGAGTAGAAGTTACGGGCAAGGGAT
>Ga0256914_1003396_pt1 | contig 12559 bp, 11 predicted proteins | sample HulkmetaG_FD_191571 | JGI IMG/M metagenome (GOLD analysis project Ga0256914, IMG submission 191571) | Hydrothermal chimney microbial communities from Main Endeavour vent field at the Juan de Fuca Ridge, Pacific Ocean - Hulk | ecosystem: Environmental > Aquatic > Marine > Hydrothermal vents ...
TTAGGATCAGCACCGCTAACCCCGCTACGATTCCTGTGATTGTTATTACCTGTGTTACGTTTAGTGCCCCCGCCAGCGTAGGGCGTCAGCCCCGGTATGTTGGTGTCCACTAGGCTTACCTCCGCCGTACCTATCTTCGGGCTTCCCGTGAATTTGGCGTGTCTTAGGATGCCTGTGCCCTCATCGTACGTTGCCTCCACCTTGAAAGCCCCGACAGTTGTTTTGACGACGCCGTTCTCGGGTAGGTCGCTGGGTGATGTCCAGAGGTCTAGGGAGCCCAGCACGACCATTAGGGCCTTGCCTACGTCGTCCTCGCTCGCGTCTGGGGGTTCTTCGTGTATGACTACGTTGCTGTACTCTGCGTTGTAAGGGTGCACTGGCCCGGCTCTATGCTGGCCTCGCTTCCGGCGATGCTGACTACCGCCTGCGTTAGGGTGATCGCCAGCAACAGTGCCGTGGTGAGCTCCCTAACGTGCCTCACGGTAAGCCGCATCAAGGAGGCCTACCATGCCGATAGTGATCTCAAACATTTTAAATGTTGATATTAAGTACAAAAGAACAATAAACAACCAATGAAGACCCGGGGAAGAACCTTACGGAAAACACTTGCAACTACGCTTAAAGGTCCTACCTCCCTCTGCTAACCCTCCCTTAACCTACCCCGGCGGCGGTGGCGGGGTCTGCGGCGGGGGCGGGTAGGCCGGACCGTAAGCGCCGTAGGACGGCTTGGCGCCCCTCTTCTTTTTAATCATGATGAATACCGTGACTATCGCTGCCACGATCACCGCGCCTATCACGGCAGTCAGTATCCCTCCGAAGCCTCCGCCAGCACCGCCTGGTGACGCGGCCTGCGCTTCTCCCTTGAGGGGCTCGTAGTTAGTGTCGGTTAGCTCGATGATCACTCCCTCGCCTTCAACACCGCTTTCCTTGGAGGGGAGCATCACTGCCTGCTTTAGGAAGCCTGAGTTAGTGTCGTATATCGCGCTAACTAACATGTTGCCTGAGGTGCTCTTGTACACGCCGTCACTAGGTAGTTGGTCGGGAGGTATCCACATCGGTATGTAGTTTCCTATGAAGCCCTCCAGGAATTTCCTGAATTCGTCCGCGGTGACGCTGCTTGGTAGTGAGTCTATGTGGGTGCTGAGGACCTCACTCCCCAGGTCCTCCGCGTGGTTGCCGTCGTAGCTTACCGTGATCTTAACGTCGCCGCTGGCTCTGAGGGTATCGCCTGACTTAGGGTCTCTGAGGTCGAATTTCAGGTTGTAGGTGAAGTAGAGTGTCCGTGATTGCGTCTGCGTGGCCGTGGTCTGCGCGGCTGTTTGTGTCGTGCTTGCCGCAGCACTCGTTGCTTGGTTGCCTCCTAGCCACCCGGGCTCGACGTTCGTGTCCACTAACTTTATCTCGTATATGTACTTGGTGGTTTCCTCACTACCTATCTTAGCGTACTTTAGGAGGTACGTGTTGGTGTCGTACACCTCGTAAACCGTTACGTTGTATACCTCCCTCTTCACTACCCCGTCAGGCGGGAGGTTCTCGGGGTCAGCGACGAAGTCTATGAGGTTACCCATTACTAGTTCCGCGCCTGACTTAGCTCCGGGAAGCATCGTCGGGTCGGACTCGTAGTCCCCGGCAACGATCTTGTACCCAGTTATGTTCACGTCCGGGAAGTGCGGGTCGCTGAGGTCCACGTACACGTAGAATATTATGTAGTCTGACTTGTCCCTATTGTAGCCGTGGAACTCGTACTTCGCCCAGTACTTACCGCCTGCAGCAGTACTTGGTAGGGTGGCTGAAGCCGCAATAACCGTTACTAGTAGGGTTAGGGCTAGTAGGGCCTGGAGGGTGCTCCTAGACCGTATCTTAGATCCGGACATTACGTACACCTGAGGCACACTCTTGGAATCCCTGCTCTACAGGTTTTATATGTGTTGTTCTTAAGAATAGATATAAAATAATTGGTGTTCAACTATGGAATACTACATCACTACATAACATAATCAACTTAATTAGTGGGCTGCCGCAATGTACGTACTGGACGAAAGCCTTGGCCGAGTTCTACGACCTCGTAATCCGCAACGCGAGGATTCTGGGGCGCGACCCGAGCAGGACGTGGGACATTGGCGTGTCGCGAGGGAGGATAGAGGAGGTTAGGGAGGGGATCCCCTCGAAGGGCGGTGTTGAGGTGGACGCTGGAGGCGGCTTAGTGACCCCTCCCTTCGCTAACCCGCACCTCCACGCGTGTAAGGTCTACACCTTCCTGATGCTTGGTGAGGACGCCGTTAGGGAGTACCAGTCCTCGGGCATGGGCGGGGCTATGGCGGCCATAGAGATAGCGTCTAAGGTTAAGGAGAGGTACGAGGAGTCCTGGATAAGGCGTAACGCCGCGAAAGCAATGCTTGACGGGGTTAGGTACGGCGCCCTGTACGTGCGCGCGTTCGTCGACGTCGACACTAAGGCGAGGCTTGAAGGCATTAAGGCCCTACTCAAGGTGAGGGACGCGCTCAGGGACTTCATGACGATCCAGGTGGTGGCGTTCCCGCAGGACGGCGTCGTGAGGGAGCCCGGCGCCGAGGAACTTGTGAGGAAGGCCGTCGAGCTAGGCGCGGACGTGGTGGGAGGCATCCCGTGGATCGAGTTAAGCGATGAGGACGAGTGGACCCACATCAACGCCATGTTCGAGATAGCTAAGGAATTCGATAAGGACGTAGCGATGCTCACTGACGACGCGGGAGACCCGGGCCTAAGGACTACGTGGAAGCTCGCCGTTAAGGCGTTGAAGGAAGGGTGGGTCGGGCGCGTGACGGCGTGCCACGCAAGAGCCCTAGCGACGTACCCCAAGCCATCCCTCCTTAAGGTGGCGGAACTGGCTAGGAAGGCGGGGATGTCGTTCGTGACGGACCCCCACACGGGCCCGCTTTACCTGCCCTTCAAGGAACTCCTCAGGCTAGGGGTCAACGTGGCGTTAGGGCAGGACGACATAGCCGACGCGTACTACCCGTACGGCAGGAACAACATGCTTGAGGTGGCGTTCCTAGCATCCCACATAACCTGGTCAATGACGTTAAGCGACATGGACACCTTCATAGATATGGTGACGTGGAGAGCCGCTAAAGCAATGAACGTGCGTGACTACCCAACCATAAGTCCGGGCGACCCAGCGAACCTACTGGTGCACAAGGGCAGAACCCCGTACGAGTTGATATGGGCTCACGAACCACCTAAGTACGTCGTGAGTAGAGGGAGGATAGTGACTGAGTCGGGCAAGGTGGTTGAGGAGCTGGCACGGCTAGTTAAGGAGATCTAGCCCGGCGTTAAGGGTTTCGGGCTTCATCAAATATTTTCATTAATTTCCGGGATTTCTTTGAATATTATGCATTAATTCACCAAGATATTTCATTCTATATTCTCTAACACGATTAACGCCTCGAAACATTTATTAAGGACTCCTCATCAATGATGGGCTTGAGGGTAGGTGATATGGTTCATCGTGGCGGAACCCGAAACACGTAATGCGTGTCCCTCAGTAAACAGGAACCCGATTAGGTACGCATACACAGGAGGACCTTCTAAGCCGTCCAAACCATCAAGGCCCACTAGGAGGTGGGGGTGTCTTGGTTCATAGAGGCCCAGCAAGAGCTAGTCAGGATCGTAAGGCTCTCAACGCTGAATAGGGACTCACTAGCTAAGCTACTGAGGAGGTTCGAGGCAAGCAAGGAGCTTGAGGCTAGGGTCAGGAAGGTAATCGGGGAGGTTAGGGAGCGCGGCGATGAAGCGATACGTGAGTTCTACGAGTCCTTCTACCGCATACCCCGGGACACTCCGGTAAGGGTCAGTGATGACGAGATTAGCGACGCGTACGGCAAGGTAAGCGAGGAACTCGTAGAGTCCTTAAGGAGGGTAGCGTTAAGGATCAAGGAGTTCTCCGAGAGAGTCATAGCGCCCGTAAGGCGCTCTTGGCTCGCTGAATTCTCGCCTGGCGTCGTGCTTGGACAGCTCGTCAGGCCCTTAGACATTGTGGGGACCTACGTGCCTGGGGGTAGGTACGCGTACCCGTCAACGGCGTTGATGACTGTGGTGCCCGCTAAGGTGGCTGGTGTCGGGAGGGTTATTGCGTGCACGCCCCCGCTAGGCAATGGTGACGCGTCCGTCAACCCGACCGTCCTCGTCGCCCTAGACATAGCGGGTGTTAACGAGGTCTACAGGGTGGGCGGGGCCCACGCGGCCGCGGCCATGGCGTACGGGACCGAGACCGTGCCTAGGGTCGATAAGGTCGTGGGGCCGGGTGGGCCATGGTTCACGGCCGCTAAGGCGTTAGTGGCCCGCGACGTGGGCGTGGACATGATTGCGGGGCCCTCAGAGATCCTCGTAATAGCTGATGAGTCAGCTAACCCGGCATTCATCGCTGCTGACCTAGTGGCTCAGGCGGAGCACGGGCCTGAGTCCGCGGCTGTGTTAGTGACTACTTCAGATGGGCTGGGGAGGCGCGTTGCTGAGGAGATCCGGAGAATCATTAAGGAGGTTGGTGACGGGGGCGGCGTCGCTGAGGAAGCGCTGAGGAAGTATGGGTTAATAGTGGTTGCTGACTCGCTCTCGCAGGCAGTGTGGTTCGCTAATGAGTACGGTGCCGAGCATGTCGAGGTAGTCGTTAACCCTAGTGACGTGCCGTACGTCCTATCCTCGCTGAAGAGGGCTGGCTCGGTCTTCGTAGGGCCGTACGCGCCTGTCGCGCTAGGTGACTATGCCCTAGGAACTAACCACGTCATACCTACTGGCGGGTGGTGCCGGGTTAGGGGGCCCCTATCACCGCTTGACTTCCTGCGGTTCATCGACATCCAGTACGTCTCTGGGGGCGGCTTAGCTGGCGTGGCGGAGGACGCGCTCAAGATCGCTAGGTGTGAGGGTTTTGAAGCACACGCATTCTCGATAAAGCTACGCTTAAGCTCCCTAGGAAGGGGCGGTCGCCCCGACCCTGCTGGTACGCGTATGTAATTAGGTGCGTTAGGAGGTGAGTCGTGATGGATAAGGTTACCCTCGCGTTAGGTGGTGTGTCCGCGTACATCGTCCTAACCCTAATCATAGGTTGGTACGCTGCTAGGCGGGTTAAGGGTTTGGCTGACTACATAGTTGCGGGTAGGAGGTTAGGGTACGCGTTAACGTACGGGACCATACTGGCGACGTGGTTCGGCACGGGACTAGCGATAGGCGGTGCGTCGATGGCGTACTCCTTCGGGTACCGCGGGGTGATAATGGATCCCATAGGTGCTGGGGTCTGCATCATACTGTTCGGGCTGTTCTTCGCCGCCACCCTGCGGAGGAGAGGGTACATGACGGTCTCCGACTTCTTCAGGGACAGGTACGGTGAGGGGATGGAGCTCGCCTCAGCCGTCGTGCAGACGGTGGCGTACATGGGTTGGATGGCCTCCCTCCTAATGACGTTCGGCACGATATTCAAGGTCTTCCTAGGGATCCCGTACTGGTACGGGCTACTGCTGGGCACGGTGGTCACGGTCATCTACACGACGTTAGGCGGGATGTGGTCCGTGGCGGTCACCGACCTGTTCCAGTCAATGCTCTTGATCGCGGGGATACTGATACTGCTACCATTCACTATCGAGGCGGCAGGAGGCCCAGGGGTCATAGGGAGTAAGATACCGTTAAGCGACTTCTCAATACTCCCGGAGAGCAACTGGGGTTACTTAGGGTACGTGGGGTTGTTCGGCGCCGCCTTCTACATATCGTCATGGCTCGTGCAGGGTATCGGGTCACTGTCCTGTCAAGACCTGGTTCAGAGGGCGTTATCGGCTAAGAGCGAGAGGGTGAGTAAGTACGCCAGCATAGGCGCTGGGGTAACGTACATACTGCTCGGCTTGGTGCCGGCAACAATAGGGATCCTCGGCAGGTTAATAGTGCCTAACATAAGCAATCCGGACGAGATACTGCCCACGCTCGGCCTCAAGCTACTTCCCACGGTGCCGTTCGTGATATTCTCCGTCGGCCTGCTGGCTGCGTTAATGAGTAGCGCGGACAGCGCCATGCTCATACCGTCAACAATGATAGTTAGGAACATACTGCCCAAGATCAAGCCCGGAGTTAGTGAGCGAACCAAGCTACTCCTGGCTAGGGCGCTAGTACCCATAATAACGTTCGTGTCACTAGCGATAGCCCTGTACGCCAAGACAATCTACTTCCTAATGAACCTTAGCTGGGAGCTGATACTGATGGTTCAGGGCATACCCTTCATACTGGGGCTGTACTGGTCAAAGGCAAGGAAGGAGGGTGCCTTGGCAAGCATAGCCGTGAACCTGACGGTGTGGGTGGCCCTAATAATCGCCACGCTACCGCAGACAATGGCTGTTGAGGGCGAACTCGACTGGGCTATCTGGGACTCCATATACATAGCCGCGCCTCCAGCGCTACTGGCCGGTCTAGCGACGTTCGTGACCGTCTCGCTACTGGCTGGGAAAGCTAATAAATGAAGAACGCATCTACGGTAATGCCCTAAGGGAGTTATTCTTTTTAATAAACGCCCACATTAGTTACTGCATGTAGGCTAAGGTGCACCGAATTGATTAAGCTAGGTGAAGGCAAGCCCGTGATAACCCCCGAGAAATGGATTAGTGAGTGGGGACGAAACATCGATAAAGAGTACAGCGCGGCGATACTGACTTTCTGGGGCTCGCCGCTAGAGCTTCTCGAGAGGTCCCTAACGAACGCTAAGGAGGTTAAGCTACGGAGCATACCCCTGATAAGGGCCTTGGAAGGAGAGGTCAACGGGTTGAAGGTGCTGGCGGCCCACACGTACTTCGGGGCACCCGCCACCACCACGGCGCTGGAGCTACTCATCGCGGCAGGGATAAGGAAGTTCCTAGTGTACGGCGGGGCCGGATCAATAACCCGTAAGCTGAGGATAGGTGACGTCCTCATACCTACGTGGGGCGTTAGGGAAGAGGGAACAAGCTACCACTACATGCCGGAGGACTACGTCCCCAAACCCTCGCCCACCCTAACCAGAAAGTTAAGGGAGGCACTCTTCAGCACCCTAGCACTGCGGGGCTCCAGGGTGATGGAGGGCGGGGTGTGGAGCACCGACGCCATCTTCAGGCAGACCGAGGATAAGGTGAGGAGGTACGCCAATGAGGGTGTACTGGGCGTCGACATGGAATCCACGGCCCTCATGACGGTGGCGGAGTACCGGGGTGCTGAGCTAACGATCGCGTTGGTGATCACGGACGAGCTAACGCCTCCGGAATGGAGGACGCCTAGCGAGAGGGAGTGGGGCAGGATAGAGGAGAGGGAGAGGATAATCCTCAACACCATGCTGAGCGTTCTTTAAGCACACGCCGCTAAACCCTCAGCCTACGGCTTAACCCGTGAATCCTCTCCTGAACCCTCCTGAAGACCTTGCCGTATCTAAGCAACGCCACGGGCAGCAATAGTGCTTGCGCTGTGGAGAACAGCATGAACTTCACGGCGGTTTTCAGTGCCTTACACGCGCTCCTCACCCTTCTGTATAGTGCCAAACATGTTAGGGCGAAGCCAATGAAGGAAAGCAGGGTCAGCAATCCAACAACACTCAAAACAGTTTTTGAATGCGTCGATAATGCTGTCGTGAACTCCGCCACGAAGGAGAGGGTCATTAGCGCGTACACCGTGACCCGCCTGCCATACCCGTCCCTAAGGAAGTTAGTGAGGGACTTAAGCACGCCCCCCTCGTAGTATGTGTACGCGAGCGCCACCACCTTCTTCCAGAGACCCCTGAAGTGACGTGTGAGGGAGGTGCTCACGTAGATGTCGTTTAACCCGGCGATGTTGACGTCGTATGCCAGCGTCCCCTGATTCCCGGCGAGCCGGAGAACCTTGACATCGCTCAGCCAAGCATGCATGCTGTAGACCCTGTCCTCGCGGAATGTTAGGTTCGGGTCGAACCTAAGCCTAGACAATGCCTTGACGGGGATTAACGTAAATCCCATTCCAACGTACTTCGATGGCCTCACGATCAGTTCCTCGCACTTAACGGGCATCCTACCAGACATTACGTCCTCAGAGAACCTACTTAGCTCCTGCGTGCTGTTGAAGAACATGTGTCTGTAGGGCACCTGTATTACGGATGGGTAATACTTTCTCTCTTTCTCGAGGAGGCACCCGATAAGGTTCCTCAGCGAGGGAACCACGTCCGAGTCCACGAAGAGCAGGTAGTCGAAGCCCGACGCGGCAGCCTCCTCGAGACACCTGTTCCTAGCTTCAGGTATGTTGTCGTGGGTAACCATTACCTCATGCTCCACGCCGTAATCCCTGAGGATCTCCTCCACAATGTTGACGGTCCCGTCAGTGCTGCCGCCATCCACGACCAACACCTTAATCCTGTCGAGGGGGTACCCGTCACTCAGCACGCTTCTTAGCGCGTGGGTTACCGTGTTGGCGGAGTTAAACGTTACCATACACACTAGTACCCTTGGGAGTTTCTGGCCGTAAGCCAGACCATTATTAACGTCACTCATATTAACGTGCATTGCACCATTCCTAATAGTATGTAGGAGAGCGGTAATTATAGGGTTATCTTACTAGAGATATGTTAACTTCGATAAAGCAACATTATAGTAACGTATCACGTGTAAAAGATTAAGAATGATGGAGTAGTTCTTGTCCCTTGCCTAGATAGGGGAAGGCTAACCGTTAAGCCCTCGTAATTCCCTAACGTACTCCTCATGCCTTTCCTCGTCCTTAGCTATTGCCTTGAAGACAGCCTTCATTAGCTCATTCTTCGTCATGCCAGCCAGCTCAATGTACGTTGCGGCGGCGTCCTCCTCGATCACTTCGTGCTCCTTGATTGCCCTGAGTATCATTTCCTTCACGTCCTCGTCTACCTTAATTACAGTCTCACTGCTCACGCTGTCAACGTACTTTCTAATGTCCCTTACCTCGCCTAACGTTCTTAGTATGGCCTCAACTAAGTTCTTGTGCAGAACGCTATCAGCTATTAATGACACCATGAAGTCCGAGTAGGGCTTCCTCAGCATGCCCAGCTTACCTAACGTGTTGACCCATCCTAGGTAGGAGAGTATTGCTCTCTCCTCAACGTCCCTTGCCTTTAGGAGCGTCCTAATGAACCTACTTTCCTCGTTAATTATGCTCACCCCGCCCAAGTACCCGAGTCATCGCCTTAAAGTAAGTCGGCACCTATGCTCCCCAGCCCGCCTAACCACTCTAGGAACCTCCCGACGTTCTCCCCCGTGAATATAGCCCCGTGTTGCGGCGCAATGACCTCGATGTCAAGTTCCTTAACCCTCCTCAGCCACACCTCCAAGGCCTTCCTGCAGGGTAAGTACCTGCGGTGGAAGGGCTCCATGAGCTTGGCGTGGCTCTCGAAGTCCTCAACGAAGAGGTACCACGTGCCTTCAGGGAAGACCGCTGCCCCTAAGTCACCGCTGAACAGCACCTTGACTACCGGGTCGTATAGGTTGAAGTTCCCGGGCGAGTGCAGGAAGTGCGCCGGTATTGCCTTAAGCTCCGCTTCACCAACCCTTATGCTAGTTCCCTCATCGGGAACCTCGACGAGCTTCAGCCCGGCCAGCGCCCCGAGGTGCGGGAGGAACCTGACCCACAGCGAGGACACGTAGATGGCGGCGTTCGGGAAGAAGTCCGTGAGGAGCAACAGTGAGCCGACCACGTCGGGGTCCTGGTGCGTGAAGAACGCTGCCTTAACCTTCCCCGGGTCTATGAATTCGGATACGTTCCTGTAGACCCTCTCGAAGACGAAGTATCCTCCCGGGTCAAGCAGTATTCCCTCCCCACCATCCACTATCAAGTACTGGTTGGTGAGGATCCCTTTCTCAGCCTCCGCCTCGTCCAGCCCTAACCATATGAAGGCGTGGTTCCCTTCCTCAGCTACTACGTAGGGCTTCATTACCTTGAGCGGCACGCGCATCACCTCAACTCACTTACGTCCTTAATCATCGAGCCGTAAACACGGACCTTAGTGAAGCCATCGAACCTATTTAACGCCCTCTCATCACCCACGAACTCCTCACCCCCCAAGTTAACGTAGGTTCCCGCCAACGACCCGTCAATGAAGAGCAACCTGAACGTCCCCTTATCGCTTGTTCCAGAGACGTACACGACCCTGTACTTCTGAAGTACTTCCTCAGTGATGAGGTTCTCAACATAATTCACCAGCCCTCCCTTAGGTATGGCAACGATCTCAGACTTCACTAGGAGTGACTTCATGAGTAGCTTAGAAACCCACGAGACTAGGGCTAAGTTCCTTGAAAGATCCTCGTGCCCCGCCGCGGTGGTTCCACCCGTCACTGTTTCAGGCGGCGCCCTAGCGGCGGCCTCCTTAATCAGTGCCCTCACTAAGTTGCTTAGGCAGGCCCCAACCACCCATGCCCTAGGTCCTTCGTAGGTCGCTACGGCGGTTATCAGGTCCTTTGAGGGGGCGCTGAAGGTCACGCGTATTTTGCTCCTCTCGCCGTTCAGCATGTGGTTCACGTTCCCGTCGACAGTGGTTATCAGTAGCTCGTAAGAGTCTTGAAAGTGGAACACCATCATCCTGCGGAACCTAAGCACTACCTTCCCCTTACTGACCCCGACAAGGTAGGGTAGGGTTGACTTAACGAAGTCCTCGTCCCTAAGCATTTGGAGCGCCCGCGCAGCACCCTCCACAGGTGCCTTGAGTTTCACGGATTTCTTACCCACTAAAGAGCACCGTTAGTAGTAGTTTTAGAGAAAATTAAAATATTTTCCCTAACTTGTTAATGTTTCTAACACTTAAAGTAAGCATTACGCGTAAGCAGTACTCAATAAAAACCCAACGGTTAAGGAAGAGCACGTCAGCTAACCTTAAGTCTGGGCGGGTAGTGACTCTGCATGTGGTATATCTGGGCTTCACAGGGAGCCACAGCGCCGTTATCCGAGCATAGGGCATCCACGCTCACGTCTATGAAGTACCCTCTCAGGAGGTGCTTGCTTTCAGTTGTGAAGGTTACTGTTAGTTCGAAGTACTTGGGTGCCCTAGACAAGTTGATTGCGTACGTCACCTCCCTCAACGTAGTGTCGGGTAACCACTTAATGTCCCTCCTCACGTATATGTGGAGCGTTACCGTGCCCTTCACGTCCTTCACCTTAACGAACCAAACCTTAGCGATGACGTTATCGTGCTTGCCTGCCCTGTACGTTTCCTCACCATTCACGTACCAGTACACATGCGTGACCCCCACAGGAGAGTAGCTCGGCACGTCCCCTAAGACGGGTGCGTTGCTTGATGATGCCGCTGGTATCGACGACGCATTGCACCCTGTTACGGTCACGTGCACGCTATTCTTCAGGTTCTCGCCTAAGTACGGCCCGACACTGACTGATGCTGACTTACTTGACTTGATGGGCACGGCGCTGACCTCGCCCACACCGTACAGCGTGACGGGAACCCGCCCCTCCATAGTCACCTCCAGGTTCATTGTGCCCCTGTAGACGGCTTTAGCTACTGCCTCGGCTTCACCTCCAGACACGTTCACACTCACGTGCTGGGTTAGGTTTGACTTAGCGGGCACCACCGTGTCACCCGCTTCAACCTCGCCGACCTTAACACCGTTCACGTGGATGACGTACTTAACGTCTCTTAGGGTTACGGCGGTGTCGGCAGTGTTGTTTAGGGTCACGGCAACCCTAATGTTGAACGTGCCTGGGGATCCCCGCACCGTATCCACGGACGCTAAATTAATTATCCCCACAGACGCGCTGTTAGCTAATCTCTCGGCTACCGAGTACGCTGATGCCAGCCCGCCCACGACTGTTAATACCGTGATGGCGGCTATCGCGGTCGCGAGTAGCGCGACTTTGCGTGTGTTCATTGGGCTACCACCATGTGTTGTCTCTTAAGTATTCCTATTAAATATATTTATTGGAAATATTTGCTCGACACTATCCAACAGCCGAGGCGAACCGCACTCTTACCGAGGGATTATTTATGCACATCATTTATTTTCCCTGACCTAGGGCTTAATGCTGGTGTGCCCGATGACTACCTGCGGCATCAGTTGTAAGGCAGTGTTCGTGCCTGTAGCCTCACCCCTGCATGACAGGGAAGCCGTGTCAGCCGTCCTCAGGGAGTATGTGAGGGTCCTTGAGGGCATTACCGAGCCCTACGGCGCGTTAGGTGCTGACGGCTTACCTGAGGTGTTAACCGATGTTAGGTCGGTTGAGCACGTCATGGATGAACTCCTGAGGGAAGGGCTGAGCGCGTTAGTCATTGGGGTCATGACGGGGGGTTCGGAGGAACTCGTGCTTGAGTTGGTCGGCCGCGTCGGTAAGGGCTTCCCTGTCGCGTTACTGGCTCACCGCACGCAGAACTCCTTGGCGGCGAGCGTTGAGGCACTGAGTAGGTTAAGGGCTGAGGGGTTCAGGGGCGTTAAGCTACTCCTGCTGCGGGAGGGCGTAAGGGATGAGGTTAGCGCGTTCGTTCGGGCGGCGCGGGCTAGGGAGGCTCTTAAGAGGCTGAGGCTCCTAGTAATTGGCGAGCCTTCCCCCTGGCTAGTGCATAGTTCGGTTGGGTGGGAACACTTCG
>Ga0256914_1003397_pt1 | contig 12559 bp, 10 predicted proteins | sample HulkmetaG_FD_191571 | JGI IMG/M metagenome (GOLD analysis project Ga0256914, IMG submission 191571) | Hydrothermal chimney microbial communities from Main Endeavour vent field at the Juan de Fuca Ridge, Pacific Ocean - Hulk | ecosystem: Environmental > Aquatic > Marine > Hydrothermal vents ...
GGTTTGAGCGGCCCCCAGTTCCTTTACGGCCCCTCACGGGTGCGGACCCCGCTGAGGCGTGTCGGCAAGCGCGGCGAAGGCCGCTGGGAAGCCATCGGCTGGCGGGAGGCCGTCTCCCAAGTCGCCAAGCGCATGGCCGAACTGCGGGCCAAGGGAGAGCCCCACACCGTGGGGTGCCTGCTGCCCGAGGACCAGGGCAGCGTGGCGCGGCTGTTCGCGCGCCTGCTGACGGTCTACGGATCTCCCAACGTCATGCGCACGCCCTCCATGGCGGACACGTACGAAATGGCCCTCTATCAGACCCACGGCATCATCGGCCGGCCCGGTTTCGACCTGCACAAGACCACCTTCCTGCTCAGCTTCGGCAGCGGCTACCTGCAGGGCTGGGGGTCCCCGGTGCACATGTTCCGGGCCCACAGCCACCTGCTGTCCAACTCCTGCCGGGTGGTGCAGGTGGAGCCGCGGCTGTCCATCAGCGCGGCCAAGGCGGACCGCTGGATCGCCGTCAAGCCGGGCACCGAGGCGGCCCTGGCCCTCGGGCTGTGCCACGTGATCGTCAAGGAGGGCCTCTACGACAAGACCTTCGTGGGCAGGCACTGCCAGGGCTTCGAGTCCTGGACCGACGATCAGGGACAGGAACAGCCCGGGTTCAAACAACTGGTGCTGGGCAATTTCACACCCGCCACCACGGCCGAGGTCACGGGGGTCAAACAGGCCGACATCATCGAGCTGGCACGCAGCTTTGCCCGGGCCAGCCGTCCGCTGGCCATCTGCGGCCGAGGCAACGGCAGCGTGCCGGGCACCCTGGGTGAATTCATGGCGGTCTACGCGCTCAACGCGCTGGTGGGCAGCGTGGGCCGCAGCGGCGGCATCCTGGCCGTACCCGAGGCCGACTACATCCAGTGGCCCAAGCCGGAAATGGACGAAGTGGCCGCCAAGGGCCTGCAGCAGCAGCGGCTGGACGCCGCCGGCGGCGACAAGTACCCCCTGGCGCGCTACCGCACCAGCTACCTGGGGACCCTCATTAAGGGCGGTGACTACCCCCTGAAGATGCTGATGGTGGCGGGCGAAAACCCGGCCTACAGCCTGCCCGGGAGTGCCGAACTGAAAAAAGCGCTGGCCGGGATTCCCTTCCTGGTGAGCTTTTCGTCTTTCATGGACGAAACCGCCGCCATGGCGGACCTGATCCTGCCCAATCACATCTACCTGGAGCGCCTGGAGGACGTGCCGCCGGTATTCGGGCTGCCCCGGCCCCTGTTGCAGCTATGCCGCCCGGTGGTTGCGCCGCAGTTCGACACCCGCCACACCGGTGACGTGGTCATCCAGATCGCCCGCGCCGTGGGCGGAGGCGTGGCCGCGGCCTTCCCGTGGCCCGACTATGAGGCCTGCCTCAAGCAGACCCTGGGGGGGCATTTCGCCCGGCTGCAGAAGGACGGCTACCTCGAGGGACGGGTTCCGGAACTGCGCTTCGAGACCGCTTCCGGCAAATTCGAGTTCATCAACACCGAGTACAAGACCATGCCGGCATACACTCCCGTGGAACCCCAGGGGGACAAGGGGGTCTTCCCGCTGGTGCTGACCGGTTACGACAGCATGCGCCTGGCCGGCGGGCCGGTGGCCGACTCGCCGTTCATGGTCAAGAGCGTGGACGACACGGTGCTTAAAAAGGGCGACGTGCTGGTGGAGGTCAACCCCCACACCGCCGGCAAGCAGGGGCTGAGCGAGGGCGACGCCGTGGTGCTGGCCACGCCGGCGGGCAAGGCGCGGGTGCGTGTGCACCTGTCCCACCAGGTGCCGCCGGGCATGGTGGCCATGCCGCGCGGCCTGGGCCACACCGCCTACGACCCCTTCATCGGCGGCAAGGGCGTCAATTTCAACGAGCTGATCGCGCCGGTGCCCGATCCGGTTTCCGGGCTGGACGCCGCCTGGGGGATCAGGGCAAGCCTGACAAAAGTCTGATCAGGGTCTAATCTGGACGAGGATGCGAGGTCCCAATGAAAGAAGAGCATAGGCAGGACGGCCCCAAGAAGTATGGCATGGTGATCGACCTGGACAAGTGCACCGGCTGCGGCTCCTGCATGGTGGCCTGCATGTCGGAGAACAACGCGCCCTTCCGCAAAGATGAGTCCGACAAGCTGCTGAGCGTGGCCTGGCTGCGCCTCTACAAGTTGACCAACGGCAAGCCCTACCCGGATACCGACGTGTGCTACCTGCCCCGGCCCTGCATGCACTGCGAGGGGCACAACGGGCACTCGCCCTGCGTGTCGGTGTGCCCGGCCACCGCCACGGACTACGACAGCGCCACGGGCATCGTCAGCCAGATCTACACCCGCTGTTTCGGTTGCCGTTACTGCATGGCGGCCTGCCCCTACCACGCCCGGGTGTTCAACTGGTGGGACCCGGTGTGGCCCGACGGCATGGAGAAGTACCTCAACCCGGATGTCTCGGTGCGCATGCGCGGCATCGTCGAAAAGTGCAGTTTCTGTTACCACCGCCTGCAACGGGCCAAGGACAAGGCCTATGCCGAGGGGCGGCGCGAGATTCGTGAAGACGAGTACCAGACGGCATGCACCCAGGCCTGCCCGGCGGGCGCCATCACCTTCGGCGATCTGAACAACCCCAAGCACGCGGTTTACAAGCTCCGGCGAAGCCCGCGCGCCTTCCGGCTGCTCGAGCGCCTGGGCACCAACCCCAAGGTGTACTACCTGTCCAGCCGGGAGTGGGTGCGCCGCGCCGGCGACAACTACCTGAAGGACGAGGCCACCGGGGCGGGCAAACACATGGCGGAACACAAGGGGTAGCATCCGTCGGCGGCCCTCAACGATTCGAACCGAACCGCATGGGAACGAGGAGTTAAACGATGATAGATTCCGCACTCATCCCCAAAGGGGTCAAACGCTGTCCGACATGGCAATTCGCCCTGGCCGTCGCCATGGCCGGCGGCGTTCTGCTGTGGGGCGTGTATGCCATGCTGCTGTGCTGGATCAAGGGCCTCAACCAGACCAACATGAACAACGCATACGGGTTCGCCCTCTGGATCTGGGCCGACTTGGCGGTCATCGCCCTGGGGGGCGGCGCCTTCTTCACGGGCCTGCTGCGTTACGTGTTCGGCAAGGACGAGCTCAAACACCTCATCAACTACGCCGTGCTGATCGGTTTCATCTGTTACAGCTCCGCCCAGCTGATCCTGGCCATCGACGTGGGACAGCCGCTGCGGGCCTGGTTCATCTTCTGGCACGCCAACGTGCACTCCATGCTGACCGAGGTGGCCTTCTGCCTGAGCGCCTACTTCGGGGTGCTGTGCATCGAGTACCTGCCGCTGATCCTGGAAAACCGGCAGATCGACAAGGTGCCCTTCTGGCATAACCTGAGTCATAACTTTCATCATATCATGGCGGTTTTCGCGGCCACGGGCGCCTTCCTGTCCTTTTTCCACCAGGGCTCCCTCGGCGGCGTGTCCGGCGTGCTTTTCGGCCGGCCTTTCTCCTTCCGCGAGGGCGTGCTGGTATGGCCCTGGACTTTCTTCCTGTTCACCTGGTCGGCGGCGGCCTGCGGCCCGTGCTTCACCATCGCCATCACCAAGATGACCGAGGCGATCGCCGGCAAGAAGCTGGTCAAGGACAACGTCATCCAGCTGCTGGCCAAGATCGCCGGCTGGATGCTGGCCACCTACATCGTGGCCAAGATCATCGACACCATCTACTGGGCTACGGTCACGGCGCCGTCCAAGGGCATGAACCTGATGGACTTCTACTCCAACAACGCCTTTTACGGCATCTGGATCCTGGTGCTGGAGATCGGCATCTGCGGCATCCTGCCGGCCGTCATCCTGATCACGCCCGCCGGCCGGAAGAATTCCAAGCTGCTGACCACGGCCGCCGTGCTGGGCGCCGTGGGCGTGTGCGTCAACCGCTGGGTCATGGTGCTGCAGACCCTGGCGGTGCCCGTGCTGCCCTTCGAGAGCTGGACCCTGTACCTGCCCAGCTGGCAGGAGGTGGCCACCACCATCCTGCCGGTGGCCTACGGCGTCATCCTGGTGCTGATTTCGTACCGTTACCTGCCGGTGTTCCCCCAGGAACCCGAGCTGAACCCCATTGAACAGTAAACCCGGCTGCGGAGGAGACGATGTTTCCCTTTAATTTCGAATGGGTGTGGGATCTGGGTCACATGGTATTCATGGGCGGGCTGTGGTATGCGCTGACCATCATCGGACTCGGTGTGACCTACTGCGTGGTCAAGGCGGTCAAGGAAACAGCGGAGGGCGCGGACGGGGGTCATCACTAGTCGCTGTCGGCCTTTTGCATCGATTCAAGCGCTTTTCGCCGCGCCCGCGCGCCGGAAAGCGCTTTTTTATGCCGCAGGGAAAAACACATGGATAAAATCGTCATCCACGGCGGCCGGCCCCTCAACGGAGAGGTGACCGTCAGCGGCGCCAAGAACGCCGCCCTGCCCATCCTGGTGTCCTCGCTGCTCACGGGGGGGCGCAACCGTTACGACAACGTGCCGCGGCTCAACGACATCGAGAGCATCAAGCTGCTGCTGACGCACCTGGGCGCCGAGGTGCACAGCGACGGTCACAGCGTCACCATCGACGCCGGCGGCCTGTGCGAGGCCGAGGCGCCCTATGACCTGGTGCGCAAGATGCGCGCCTCGGTACTCGTGCTGGGGCCCCTGGTGGCCCGCCTGGGGCGGGCGCGGGTCTCCCTGCCGGGCGGGTGCGCCATCGGCGCGCGGCCCATCAACCTGCACCTCAAGGGCCTCTCACTGATGGGGGCGCAGATCGACATCCAGCACGGCTACGTGGAGGCCAGCGTGGATCGCTTGAGGGGCGCGGACATCTACCTGGACGTGGCCAGCGTCACCGGCACCGAAAACCTGATGATGGCGGCCGTGCTGGCCGACGGCGTGACGGTGCTGCGCAATGCGGCGCGCGAACCCGAGGTGGCGGCCCTGGCGGACACGCTCAACCGCATGGGCGCCCGCATTACCGGGGCCGGCACGTCGGTGATCACCATCACGGGCGTTGACACCCTGCACCCGGTGGAAACGGCCATCATCCCGGACCGCATCGAGGCCGGCACGTTCATGGTGGCCGCCGCGCTGACCGGCGGCGAGATCACGGTCTGCGGTTGCGAGCCGGCCCACCTGGGGGCCGTGATCCACAAGCTCAAGCTGACCGGTTCGCGGGTGACCGTACGCGGCAAGGACGTCACGGTGCGCGGCGGCGGCCGTATCCGGAGCGTGGACATCAAGACGCTGCCCTACCCGGGGTTTCCCACCGACATGCAGGCTCAGTTCATGGTGCTCATGTCCGTGGCCGGCGGCCTGAGCATCATCTCGGAGACCATCTTCGAGAACCGCTTCATCCACGTCAGCGAACTGCGGCGCATGGGGGCCGACATCACGGTCTCGGGAAACGCCGCCATGGTCAAGGGCATCGAGGGGCTTTCCGGGGCGCCGGTGATGGCCTCGGACCTGCGGGCCAGCGCCTGCCTGGTGCTGGCCGGACTGGTGGCCCGGGGGGTCACCGAAGTCAACCGCGTCTATCACCTGGACAGGGGCTATGAGGCCATGGAAAAAAAATTCGCCCGCCTGGGGGCCGTCATCGAGCGGGTACCGGCCTGACGCCGTTCGGTGGACCGGCCGAATCGACGTCCGCCGGTGAGGCAGCGCTGCTACATCCGGCCCGCAGCCGCGCTGCTGGCGGCCCTGGCGGGCGGCATCGCCGCCGGCGGCTGCCTGCCCGGGCACCCGGCGTCGGCGCTTCTCGCGGCGGGCGCCGCCGCCCTGGGGGGCATCGTGGCGGCGATCCGGCGCCGCGGCGCCCGGTTCAGCCCTCTGGTGCTGTTTGCGGCGCTGGGCTACCTCAGCCTGCAGCCCTGGGTGGCGCCGCGCCTGCCCGCCGACCACATTCTCCGTTTCGCCGGCCGAACGCCGTGGCGCATCACGGGCACCGTGGACCGCCCGCCGGTCAACCGCGGCGGACGCTGCCGTTTCATTCTCGACACGCAGCACCTCGCCGAGGGAGGGCGCCGCGTGCCGGTGCACGGTCGGCTGCGGGTCACCGTCCTGTCCGAGCACCGCGGCCTGCGGGCCGGTGACCGGGTGGTGCTGACCGCTCGCGTCAAGGCCATCCGCAATTTCGCCAATCCCGGCGGCTTCGATTACCGGCGCTACATGGCCTACCGCGGGGTGCGGGTCTCCTGCTACGTGCGGCGCGGTCGGCTGAAGGTGCTCGCCGAAGCGAAGGGCGGCCCCGGCGATCTGGTGAACCGGATGCGCGGCCGGGTTGCGGGCTTCATCGACCGGGCGCCCCTGGTGACCGGATCGCCGCCGGTGCGCGCCGTGCTCAAGGCCCTGCTGGTGGGCGACCGGCAGGACATTTCCCCGCGCCTGCGCGCGGCGTTCAACCGTGCCGGCGCCGGGCACTTGCTGGCCATCTCCGGGCTGCACGTCGGCATCGTGGCGGCCGCGGCCTTCTTCCTCCTGCGGTGGCTGCTGTCGCACGTCGGTTTTCTCGTCTGGCGCGGCTGGACGGCCGGCGCGGCCGCCGTGCTGACCCTGTTTCCCGTGCTGGGCTACGGCGTACTGGCGGGCATGTCGGCCTCCACCCAGCGGGCGGTCATCATGGTGGCCGTTTTCCTGGCGGCCCTGGTGGTCGGGCGCCGGCACGACCTGATGAACACGATCGCCTGGGCGGCCCTGGTGATCCTGGCGGTCTTTCCGCCGGCGCTTTTTTCCATTTCCTTCCAGCTGTCCTTTGCCGCCGTATTCTGGATCGTCTTCGGCCTGCAGCAGCCCGTGGTGAAGCATGCCCTGGAACGGTTGCGGCCGCATCCCGTGCTGGGCCGGCTGTTTTCGCTGGTGCTCGTCTCGCTGCTGGCCGTGCTGGGAACCTGGCCCCTGGTGATGTTCTATTTCAACCAGATCTCGCTGGCGGGGCCGCTGGCCAACGTGGTGCTGGTGCCGCTGATGGGCCTTGCCGCGGTTCCGCTGGGACTCGGCGGCGTGGCCCTGCTGCCCCTGACCCGGTGGGGCGCCGCCGCGCTGCTGAACCTGTCCGCCGGGGCCGTGGCCGGGGGACTGGAGGTGATCGAAGCCGTGGCCGGGGTGCCTTTTGCGGCCCTGACCACGGTGACGCCTTCGGCGCTGGAGATTGCCGGCTACTACGTACTGCTGGGGGCCGCCATGGTGTTGCTGCTGGGGGGACGGGCGCCGGCGCCCGCCGGCGGCGCGCCGCCCCCGCCGGCGGTGACGGCCCGGCGGGCCGCGGCGGTGCTGGGCCTGGGGGCCTTGCTGCTGCTGGGCGCCGACGCCGCCTGGTGGCTGCACGTGCGCTTCTGGCACCGGGACCTGCGCGTCACGGTGCTGGACGTGGGGCAGGGCAGCGGCGCCCTGCTTGAACTGCCGCGGGGCCGGGTGATGATGGTGGACGGCGGCGGGTTTTCGGACAACGCGGGTTTCGATGTGGGGGAAAAGATCGTGGCCCCGCTGCTGCGGCGGCGCAAGATCCTGACGGTGGACACGCTGGTGTTGTCGCACCCCAACAGCGATCACCTTAACGGCCTGCTATACATCGCCGAGCATTTTCACGTGCGGCGCATCCTGAGCAACGGACAGGGACAGCCCACCCGGGGCTACGCCCGCCTGCTGGAGATCGTGGCCCGCCGTGGGATCCGCAAACCGCCCCTGGTGCGGATTCCCCGGCGGCAGGACATCAACGGCGCGCAGCTGGAGATCCTCGCCCCGCCGGCGGATTTCATGAAACGGCGGCGGAGCGACCACTGGCGCACGGTGAACAACAACGCCCTGGTGGTCCGCATCCGCCTGGGGCGCGTGTCTTTCCTGTTCCCGGCCGACATCGAGCGCCCCATGGAGCGCGAGCTGGTGGCGCGCTGGGGGACGGCCCTGAAGAGCACCGTGCTGGCGGCCCCCCACCACGGCAGCCGCACCTCGAGCAGCCCGACCTTCCTGGAGGCCGTGGACCCGAAGGTGGTGGTGGTCTCCTGCGGGTACGCCAACCGCTTTCGTTTCCCGAACCCCCGGGTGGTGGCGCGCTACCGCCGGCTGGGGGCGCGGGTCTTCACCACGGCGCGCTGCGGTGCCGTGACGATGGTCACCGACGGCCGCCGGCTGACCGTGACCGCCGCGCGCGGGGACCCGTGTCGGCGCGGCACGTTGACAAACTAACGGTTGGAAATTATTTTTGTTGTCAGTTTTCAGTTGTCATCCGATCACCAACGCCGCATACCGCTGAAAAGGGAGGACTTGTCGTGCCCATCTACGAATTCTACTGCCGGCAGTGCCACACCATCTACAACTTTTTCAGCCGCACGGTGAACACCACCAAGACCCCCAACTGCCCGCGCTGCAAGACGCCCAAACTGTCGCGGCAGATGTCGGCCTTCGCCATCACCGGACGCGCCCGGGAAGACGACGACGGCCTGGAGGATCTGCCCTTCGACGAGACCAAGATGGAGAAGGCCATGGCCATGCTGGCGGCCGAGGCCGAAAACATCAACGAGGACGATCCCCGCCAGGGGGCCAACCTGATGCGCAAGCTCACCGACATGACCGGTCTGCAGATGGGCCCCGCCATGGAGGAGGCCCTGCGCCGCATGGAGGCCGGCGAGGACCCAGAGCAGATCGAGGCCGAAATGGGCGACCTGCTGGAGGGCGAGGACCCATTCATCCTGCCGGGACAGAAGGGCCGCCGTGCCGGGGGCCGCCGACGGCCGCCGCGGCGGGACGAGACACTGTATGACCTGTAGTTCGGCGGGCCGTGCCGGAGGCTCGTGAGGTGCGGTGAAGCGGGCCGCTTTTTTTCAAGTCCAATCCCGGTCTCCTGCGGGAAACTTCGCCGCGGGCGGAGCGGGGCGTCATCGAGGAGGGCAGAGTATGGATGTGCTGGACCGTATGAAAGTGGTGCAGGGAGACATCACCCAAATGGAAGTCGATGCCATCGTCAACGCCGCCAACACCCGGCTGCTGGGCGGCGGCGGCGTGGACGGTGCCATTCACCGGGCCGCCGGGCCCGAACTGCTGGAGGAGTGCCGCACCCTGGGGGGCTGCCCCACCGGTGAGGCACGCATCACCCGGGGCTACCGCCTGCCGGCCCGCTACGTCATCCACACCGTGGGGCCGGTCTACCGCGACCCCGTGCGCTCGGCCGAGCTGCTCAAAAGCTGCTACCGCAACAGCCTGGCGCTGGCCAAACAGCACGCAGTGCGCTCCATCGCTTTCCCGGCCGTCAGTTGCGGCGTGTACGGCTATCCCATCGAGGACGCCTGCCGGATCGCGGTGGACACCACGCGGGAATTCCTGGAAAAAGAGGACGGCATCGAAGAGGTTTTTTTCGTACTCTTCTCGCGTGCCGATTACGAGGTGTACCGGGACTACCTGCGGAAACTCAGGTAGCGGCCTGTTTTTGAACCGGCCGCAGACCCACGCGGACACGAAAGACATGCGGTCTGTCGGTTGTCCGTTGTGCGTGGGCGGCTGGCGAGCCGGTCTATTCTTTCAGATTCTTCTGCATTTTTCCCAGGCGGTCTTCGGCCTGGCGCTTGACGTCGCGGGCCTTTTCCAGCGGCGCGCGCATCTCCTTGACGGCCTCGTCGGCAATCTCGCGGGTGACCGGCTTTTTCGTCTCTGGATTCAGTATCGCCCCCGAAAATGCCGCCCATCACAATGCCCGTCAGCACGGCTGTCGCCAGCAGGACAGCGATTTCCTTCATAGTGCCCCACCGTCAGTTTGCGCCTTTGTGCTTTTGCCCTTTCGTGCCTTTTCGGACGTATTTGAGCGCATCCTCCCGGCTGTACGCTGAAAGCCCCTGTGCGCGCATCTGGGTGACGTTTTCCGGCGGCATCAGGTAGACAAAGGCCTCGATCGTGTCCGGCGGCCCGCCGTCGGTCCTGCGCACCGCGATGCGGCGGCGTACGTAACCGCCGGGGCGGCCGACGGCCTCGAGTCCGTCCAGGCGCCGCAGGCCCTCGTCGTCCACGCGGAAGAGCTCTCCGGCCACCGCGGCGCCCTCGCCCGGCCGGTCTATCAGGCAGGGCACCCAGCGCTCGCCGCCGAGCACCAGGGGGTACTTTTCCACCGTGGTGCAGGTCCCCACGAACTCGGCCGCCCGCATGTAGCCCGGGTAATTGGGAAAGCCGCGCTTCAACGTGCCGTACACGAACACCAGATGGTCCATCGCCCGCCTCTCCGCTCAATGGCCGTGCCGGGCCAGGACATCACGCAGCTGCGCCAGCGACAGGTTGCCCCCGCTCAGGACCAGCACTACCTTTTTACCGACCAGGCGTTCGCGCAGGTTCAGAGCCGCGGCCAGGGCGATGGCGCCGGCGCCTTCGGCCAGGTGGTGGGTGTGTTCCAGCAGGGTGACGATAGCCTGAGCGATGTCTGCGTCGTCCACCAGCACAAAGTCGTCCAGCAGGCGGCGCATGATGCGTTGGGTGTTTTCAAAGGGAACCCGCGTGGCCACCCCCTCGGCGAAGGTCTGCATGTCGGCCGTCACCGGGCGCCCCTCCTTCCAACTGAGCTGCATGGACGGCGCCTGGGCCGATTGGGCGGCGATGACCTCGATGGACGGGTTGACACCCTTTGCCGCGATGCTGGTGCCGCAGGCCCCGCTGCCGGCGCCTACGGGCACGATAATAGTGTCCACATCGGGCAGCTCCGCCACGATTTCCAGGCCGTAAGTGCCCACGCCGCTGATCAACAGTTCCTCGGTGGGTCCTACGAAGCGACCGCCCTTTTCGCGGGCCACCGTCATGATCCACTCCCTGGCGGTATCGAAATCCGGGCCGTGAAACACCACTTCGGCGCCCAGGCCCCGCATGGCGGCCACCTTGCCGGGGTTGGCACCTTCGGGCACGGCGATAGTGGCGGCCAGGCCGTGGGCGCGGGCGGCGAAGGCGATGCTCTGGCCGTGGTTGCCGGTGGAGGCCGTGAAGAGGCCGCCGCGGCGCTCGGCATCGGTCAGATGCGCCGCTAGGTTGAGGCCGCCGCGTACCTTAAAGGCGCCCACGGGCTGCACGTTTTCGTGCTTGATCCACACGTCGGTGCCCACCAGGGCGCTCAGGGTGGGATAATGGACCAGGGGCGTGGGCTTCAGGTGGCGGTAGACGTGCGGCCGGGCCGCAAAGATGTCCTGGAGCGTCGGTACGGGAGGGTTTTCTTTCATCTGTCAGACCTTTCGTTGGAGTTTGGTTTCGGTGCGTGTCGCATTCCCCACAGCTGCGACAGCAGCATGCCGGTCAACATCAGGGCGCAGCCCAGGCTGGCCCGCAGGCTCAGGGTTTCGTCCAGCACGACCCACCCGCCCAGGGCCGCGAAGACGGCCTCCAGGCTCAGGATGATGGCCGCGTGGGAGGGGTGCGCGCGGCGTTGCACCACCACCTGCAGGGTGTAAGCCACGCCCACCGACAGCAGCCCGCCGTACAGGATGGGAATGGCCGCCTGCCGGATGGCGGTCCACGATACGGTCTCCACGGCCCCCGCCGTGACCAGGCTCAGCAGGGAGCACACCACGAACTGCGTGATGGCCAGGCGCACGGTGTCGGTGCGCGGCGAGAGCCAGCCGATGACGATCACGTGCAGCGACCAGAACACGGCCCCGATGATTTCCAGCAGGTCGCCCATGGAAATGTGGAACGATTCGGACTGGATGCTCAGCAGGTAGAGGCCCCAGACGGCCACCAGGGCCCCCAGCCAAGTGCCGGCGTCGGTGCGCTGCCCGCCCAGTAGGCCCAGGATGGGCACGATCACAACGTACAGCCCGGTAATGAAGCCGGCTTTGCCGGCAGTGGTGTAGATCAGCCCCACCTGCTGCAGCGAGGCCCCGGCGAACAGCACCGTGCCAGCCAGCAGTCCGCCGTACAGGAAGGCCGCGCGGGACTTGAAAGCCGTGCGGGCCGTGGCCGGGGACCGGTTGCGGTTGTAGACGGCCAGGGGGGTCAGCGAAAGCGCCCCCAGCGCAAAGCGGATGCCGTTGAAGGTGAATGGCCCGATGTAATCCATGCCGATGCGTTGGGCCACGAAGGCGAAACCCCAGATAGCGGCGGCCAGCAACAACAGCAGGTCGGATTTTACAGTGTCGCGGTGCATGGGCAGGCTGCCTGTCGTGATTTTCCCCGGGCAGGGGCGCGTTCAGCCGTGCAGATCAAGGCCGCACCATACGCATTTGCTTAGCCCCTGTAAAGAAAAAAGGGCCAGATACGCCAGCCGGGGCGGTAGTGGACGACCAGGATGCCGGTGACGATGAATCCCAGCGCCAGCAGGATCCGCGGGGTGATGGGTTCGTGCAGCACCAGTCCCCCCAGCATGACCCCGGAAATAGGCATGATGAACAGGAAGGAATACAGGGCCACGGCGCCGTAACGCTGCAGGAGGTTGTTCCAGGCCACGAAACCGAAGGCGGCGGTGACCAGGCTCTGGTAGAGCACGGCGCCCACGATGGTGGCATCCAGGTAGATCACCATGCGGGTGTCCCACAGCAGGGCCTCGACCGCGAAGACTGGTATGGACAGCAAGATGGGGTAGAACACCAGTTGA
>Ga0256914_1003398_pt1 | contig 12557 bp, 12 predicted proteins | sample HulkmetaG_FD_191571 | JGI IMG/M metagenome (GOLD analysis project Ga0256914, IMG submission 191571) | Hydrothermal chimney microbial communities from Main Endeavour vent field at the Juan de Fuca Ridge, Pacific Ocean - Hulk | ecosystem: Environmental > Aquatic > Marine > Hydrothermal vents ...
AGTATTCGATGCAGTCACGGTATCGCTCGGACGAGATCCCCTCTTCGTTGAAATAGACACAACCGCTTGTCAGAAGAAGAATCGGCAGAATCAGAAAATATTTCATAGTGTTTCCTTCTATTTTTTTCATCATGAGTGTATCACAATCGTGGTCCCTCTCGCAAACTCCCGGGCCCATACCGCCGCATCAGGCAGTTGCGCTGGGGGGTCTGAAAATGATACCCTATCATACGCCGAATCTCACTTCTGCAACGGAAGTTTCGATACAATCGGCCAAAAAACGGAGAAGTTTATGCAAAAAGTATTCGAAATATTTATGCAGTTGACAAAAATTCCTCACTGTAGCGGCAGGACGGGGGAGCTTCGGTCGTTTCTGACCGATTTCGCCAGAAAACGGGGCTACCGGGTCGAAGTGGACCGGGCCGGAAACGTGATGGCGTACGGGGCGAAAAGTCGAGTGACGCTGCAGGCGCACTACGATATGGTTTGCATCGGCAGTGCGCCGGAGATCGAGACGGTCGTGGAGGATGGGTGGATGCGGGCCGAAAGAGGTTCGCTCGGGGCCGACAACGGCATCGGAGTGGCGGTGATGCTCCATCTGATGCAAAAGGGGGTGGGGGCGGATTTTCTCTTCACCAACGACGAGGAGATCGGTCTTGTCGGGGCCGAAAATCTCGAAATCGTTCTCAAAACCCCCTATCTGCTCAATCTCGACAGCGAGGAGTTGGGAAAGGTCTATATCGGCTGCGCGGGGGGTGAGGATATCCATCTTCTCAAAGAGATCGAATCTGTCGAACCGACGGTTTTGGGGAGACGGTACAAGATCACGGCTCGGGCGCCCGGAGGCCATTCGGGTGTGAACATCGCCGACGCGATCCCCAACGCCATTACCGAGCTTGCGGCTTTCGTCGTCCGCCACGAAGCGATGGAGATCGTCACCTTCGAAGGGGGCGAGAGGATCAACGCCATTCCACGGTATGCCGAGGCGGAGGTGTGGCTTCCTGAAGGGCATTCGCCCGCCGGCGGCCGGGAAGGGGTTTTTGTCGAGGCGCTCGATCGCCTGGAGGTACCGATCGTGAAGGGAGGGCGTGCGGCGGCGAAGGCGCTCTTCGGGTTCGCCCACGGGGTGCGGGGGTGGAACCGTGAACTCGATCTTCCCCAAAGCAGCGTCAATCTCGCCACCGTATCGCTTCGGGACGGGCAGATGAGGGTCGCACTCTCGGCTCGGGCGATGGAGAACGAAGATCTTGCGCGTCTCGTGGCGCAGAGCCGTTCGTCGTGGGAGGCGCTTGGGTTCGCTTCGACGACCGAGGGAAGATACCCTGCGTGGAAGCCACAGGTCAACGATTTCGCCCGGACCGTTCGAGAGCGGTACGAAGAGGTTGTACCGGGGGCAGCCTTCGCCGCGATTCACGCGGGGCTCGAGTGCGCCCTCTTCGCCCAACGCTTTCCGGACCTTCAGATCGCCTCCATCGGCCCTACGATTCTCGATCCCCACTCGGACAGGGAGAGAGTCGAGATGGCGAGTGTGGAGAAGATCGTGACGGTCGTGGAGCGGACGATCGCCGATTTATCGGCCATTTAAACTTTTGATGATACAATTATTATACTTCAATGAAATTATGGAAAAGAGGAGAGAGATTATGAAAGTAGGTGATATCGTCATCGTCGGAAACCTGGGGGAGATGAAGGTCTACAAGGCCCAGCCGCGCGACCTGGAGGCGGAGGCGGGACTGAAGCCCCACAATGTCAAGCTCGACCTGATCGACGCGAAAGACTATGTGGCCTCGCACTGGAAGATCCAGGATCTCGTCACCGACGAGGCGGGACAGTTCAAAGGGGGGAGCCAGGGACGCGGCGAGTTTACCCAGGGGAGTGTCGGCCAGCGGCACGAACTGGAGAAGCGGGTCGAAGCGGAGGTGATCGACGCGATCGCGAAGGATATCTCGGAGGCCGTGGCGGCCAACAGGCCGCCCAAATGGTTCCTCGCACTTCCGGAGACCATTTTCGACCGTGTGATGCAGAGGGTCGATGCGGCGGCGAAGAGTACTCTTTTCAACAGTGTCAAAAAGGATCTCGTCAAAACCTCCAAGACCGACCTGGTCGACGCGGTGAAGAAGAGGCTCTCCTGATCCTCTTCGAAACGGAGTGGAAACTCTCTCCCCTCCCCGTAGGGGACGCCCGCTCCGTTGGGATTTTTAGCACGGAGCGATCTATCTCGCTTTGAAACTCTCTTTGCTCTTGCACAGATCCTGCATGAAGCACTCCGTGTCACATTTCGGATGTTTCGCCGTACAGATGTAGCGACCGAAAAGGACCATCGCCTGGTGGAGACGGTGGAGGTCGGTCTTGAACTTTCGGACCAGATCCTTTTCGGTCCCCTCCGCCGTCTTCGCATCGCTGAGTCCCAGGCGGTGGGCGACGCGGAAGACGTGGGTGTCGACGGCCATCAGGTTCGCCTTCGTAAATTCGATCATCACGACGTGGGCCGTCTTCTGTCCTACGCCGGGGAGTTTCACCAACTCCTTCTCGTCCAGCGGGATCCGGCCGTCGTAGCGCTCCATCACCATCTGCGCCATCCCGATCAGGTTCTTGGCCTTGTTGTTGTAAAAGGAGCAGGTGCGGATCAACTCCCTGACCTCGTCGAGATCGGCGTTGGCGAGGCTCGGGATATCGGGATAGCGCCCAAAAAGCGCCGGGGTGATCATGTTGACCCGCCTGTCGGTGCACTGCGCCGAGAGCATCACCGCCACCAGAAGCTCGTAGAGATTTCGGTAGTGCAGTTCCGTGACCGAATCGGGGTAGTGTTCCAAAAAGCGTCTACGTATCTCTTCGATCTCGCGTTTCGTTGCCATTTTCATGATGGGAGACCTTTCTCGGGTTTTGAAAACCCATCCCGAAAGAGGGGGCGGAAGCGCCCCGCTCCCGGGGTGTGTCGCACAAGGCCTCTTCGCAACGTACGAGACTCCGTATGTGGCTACACCCTGCGCTTTTGGCGGTCCGTTTCCGCCGATGGGGGCTTTGGGACGGGTTCTAACCGTCATTATACTCGATTGACGCTATAATACCTCCAAAATTTTGAGTGAAGAGGATCGAATGGCTGGACACAACAAATGGTCGAAAGTCAAACATATCAAAGCGAAAGAGGATGCCAAGAAGGGCAAACTCTTCACCAAGGCGGTACGGGACATCACCACCGCGGCCAAAGCCGGCGGCGGCGACCCTGACACCAACGCCGCGTTGCGGTTGGCGATCGAACGGGCGCGGGCGGTCTCGATGCCGGCGGAGAATATCCAGCGTGCCATCGACAAGGCGACGGGCAATCTCAAGGGGGTCAACTACGAAGAGATCACCTACGAGGGGTACGGACCGGGCGGGGTGGCGATCATGGTGGAGACGATGACCGACAACAAGAACCGTACCGTCGCCTCGGTACGCCACGCCTTCAGCAAGGCGGGCGGCAGTCTGGGCACGAGCGGAAGCGTCTCCTGGATGTTCGAGAAGAAAGGGATCATCACGGTACCCCGTGGTGAAAAGGATGAGGAGGTGATGGAGGCGGCTCTCGAAGCGGGCGCTTCCGACATCAAGGAGTTCGACGAAGTGCTGGTGATCGAGAGCGAGCCGGCCGACTTCGACACCCTCCTGCAGGCGATCGAGCGGACGGGTGTGGAGATTCTGGAGAGTTCGGTGGAGCTCGTGGCCACCAATACGATCGATGTCGACGACGAGACGGCCGAAAAGGTCGAAAGACTGATCGAAACGCTCGAAGAGGATGACGACGTACAGAGTGTCTATCACAACATGGCGTGATTAACCCTCGTTAATCGTAATTCGAGTACAATATCCAAATCATAACAAAAAGGAAAACGATGAAAAAACTGTTCATAGCGACACTGGGTGCGGCGGCGCTCGCGCTCTCACTGCCGGCGGCCGACGTGCTTGCGACGGTCAACGGGAAGCCGATCACGAAACAGACCGTCCAGCAGATGCTCAATTCGATGGGGGCGCAGACCACCTACGATGCGCTGCCGGAAGATGTGAAGAAGAGGGTGCTCGACCAGGTGATCGAACAGCAGCTGCTCGAAGAGAAGGCGATCGAAAGCGGGATCGAGAAAGATCCCGAATATCTCGATGCGCTCGAGAAGCTGAAGAGGAAACTCGCCCTCGATGTCTGGATGAAGAAACAGCTCGATACCATCACGGTCAGCGACGCCGAAGCGAAGAAGGGGTACGAAGAGCACAAAAGCGCCTTCATGCGCCCGGAAACGGTCCATGCACGCCACATTCTCGTCAAGACCGAGGAGGAGGCGAAGAAGATCATCGATACGCTGAAGAAGAGTCCGAAACAGAAGCTGAAGGAGAAGTTCGAGGAGCTGGCCAAGGCCAAGTCGACCGGTCCGAGCGCCTCCAGGGGCGGGGATCTGGGGAGCTTCACCCGTGAACAGATGGTCAAGCCCTTCAGCGACGCCGCGTTCGCCCTCGAGGCGGGAGAGTTCACCAAGAAACCGGTCAAGACGCAGTTTGGCTACCATGTCATCTATGTCGAAGAGAAGAAGCCGGCACAGACGGTACCGTTTGCGCAGGTCAAAGAGAGGATCAAAGAGAACCTGAAGATGGAGAAGTTCAAGCAGAAGGTGCAGGCGATCGCCAAAGAGCTGCGAGCCAAAGCGAAGATCAAGATCAACCAGTAAAGGAAGAGGCCGATGAAAGGGAGGAAGATTTCGGATCTGGTAGAGCCGGGAGTCGTGACCGGCGATGACGTTCAGAAGATTTTTGCGATCGCCAAGGCGAACGGGTTCGCCCTTCCGGCGGTCAATGTCGTCGGAAGCAACTCGATGAATGCGGCGATGGAGGCGGCCAGACGGGCCAATTCGCCGATTATCGTCCAGTTCAGTCACGGCGGCGCTTCGTTCAATGCGGGCAAAGGGCTCGATGCCCAGGAGGGTGCGGTGCTTGGAGCCATCAGCGGGGCCAGACACATCCACACCCTCGCCGAAGCCTACGGGGTTGAGGTGATGCTCCATACCGATCACGCCGCCCGGAAGCTGCTGCCGTGGATCGACGCCCTGCTCGAGGCGAGCGAACACCACTTCCACAAGTACGGCAAGCCGCTCTTCAGTTCGCACATGATCGATCTGAGCGAGGAGCCGCTGGAGCGGAACATCGAGACCTGCAAAGTCTACCTGGAGCGGATGAGCCGGATCGGGATGACGCTGGAGATCGAGCTGGGAATCACCGGCGGCGAAGAGGATGGCGTCGACAACACGGACATCGACAACAAACTCCTCTACACCCAGCCCGAAGAGGTCGCCTACGCCTACGAAGAGCTGAGCAAAGTGAGCGACCGATTCACGATCGCCGCGTCGTTCGGCAACGTCCATGGCGTCTACAAGCCGGGCAATGTCGTGCTGCGTCCGGAGATTCTCGACAACTCCCAGAAGTATATCGAAGAGAAGTTCAAAACGGAACCCAAGCCCGTCAGCTTCGTCTTCCACGGGGGAAGCGGATCGGAGCTGGAGGATATCCGCGACGCCATCAGCTACGGAGTGGTGAAGATGAATATCGACACCGATACCCAGTGGGCTTTCTGGGCCGGGGTGAAAGGGTATGTCGAGAAGTACCACGACTATCTGCAGGGGCAGATCGGAAATCCGGAAGGGGAGGAGAAGCCCAACAAGAAGTACTACGACCCGAGAAAGTGGCTCAGAGAGGGAGAGAAGTCGATGGTCGACCGCCTTCTGAAGGCTTTCGAGGATCTCAACTGTCTTGACCGGAGCTGATCTCTTTCGCTTTCGCTCCGATTCTCCGGTCGAACCCTTCCGCTGGAGGGGGATCGAGCTCTTCGTCAAACGGGACGACCGGATCGATCCCCGCTTCAGCGGCAACAAATTCCGCAAACTCTACACGCTCTTCACACTTCCGGACAAGCGCTACGAAAGGATCGTGAGCTATGGCGGCGCCCAGTCCAACGCCATGCTCTCGATCGCCTATCTCGCCGCCATGAAGGGGTGGCGTTTTCGCTACTACGTCAAACGTCTGCCCGGCTGGCTGAAGAGAGAACCCGAGGGGAATCTTGCCCGCGCGATCGAGCTCGGTATGGAGCTGCACGAGATACCGCACGGGACCTTCTACGAAACGATCGAGAGGGTGCGTGCCTCTTTGGACGGATCCGAGCTCTTCGTTCCGCAGGGGGGTGCCGACCCGATGGCGGCCGAAGGGGTCGCGAAACTTGCGGAGGAGATCGTGGCGTGGGCGGCTCGCGAGGGGGTGGAACGTTTCAGTGTCGCGACACCGAGCGGCACGGGAACGACGGCACTTTTCCTGGCCCGCTCACTGCCTGGAGAGATAACGGTCGTGACGACACCGGTGGCAGGGGATCGGAAGGCGCTTCAGGCGCAGTGGATGAGACTCGCCCCGCAAGGTGGGGCACTCCCGAAGATCCTCGACTCCTTCGGCAAACACCCCTTCGCACAACCGCATCCCGAGTTTCTGAAGGTCTACAGGGAGCTGAAGAGGGAGGGTATCGAGTTCGATCTGATCTACGCACCGAAAATGTGGATCGAACTCGATCGTGCAGGCGGGCGCCTGCCGGGGCCGGTTCTCTACATCCACAGCGGAGGCGTGAGCGGCAACGTTTCGCAGCTGCGGCGCTACCGTTTTTGCGGTATCGATGTGCGATAGGGTAGCAACGGGAACAGGCCATGTCGGCTTTTTTGCGATATTCAAACTTTTAAAAGTTAATCTGTTTTAAAATTAGCCCATACTGCGACAAGGTGGACACAATGGAAAACATGGTAGCCGAGAGCTTCAAATATATGATTCTCGGAATGGGGATCGTATTCGTCTTTCTATATATCATGGTACTGGTTCTGCAGTTCCAGGCGAAGATGATCGCCAAATACTTCCCCGAAAAACCCCGGCAGACCGGCGGCGATACGGCGACGGGCGTCGACAGGAAAAAGGTGGCGGCCGCGATCGCAGCCATCCAGCACCATAAAAATCTCCGCAAATAACGGTCAATCAAAGGAATCAAATGGCAAAAAAGAAGAAGTACATCGATGTGATGGACACCACCTTTCGGGACGGTTTCCAGTCGGTCTTCGGTGGCCGCGTACTGATGGAGGATTTCCTTCCGGCGGTCGAAGCGGCCAAGGAGGCGGGGATCACCCACTTCGAATTCGGCGGGGGCGCACGCTTCCAGAGCCTCTTTTTCTACCTGCAGGAGAACGCCTTCGAGATGATGGACCGGTTCCGTGAAACCGTGGGACCGGAAGCGAACCTCCAGACGCTGGCGCGGGGGATCAACACGGTCATGCTCGATACGGGCAGTCGCGAGATGATCGACCTGCACGCCAAGCTCTTCAAAAAACACGGCACCACGACGATCCGGAACTTCGACGCTCTCAACGATGTCGACAACCTCGCCTACAGTGCCGAATGTATCAAAAAGCACGGCCTCAAGCACGAGGTGGTGGTGACGATCATGGATCTGCCGCCCGGGTGCCACGGGGCCCACGATGCACCGTTCTACGAAAAGGTGCTGCGCAGGATTCTCGATTCGGGATTGGAGTTCGACAGTGTCTGTTTCAAGGATGCCAGCGGAACCTCCAACCCCAACAAAGTCTACGAGACGATCAAGATGGCCCGGAAACTGCTCCCGGAGGGGACCCACCTGCGGCTGCACACGCACGAGACGGCCGGCGTGAGCGTCGCCTGCTATCTGGCGGCACTCGAGGCGGGAGTCGACGGGATCGATATGGCGGCCCACCCGGTGAGTGGGGGAACGAGCCAGCCCGACATCCTGACGATGCTCCACGCCACGAAGAACGGCGATTACGATCTTGGCGGTCTGGAACTGGAGAAGATCCTCGCCTACGAAGAGGTGCTGCAAGAGTGCCTCAAAGAGTATTTCATTCCGCCGGAAGCGACGCAGGTTTCACCGCTGATTCCCTTTTCCCCGATGCCTGGAGGCGCTCTGACGGCCAATACCCAGATGATGCGCGACAGCGGAATCCTGCACAAGTATCCGGAGGTGATCCGGGCGATGCAGGAGGTGGTCGAAAAGGGTGGTTACGGAACATCCGTCACACCCGTTTCACAGTTCTACTGGCAGCAGGCCTTCAACAACGTCATGTTCGGTCCCTGGAAGAAGATCGCCCCCGGGTATGGCCGTATGGTGCTGGGCTACTTCGGAAAGACGCCCGCCGAGCCCGACGCGGAGGTGGTCAGGATCGCGGCCGAGCAGCTCAAGCTCGAACCGACGAAGGAGAATCCGCTCGATATCGCCGACCGCGACGAGACCAAGTCGATCGCCTACTGGACGAAGGTGCTCGAAGAGGAGGGGCTGGAGACGAGCGAGGAGAATATCTTCATCGCCGCGGCCTGCGACAAGAAGGGGATCGCATTCCTCAAAGGCGAATCGCCGCTGATGGTTCGCAAAAAAGATCAAGAAGAAGAAACGAAGAGAGAAGGGGGATCAATGAGTAACGCAACAGGAGTCTATACCGTCGTCGTCAACGGCGAGAAGTTCAAAGTGGAGGTGGCCGAAGGAGAGGGAGAAATCGTCGTGAAGGAGGCGGTCGCCGCACCGCAACCCGCTCCCGAGGCGGAAGTGCCGGCGGAGAACGCTCCCGGCATGACCGAAGTGACCGCTCAGGTACCGGGCAATGTCTGGAAGATCATCAAAAATCCGGGCGACAGCGTCGAAGAGGGAGAGGTGATCATGATCCTCGAAGCGATGAAGATGGAGATCGACGTCCCTTCACCCAAGAGCGGAACGATCGCCAAGATCAATGTCGCGACCAACCAGGCGGTGCAAGAGGGTCAGATCCTGGCGCTCGTCGAGTAAGGATGGCGTGATGAAAAAAGGTTTCGTCGCAGCGCTGCTGCTCTTTTTCGCACTCTTCGCCGGCCAGGCGGTCGCCTCCGGCGAGCACGCCCCGGCGGCACACGCCGTCGAACAGGCAGAAGATCTGGCCCATAGCGAGCACCACGACAAGGGGATGCTCCAGCTCCTCTCCTCCTTCTACAAGACGACGGGGATCTACGCCTTCACCAATCCGAAAGAGGGGGTCGTCAACGGCGAAGGGGAAGAGGTGAGCACCTTCCACCAGAGCTGGGGTCGCATCATCATGATCGGTATCACCCTGATCCTCTTCTACCTCGCCATCGCCAAGGGGTTCGAGCCGCTGCTTCTGATCCCGATCGGCTTCGGGGGTCTGCTGGCCAACATCCCGATGGCCAACATGACGGGTGACCACGGATTTTTGGGCGTCATCTACAACGCGGGGATCGCCAACGAGTTCTTCCCGCTGCTGATCTTCATGGGGGTCGGGGCGATGACCGACTTCGGACCGATGCTCGCAAATCCGAAGACGGCGCTGCTCGGAGGTGCGGCACAGTTCGGTATCTTCGGAACGTTGGTGGGGGCGGCGGCACTGAGCCAGTTCACGCCTCTTTTCGACTTCACACTGCAAGATTGCGCGGCGATCTCGATCATCGGCGGAGCCGATGGCCCGACCTCGATCTTCATCGCTACGAAACTCGCCCCCGACCTGCTGGGGGCGATCGCAGTGGCCGCCTACTCCTATATGGCTCTCGTGCCGGTGATCCAGCCTCCGATCATGAAGGCTCTCACCAGCAAGGAGGAGCGTGTGATCGTGATGAAGCAGCAGCGGAAGGTACATCGTCTCGAGAAGCTCTTTCTGCCGCTGATTGTCCTTGGACTTTCGATTCTGCTGCTTCCCGAGTCGACGCCGCTGATCGGCGCGTTCGCCTTTGGAAACTTCGCCAAGGAGTCGGGTGTGGTCGACCGGCTGAGCGACACGATGCAAAATGCCCTGATCAACATCGTCACGATCCTTCTGGGTCTCGGTGTCGGATCCAAACTCGCCGCCGAGAAGTTCCTGGTGGGCGATACGCTGGGAATTCTCATTCTCGGTCTTGTCGCGTTTTCCGTCGGTACGGCCGCCGGTGTCTTGATGGCCAAGCTGATGAACAGGCTCTCCTCCGAACCGATCAACCCGCTCATCGGTGCGGCCGGGGTCTCCGCCGTTCCGATGGCGGCCCGGGTCGTCAACAGGGTAGGGATGGACGAAAAGCCGGGGAACATCCTCCTGATGCACGCGATGGGACCGAATGTCGCCGGTGTCATCGGTTCGGCTGTGGCTGCGGGTGTTCTGATCTCGATCTTCAACTAGCGACTCCACGCCGCCGCTTCGGCGGCCGATAGGAAGGAAGGGGGAGTATTCTCATGACATCGTCCTCGTCCATCTATCGGACCATCGTCGTTCTTGCGGCGCTTGTCGTCATCATCGCCGGGATGAAAGCGGCGGCACCTCTGATGGTCCCCTTCATGCTCTCGGTCTTCATCGCGCTGCTGCTCTCTCCGCTTCTGCACTGGTTGATCCGCAAAGGGGTTCCAAAACCGCTCTCGTTTCTTTTCGTCATCCTCTTTATGCTGACGATATTCGTCACCCTCACGGGTGTCGTGAGCACCCATGTGGCGGACCTCTTTTCCAAATCGGACATCTGGCAGCAGGCGATGATGGAGAATCTGCAGAAGTGGCTGCTGCAGCTGCACGAGTGGGGAATCACGATCGACAAAGAGGCCTTCTTCGAGTTCGTCCAGCCCCAGAAGGTCTTCACCTTCACCCTCTCGATCGTCAAAAATACCACGACGCTTCTCTCCAACTCCTTTCTGATCTTCTTCACCGTTCTGTTCATGCTGATCGAATCCTTTTCGATCAGGCAGAAGATCGACTATATCGAGAAGAGCGGGGTCGCCAACCTGGGAGAGCGTATATGGCTCTTCACCGACCGCCTCAACCACTACTTCACCCTCAAGGCGCTCACCAGTGCGCTGACCGGTCTTTGGATCGTGGCGGTTCTCTATTTCTACGACATTCCCTACCCGCTTCTTTGGGGGCTGGGAGGGTTCGTACTCAATTTCATCCCCGTCATCGGCTCCATCATCGCGGCCATACCTCCCGTACTGATCGCCCTGGCGACCCACGGTTTCGGGGACGCTCTTTGGATCGCCGGATGGTTTCTGGTGATCAATACAGCAATCGGAAACATTCTCGAGCCCAAACTGATGGGCAGGGGACTCGAACTCTCGGAGCTCGTGGTCTTTCTTTCGCTGGTCTTCTGGGGCTGGGTCTTCGGAAAGATCGGGATGCTGCTTGCGGTTCCTCTGACCATGATCGTCAAGTTCGCACTGGAGACCTCCGAATCGACCCGCTGGATCGGGGTGCTTCTCTCCGACAGTGTCAGGAAAAAGTAGAGGTCAGGGTTCGAACCTCCTGTTGGTCGTATCCAGCCGTCCGAAAATGAAACCTATTTTGAACATCAGCCGTGCAGCGGGACTGAAGTTGTTTCGCTCTCTGAGAATCACACCCGCATCGGTCTGGTAGTAGGCCCAGTCGCGGTAGTAGTAGTGTCTGAACGAGATCCCGCCATAATAGTACCCCAGTTTGAATACGGAACCACTCTCACCGCTGCTGTACGCGGAGAGAAGATAGCTCACCCCTTTTTTGGCGCTGATGAACTGCTCGAGGATCAGGCTGTTGACCGTTTCGTTCCTGTAGTCGGAGTGCTCCAGGAATCGGTAGAGGTTTCGAAAGGAGAAGCGCAGGTTTTCACTCAATACTTTGATGAGGGCGACTTCGGCCGTATTGTCGAGTCGGTAATCCGCGAAATAGCGGACCTTGTTCCGTAGCAGAAGCTCCCACTTCGTGGCAAAATAGAAGGATCGGCTCAGATAGAGCGAGACAAAAGGGTCGGGTGTCAGGCTTCGGAAACGGATACCTCCGCCATAGCCGATACGCGTATATTTGGACTCCTGCTGCCGATACTGCAGCCCCAGCAGGTAGTCGTTGTTGCCGATGGTATCGGTCGGTACGGCACTTCTGGAGAGGTCGACGGAGGAGGTGTTCTTGAAATCCTCGAGAATGAGGTTCAGCCTTTTTTGCGTACGGGGTAGATGGAGTCTGAGCGATACGTTGAAGCGGTAGAGGGGGGAACGGTATGTTTCGGTATAGAGATCGAACGAGGTATCAAGAGTGGTTCCCTTTTGGATGGAGACCTCTTCGCTGTTGCCGGAGAAAAAGATGTCGATCCGGTTGGACGTTTCGTAGATCCACTCGCTGAGCCTTTCATGGACGGTATCGAGCTCGCCGGCATCCTCTTTTTGCTGGGCCGACAAAGAGGAGAGGGCGAACAGAAGCAAAAAAGAGAGCAAGAGAGGGTGAACCATGGGCTATCCAATCGCATCGAGATAGAGTTTTGCCAAGATGTCCTATTATACAGGATTCGTCTTCGCTTTTCCATCGGTTACAGGGTTCGGGAGCGGGGAGCCTGGTAACGTCTCGATGGAGAGTGGTGCGGACGAGAGGAGTTGAACCGGAAATTTCGTGAAGCGGATGCAAACTGCTTTGCATTCGTAGAAATTTCCCCACAGGCGTTGTGAGCGTAGTGAACCGCCGACGGAGTCAATGAACGGAATGTCGTAAAGAGATCGAACGAAGCATGGAGAGCATGGTGCGGACGAGAGGACT
>Ga0256914_1003399_pt1 | contig 12557 bp, 9 predicted proteins | sample HulkmetaG_FD_191571 | JGI IMG/M metagenome (GOLD analysis project Ga0256914, IMG submission 191571) | Hydrothermal chimney microbial communities from Main Endeavour vent field at the Juan de Fuca Ridge, Pacific Ocean - Hulk | ecosystem: Environmental > Aquatic > Marine > Hydrothermal vents ...
TCCTAATTCCTCATTCGCAATTCCCGCGCCCGCCCTCACCCCCGGCCCCTTTCCCAAAGGGAGAGGGGAGCGCCCTCGCCCCTACGAGAAAATCGGCGGAAATCGGTGTAATCAGGTGGATTTATCTGCGTTCATCCCTTTTCATCTGCGTCCATCTGCGTTCTTCTCACCACACCCCAAAATCATCCTCGCCCCCAGCCCGCAATTCGCAATTCCTCATTCGCAATTTGCTCCCCCGCCCTCACCCCCCAAGGCAGAGGAGGGCCAATAAAAAAGAGCCGCTGAAAGCGGCTCTTTTCAGTAGCGGGGGCAGGATTCGAACCTGCGACCTTCGGGTTATGAGCCCGACGAGCTTCCACTGCTCCACCCCGCAATGTGCACTTGCCTTCACAAGGCAGGCGCAATTATAACAGCCTCAACTGATGGCGTCAAGGAAACCTACACCACAATTTAAGCCCGGTTTGGGTCGCTTCTTCGGCTGTGCATTGGCTGAGGCCAAGCGGATGGCCAGGTCGCCTGGCTTATTTGTCGCCTCGGGAAGGCTCGCACCTAAGGCGTGCGGCTGCCGCGCTTCCCTCAGGTCAAAATCCGCACCACCGCGGCCACCACCATCGTGACCGCTACCCCCACCCCCAAGGGAATGGCCGCCGCCAAGGCCGCCCAACGTTTGCTGCCGGTTTCCTTATAAATCGTCAACAAGGTCGTGGCGCATGGGTAGTGCAACAGGGTAAACAGCATCATGTTGACCGCGGTCAGGAGCGTCCAGCCGTGTTGGCCAACCAACAACTGGCGCAACGCGTCCCAAGATGAGACTTCAATCATCATCCCTGCGCCGCTATACACCATGATCATGGTGGGCACTACGATTTCATTGGCTGGAATGGCGATCAGGAAGGCCAGCAAAATCACGCCATCCAGCCCCATTAGCCATCCCAGCGGCTCCAGGAGATGGGCAAGGTGCTGCGCCAGGCTCACGCCATGCAGATGCACATTGGCCAAAAGCCAAATGAGCGCGCCGGCCGGTGCGGCGACTGTTACCGCGCGCCAAAACACGAAAATTGTCCGCTCAATGAACGAAGTGTACAGAATGCGCCATAAGTTGGGCCGGCGATAGGGGGGAAGTTCCAGCGTGAAAGCGCTGGGCTCGCCTTGCAAAATCGTTCGGGAAAGCACCCACGACACCACCAGCGTAAACACCACGCCCAAGAGCACCACGGCCACCACCGTGCCCGCGGCCACCAACGATGTCAAAGCAGGGGAAAACGAAGCAGCCACAAACACCGAGGCCAACATAATCAAGGTGGGGAACCGGCCATTGCACGGCACGAAATTGTTGGTTAGGATGGCAATAAGCCGCTCTCGAGGCGAATCAATCACGCGAGTGCCAATCACGCCGGCCGCGTTGCATCCAAAACCCATCATCATCGTGAGGGCTTGCTTCCCGTGGGCTCCTACTTTGCGGAAGAGGTAATCCAAATTGAAAGCCACACGCGGCAAATATCCCAAATCTTCCAAAAAGGTGAAGAGGGGGAAGAAAATAGCCATCGGCGGGAGCATCACGCTCACCACCCAAGCCACGCTCCGATACACGCCATGCCAGAGGAAGCCTGTCGCCCACCAAGGGAGGCCCCACTGCTGGAAAAGGCTTGCGCCCAAATCTTCCACGCCAAACAGCAGCCGGGCCAGCAAATCTGAAGGATAGTTGGCCCCCACGATGGTGATCCAGAAAATCAACGCCAACAACCCCAGCATGATGGGGAGGCCCCACAGGGGCGAAGTGACGATCCGGTCAATGCGTTGGTCCCAATCCCAAGGGCGGCGGTCGTCGGGGTATCGCACTACCTTGCGAGCAATCTGCTCGGCTTCGGCATACAGCGCTTGCACCATAGCATCGCGGAAGTTGGTGCTCAGCTTTTGGCGCAGGCGATCGGCCTCGGCCAGGACGTCTTCGGCGGTGATTTGCGCCTGGGGTGCAGATGAGCGGTGGCGAGGGGTTTCAGGCATGGTCATGTTCCTTGCACGGCCATTTTGCGGCTGCTTTTGCGGGTGTGTTGTTGCTGGCGCTGGACGAGGTCGCGCAGCTCACCACTGAGCAGGGCCTGCCGGATGCGCGCGTCGCCATCCAACAGACGCATGGCGATCCAACGGGCGTTGGGAATGCCCGGCACCACCGCCTCGATCATGGGCACCAGACGGGCGACGGCTTGTTCCACTTCCGCTGAGGCCTGGACACGCCGCGGGCGCGTCCGTATTTCGCCGCGAATGACGCCTTCCACAGCCCGCAGCAACTCGGCCAGCCCTTCCCCTTGCCGCGCGGAGATGGGCACGGCAGGCACACCTAAGGCTTTGCTCAGGGCGCGCGTGTCCACTTGGATGCCTTTGCGGCGGGCTTCATCCATCAAATTGACCGCGACCACGGCCTTGGGGGTGATTTCCAACACCTGGAGCACCAAATTTAGGTTGCGTTCCAACGCGGTGGCGTCGGTGACCACGATGACGCAATCGGGCTGGCCAAAAAGGATGAAGTTGCGAGCCACTTCTTCGTCTTCGGAGGCTGAGAGCAGGGAATAGGTCCCTGGCAGGTCAACCAGTTTGTAGCGCACACCATTGAAGCGAAAGCCCCCTTCAGCCCGGGTCACGGTTTTGCCAGGCCAATTGCCAGTATGTTGGCGCAGGCCGGTCAGGGCGTTGAAAAGGGTTGACTTGCCTGTGTTAGGGTTGCCAGCCAGGGCTACGACGTAATCGTAATCGCCAGTGGCGATGCCCATTTGGGCCAGTTGGCTCTGGGCTGGGCATGAAGCGCAAGCAGGACGCATGGTCGCCATCCTCAGGGTTGGGGCTGGGGGGAATCAGGCCGCACCCATACGGCCGCGGCTTGGTCGTCGCGCAGGGCGATGGTGGTGCCTCGCACGCGGTAGGCCCGGGGGTCGCCGAAAAAGGGGCGCAACACAGGCACGACTTCGGCGCCCGGCGTGAGGCCTAAATCCATCAACCGCCGCCGGGTGAACCCCTGCAACCACGGCGCAATGTCAACGACTTTGGCGGTTTGCCCATCGGGAAGTTGGCTCAAAGGGATGGCCTCGGGGGGCGGTTGGGCTGCGGTGTGGTCGGGCGCGACGTAGACGTTGGCTGCGACGGCCGGCGGAAGGCGGTAAGAGCGCTGGCCGTCGGAAAAGCGGAGTTCCTCGCCGGTGACGGCTTCCAAGACAATGGGCTGCCCCAGGCGCACGCCCGCCCGCAGAATCTGCTCCAGGGCGCGGGGCGGTTCGTCTTCCAGGTGGGTGACCACGCCAGGGGTCTGCAGGGGCCAGGCGGTCAGCGGTGTGCCTTGGGGTTTGGGGGGAAGGCCGCCCCGCCGCGGGATGGGGTCGCCGTGGGGGTCCAGGCGGGGATGCCCGAGATGGGCTTCCAGGTGGTCCAAATCTTCTGGGGTGGCGGCATGCTCGCGGCGGTGGGCCGCGCGGTGGATCACAGCCAAAGGCAAGCGGGCTTCGTCGGCTAAGTAGCGTTCCCACAGGCGGTGGGCGCGCAGGACGTGCAAAGCCCAGCGCCGCCCTTCGGGGGTGAGCGCCAAGGTGGTGCCGTGGGTGTGCAGCAGGCCGCGGGCCTCCATTTCGGCGACCAAACGCAGCGCTTTGCCCCTCGGCAGGTGCAGCGCCCCGGCCAGGGCTTCGACCGAGGGGGGATGGCTTTCGATTTCGCGCTCCAAAAGATATTTCAGCGCGTCTTCCACTTGGGCACGATGCCGCAAGGTTTGTCGCGCATGCCAGTAACGCCAGCCGATCCACCCCAACAGGCCCGCAGCGACGATGAGGCCGAGCCAATACCCTTCGTGCATTGCTTTCCCTTCCAGCATTGCAGCGCAACGCGTGTTGTGTTTCAAAGTTTATCACCACCCTGGCGTTGAGGGAACATCTTTGCCCAGGGTCGCTTGGTTGCTGGGGCCGCGTTCTCTGCTCTTCATTCGCTCCTCGGCCCAACCCCAAGATTGCACACTTGACACAAACTTTTTCCTTGTGGTATGCTCAAACCGTCCCCCGTGGGGGCGGTTTCTATTAAGGAAAGCGCGCAGCCGCGCGCTCAAGGAAAGTGGTTGTGGATTTAGAAGAGCGCCTGGCTTGGGTAGGGCTGAGCATGGTCAAAGGCATCGGCCCTGCTCGGTTCCGCCGTTTGTATGCCCATTTTGGTCGTGCGGATGCGGCTTGGCAGGCCCCTCTGTCGGCTTTGCGGGAGGCGGGGTTGCCTCCCGCGGTCGCCGCAGGGCTGGACAAATTGCGTCGCGCGGTGGACCTGCACGCCCTCTGGTCGCGATGGCAGCGCCAGGGTATCCATGTCTTGACGTGGGAAGACGCGGCCTATCCTCACCGTCTCAAAGTCTTGGAACACGCGCCCCCGGTGCTCTACGTGCGCGGGGCGTTACAGCCCGAAGACGATTGGGCGGTGGCGGTGGTGGGCACGCGCAAGATGACGCCTTACGGGCATCAGGTTGCCGAGGCCGTGGCGAACTTGTTGGCCGAGCATGGCGTTACGGTGATCAGTGGTTTGGCGCGTGGGGTTGACGCCGTGGCCCATCGCGCAGCGCTGCGAGCAGGCGGGCGCACCTTGGCCGTGTTGGGAAGCGGCGTGGATTGGATTTATCCTCCCGAGCATCGGCGCTTGGCCGAAGACATCGTTGCCCAAGGGGCTTTGCTGAGCGAATATCCACCGGGCACAAAACCCGAGGCCAGCAACTTCCCCCCGCGCAACCGCATCATTGCCGGCCTGAGTTTGGCCACCGTGGTTGTGGAAGCCGGCAGGAAAAGCGGCGCCCTGATCACCGCGGCCTTTGCGGCAGAGCAAGGGCGAGAGGTGTTTGCCGTGCCTGGCAACATCTTCGTGCCCCAAAGCGAAGGCACCAACTGGTTGCTGGCCCAAGGCGCACGCCCCTTGACCGCGGCCGAAGACGTCCTCACCGCGTTGGATATTGCCCTCCTCCCCAAGCGCCAAGCCGCGCGCAAGGCGCTGCCGGCCGACCCGGTCGAGGCCAAAGTGTTGGCCTGCTTGGGGCCGGAGCCGCGCCACGTGGACGAAATTAGCGCCCAAAGCGGCTTGCCTGTGGCCCAAGTGAGCGCCACCCTGGCCTTGCTGGAACTCAAAGGCCTTGCGCAAGCCGTGGGAGGGATGAAATACGTCGCAGCCCTTTGACTTGAGAGGTGGTGGTCATGTTCCCGAATTTTCATGCAATCATCATGGCCGGAGGCAGCGGCACACGCTTGTGGCCGCTTTCACGCCGCCGGCAGCCCAAACATCTGTTGGCTTTGCTGGAATCATCAACCCTTTTCCAGGGCACGGTAGCCCGCCTGCAGGGCATGTTCCCGCCCGAACGCGTCTGGGTCGTGACGGTGAGCGAGCAGACCGAAGCCTTGCAGGCCCAAGCCCCCACCATCCCGGCCAAAAACTACCTGCCGGAACCCGCCCCCCGTGGCACGGCCTCGGTGGTTGGCCTGGCTGCCATTGCCCTCCAAGCGAGCGACCCCCAAGCCGTGATGGCTGTGCTCCCTTCAGACCATTACATCCGCAACGTTGCCCGCTTCCATCGCTTACTGGAAGCCGCTTACCTCTTGGCCCAGGAAGGCTTTTTGGTCACCTTGGGAATTACCCCCACCTACCCAGCCACCGGCTATGGGTACATTCAGCGCGGCGAGCCCCTGGGCGTGTACGCCGGCCTGGAGGCCTACCGCGTGCTGCGCTTCAAAGAGAAGCCCGACCAGGCCACTGCCGAAGCCATGCTGGCCCAAGGCGACCATTCGTGGAACTCGGGCATGTTTGTCTGGCGGGTTGATGCCATTTTGGCTGAAATTCGCCGCCAGATGCCCGATTTGGCCGCTGCTCTGGATGAAATTGCCGCGGCCTGGGGCACCCCTCAGCAGGACAAGGTGCTGCAACGCGTTTGGCCAACCCTCCGCACCGAAACGGTGGACTATGGCATCATGGAAGGCGCGCAGCAGGTTGCCGTCATCCCCGCGGAGGGGCTGGGCTGGAGCGATGTAGGCAGTTGGGAATCGCTGTTTGACCTCTTGGAACCCGACCGGGAGGGCAACATCCTCCGTGGTGGCGTGCACATTGACATAGACGCCCATCACAATTTGGTCTTTGTCCAGGAAGGGCAAGCGCAAAAACTTGTGGCCCTGCTGGGCGTAGAAAACATGGTGGTCGTAGAAACCGCCGACGCGCTGTTGGTGTGTTCCCGAGAGCAATCGCAGCGGGTGAAAGAAATCGTCAAAGCCCTTCGATCCCAAGGGTTGGAGACTTACCTATAACCCATCAGCAAATTTTGGGCAAAGTGCGCCAATTGGCACGTTGTGCCCTTGAAAATGGAGGTTTTCGTGGAAGCCTATTGCGTCAAGTGCAAAACCAAGCGTGAAATGCAAGACCCCAAACCGGTTTTCACCGCCGCAGGCACCCCCGCCACCGAAGGGGTTTGCCCGGTTTGTGGCACTAAAATGTTTCGGATGGGGCGCACCCCCGCCCATGAAGGCTTGACCCCTCCCCCTGCGCAAGCACGGAAACGCAAGAAAAGCAAAAAAGAAACCAAACGCAAAGGCAAGTTAGTGATTGTCGAATCGCCGGCCAAAGCCCGCACGGTGGGACGTTTTTTGGGCAAAGGCTACACCGTCAAAGCCTCGGTCGGCCATGTGCGAGATTTGCTCCGCTCACAGCTCTCAGTGGATGTCGAAAACGACTTCAAACCCAAATATCGGGTGCCCAACGAAAAGCGCAAAGTCGTCAAAGAGATCAAGGCTTTGGCCGACAAAGCTGAGGAAATCTACCTCGCCACCGACCCCGACCGCGAAGGCGAAGCCATTGCCTGGCACCTCATGGAAGCCACCGGCATGGCCCCCGAACGCACCAAGCGGGTGGTTTTTCACGAAATTACCAAGCCTGCCATCGAAGAGGCTTTTTCGCACCCGCGTGGTTTGGATATGAACCTGGTGGACGCGCAACAAGCCCGCCGAGTGTTAGACCGTTTGGTGGGCTATACCCTGAGCCCTATCTTGTGGCGCAAGGTGCGCAGCCGCCTCTCTGCTGGGCGGGTGCAGTCTGTGGCCTTGCGGATGGTGGTCGAACGCGAGCGGGAAATCGAAAACTTCACCCCTGAGGAATACTGGACCATTGACGCCGAATTCCAACCCGAAGGCCTAAAAAAGACCTTCGTCGCCCGCTTGAGCAAAATTGACGGCCAGGAACCCCGCCTTCCTGACCAAGCCACCACGCAGGGCGTGGTCCAAGACATGCAACAGGCGACCTACAAAGTGGCTTCGGTCAAACGGGGCCAGCGCAAACGCCGCCCATCAGCCCCCTTCACCACCAGCACCATGCAACAAGAGGCCTCGCGGCGTTTGGGCTTTACGGCCCGGCGGACCATGGCCGTAGCCCAGCAACTCTACGAAGGGATTGACGTCGGCGAAGGGGGCAGCACCGGCCTGATTACCTACATGCGCACCGATTCCACCAACATTTCGCCCTTAGCGCAAAAAGAAGCACGGGCCTACATTGCCCAACGCTTTGGTGAGCAATTTTTGCCCGAGAAGCCGCCCCGTTACCGCACCCGCGCCCAACGCGCGCAGGAAGCCCACGAAGCCATCCGCCCCACGTCGGTGTTGCGCACCCCCGAAAAGGTCAAATCTTACCTCACTCGCGACCAATATCGCCTCTATCGTCTTATCTGGCAGCGGTTCGTTGCCTCGCAAATGGCGGCCGCAGTGTACGATACCCTCTCGGTACAAATCGAAGGCCGAAGCCCCACCCACGTTTACCGGCTGCGGGCTTCGGGCTCGTCGGTGCGCTTTCCTGGCTTTTTGGTGCTCTACGAAGAAGCCAAAGACGAAGACACCCAAGAAGAAGCCAACATTGCCATCCCTCAAGCCATTGCCGAAGGCCAAAGCTTGAGGCTGCTCAAAATCATCCCCGAGCAACACTTCACCCAGCCCCCGCCCCGCTACACCGAGGCTACCCTGGTGCGAACCCTGGAAGAAAACGGCATCGGGCGCCCTTCGACCTACGCCCCCATTCTCTCTACGTTGCAACAACGCGGCTACGTCAAGCGGGAAAACAAACGCTTGGTGCCCACCGAAACCGGCGTTTTGGTCACCGACCTGCTGGTGGAGCACTTCCCCGATGTGATGGACGTGGGCTTCACCGCTCAGATGGAAGAAAAGTTGGACAAAGTCGCCGCGGGCGAAACCCAGTGGGTGGATGTGGTGCGAGCGTTTTATTTGCCCTTCTCAAAAGAGGTGGAAGCCGCAGAAAAAGCCATCCCTGAGATGAAGCAAGAGCCCGAACCCATTGGGCGGAAGTGCCCGAAATGCGGCGGTGAATTGGTCGTGCGGTGGGGGCGTTACGGCAAGTTCATCGGCTGCGCCAACTTCCCGGAATGCCGTTACACCGAGCCGTGGCTGGAAAAGATTGGGGTGAAGTGCCCGAAATGCGGCGGCGAGATTGTAGAGCGCCGCACCCGACGCGGGCGGATTTTCTACGGCTGCGCCAATTATCCGGCGTGTGATTTCACATCGTGGAAGCGGCCTCTGCCGACGCCTTGCCCGAAATGCGGCGGGCTGTTGGTGGTGGCCAATAAATCTTCGGCGCAGTGCATTGCTTGCGGTGAGACCTTTGCCCTGGAAGAGGTGACGGCCGCGGAAGAGGAAAGCGCGCAGATGCCCGCGGCGCAGACGGCTGGCACATAAGTTGCACAAAAACCAAAGGAAGCCCCCGCAAGCCGAGCAGTTGCGTTTTCGGCCACTCTGGGCTACAATGAGTAATAATGTTTTTGCAAAAGCGCAGGGGTTGAACAACGCCGCGCGATAATATGGTTTCATGTGTTTGAGGAGAGGTGCAATGGAAAATACGAAAACCACAAAAAGCCTGCTGAGCAACCCACTGGCCACGTCGGGCATCGCTGCTGCCATTGCGTTTGTCATCGGCGCTATTTTTGGGTTGGTTGTTTTGGGTTGGTGGCTCTGGCCCGTCAAATGGGTTGATGCCTCACCCGCTGATTTGCGCTCAGACTACAAGTCCATGTATTTGCAAATGGCTATTGAAGCCTATGGGCTGACGGGCGATGCCCAGGCAGCGCAGGCCCGTTTCCAGGCGTTAGGTGCGGATGGTCCTAAACTGCTCAAGACCATGCTGGCCAACCCGCCTTTGGATGTTTCGCCCCAAACCATCGAACTCTTTGCGCAGGCCGTTGGTGTTCAACCTGGCGAAGTCACAGCCGGCGGCACACCTGCCGCGGGCGGCGAGGTGCAGCTGACGCCCGGGGCTGAAATGACCCCGGTGAAACCCACGGAAAAACAAAGCAGCTCGAGCCTTTTCCGGGTGGTGTCGTTGTTGTGTGGCGTGAGCCTGCTGGCCATCATCTTGGCCGCGGGGCTGTTGTGGTGGCGTTCTCGCCAAGGGAAGTTGACCGCCTCGGGCACGCCGGCGCAACGCGCTCGGGTGATGACCCAAACCGCGGAAAAGACGGATTATGAAGCCGAAGGCCAAGAACCACCTTTGGCGCAGTTCATGACCACTTACGTTCACGGTGATGACCTCTTCGACGATTCCTTTAGCATTGATGCCCCCTCGGGCGAGTTTTTGGGTGAATGCGGTGTGGGCATCACCGAAACCATTGGCGTGGGTGAGCCCAAGCGGGTGATGGCTTTTGAAGTGTGGCTGTTTGATAAGAATGACATTCAGACGGTGACCAAGGTGTTGATGAGCGAACACGCTTACAACGATGAGGCCACACGCCAGCGCTTGGCCGCAAAAGGCGATCCGGTGATGGCTAAACCGGGTGAGAAAATTGTGTTGGAAACCGCCAAATTGCAATTGGTGGCGCGGGTGGTGGATATGGCCTATGGGGAAGATGCCCTGCCCGAAAACAGTTACTTTGAGCGCCTCACCTTGGAATTGGCCGTGTGGCCCAAGGACGAAATTTAGGCTTTGGCGCCCTTTCCAAGAAAAAAAGAGGCCGCACCCGCGGCCTCTTTTGCTTTTTCTGAGGTGAGGAGGGGGAAGGACAAGCGGTTGCGGCTCGCCAAACCCCACTGGGATGAGGAGCGTTGCGCCTCTGGCCCAAAAACCAACGGCGATGGTGTGGTTCCTTTCCATCGCCGTGGGCGTTGCAACGCATCGCTGCTTCGGGCAAGCGCCGTTTAGTAAGTAATCTCTAAAATCTTGAAGCGGAGGGTGCCGCCTGGGGTTTCAACGGTCACTTCGTCACCCACTTTGTGGCCCAAGAGGGCCTTGCCAATGGGCGATTCGTGGGAGATTTTGCCCTCGCGTGGGTTGGCCTCGGCCGGCCCCACCAAGTGGTAGGTCTCGGGCGGGTAGGTGCCTTCCTGGATGGTGACTTTGGCGCCCATATCTACGATGTCTTTGTGGCCGTTGTTTTCAATGATTGTGGCTTGACGGAGCAGGGCTTCGATTTCTTGAATGCGTCCTTCCAAAAAGCCTTGTTCCTCTTTGGCGGCGATGTAATCGGCGTTTTCCGATAAGTCGCCCATCTGGATGGCTTCGCGCAAACGACGGGCGAGCTCGGCGCGTTTGGTGGTTTTGAGATATTCCAGTTCTTCGCGTAGGCGTTGAGCGCCTTCAGGGGTCAGGTAATGCTGCTTTTCACTCATCGGCTATGGCCTCCGTGGTTTGCAGAAGTGAGCAGTTAGGGTCGGGTGAGGGGGTTGAAAAGTTTTTGGTGTTCTTCAATGGCAAAGCGGTCGGTCATGCCCGCGATGTAATCGCATACTGCGCGCTCCAAGCCGCGGGCCTCAATCCACGATTGGATGTGGCGCGGCAAGGTGTGTGGTTCGGTGATGTAAGCCTGGAAGAGGTCGGAAAGGATGCGCTCGGCCTTGACGGCCATGCGCACGACGCGATAGTGGCGGTAGAGGTTGTTGTAAAGGAAGTCTTTCAGTTCGCGGTTGCGGCGGGTCATGGTTTCGCTGAAGGCGATGACGTTGTAGGGTAGCCGTTGGAGGGCTTCCACCGATTGCACGCCGCTTTCACGCAGTTTTTGGGCAGTGGTTTGGACGACGTCGGTCACTTCCAGGCCAATCAGCCGCCGGATGAGGCGGTGGCGGGTCAATTCGTCCAATTCGCCATTGTGCCATTGGATGCTCTCTTTGAGCACTTCCCACAGTTCCAGGCCGTCCAGCATGCGGGGGGTGATCATGCCCGAGCGCAGGCCGTCGTCCAGGTCATGGGCGGTGTAGGCTAATTCGTCGGCGGCATTGGCGATTTGGGCTTCCAGATGCCCGCGCAGTTCGGGGTTGTAGTCTTGGGCGTCGGCGATGTCGTATTCGGTTTCGTGTTTGACGATGCCTTCTCGCACTTCCCATGTGAGGTTGAGGCCTGGGAAATCGGGGTAGCGGTGTTCCAGTTGGGTCACAATGCGGAGCGATTGTTTGTTGTGGTCGAAGCCGCCGTGGTCTTTCATCAGGCGGTTGAGGATGACTTCGCCCGAGTGCCCAAAAGGGGGATGCCCCAGGTCGTGGGCCAGGCAGATGGCCTCGGTGAGGTCCTCGTTGGCGCCTAAAGCCCGGGCGATGGTGCGCCCGATTTGGGCGACTTCCAGCGTGTGGGTGAGGCGGGTGCGGTAATAATCGCCTTCGTAGTTGATGAAGACCTGGGTTTTGTATTCCAAGCGGCGGAAAGCCGTGGTGTGCAAAATCCGATCGCGGTCGCGCTGAAAGGCCGTGCGGTAGCGGGGTTCGTCTTCGGGGTAGGCACGCCCTTTGGAAAACTTGCTTTTGCAGGCGTAGGGGGCCAGCGTTTGTATTTCTCGTTCTTCCAGGTGCTGGCGGGTGTATAGCATGGCTATGCTCCTTTGAAAAAGGGAAAACCCAACACACCGCCGGACGCGGCGCGTCCGTGGGGTTGTAAGTTTAATGTGGTTTGGGGGGCGTGTCAAGCGCCGAGGAACGAGGCGTGGCGGGAAGCGGCTCGCGGGGGAGGCGGAAGGGGCGGTTTAGCGGTTGGCCTGATGGGGAAGGGGACGACCTTGGAGGCCGGCCAGCAGATTTTCTACCGCCAATTCGGCCATGCGGCGGCGGGTCGTCTGGGTGGCTGAGCCGATGTGGGGTGTGATGAGGCATTGGGGCAGGCGATACAGCGGGTGCTCAGGTGGCAAAGGCTCGGGATCGGTCACGTCCAGGCCGGCGCCGGCAATCCAGCCTTTTTCCAGGGCGCGCACCAGGTCGTCGGTCACCACCACCGGCCCGCGAGCCATGTTGATGAGGTAGGCTGTGTTTTTCATTTGGCGCAGGGCGTCTGCGTTGATCAGCCCGCGGGTTTCAGGCGTGAGGGGCACGTGCAGGCTGAGGAAGTCGCTTTCTTGGAGGAGTTGCTCCCACGGCACGCGCTGCGCGCCCAGCGCTGTCTCTACGGCGGGTTTGGGGCTGCGGCTGGTGTAAAGCACGCGCATGCCAAACGCCGCGCCTCGGCGCGCGACTGCCTGCCCGATTTGCCCCATCCCTAAAATGCCTAACGTCGCGCCGTGCATCTCCGCCCCCAGCCACGCGTCGGGACGCCAAAGCCCC
>Ga0256914_1003400_pt1 | contig 12556 bp, 7 predicted proteins | sample HulkmetaG_FD_191571 | JGI IMG/M metagenome (GOLD analysis project Ga0256914, IMG submission 191571) | Hydrothermal chimney microbial communities from Main Endeavour vent field at the Juan de Fuca Ridge, Pacific Ocean - Hulk | ecosystem: Environmental > Aquatic > Marine > Hydrothermal vents ...
TGGCAAACACCACCCCGCGGCGCGGGTCCAGCGGGCCGGGGCAGGCCACGCCAATGCCCAGCACCTCGCCCTCGGCGGGCCAGATTTCCTGCAGCAGCGCGGCCAGTTGGGCTTCGGGATGGTCTGCGCTGTGGGTGCGGCGGCGTTCCCGCCGCACGGGCGTGGTTTCCCCAACCGGGAAGACGGCTGCCCGCAGGTGGGTGCCACCGATGTCCACGGCGAGATGGTAGCGGTTCATGGGGGTAAGTATAGCATAGAGGCAGGGGGTGCCGCGCTGGTTTTGAGATTTTTTGCTTTGATGGGGCTGGTTTGGGCTGGTTGGGCGCGCTGGGGAGCGCAAGGGTAAGGTATACTTATACTATGCCCGTGTGGCGGGGCGCGGGCGATGGTTCCGAGCACGAGGTTTGTGAGGTGCGCGGTGCATCCTGAGCGTATTGGGCGTTACGAAATCCGAAAATTGTTGGGCCGCGGGGGGCAGGCCTCGGTGTATTTGGGCTATGACACGGTGATGCAGCGGGAAGTCGCGGTGAAGGTGCTTCCTGCCGCACTGGCCGAAGATGCCCAGGCGCGCGAGCGCTTTGAGCGTGAGGCGCGCACTATTGCTTCGTTGGAGCATCCGGCCATTGTGCCGGTTTATGATTTTGGGGCTTTCGATGAGGGCCTTTACATTGTGATGCGCCTGATGAAGGGGGGCACGTTGGGCGATCGGTTGAAGCAAGGCCCGTTGAACCCCCAAGAGATTTCGGGGATTTTGACCAATGTGGCCTCTGCATTAGATGCGGCCCACCAACGGGGGATTGTGCATCGCGATATCAAGCCTGGGAACATTTTGTTCGACGAATATGGCACGGCTTATCTTTCGGATTTTGGCATTGCCCGCCTCAACAGCGCTGGCGCTTCGCTCACCGGCTCGATGATTGTGGGTACCCCCTATTACATGAGCCCAGAGCAAATTAGCGGTGATAAGGCGTTGGATGGGCGCTCGGATGTGTATGCTTTGGGGGCGTTGCTTTATCAAATGTTGACGGGCCACGCGCCCTACGAAGGGGAAACGCCCGCGCAGGCTATTCTCAAGCATCTTCAGGAACCTGTGCCGCGGTTGGATGCGTATCGCCCTGACCTGCCACCGGTGTATCAAAAGATTATTGACCGGGCTATGGCGAAGGAGCGGGAGGCGCGCTATCCGACGGCGGGCGCGTTGGCTGCGGATTTTGCCGCGGCCGTTGAGGGGCGCCCCTTGGCCGACGAGACCACCCAGCAGGCGATGTCTGCACCCACGGCAGTGATGCCGCCGGCCAAGCAAGAGGGCCGAGCCGTGGCGGCCAGGCCCGCGCGACGGTGGTGGCTTTGGGGCATGGTTTTGGCTTTGCTGGTGGCCGCGGGGGGTGGCTTGGCTTACGCGTGGCAAGCAGGGTTCTTGCGCGTGGCGCCTTTGCCTTCACCCACTCCCATCCCGCCGACGGCCACGCCGCTGGTGTTGGTGGTTTCCCCTTCGCCCACCGCGCCTCCCACGCCGGCGCCCTCGCCCACGCCTACCACACCCCCTTCGCCCACCGCACCCCCCTCGCCTACGCCGTTGCCCTCGGCAACGCCCGTGCCGGTGTTTGCCGGCCAACCCGTGGGCGGGGCTGATTTGATTGCTTTGGTGGTGCGGAATGCGTTGTGGTTGATGTATCCCGATGGCAGCCATCTCAAACAGGCCACGCTCGACGGGGGCGAAAAGCGGAATTTGCAGTGGCTTTCGCACGACCAACTGCTTTACCTGAGCGGAAAGTGTGTGTTTGTCTATTCGGTGGCACACGACCAAGCGCGGCCTTTGATTTGCTTTGCCGGCGTAGAAACATTGGATGCGTTTCGGGTCTCGCCCGATGGCAAGCAGGTGGCGATTGTGTTGGATAATGAGCTCTACATTGCCCCTTATGACCTTGCCCGCTTGAACGAGGCCCGCGACCCCGACGCGCTGCGGCGGCTGCCCGAGTTGTGCGCGCATTTTTCTGGCGACACCGTGCATGAGGTGCTGTGGTCGAGCGATGGCAGCCTCTTGGCCGCGCGGGTGACCGTGCCCATAGATGGGCGCGTGGGCGATCAGATTGAAATTTTGCGGCCGGTTTGTAGCCGCCATGAGGTGTATCGTCAGCACGTCTTCCCAGGGCATCGCTTCCCCTTGACCACGTACGACCGCATCCCTCGCATCGCTTCGTTTGACTGGGATGGCGACAAGCAGTTTGTGTTTACGCTTTATTGGCGCAATGGGGGCTTTGGCGATATGTATTTCTACAGCCGAAGCACTTACAACGGCGAGCAAATTCAGCCCGTCCAGACCAGCCATTGCTGCTATGCTTCCCCCCGCTGGAGCCCTGATGGTTCCTATTTGTTCTTTGCGTTTCAAGATATCAACGACCCACAAGGGCGCACCCGTTTGTATTACATCCCCGCGGGAACCATCGGCGCGGGGGTGCCGTATCAGCCTTTGGATTTGCCCCCCGATTTGTTGACCGACCCGCGCCAGCCCCCCGAGGCCGCGCTGCGGCCCGCGCCCTAAGAGGAAGGGCGCACGCGGGAACTTTTTGGGGAAAGACGGCGTCTAAGGGGTGAAAATTCGTTCTTCCCAGGAGGTGAAATGATGAAACGCCGATGGTGGTTTGGGGTGCTGAGCGTGTTGGGCGCCGGTTTGCTGTTGGGAGCGTGTGCATCGGCTTCCACGCGGCAGGCTTTGCCGGAAAGCAAAAGCTTGGAGATGGAAAATGCCGTGGGGATGGACAGCGCCGAAATGGCCCCAGCAGGGGCCGCGCGGGGCGTGTTGGACGCCCCAATGCCAGACGACACCCGCCGCTTGGTCATCCGCAATGCAGATCTCGCCTTGGTGGTGGATGACCCTGCCAAAGCCGTGGATGACATTGCCCGCCTGGCCAATGAAATGGGAGGTTTTGTGGTTTCGGCCGAGGTCTCAGAGCGGGATGACCAAACCGGGGTGCCGATGTTGTATGGCCGCATCACCGTGCGAGTGCCGGCCGAAAAATTCGACGACGCGGTCGCCCAAATTGCTCAGATGGGGCAGCAGGTAGACCGTCGGGTTTCCGGCCAAGATGTGACCGAGGAATACGTGGACTTGCAAGCGCGTTTGCGCAACTTGGAAGCCACCCGCGAACAACTTCAGCGCATCATGGACGACGCGGTCAACACCCAAGACGTCCTCTCCGTTTATCGGGAACTCAGCCAAGTGCAAGGCGAGATTGAACAAGTGAAAGGGCGCATCAAATATCTGGAAACCTCGGCAGCCATGTCGGCTATCTCGGTGGATTTGACCCCCAGCGCGGCGGCCAATCCCTTGACGATTGGCAATTGGCAGCCCACCGGGGTGGCCAAAGAGGCCTTGGTGGCTTTGACGCGGACCGTGCGAAGCATCATCAACATCATGATTTGGGTGGTGTTGTACATCATCCCCACGCTGCTATTGATCGCCCTGTTTGGGCTGGCGGTGGCTTGGCCGGCTTGGCGCCTGGCGAAGTGGGCCCTTCGGAAGGTGCAAGGCGCCACCTCCTCGGCTCGTTCGTTGCCCAGTAAGGCCCCCGAAGACAAGGCAACCCAAACCTCCGATGAAACACGCAAGTAAGACGTGGGCTTCAACCGCAGCCCATATGCCAACAAAACACCCCTCTCGCGGCACAGAGAGGGGTGTTTTTCGTCTTTGGCGCGGCGTGGCAGCCGTCGAGCGGCTGTTTAGCCTTTGAGCCCGCTGCGGGCAATGCTTTCGGTAAATTGCTTTTGCGTCAAGAAGTAGAGGATGAGAATGGGGATGATGGTAATCACCGCACCGGCCATTTGAAGGTTGAGCTCGGAGCCGGCTTCATCCACAAATTGGAACAACCCAACAGCAATGGGGCGCCAGTCAGGGGCGTTGGTGACCAGCAGAGGCCAAGCCAGTGCATTCCACGAGCCAATGAACGAGAGCACGGCAATCACCAAAATCGGCGCCTTGGAAAGGGGAATGACCACTTGCCAGAGGAATTGCCAGTGCCCAGCCCCGTCAATTTGCGCGGCGTCGAATAAATCGTCGGGAATTTGGGCAAAAAACTGCCGCAACAGAAAGATGCTAAACACATTCCCCATGAAAGGAATGGTGAGCGAAGGCCAATTGTTAATCCATTTGATGGGCCCTACCCGCCCCAGCCAGGTTACCGTGAGGAAGTTGGGGATCATCAACACCATCCCGGGAATCATCATGGTGCTCAGCAAAATGCCGAAGATGAGGTTGCGCCCAGGAAAGCGCATCCGGGCAAAGGCGTACGCGGCCAGAATGCTGAAGGTCAATTCCCCAGCCAAGGTGATGAGGGTGATTTCCACCGAATTGACGAAGTATTCCGAGAAGTTGGCCTCTTTCCAGGCTACGACGTAGTTGTGCCATTGCGGCGTGGCTGGCAAGAAGCGCCCGGAGATGGCTTCCCCTAAGGTCATCAGCGAAGTAGAGAGCATCCACAAAAAGGGAATGATGGCGATGATGCCGCCGATGATGAGCACGGTGTACATCAAAGTGCGCAGCGCAAACCGGCGGATGCGATAACTGCGGCTGTTTTTCTTCACCGTGGTAATAGCCATAGGACACCTCTATTGATAAAACACGCGGGAGCCTTGCACCTTGTTGTTGACATAGGTGAGGCTGAGGATGATGGCAAACAACACAAAGGCCATGGCCGAGGCATAGCCGTAGAACGTGTCGGTAAAGAACGTGTCGAAGATGACCACGCTAAAAGTGTTGACGGTTTTGAGGGCCTCGGGCTCTCGCATCACGTAGATGTGGTTGAAGGCTTTGAAGGTACCGATGATGGCGATGAGTGAGAGGAAGTAAGTGGTGGGCGAGAGCAGCGGCAAGGTGATGTGACGGAAGATTTGCCACTGGCTGGCGCCGTCAATGGCGGCGGCTTCGTTGAGCTCGTTGGGGATGTTGCCCAAGCCGGCCAAGTAGATGACGGTGTCGTAGCCGACGTACGTCCAAATGGAATAAATGATGATGACCACCAGGGCCAAACTGGGGCCACCAGCCCACGAGGGGATGTGAATGCCCAAGCCATCGGCGATGAGGCTAAACACCCCTCGAGGCTCCCACAGCCATTTGAGGGAAGGCAGCCCCAAGAAGCGCAAGAAGCGGTTGACCAAACCGGATGGATGGCCGATAAACAGCAGGCGGAACACCGCGGCGCTGGCTACAGTGGGGGTGATGTAAGGCAGGAAGTAGAGCACGCGGAAGAATTCCCGCCCTCGGATGTTTTGGAACAGCAGATAGGCCAACACCAGCGCAATGCTGAGCTGGAAGGGCACGGTGCCCAAAGCGTAATACACTGTCACCACCAAACCTCGCCACAAGTCTGGGTCCCCTGCCGCGATAACCGGCGGGAGCTCGGCAATGAGAATCCACCCAGCCGTCAACAGGAAGAGCGCGGCCAGCCCTTTGAGGGCAAAAGCTTTATCAGAGACGCTGTCCACCGCGCTGTGCCACAACTTCCAGGCGATGTAGAGCAGCAAGAGGCCGGTGATAATGAGGACGGTGTGGATGCCGAAGGTAGCGGTTTCCCCTTCTTCGACTGCCCGTTGGATGGCGAGGCGAAGTTGCCAATAGGTAAAGGCCGCGGTGATGATGCTGGCGCCCAAGAAGAACGTGCTCACCCCCCATTGAAGGGTGTAGGCGCTATGTTCGGCCACGGGGCGCCAGCGGCGGAGCGCCCACCAAGCGGCCAACCCCAGCGCGGTGACCGCCAGGGCAGTCCAGAACGCGGCCACCACGTGGGGCTCGGTGAGGGCTTCCCAGAGCCAGCGGCGGAATTGATTTTCGGTGCGGCGGGTGCCGAGGGCTTTGTCGGCAATGCTCAGCACTTGCGGAAGCAAAATCACGCCATAGCGCATCCACAACAGCCCTGCTACCCCCAGTAATCCGCCAGGCAGCAGCCACTGCCAGGGATTGTCGCCTGTGGCTTGGGCTTTCTCGCGCAGGCTTCGAAAGGCGCGCCAGGCCACAAACAACATGCCCGCAGCAACGGCAAAAAACAACACAAAGGCCAAACTGTCAATGGCGCGGATGTAATTCTTCAGCCCAACAAATTTCCCCATGCGAATGCGCCAACGGTGGAGGCTGACATACACTGCAAACAAGACCGGAAAGATCCCAAACAGGAAAATGAGAAAAAGCGATGGTGCGAGCATCAAATATGCGGTAAGATATTCCCGCCATTGACGCCCGCGTTTGCTGTTCCACGCGGTGCGCAACTTCTCAAGCATACAGCCCTCCGAGAAAGATGTGGCAGCGAGCAATTCCCGATGGGGTTATTATAACCCCTGAACCTTGGAGAGGAGTTCCCCATGCCTGATTTGACGGCTGAAGTGTGGCCCATGTTAGAGGCCCCACGGCTGCGCGCTGTGCCATGGGATGCTGAAGAAATGCCGCCTGCTTACAATGGCTTGAGCGTTCTGAACCTGCCGGCCACGGTGTGCCGTTTGTTGGGGGTGCCGACCTTGGGCGCCCATCCCCCGCTGGAACGCCGCTTGGTCAACCCCTTGGGCGAGGTCGAGCGCGTGATTCTGGTGTTGGTGGATGGCCTGCGTTGGGACCTGCTGCGCCAGGCCCTGGAAGCAGGCTTGTTGCCCGGCTGGCTCCGCTTGGCCGAAGAGGGCGTGTTGGCGCCCCTCACCTCGGTGGTGCCCAGCACGACCGCAACGGCGCTCACCACCCTGTGGACGGGCTGCAGCCCAGCCGAGCATGGTGTGGTCGGTTATGAGGTCTGGCTCAAGGCCTATGGCATGGTGGCCAACATGATTTTTCACCAACCTTCAGGCTTTCGGCACGGCATGGGCTCGTTGGAAAAAACCGGCTTTCAGCCCGAAACCTTCCTCCCTATGCCAACCTTGGGTGAACACTTGGCGCGCTATGGCGTGCGTAGTATGGCTTTTCAGCATTTCACCATCAGCCATTCGGGCCTCTCGCGGATGCTGTTTCGCGAGGCAGAAGTCCATGCTTTTAGCACCCTCGCACAATTGTGGTTTGACGTGCGGGAAGCCCTGACCGCCGACCCGCCGGGCAAGCGGTTTCTCTGGGTTTACTGGGGCGCCGTGGATGGCCTGGAGCATCACTTTGGCCCTCACGACCCCCGTGTGTTGGCCGAGGTGCATGCCTTTGGCTGGGCGCTGGAACGGTATTTTCTGAGCGCGCTCACCCCCGAAACGCGCCACAAAACAGCCCTTCTCATCACCGCCGACCACGGCCACCTGCTCACCCCAGACAACCCTGACTATTACTTGAGCAATCATCCGCGCTTGGCAGATACGCTGCATCTGCACCCTTGCGGGGAAAACCGCCTGATGTATCTCTATGCTCGCCCGCGGCGAGAAGAGGCCATGTTGGCCTATTTTGACGAAACCTGGCCTGAGTCCTTCCGCCTGCTCCCCAGTGTGCAGGCGGTGGCCGAGGGGCTGCTCGGACCGGGAAAAATTCACCCCGATTTGCTCAATCGGGTCGGCGACTGGATGGCGTTGCCGCGCGGTAATGCGTATCTCTGGTGGGCGGATAAGAAGAACCACCTCTTGGGGCGGCATGGGGGCCTTTCGAAAAGCGAGATGTTGGTGCCCTATTTGGCCGCCCGATTGGATTGAGCCTCTGATTGAGCCTCTATTGTTTTTGGGCCTTTTAGCCCCCAAGGCGTCCTGGGAACGCCGCGGGGGCTTTTTGCCTTAGAAGAAGAGGGGATAGCGTCGCGGGTTGATTTCGTGGAACATGCGATAGACCTTGAAAAACACCTCTTCGGCGCTGGGCTTGGAGAAGTAGTCGCCGTCGAAGCCGTAGGCCGGGCGGTGTTCCTTGGCAGGGATGGTGAGAGGCGCGGCGTCCAGCCATTCGAAGCCGCCTTGTTTTTCCAGCACTTGCTCCATCATGAACGCGGTGGTGCCGCCAGGGACGTCTTCATCCGCAAACACGATGCGGTTGGTCTTCTTGAGGGATTCCAGAATCAGGCCGTGGCGGTCGAAGGGCAGCAGCGACTGAACGTCGATGACCTCGGCCTCGATGCCCACCTCGGCCAGCCGTTGGGCGGCTTGCATCACGATGCGGCACATCGCGCCGTAGGTGACGATGGTGACGTCGCGGCCTTCCCGCAACACTTCGGGCACGCCCAGGGGCACGGTGAATTCGCCCAGGTTGTCGGGCAGGCGTTCTTTCAGCCGATAGCCGTTGAGCACTTCGATGACCAGCGCGGGGTCGGGGCTTTCGGCTTTGAGCAGGGTGTTGTAGAAGCCGGCCGCGCGGGTCATGTCGCGCGGCACCAAGACGTGCATCCCGCGGAGCAAATCCAACAGGCTGGAAGTCAGCGAGCCCGCGTGCCACACGCCCACCAGCCGATGGCCGCGCGTGCGCACGATGACCGGCGCCATCTGGCCGCCCGCGGAGCGCCAGAGCATGGTCGCCAGGTCGTCGGACATGATTTGGAGCGCGTAGAGCAGGTAGTCGAGATATTGGATTTCGGCAATCGGGCGCAGGCCGCGCACGGCCAGGCCGATGGCCTGCCCGATGATGGTGACTTCCCGGATGCCAGTGTCGGACACCCGCAGTTCGCCATATTTGGCTTGCAGGCCTTTGAAGGCCTGGTTGACGCCGCCCAAAAAGCCGACGTCTTCGCCAAAGGCCACCACCCGCGGGTCGCGGGCGAGGGCCAGGTCGAAGAAGCGGTTGAGCACCTGGTGGCCGGGCAGTTCGGGCGAGTTTTCCGAAAACACCGGCGGCACTTCGGGCACGTGGAGCGCCGAAGTCGGCCACGGGCTGTAGAGGTGTGAGCCGTAGCGTTTGACGTTCTCTTCCTCGTGGTGCTGCCGCCAGCGGATGAGCACCTGTTTGGCCGGGTTGGGGTCGTCGCGTAGCACCAGCAGGGCTTGGGTTGCGGCTTCCTGAATGTGTTTGCGCAGCACCACGGGCTTTTTGTTGAGCAGCTCTTGCTTGATCTTGTCCAGCGCTGCCCGCTTTTCGCCGGAAACCGGCATTTCGTCCAGGATGTCGGCCAGGGCTTGGGCTTCTTCCCGCATGGGCGCGGTGTAGGCTTGGAACGCGGCTTTTTGGATGCGGAGCACATCGGCTTGGGCTTCCTTTTCCAGCGCGTCCATCTCGGCGTCGGTCGCGATGCCTTCGGCCACGATCCACTCGCGGAATTTGCGGATGCAGTCGTATTCCGCTTCCCACGCGAGGCGCTCTTTGGATTTGTAGCGCTCGTGGCTGCCCGAGGTGGAATGCCCTTTGGGTTGGGTGAGCTCCACGACGTGGATGATGCTCGGCACGTGCTCTTCTCGCGCCAGTTTGGCGGCTTCGTGGTAGGCATCCATCAGGGCGGGGTAGTCCCAGCCTTTGACGGTGAAGATTTCGTAGCCGGGTTGGCCGGGGCCTGTGCGGCGGAAGCCGGCCAGCACTGCGGAGAGGTCGTTTTTGGTGATTTGGTGTTTGCCGGGCACGGAGATGCCGTAGCCGTCATCCCAAATCGAAATCACGGCGGGGGCTTGCAGCACGCCAATGGCGTTGACGGTTTCCCAAAACATGCCCTCTGCGGCGGCCGCGTTGCCGATGGTGGCCCAGGCCACTTCGTTGCCGTGGCGGGAAAATTTGGTGAGGGCCTGCAGGTCGGGCAGGCGGCGGTAGAGCACCGAGGCGTAGGCCAGCCCGACCAAGCGGGGCATTTGCGAGCCGGTGGGGGAAACGTCGGCCACGGTGTTGACCTGTTGGGTTTGGTCGCGCCATGAGCCATCGGGGTTGAGCAAAGGGTAGCCGAAGTGGTTGTTCATGTTGCGGCCGCCGCTGGCGGGTTCGTAGGTTGGGTCGGCGTGGCCATACACTTGAGCAAAGAAGCCTTCCAGGGTGAGCAAGCCCACTGCGAGCATGAAGGTTTGGTCGCGGTAGTAGCCGGTGCGCCAATCGCCGGGCTGCGCGGCGCGCGCCCAGGCCAGTTGGGGCACTTCTTTGCCGTCGCCAAAGATGCCGAATTGGGCGTGCCCCAACATGACTTCGCGGTGCGCCATCAGGCTGGCTTGGCGGCTGCGGTAGGCCAGTTTGTAGTCGTCTAAGATTTGCTGCGCGGTGAGGGTGATGTGTTTGAAGGCAAACGTCTTGCTAAGGTCGGGCATGGAAGACCTCCGGAGTTGGTCGGGTGGTCGGGGTTAACGGCCGAACGCCCTGGACGGGCGCTCGGCAGGGGGTTAGATGTGGATGGGCTGGCCTTCGGCCACGTGAGCGGCTTCCATAAGGACTTCGCTCAGCGTGGGGTGGGCGTGGACGTTGCGGGCGATTTCCGCGGGGGTGATTTCCATTAGGTGGGCTAAGGTGAGCTCGGGCAGCAGCTCGGTCACTTCGGGGCCGATCATCTGCGCGCCCAGCAGCTCGCCATCGGCGGCGTTGACCACCAGTTTGACCCAGCCCGCGCTTTCGCCCAGCCCCAACGCTTTGCCGTTGGCCTGGAAGGGGAAGCGGGCGACGGTGACGCGGTAGCCGCGTTCCTTGGCTTGGGCTTCGGTGAGGCCAAAGGCAGCCACCTGCGGTGAGGTGTAAACCGCACGCGGCATGGCTTCGTAGTCGAGTTTCACGGTTTCTGCGCCCGCGATGTTTTCCGCACACACGATGCCTTGCGCGGAGCCCACATGGGCGAGCATCAGCTTGCCGGTGACGTCGCCGATGGCCCAAATGCCGGGGATGTTGGTGGCCATCCGGTCGTCCACCTCGATGGCGCCTTTGGGGGTCAGGCGGATGCCCAGCTCCTCCAGCCCCAGGCCTGCGCTGTTGGGCTTGAAGCCGATGGCCACCAGCACTTGTTCGGCTTCCAAGGTGTCGGCGCCCTTTTTGCCCGCCACTTTGACCTGCACGCCGTGGTCGGTGGGCTGGATGGCTTCCACCTTGGTGCCGGTGAGCACTTTGATGCCGCGCTTGGCAAAGGCTTTGCCGAGCTCGGCGCCCAGTTCGGGGTCTTCGGCGGGCAGCAGGCTGGGGAGCATCTCGACCACGGTGACGGGCACGCCGTAGGCGTTCCAGATGGTGGCGAATTCCACACCAATAGGCCCGCCGCCGATGATGATGGCCGATTGAGGCAGGCGCTCTTGCAAGATGGCGTGGCGGTAGGTGAGCACTTTTTCGCCGTCGGCTTCGACGCCGGGAATCATGGCCGGCCGAGCGCCGGTGGCGACCACGATGTTGCTGGTGCGCAGGGTGGTTTCGCCTTCGTCGGTTTGCACCACCACTTCGGTGGGGGAAGCCACCCGTGCGGTGCCCATCACGACGTCGATTTTGTTTTTCTTCATCAGGAAGCCCACACCCTTGGTCAGCCGCGCGGAAACTCGGCGGCTGCGCTTGACCGCGACGCCGTAGTCCAGCTTCAGGTCGGTGAACGAGAAGCCAAATTCCTTGCCTTTTTTACGCAGGGTGAAGGCAACCTCCGCGTTTTTGAGCAGGGCTTTGGAAGGCACACAGCCGACGTTGAGGCATACGCCGCCCAGCCATTCCTTGTCCACAATGGCGGTTTTCAGGCCGAGCTGCGCGGCGCGGATGGCGGAGACATAGCCCGCCGGGCCTGCGCCAATGATGACCACATCGTAGAGTGCCATGAGGAACCTCCAGGAAAAGGGGATGGGGTGGGTGCTGGGTACTGGGTATTGGGTATTGGGTATTGGGTATTGGTTAGGGGGCCCAGTTTTCGAGGATTTCGACCACTTTACCCAGGAACATATCGGCGACTGCGCCATCAACCACGCGATGGTCGAAGGAGAGGGAAAGGTAAACCATGGGGCGGATGGCGATGCTGTCGTTGCCCAGGTCGTCGGTGACCACGATGGGGCGTTTTTTGATGGCGCCGGTGCCCAGGATGGCGACGTTGGGTTGGTTGATGATGGGCGCGGCAAACAGCGAGCCGGTGACGCCGTGGTTGGTGACGCTGAACGTGCTGCCGCTGATTTCGTCGGGGCGGAGTTTGCGCTCTCGGGCGCGCGTGGCCAGGTCGTTGACGGCGCGCGCCAGCCCCAGGAGCGAAAGTTCATCGGCGTGGCGGATGACCGGCACGATGAGGCCGTCTTCGTCCAGCGATACGGCCATGCCGATGTTGACTTCTTGGTGCCAAATCAGCCCTTCGTCGCTCCAGGAGGTGTTGAGCAGGGGGAAAGCGCGCAGGGCTTGGGCTGCTGCGGCGATGAAGTAGGCGGTGAAGGTGAGGCGCACGCCGGCTTGGGCAAATTCGGCTTTGTGGGCGGCGCGGTGGGCGGCCACGCGGCTGAGGTCGGCTTCCATCACGGTGAGGGCGTGGGGGGCGGTGAATTTGGAGCGCACCATGTGCTCCGCGATGGATTTGCGCATGCGGTTGAGGGGGGCGATGGTGTCGCCGGGGAGCATGGCCGCGGGGGCCGGGTGCGCGGTGGGCGGCGGGGCAGGGGCGGGGGGTGTGGGGGCTGCCGCGGGCGCGGGCGGCGCGCTTTCCAGGTAGGCCAAGACGTCTTCTTTGGTGATGCGCCCGTGCAGGCCGCTGCCTTTCACCAGCGCGAGGTTGAGGCCCTTTTCGTT
>Ga0256914_1003401_pt1 | contig 12552 bp, 8 predicted proteins | sample HulkmetaG_FD_191571 | JGI IMG/M metagenome (GOLD analysis project Ga0256914, IMG submission 191571) | Hydrothermal chimney microbial communities from Main Endeavour vent field at the Juan de Fuca Ridge, Pacific Ocean - Hulk | ecosystem: Environmental > Aquatic > Marine > Hydrothermal vents ...
CATTTGGCTTTTTTCAAGGCCTGGACCGCCAAAAAAGGTTAGTATCCTCCCGTCCTCCCTGAAAACCTGCACATTATCAAAGGCAGCATCAGCCACATAAAATTTTTTGTCAGGCCCAACACCTATGCCCTTGGGCCTTGAGAAAGTACCGGGCACATCACCAAGCTGCCCAACTGTTGACAAAAGGTGGCCATCCACATCCATCCTCAACACTTTGAACAGTCCTGCGTCCACCACATGAAGAACACCATCAGGCCCCATGGCCATGTTAAGAGGAAGCTTTATCCTGATCTCATCGCTCATTTCTGGACCAAAGGTGTCCACCAATTCACCATCTTCGAGCGAAAAAACCAAAATCTGGGATTTCGCCCTGTCACCAACAAAGATCTTGTTTTCCCAAACGGCCACAGATGTGGGCCTCTCCAAATAACCTGCTCCCACCACACCAACCGGATTTTCATTGCGGTCGAATATAAGCACCTGCTTGAGCTTAACATCCACCACGTAAAGGTTTCCTTCACTGTCCACTGTGAGATTTATAGGCTTTTTGGTACCACCTGGAGCAGGCAGGCCTTCCGCCTCCCCGAGGAATCTGAAACTCTTTTTTGGGAGATTGAGCACAAGAACACGGCCGCGGATAGTGTCTGCAATATAGATGTTCCCGTTTGCTGCAACTATGCCATAAGGTTTAATGATAGGCCTTACATTTACCTTCTCTTCCTCACCAAGTACGAACTTAGACAAGGCAGAACTCTTTTTTCCCTCAACGTCGTCTGAATCCTGATAGCTGGCTAAAAATTGAATCCTTGGTTCCACTGGAGGGGGCGGAAAAAATATATATTTACCTGAAGTGGCACTATTTTGTGTGCCAGCGCAACCAACGCATAAAATAGCAGCTATACCTGAGATTATGACCAATGCTACCCTGTAAAAGATCATGACCACTCCTTCAACTAGCGTAATGGGCTGAAAATGAATTGAAATTCATTCTAGCATAAATGGCTGCGCGTCTCAAAGTTCAAAAAAGCCGCCGACCTGGCGATCGGCGGCTTTTTTCGTGATATGTAATCCCAGCTTTATTTCTTATGGCACATGAGGCAAATCTGGCCGCGTTCCTGAGGCAGATAGAGCAGGTTGTCACCAGCTGCAACTGCTGCAGGTCCATTATGCACGTCATGACAGGAGCTGCATTCCAACTTGTAAACACCTGAACCTTTCCCAGTTTCCCACAAGAGATCCTCTTGCAAGGTCTTTCCAGTGTGTGCAGGTGACAAAGTGGTTTCAGGATCAACCAACTCGCCATCAGCCTGGGTCAACGTATCGTCCCAGATGAAAGAAATCGGGTGGTCGTTGTGGAGGCTATCTACACCAGTAATCTGGTTTTCACCAAAGTCATCACCCACTAGATAGTGTGTACCCATGTAATTGCCTGAAAAGCTGTCTATGGCTATGGAGCCATCGTGGCAGCTAAGACACAGCTTTGACGGGCCTGTAGGAGCCCTATGAATGTTATCTCTGTCTGAATGAGTAATTGTTTGGCTTGTATACATTGTATAAGTAATTGTGCTGTCTGGCCTGTTCCACAAAGGTTTATAGTCGTCTCCCCAGTTGTTTTCCTCGCTTGGAACCTGTGCATGGTGTGGAGTGTGGCAAAACACGCAAATACGGTCTTGCGGATCACCCCATGCCTGGCCCAAGTCGTGAACCGACCCCACTATGCCTGCCGCAGCTGATCCAGCCATCATGGCAGTCAGCCCAGCAAAGCATGCTAGGGCGAAAAGCCAACGTAAAGGTCTCTTCTTCATTTTAAACTCCTCTTTTAGATGTAAACATATTATTCCATCGGCACACTTCTCCTTTTGATTGGATTCTCGCCCCTACTTGGCTTTTAAGGAAGGAAAATAAACTCCCCTTCCCTCTCAACATGAATCAGCCTCTTCCCCCAAAAAGGCCTCTTCATAGATTCGAGATTTGTATATGGCAACATCTATGCCAGGTAAAAAAATGGTCAAAGCAAAAAAGAGTAGATAACAATATACTAATTTTATTGAGAAAAGTGACAAAAGAGCATTTACTGCTTCTTTACTGAAAAAACTTTTTCTGAGGGTTTTACCCCATGCGTTTTACTTTCTGGGGTATTTGCCCCATTTCTCCCTTCAAAACCTTGTGTATTATTAATACCCTGAGATTCTTCAGAATAACGGACTGGATTTTTGCGGTCATATTTCATCAAACGATGGCAGCCAGGTGTGCAGGCGCCACCAGTAGGCGTCTTCACAAAGTTTATGGGTATCTTCCATCTTCCAAATGGAACGCCTTCCTTGGGAATCAACTTTTCCACATCAGCAGCATGGGGGGCATGACACGCACGGCATGTCCTAGCCTTGACTCTATTGGTGCAGTGAACATAGTGGAGGTTGAGTTTGCCATTTCTGAACTTAGTATAAATGGTGGTGTCAGGAAAACGAAGCAGATTCTTGTTGTGGCATTTCAAGCAGAAATCAAAGACTCCAGGTCTATATTTTACATAAAAAGATGAGGGATAAGGCCCGGTGAGCAGCCTTGGATTCCGTTCCCCATGAGGATCATGGCAGGGGGCACATTTATCCTTCTTTACAGGGCCATGTAAAAATTTTTTCTTGTAGAGATCTTTCTTGATGTTCCTCAAAGGCTTGGAACGGGTGGTATCATCTTTTCCATGACATACAAGACATAGCTCTTTTTCCGAAGAGGCAACCAGCAATCCAGGCCCATCTGAGTAGTGAGATGCATGACAATTGGCACATTTTTGTTTTACGTAAAGTGCCTTATGTTTGACTCTGGATCTTTTGTATTTATCCCCTATGTCGTCATGACAATTGAAACAAAAATCAGGGGTCTTTTCCTTGAGCAGCATAATGTAATTCGAGGAGTGGGAGTTGTGACATACAGTGCATTCGTTTTTCTTAACAGGTGGATGGACCGATTTTGCCTGTTTGATGTCCTCCTCAAAGTCAGCATGACACTCAATACACAATTCTCTTCCCCTGGTTCTCAGCAATGCAGCTGCGGCGGCTGCATGGGGATCATGGCATTCTGTGCAGGCTCCTGATGCCACCGGTCCATGCACAAATTTCTCGTCTTCAAAGGAATCGTGACATTGATAACAAAGGCTTGATCCGCTGGCCGCCAGTGAAAAACTCTTACCAGATGCCAGGGGATGCTTTTCCGTTCTTTTCACGTGACATTCAAGGCAGTCTCCGTCAGACACCGGCTGGTGCACCACTGGTTTCCTGGCTAGGCCCGTATGGCAATCAGAAGTGATACACGTTTCCGCAAAGGAGATGCTGTTTAATGTCCAAAGGGCAACCACTGAAAATATCGCTACCGCACGTATCCTTTCCATGTCATATGTCTCTTGTTGTTTCCATGTTTATACGATTAGGCATTGTTCTTTTGGGCTACTTCCAACCTTTTGCCCTGCCTGGCAACAAATCCATATTTCTTCATTCTGTACCTAAGCGTGTCCCTGGTAAGACGAAGGCACTTGGCGGCCTTGGTTTGGTTGCCTTTGTAGCGTTCCAGGGCTTGACGGATTAGTTCTTTTTCCACCTCCTCAAGGGAAATGCCTTCGGGAGGAAGGACTATTTTGCCGTTGCCAGGATAAAAGGCTACAAGATCCCCAGAGGCAACTTGCTGAGTTGATACATCTCCAGCTGCCGCCGCACCCACAATGTCTTTACTGAAGTGTTCAACACTCAAGATCTTGCCCTGTTCCAGCATCATAGCCCTTTCAACAGCATTTCTGAGTTCACGCACGTTACCAGGCCAGTCATAGTGCATAAGGCAGTTCAGGGCCTCGTCTGAAATACCTTCGATGGCCCTGTTATATTCCTCATTCAGACGCTCAATGAAGTATTTGACCAAGGCTGGTATGTCCTCTTTCCTCTCCCTTAGGGGGGGTAGCGGAATATTCATCACGTTTAGCCTGAAAAAGAGATCCCCCCTGAATTTGCCATCGCTGACCATTTGCGGTAAATCTTGATTTGTTGCAGCTATTATTCTTACATCTGCTTCCACTTCCCGCATGCCACCAAGGCGTCTGAACTTTTTGGTTTCAATCACTTTCAATATCTTTGCCTGCATTGGGAGGGGCATATCACCTATTTCATCAAGAAAAACGGTTCCCCCGTCAGCTGCTTCGAAAATACCACGGTGCCTTGTTCCCGCGTCTGTGTAAGCTCCCCTCTCGTGGCCAAAGAGTTCGTTTTCGAGCAGATTCTCTGGAATAGCAGCGCAATTTATTTCAACAAAGGGGGCTTCAGACCTGGCACTGTGAAAGTGAATGGATTTCGCCACCAGTTCCTTCCCTGTGCCGCTTTCTCCTGTAATCAGGACGGTCTTGGCATCTGTTTCCGCACATACCTTTATCATTTTGAAGACCTGGATCATGGCAGGTGAATTGCCAACCAGGTTGTCATAGGTATATTTGCGCCTTATTTCATTTCTAAAATAGTCAACTTGCTGGCTAAGGCGCTTTTTCTCCAACGCCTTGCTAACGATGTGTTTAATGTTTTCAAGGTCAAAGGGTTTGCCTACATAGTCGTCAGCCCCGTCTTTCAAGGCCCTCACTGCAGAATCGGCATCTGCAAAAGCGGTTATCATCACGACAATTATATCGTCGTCCTGTTGTTTGAACTCTTTCAAAAGTTCCAAGCCGTTGGCATCTGGAAGGCGAACATCTAACAAAACTACATGGGGTGCAAAGTCTTCAAATCTCTTCTGGGCCTCGGTTCCACTTAAAGCAGTTTCAACTGAATAACCTGCCTCAGACAATGCCTTTCCTAAAGACCAGGCTACGAGTTTTTCGTCATCTACTATCAAAATTCTCTTAGTCATTGCAATGTTGACAGTCCCAGCTGCTCAGAGGGAAGATTTATTATAAAAGTGGTGCCCGAACCTGGATTGCTTTCAACATGGATTGAACCTTGATGCTGTTCGATTATCCTGTGAGCAATCGACAGCCCCAGACCTGTTCCCTGGGCCTTTGTTGTAAAAAACGGATTAAAAATAGACTCTAGCTCACTTGGCTCAATGCCTCTTCCCGAATCGGTCACGATTATACGCACACCGTTCACCAAGGTTCTGTTTAAAGGGCTGACACACCTTATGCGGGAACATTGTTCTGTCTTTTCATGCCAGCAGGTGTGTATCTCTAAACGGCCCCCTGGTTCCATGGCATCAATGGCATTTATGACAATATTTAATAATGCTTGCTGCAAAAGATCAATATCACCTTGGATCGGTGGATGGTCGCTATCTATGTTCATCCTGGTCTTTATCCTGTTGGCTTTTATCCTGTTGGCAACGAGAAAGAGTGTCCGGTTGATCACCTCTGTTAAGTTAATCGAACGGAATTTCGGCTTGGCCGGCTTGGCGAACTCTAGCAGATGGCAGACAAATTGATCCAAGCGGTCTATCTGCCTGAATATCTCCTTGAAAATTTCCTGTTCAGGGCTTTGGGCTGGAAAAGAGTGGTGTAAGATCTGCAACGCTCCATTTATACCCGCTAGGGGATTCTTTATTTCGTGGGCCATGCCTGCAGCCAGCTCACCCAAAGAGGCCAATTTGTCGATTCTGGCAAGATGCCTCTCCATGAGCTTTTCTTCGGTGACGTCCCTGAATATGCAGCTAAGGCCATCAATCTCTTCATCCGAATTCACAATAACAGAGATACAGCTTTCTATTGGCAGAAGGCAGCCATCCTTGCACTGCATTTCCATTTCAGTCACATAACCTGAGTCCATCTCCAACGCCTGGGCAGGCTCTCTGAAAATACATCGCCTATGCCTCTGCGGATCAGGCAAAATAGTTCGAATTGATTTGCCAACCAACTCCCCTGGATCAAAACCCAGCATTTTCTCAGCAGACTTATTCACATAGTTGATCACCATGTTTTGATCCATGGTGATCAATCCGCTTTTCAGATTCTGTATTATAGATTCATAGAAGCTTTTGAGATTTTCACTATGTTCCAGGGATTCGGTAAGCTCGGTTCTGGCATTCATGAGCGCTCGGTTCTGTTCCTCTATCTTCTGAACCATCTCCATCTGTTTGACAGCCCTGGAGATACTTTTTGAGGCATGCCTCACTATAGCAGCAGCGAGCCTGGCTTCATCATAAATTAGTGGAATTTGGGAATCACCTTTGTCCGCAATCACACATCCGAGAAAATTGTCATCATCGCAAATAGGGATGACCAGAAAGGAGCCTGGCCCTCCCAGCAAGTCCTCCACTGTCTTGTCCCCCCGCTCAATGGAAACTGGGGAGTTATCCTCGTTTATATTGGGAGCAAGGTTGTCCAAGGTTTCCGGCTCAAGACCCACAAGACATACATTGATGGGTTGGCGCGAGTTACTCTTCTCTTTGCGATGACCCTCTGGCACAAAGTACCATTGTTCTTGTACACTTGCCGGAGTGTCATTTCCGTTGTTATTTAAATTTATGACATTGATAGGCTCAAGCCGTGAACACGCCTTTTTGAGTATCCCATTTATCGACTTGTAGGGTATAGCAGCTGGGGCTGATTCAGGCTTCAGTCCATACTGAGCCCTGCATTCCAAAAGATCCGTTTTAGGATTGTAGTAAAGCACCAAGACCCGCTCTAAAGAGGTAGCCCTGACCAGATCGTCAGCGACGATCTGGAACAGGGCATTTAAATCATGTGTCGATGCTAAGCGAAGCGCACTTCGATAAAGAACCCTCAGATCCCTTATCTGTTTAAGAAGCACCTGGCTGGACAATTCCTGTTCCTTCATGAAGCCACCCTTGCTTTTTTATTGGAAGATCGTGCACATCCAAGTGGCAATCCAGGCATTTGGGGAACCTGGCCAACAGATTCTTTGGATGCGGCTGCTGATGACACATCTTGCAATCGGGAATCCAGGCATGTTCTTTGTGACATAACGAACAATTAACCTTACCATGTTTACTTGGAGTCTGCGACCACTTTGCGTACTCGTCTTTATGGCAGGCGCTGCACGTTTTGCTGTCCGTATCCTTTGAGAAATGAATCTTCAATGGTTTGTGGGCTGGATGACAACTCGTACACGTTGATGCCTGCTGGTCGGGTGTGTGAGGCTCGTGGCAATTCAGGCAAGAGGGGATCAAGCCGTGTTTGGTGTGACAAGCATCACAACCCTGTTCAGTGTGGGCGCTCTTGAATTTTCTTAGCTGGGCGTCTTCGTTCGTATGACAACTGTTGCACGAAGCTGCCAAATAATCTGTATTTGGAACAACCCTGGGAGTATGGGGTTCCTGGTGACACTTTAAACAATCTGGAAATTTGGGCCCATGGGGTTCTTTGTGACACGAACTGCACTTTGGCATGATCTCCTGCCAATTACCCTGAACCGGATTATATGAATGAAACTGAGTGTGGCAGCGGGTGCAGTAGATCCTGTGCTTTCCACCCTTTTCTTTCAGTTTCATATATATTCCTCTATGGCACTGAGCACATTGTACCGGTGTGAGAGGGGGAGGCTCCTGGGTATAGAGAGCACTTTCATCCACACTTTTGGTAGTTTGTAATGCTATCGCACTTGTACCCTGCGCTTGCTTTGTTGTCGGCGGTTTCTGGCTTACTCCCTTGACTTGGCCTTTTGGCTGCACACATCCAAAGAAGGCAAAAGCCGTCATTATTAGGATTGCAAAGAATGGTAACTTATTATGTTTTAATATCATTTGGCCCTCCTCTTTCTCAACCTTCTTGTTTACTCCAATCTATTTTTTGGCCCCTGCAGCCTGCGCAGTACCCCAGCGGTTCAAGTCGTGGGGGTTGTTATGGCAGGTATGACAATCTGGGAACTTCTTCAATATCGACTCAGGATGAGGCAGGCCATGGCAATCTTGGCATGCCGGCACCATTTTGTGTTTGTCTTTATGACATTGCGCACAGCCCAATTCATGATGCTTTGTCGGGCTGCTAGCCAATTGATTGAATTCCTCGTCGTGGCAGGCCCCGCAATGTTGAGAAGGTATGTCATTATTGTAGGCCACCATTAGAGGCATGTGAGCATCATGGCACAGACTGCAGTCCGCATTGGTCTGGCTTGGTGAATGCGGTTTGTGACACTTGAAGCATTCAGGAATTTCGCCATGCACATTGTGGCAGTCTGTGCAGCCCAAGGTGCTGTGAAAGCTTTTATGGGTGTCTAAATCCACTCCTTGGGATTCATGGCAAGTCAAACAAGGCCCCTTAATACCCCTGGCAAGCTTCAAATGAAGTGGCGTGTGGGGATTTGAATGGCATTTAAGGCAATCCTCCAGCTCAAAGTGCTTTTCTCCTGTGTGACATTTGCTGCACTGGGGAATTACACCCTCCATCACCCTGGGTGGATGGCCCTCGTGGCAGTCGGTGCAACCTACCTTTGTTTTGTGGGCCCCCCCAGCCTTTGCAACATCTGCAGGCTCCTGGGTGTGGCATTTGACACAATCCTTGTCTGTAAGTACAGCTGCCGCAATCTGCTCTTCTCCATCTTTTGCCTTTTTCTTTCCTGCCAGCCCCTCTGCTGATTTAAACAGACAAACTGATAAAAATACCAAAAACAAGACGATTACAAACTTTTCATTGTTCCCCTTTTTCACCAATGTAACCTCCTCTCTGTTATACTGGGCCAGTCACATCCTCCACAAACTGGCCTGATTAGACGTTTACTAAGCAAATCATATTCCCTACACGAAATGCGTGATATTCATTGAAAACATGTGAGATTTGATGCGGGTATTATTCTACCTGAGAAAATTAAAAGTAAAATATTGGGGCATTTCACCCAATATGGGGCATTTCACCCAATAAAATAATATAAAAAAACTTTTCGAATTCTGCCGATAAGTTAATCAGTAAAAGGTACTCCGGAGGATTTTTTGAATTATGCCTGGCAGACAAATGCCGCTTGGTGAACTTTTATCCAGCCGCGGCCTGATCACACGAGAACAAATAGAATTCGTACTGCATGAACAGAAGGCCACTGGCGAAAGGTTGGGTGAAACCCTCTTAAGGCTGGGCTTTGTCACAGACTCTGATCTTGCCAGAGTGCTGGCGGAACAGAGCAATATGGACTTTTTCGATGTCAGGTCATTTAACCCTGATATTGACCTGCTCACCCTCCTGCCATATACAGTTGCAAAAAAACATGCTGTATTACCCCTTTTTGAAAAAGAAGGTAAGCTGCATGTAGCCATAGCCGACCCTTTTGATCCCGCTGTTGGTGAAGCCGTTTTCAGGATAACAGGCAAAAATCCAGTCCTTTATGTCGCAGCCGCAAATCAGTTGAACAAGCTGATTGAACGGCACTACTACATGTTGGAACACCCCGTTGAAAAAGAAATCGAAAGGGTAGTAAGCAATCTGCGACAAAACCCTGATGCAGAAGTAGAGGTCGGCGGATTAGTGGACAACCTTTTCCGCTCTGCTATTACATTCAGGGCCACTGACATGCATATTAGCCCCAGTGACCTGTCCACCAGGGTGCTATTTAGGATCGATGGAGTAATGCGCCTTGCCCATGTATTCCCAGCCGCTCTTCATCCCAGGCTTACCACCAACATAAAGGTCCGTTCAGACATGGATATATCCGAGCAAAGAAGGCCCCAGGATGGCAGAATGTCTTTTGATTTTCTCGGGGATTTCTTCGATGTCCGTGTCTCTTCCTTACGCACCAACCACGGTGAAAACTTGGTGATGAGGCTGCTGCCTTCGAGAGGCAGCTCATCCTTCAGTATCAACGACGTGGGTTTTGACGAAGAAGATCTGCAAAAGGTGCATCAACTTTTCAAACGCCCCTTTGGCATGGTGCTTGTGACCGGACCCACTGGTAGCGGCAAAACCACTACACTCTATGCCTCCTTGCGAGAACAGGACTACATAGGCAAGAACATCCTCACTGTTGAAGACCCCATTGAGTATGAATTCTTGATGATCCGCCAAACCCAGGTGAATGAAAAAGCCGACTATACATTTTCATCGGCCATCCGCACCTTTTTGAGACAGGATCCTGACATCATTCTCGTTGGGGAGATCAGGGACGAAGAAACCGCTATCATGGCAATCCGGGCAGCATTGACAGGCCATCTTCTTCTGTCAACACTCCACACAAATACTGCAATCGGTGCAATAGCCAGGCTAAAGGACCTTGGAATCACTCCATTCCTCCTCTCTTCTGCCTTGGCAGGGGTGATCTCGCAGCGGCTCGTAAGGCTGCTGTGCCCTCACTGCAAGGAGGAATACAAGCCTAGAAAACGGCTGCTTGAACTTTACAACCTTCCTGAAGACCACATCTATTGGCGTGGAAAAGGGTGCCCCCAGTGCAGGGACAGCGGTTACTACGGCCGTACGGCTATTTCCGAAGTGTTGGTATGCAACAAAGAGATATGCCATTTGATTGGGGAGGATGCACCACTGAAAAAAATTGAAGAAATGGCCAGGGAATATGGCTTTCACGATTTCATATCTTCTGGAAGGACAAAGGTCTTGAAGGGTTTGACTGATGTAGATGAACTCTACAGGGTGCTTGGATAATGGCTCAATATGTTTATCAAGCAGTAGATGAGGCAGGAACTTTAGTAACAGGTCAGGATGAATTCAAATCTCCAGAGGAGATGTTTGAACACCTTATCTCCAAAGGCCTCACCCTTGTACACTATAAACGCAGGCTGTCTTTCAGGCTGGAACTCGGCAATGACATCAAGAGGAGTGCCTTGGCGGAATTCTTTAGAAATTTGTCCCTTTTTATCAAAGGAGGGGTTTCCTTAAAACAGGCACTTGAGGAACTACAGGCTACAGCAAAAGAAAATGCAACCAGACATCTTTTGAGGACCTTGTTAAAGGGATTGGATGATGGCCTCCTGCTGTCTGAGGCTATGCAAAAATTTCCCCGCCATTTTTCACATATACTCATCGCACTGGTACAAATTGGCGAAGAAACCGGCACCTTGGACCGCACTTTGGAAGATGCTGCTAACCATCTGGAAAAGATAGAGGAGATAACTTCCAATACCAAAAGGGCCCTCATTTATCCTGCATTTGTCTTTTTATCCATCACTGGTGCCTTTGCATTCTGGATGATCTATGTGCTTCCCAAGATGATTCCTTTGTTTGCCTCATTGGGGCTTAAAGAACTTCCCCTACCCACCAGAATCCTGCTTGGCATAAACGATTTTTTTCACGCTTGGTGGTTCATTTTTCCGTTGTTCTGGCTCTTTGCCGCCCTGTTCTTCTATATGTCTAGGAGAAATCAGAAAATAAGGCACATTTGGGACCAATTATGGATGAATTTTCCGCTGATCGGTAAAGTGTTGCGCACCTCGCAACTAGCATTTTTCTTCGAATATTTTTCTTTGCTAGCCTCAGGTGGAATCCATATTGTACGAAGCCTTGAACTGATGGAGACATCCACCTCCCATTCTATCTTGAAAAAGGGGATAAAAACTTTGAAACACGAGGTAGAACTTGGCAATACGGTATCGGATGCCTTTTCCAAGGTGCCAATTTTCGGCCCTTTTGCCCTGAGGCTTGTAAAGGTGGGAGAACAGACGGGGAACATGGCCGAGCAGTTGGCCATTCTCGCTAGACACTACATGGAAAAAGTCAACAACATGGTCGATATGCTTTCGAAGACATTGGAGCCCGTTTTGATATTGGCAGCAGGATTCATGTTCGCTCTGATTGCACTGGGATTGCTGGGACCCATTTACGATTTGATCAGTAAAATCCGTTAGGAGTAATAGGGCCATGAAAAAGAGTACGGATTACAACCACATGAAACGTTTTGGGCTTACAGGAAACCCATTTTTGCTTTCGCCAGATCCGTTTTACTATTTCCCAGCCTCTCCTCATGAGGCGGCAAGGAATGTTCTGAAATATGGCATTGAACGGGGTGAAGGCTTCATGGTGCTCTCTGGACCTGCTGGCACTGGCAAGACCCTGCTATTGAGAACACTGATGGAAAAACTCCATTCCAGCAAACGGACTGCCGTGGTACTGACACCTTCTGTAACCCCAGAACAGCTCCTCTATATGCTGCTTAGTGAACTTGATTGCCGCCCTGTGGATCAAAATGGATCGATGGCGGATCTTTTCCAGCTTTTTCAAGAATGTCTTTTGAATTATGCAAAAAATAGCAAAGAAATCGTCATCGTGGTGGATGAGGCGCAGTTGATGCCCTTGGACACCCTTGAAAGCCTTCGCCTTTTATCAAACCTGGAAACCAGTAACAGAAAATTGATCCAGATCATTCTTTGCGGCCAAACAGAGCTAGAAGAGATCCTTCAAGATCCGAGGCTAGGACAGCTTACTCAAAGAATTACTGTTATAGAGAGGTTGAGACCATTAACTCTGCGAGAGACATCCCAGTATGTGACTTACCGACTCGCCAAGGCTGGCAGGCCTGACTTGACCCCTTCATTTTGGGCGTTGAGGCTTTTACACCGGCGAAGCAAGGGCATTCCCAGGCTGATCAATAGATTGATGGATCGTTCACTGCTCATTGCCGCATCAGACAATGCACAGGCCAT
>Ga0256914_1003402_pt1 | contig 12548 bp, 11 predicted proteins | sample HulkmetaG_FD_191571 | JGI IMG/M metagenome (GOLD analysis project Ga0256914, IMG submission 191571) | Hydrothermal chimney microbial communities from Main Endeavour vent field at the Juan de Fuca Ridge, Pacific Ocean - Hulk | ecosystem: Environmental > Aquatic > Marine > Hydrothermal vents ...
CAAGGATGCCCCCATCTGGATTCTCGACGAGCCGACCGAGGGGCTCGACCCGGTTACCGCCCGCGAGCTGGCGCGCGCTCTCGACGCCGCCCTCGCGGGAAAAACGGTCCTCGCCATCAGCCACCAGGAACTCGACTTGGATTACGACCGAATACTGGATCTGGGTGCGGTCAGATGAAGGCGAAACCGCCGTCGGCAACGTTGTAGAAACCGGCGACCAACCGCAGGCGGCCCCTCTCGTCCAGCGCACGTAAGGTCGCGGATCGCTCGCTTAAGAAACGGATCGTGGCCCGGGCGTGCCTGCGAGCGGCCTCGTCGGGGTCCGGCGCCTCCCGGGTGACGGGGCGGATAGCTTCCAGCAACGCCGTCAGGTTGGTCGGCGCCTTATCACCGCGCCAGGCGGCGCCGACCGCGCCGCAGTCGCTATGGGCTATCACCACCAGCAGCGGTACCCGCAAGACGGCGGCGGCAAACTCGAGGCTTCCCAAAATCGCCCCGTCCACCACATGCCCCGCGCTGCGAACCGTGAACAACCGGCCGAGCGGCTCATCAAAAATCGTTTCCGGCGCCACCCTGGCGTCGGCGCAGGTCAGTACCGTCGCGTAAGGCTGCTGAACGGCGTAAAGCCGCAACCCGGCGGTAGGGCACCGGCCAGCCGCTGGCGGAAACGGCGGTTGCCGGCAAGCAGAAGGTTCATAGCCTCGTCGGCCGTCATTTCCACGGACATTCTCCCAGTCTATCCGCCCCGCCGAGGCCGGCTCATATAATGGTCGGGTGATCGTCCTCTACGGCCTGGCGCTGGCGCTCTTCGCCCTTGTCACACCCCCGGCGCTCTGGCCCGGGGCGGCGGCTTTCGTGATCGCCTGGGCGCTCTTCCCCCGCTGGCGGGCACACCTGGCCTGGGCGGCCCCCCTCTTCCCGCTTTACCTGCTCTACGGCGTCAACCTGCAAGACGCCGCGGCCATGAAGCAGCTGGCCTGGCTGGCGATCCGCCTGACCAGCGGGCTGCTGGCCTTCGCCTATAGCGCCGCCCTGGCCGAAGGTTCGGCGCGCGCCGCTCCCCTGCCATTCTTGCTCTGGGCGCTCCTCTCCAGGCCGACGGGCGGGGTGCTGGCGCTGGGCCTGCTCGCCTGGGCCGGCTGGGTCTACCTGCTGAACCGCCGCGAGAGCCGGCGGCTGGGCACTCCCTTCTTCCCGCAGCGGCGGGCGCTGGCGCTGGCGGCGGCGGGTCTGCTGCTGGCGGCGGCGGGGCTGGCGACGCTGGGCGGGTTCGCGCCCCGCTTTTCTCACACCCCCGCTCACACCCTCGAGGCCCCCGCTTTGCCGGCGAACACCCCGGTGACGCCGGTTGGCGGCGACGGGAGCCGGCAAGCGCCGCCGGCCGGGCGGCCGGTGGCCCTGCCCGCCTGGCAGCAGCAGGCCTTCCGGGCGCTCTGGCTGCTGACCTCGCTGGCCCTGCCGGTGCTCCTCGCCTTGCTGATCGCCCTCTGGTGGCGGATGCTGAAGACCCCCGCGGAAAAGAGGCCCGCCGACCGCCGCTCCCTCGAGCTGGTCCTGCTGAGCCTGCTCTCGGTCCTGGCCGGCGGCTTCTGGCTGGCCCTCTTCGCCTACACGAAGGGCGGGGCGGCGGGCGCCGCCGCCGGTGCCGCTCCGGCGGCGGCGGGAGGAGCGCCCGGCGGCCCGGCGGCTCCGGCGGCCGGCCACACCCCGGGAAACGGCCCCGGCTTGGTGCTGATTCTGGGAATGCTGGGGGTGTTGCTGCTCACGCTTTTCTTCGCTTACCTGGCCTACCGGCTGCTGCGCACGGAGCCGCTGGCGGCGGCGGAGGCGGCGGAGGCCGGGGCGAAGGGTGGGCGGCGGCCGGTCTTCGCCGGCCGCGTTCGCGCCGCGTACCGCGAGTTCCTGCGGCTGATGCGCGGCCGCGTTCCCATCTCACGCAGCGAGACACCCCGCGAGTACGCCGCCCGGCTGGCGCGGCTGCGGCCGCGCCTGAGCGCGGCGGTTCGGGAGCTGACCGGGCTCTACGAACCGGTCAGGTACGGCGGCCTGGCCGACCAAACCGAGGCCGAGCGGGCCGAAGCGCTGGTGCGCCGGATAGCCCGCGAGCTGGAAAATGAGGAGGAGGCAACGTGATAGCAGACTGGTACGCGCGGGTAAAGACGAATATCGAAAAGGTCATCGTCGGCCAGGAGGCGGCCATCGAGCTGCTGCTGGCCGGCTTTCTGGCCGGCGGGCACGTCCTGCTCGAAGACGTGCCGGGCACCGGCAAGACCATGCTGGCCCGCTCGCTGGCGCGCAGCCTGGGCCTCGAGTTCAAACGCGTGCAGTTCACCCCCGACCTCCTGCCCAGCGACCTGACCGGCGTCAACGTCTGGCAGGGCGGCGAGTTCCGCTTCGTCCCCGGGCCGGTCTTCACCCAGGTTTTGCTGGCCGACGAGATAAACCGGGCCACCCCCAAAACGCAGTCGGCGCTGCTGGAGGCGATGGCCGAGGGTCAGGTGACGGTGGACGGCGAGACGCGCCGGCTGGCCCAGCCCTTTTTCGTGGTCGCCACCCAGAACCCCATCGAGATGGACGGCACCTTTCCGCTGCCCGAGGCCCAGCTCGACCGCTTTCTGATGCGGCTGCGCCTGGGCTACCCCGACGAAGAGGGCGAGGCGCGGCTTCTGGAAAGGATGCGCGGCCTCCACCCCATTGAAGAGCTGGAACCGGTCTCCGACGCCGGCGAGGTGCTGGAGGCGCGGCGGCGGGTTCTGGAGGTGCGCGTCGAGCCGGAGCTGGCCGGGTACGCGGTCCGGCTGGTGCGGGCCACCCGCGCCGAAAACGACGTCGCCCTGGGAGCCAGCCCGCGGGCGGCGCTGGACCTGCAACGAACGGCGATGGCGCTGGCGGCCGTCGCCGGGCGCGACTACCTGCTCCCCGACGACGTCAAAAAGGCGGCCGGGCCGGTGCTCGAGCACCGGCTGATCATCCGCCCCGAGGTACGCCTGGAGGGAACCGACGCCGCGGCGGTGATCGAGAGGATTCTCAGGGCGGTTCCGGTTCCCAGCGAGGAGGTAGGTTGAACCCCTGGCCGGCCCTGGCGGCGCTGGGGCTGCTGGCGGTCTGGGTCGCCCTCCCCGGGCTGCGACCCGGCCGGCAGCGGCTGCGGGTCGAGAAACCCGAGGGAGCCGCCGGGCGGCCGCGGCCGATCGAGCTCGAGGCGAGCTTCGAGCTGCCGCTGCCCGCCTACTGGCGTCTGGAGTGGCGACCCGCCCCCCGCCTGGGCCTGCGCGGCGCCAGCCGCAGCGGCCTGGGCTGGGGGCGGCAGCGCCTGCGGTTGCGAGCCACGGCCAGCCCGCTGCGCCGCGGCCTCTACCAGCCCCCGACCGCCCGCCTCTTCGTCCGCGACGTCCTCGGCCTGCGCGAGCGCGAGGTGCCGCTGGCGGTAACGGAAAGCCAGAGCCTGCTGGTCTACCCGCGCGTCTGGGAGCAGCTACCGCCGGAGCTGGCGCTGACCCTGCTGGCCGAGGGCCCCGAGTCGGCCAGCCTGGGCCTGGAGGACGCCAGCCGCTACCGCGGCGTCCGCCCCTACCAGCCGGGCGACCCGCAGCGGCGCATCCACTGGAAGGCCAGCGCCCGCCACGGCCGCCTGATGGTCCGCGAGTTCGCCTGGGTCCGCGCCACCGGCGTCTGGATATACGTTGACACCGGCGGCCAGGAAATCTATACGGACCACATGGCCGAGCTGGCCGCCAGCCTGGCGGTCCACCTGGAGAGGCGGGGGCTGGCGGTCGGGCTGGCCTGGCCCGGCTTCAGCCAGCCGCCCGCCCGCGGACTGGAGGCCACGCGGCGGCTCCTGGCCGCGCTGGCGCGGCTGGAGCCCGGCAACGGGGAGGCCGCGCCACCGCTGCCGCCGGCCGGTGTCAACCTGCTGGTGCTGACCCAGCGGGCTCCGCTGCAGGTCATCGAGGGAGCGCTGCGGGCCCGCGCCCGCGCCGCCCGGGTTCACATCCTGATGTTCCCCGAGGGTTTCTTCCTGCGCCCCGGCGAGAGCGGCCGGCCCGTTTGGGGCAGGACCGACGGAATGCTGCGGCTGGAGAAGCAGCGCCGGCTGCTCGAGGCCGCCGGCGTCTACGTTCACGTGTTCCGGGGAAACGAACACGTCTTCTTCGCCGGCCGTCGCCAGAGATAGCCGCCGCTTTGTATACTCCGCCCTGGAGGTGTTGAAGATGCGCGTCGCCATCGCGGTAACTTCCAGCGCTAACGAGATTTACGACGGCCCCCTGGGGCACGCTCCCTTCTTCGCCATCTACGAGAAGCAGCCGGACGGCTGGCGGCGAATCGAGCTGCGCGACAACCCCTACAAGGCCCTCGAGGGCGGGGGCAAGGGGCGGTTGCTGGCCCGGCTGCTGGCCGACTGCGACCTCTGGCTGGCGGCCGGCCGCGGTCGCCACGAGCACGAACGGCCGGGCGAACACCACGGCTCGGGCCGCCGCGTCGTCGCCGAGAAGCTGCGCGAGGTCGACCCGGCCTCCAGCGTCGCCGCGGTCCTGGCCGCGCTGGAGGTCTAGCCCCGCAGGCCCAGCGCCTCTTCCAGCAGGCGGAGGTCCTCGGGAAAGGCCAGAAGCCGCCGGGCCTCGGCGACCTCGAAAAAGCCCGCTCCCGAAAGGCCCTCCTCCAGACGAACGGGCCCCTCGCCGCGCATCAAGAACCAGCTAATCCGGCGCTCCTCGCCGCGGTCGTTGACGTAGACGGTCTCGCCCAGCGGCGCCAGCACCTCCGCCCGCACGCCGGTCTCCTCGGCTACCTCGCGCACCGCCGCCTCCTGCGGGCTCTCGCCCGCCTCGAGATGTCCCTTGGGGAAAACCCAGTAGCCGTTCCTGTCTCTGATCAGGAGAACCTCGCCGGCCGCGTCGAAAACCAGCCCGCCGGCCCCGGGGGTGGCGCTCTCTTGCCCTTTCACCCTCCAAGTCTACCGCCGGCCGCTCACCACGGGCCCAGCTCTAGCCGCCACCACCAGCCGTCCGCGTAGCCGAGGCGCAGGCCGACGGGTACCGGCAGGGCGTAGAACCAGACGGTATCCGCGTAGATCCCCAGCTCGCCCCCGTAGCCAGGCCGGCCGTCGTACCAAACCCGCAAGCCGGGGGCCAGGGTCAGCCGTTCCAGCGCCAGCCAGCCGTCGGCGCCGCGCCACTCAGTCTTCACGGCGTGGCGCAGGCGCAGCTGCGCCGCCGCCCCGCCGCCGGCGAGCGCCCCGGGGCCCAGGGTCACCCCCTCGCCGCCGTCGAGCCTGCCTTCCAGCGTCAGCCCCAAGCCAAAGGGCTCGGCCCGCCAGGCCGCGCCGGCGTAGGCGGCCAGGTAACCGGAGGCCGCCGAAAAACCGGCGTAGCCGCCGCTCTTCAGGTAGCCCCAGGGGTCGCGTTCCTCGAGGCCGGCCCGCAGCCCGCCGTTCCAGTCGAGCCGCCAGCCGCCCTCCCAGACCGGCCCGGCCAGCAAGCGGCCGCGCCAGTTCCAGCGGTCCCAGCGGCCGGCGCTGGCCACGCCGAAGAGAGCGCCGCTGGCCACGCCGCCGCCGGCCGCGGGCCAGGCGCCGGCCTGCAGCAAGAAGCCGAGCGGCCCCGTCTCGCCGGCCAGGTCAACGCCGGCGCCGACGCCGGCGGCCAGGTAGGCGTAGGCCCCCGCCAGCGGCCCGCTGACGCCGGGAGCGTAGCCGGCGCTCAGGCGGTAGCTGTAGACGCCGCTGTCGTCGAGGCCGTAGGCGGCAAACTCCAGCGCCGGCCGGCCGCCGTAGGCAGCCGGGTAAACGAGCCAGCCGTAGGGAGCCAGGCTGGCCCAGGGGCGGTATTCGCCGCGGCGCGACTCCCGCTGCGGCATCTCCCAGAGGCTGGCGGCCGCCTGCGGGCAGCTCCACCGCCCCCCTTGTAACCGATCCGCCGGCGTCGAGGTGGGGGCAGTCGCGCCGGGCGGCTTGCCGCTGCAGAAAGTGCGGAAGTCGTCGCCGCCCGCGGCCACCGCCACCGGCTCCTCCAGCGCCGGTAGCAGGTCGAGCTCGTAGCCCTCGCTCCCCGGCGAGGCCGCCAGGTAGCCCTCCGGCGTATAGACCGCGCTCAGCACCCCGCTCAGGGAGGCGCTCAGCCGGCTTACCCGCCGCCCGGGCAGCTCGAGCCGGTAAAGGTCGAAGACGCCGCCCTCGTCGGCGGTGAAGAGGAGCGCGTAGTCGCCGTCCCAGACCGGCGCGAGGTGCTGGTGGCGGTTGCGCTCGTAGCAGTCGCCCAGCGCCGCTCCGCCGCCGGCGCAGGGGTCGGGGGGCGCCGCCGGCGGCTCGACCTGGAGGCGGCCGGGAATCAGGTACTCGAGCCGGCCGCCCTCGAGCAGCGCCAGGTCCGCCGAGCCGCCGTGCCAGACCGCCAGCGCCAGCCGGCCGCCCGGGCTGACCGCCAGCCCCAGCGGGTGCTCACCGCCGGCGAACCGCCAGACCTCGGCCACCTCGCCGCCGCAGATCCGCCGCAGCGAGGCGGGCTCTCCCGCCCGGTCGCGGACGAAGTAAACGCAGCCGTCCGGCGCCGGGGCCGCCAGGCGGGCGTGCTGGCCGCGGGTCAGGCGGGTCTCGCGGCCGCTTTCGGCGTCGAGCGCGAAAACGTCGCTGGCCACGCCGTCCCCCTCGCGGAAGTAGCGGCTGTAGACCAGGGTGTGCTCGTCGGCCCACCAGAGTTTCTGCGGGTGCACCGCCGCCAGCCAGCGGGCCTGCGAACCGTCGGGGCGGGCCACCCAGACGCCGCTCTCGTTCTGGTAAGCCAGCCGCCCGCCGCCGGGGCTGAGCGCCGGGTCGCGCCCCGGCTCGACCAGCTTCTTGCCAACCAGGGAAACCGAGGCGTAGGCGGCCATCCGTCGCCTTTCGGCGGCCACCCAGCCGGCCCACTCATCCGCCAGCTCGCTGCCGTTCGCCCGCCGCCAGGCGGTCGCGAACGAGGGGGGAACCAGGAGTCCGGCGTTGTACTGCTGCAGCGTCGCCAGGATGGCCTGCCAGCCGTGCTTCTCGATCAGGTAATCGACGAAACGAACCCCCAGCAGATAGCGGGTCTGGCCGCCGGGCCAGTCGCGATACGTGTAGAGGCTCATCCCGGCCAGGTCGGGCAGGGCCCCTTCCTGGCTGAGCAGGGCGTTGAGGAGCCCCTGGGTGAAGCCCCAGTCGAGGCGGCCGCCGGGGGTAAAGCGCGATTCCATGTAGGTGGCTATCCCCTCGACGAACCAGGCCGGCGGCATCGGCGCCGAGAGCTCGGTTACCAGCCCCAGGCGCAGCGGCTCGCTGCCATCCGGCTTTTTCCTGTAAGTCAGCTGCCGGGTGTGGGTCAGCTCGTGGACCAGCAGCAGGTAGGTCACGCTGGGGCTGCGCAGGTCTATCAGACCGCCGGCGGGAAAGGGAGCCAGCAGCTCGACCGTACGGCGCGGCAGCGTCGAGGCGTAGCCGTTGAACCAGTCGACGTCGTCTTCGAGGCGCAGCACCACCCGCCCCGGTCGGGGACCGAAGAGGGGCTCGAGCACGTCTAGCGCCGCCTCGGCGACGCGGTCTACCTCGGCGGCGTACCCGGCCAGCTCCGGCCGCGGGTAGATCACCTCCACCCGCTCGCTCGTCACCTCGCCCCAGGCCCAGGCCCGAACCAGCAACAGGAGAACCAGCCACGCCGCCTTCTTCATGCGTCAATTTTAGCCTTTCACCGTCCACATGCGGCCGGTGACATAATTGAGGGGTGAACGGACACTACCGGCGCTCCATAAACCTGCAAGGCCCGCTGGCCTGGGTGGTCATGGTTCTGGCCGCCCTGCTGGGACTGGTGCTGACCGTTTGGGTGCTGGTCACCGCCTTCGTCTACATAGCCATCCTGGCCCTGGCCGGCTGGCTCTACTACACCTGGCTGCGCTTCAAGATGCGCCACCGCCGCCTGCCGGGCGGCTGGCGGCGGGTGGACTGATCCCGCGCTCAAACCCCGACGAACAGCCCCCGCCTCCCGGCGGGGGCAGCTCTTTAGGCGCAGAGCCCTACGGCAGACCGAGCTCGGCGATCTTGGCGGCTACCCACTCGAGCGCGCTCGAGCCCGGGTAGGTGATGCCGTTGTGGTCTTCGTCGGCCACGAAGGTCCAGATTCCGCCCGTCGAGTCGTCGAGGCGGACGTTGTCGGTGTAGTCGAAAACCAGGCTGGTGTCTCCCGCAGCGCCGACGTCCGACGCCAGCAGCCGCGCCGACTGCACCTCCAGGTTGTAGGTCGCCCCCCAGTAGGCGACGTCCTTGGCGCTGTAGTCGGAGGTCCAGTACCAGGTCTTCTCAATCGGCTCCACGTCGCAGCTCTTTGAAAGGTCTACCGGCCAGGGGTTGCCGTACGTGCTGTAGAAGTAGTCGAAGTAGTCTTCGTTATCGTCTTCCCAGAGAACGCAGATACCGTCGAGGTCGATCAGGTAGTCCACCGTCCAGTCGGGGTGGGCCCTGAGCAGGTCGTGGGTCCAGTTCGTCCCGTGGGAGTGGGCCAGCAGCACCCGGCGGGTGCCGGGCCAGTTGTTACGGACCCAGTCGAAGTCGGCCTCGAGCTGCAAGAACCCGTACTCGTACTCGCCGCTGAGCGAAGAGTAGTGGTTGAAGAGGTGCGAGCTGTAACCCACCACCAGCACGCTCTTTCCCAGGTCCGCAAAGGCCCCGGCCACCGCGCCGGCGGCGCCGCGGTCGGTCAGGTACTCGTAGTTGTCGTCGGGGGCGCCGTCGCAGGGAACGCCGCAGCGCCCGGAAACCGCGAAGACGACCACGTCGGGCACGCTCTGGACGCCGGGCCCCAGCTCCTCTTGAATCCGCGCCTCCGGCCGGTAGTCGCTCCGGGGCGCCTGGCTGCAAGCGGCCAGCAACAATACGACGGCTGATAACGATACGAACAGAACTCTCTTCATAAAGACCTCCAGCAGGTTCCGCCAGTAAGATACCATCCGCCGGCCCGCGGCGGCAGCGTATACTCGTTAGAGATGACGCGCCGCGCCCTATCCAGCGCCTGAGGGAGCCCGCCAGACCGGCTCCCTCCCCTGGCGTGGGAGGGTTTTTTGGTGAGCACGGAGGAACGATGAGCAAATACAACCCCCACGAGATCGAGCCCAAGTGGCAGCGCTTCTGGGAAGAACGCGGCCTGATGAAGGCCCGCGAAGAGGGCGAGAAGTACTACGTTCTGGAGATGTTCCCCTACCCGTCGGGCGATTTGCACATGGGGCACCTCAAGAACTACACGATGGGCGACGCCCTGGCCCGTTTCAAGAAGCAGCAGGGCTACAGCGTCCTCCACCCCATGGGCTGGGACGCCTTCGGCCTCCCCGCCGAGAACGCCGCCCTGAAGTTCGGCAAGCACCCGGCCGACTGGACCTTCGACAACATCGCCAGGGCCAAGGAATCGCTGAACCTGATGGGCATTCTCTACGACTGGGACCGCGAGGTGACCACCTGCACTCCCGACTACTACCGCTGGAATCAGTGGATTTTCATCCAGATGTACGAGGCCGGGCTGGTCTACCGCGCCGGCGGCCTGGTCAACTGGTGCCCGAAGTGCCAGACCGTGCTCGCCAACGAGCAGGTAATCGAGGGGCGCTGCTGGCGACACGAGGACACCCTGGTCGAGAAGAAGAACCTGGAGCAGTGGTACCTCAAGATCACCGCCTACGCCGACCGGCTCCTCGAAGACCTGGACAAACTGGAAGACTGGCCCGAAAAGGTCAAGGCCATGCAGCGGGCCTGGATCGGCCGCAGCGAGGGGGCCAACGTCCTCTTCGGCCTGGAGGGGCGCGAGGAGAAGCTCGAGGTCTTCACCACCCGCCCCGACACCCTCTTCGGCGCGACCTTCATGGTCATCGCCCCCGAGCACCCGCTGACGCTCGAGCTGGCCACCCCCGAGCAGCGGGAGGCGGTGGAAACCTACGTCCGCGCCGCCCAGCTGAAGAGCGAGATCGAGCGCCAGGCCGAGGACCGCGAGAAGACCGGCGTCTTTACCGGCGCTTACGCCATCAACCCGGTCAACGGCAAGAAGATTCCCATCTGGACGGCCGACTACGTCTTGGCCGGCTACGGCACCGGCGCCATCATGGCGGTGCCCGCCCACGACCAGCGCGACTTCGAGTTCGCCCGCAAGTTCGGGCTCGAGATCGTCCCGGTCATCAAGCCCGCCGACGCCGACCTGCCCGAGCCGCTGCCGGAGGCCTATAGCGAGCCGGGAGTAATGATCAACTCGGGCGAGTTCGACGGCCTGCCGAGCGAAGAGGGCAAGAAAAAGATAGTCGCCTGGCTCGAGCAGAAGGGCCTGGGCCGGGCGGCGGTCACCTACCGGCTGCGCGACTGGCTCATCAGCCGGCAGCGCTACTGGGGCACCCCCATCCCGATGATTCACTGCGAAAAGTGCGGCGTGGTGCCGGTGCCCGAAGACCAGCTGCCCGTCGAGCTGCCCGAGATCAGCGACGTCGAGCAGATCCGCCCCCAGGGCAAGAGCCCGCTGGAGGCCCACCCCGAGTTCATCAACACCACCTGCCCGAAGTGCGGCGGCCCGGCGCGGCGCGACGCCGACACCATGGACACCTTCTTCGACTCGTCGTGGTACTACCTGCGCTACACCGACGCCCACAACGAGCGCCGGCCCTTCGACCGCGACAAGGCCGACTACTGGATGCCGGTGGACCAGTACATCGGCGGCATCGAGCACGCCGTGCTCCACCTGCTCTACTCGCGCTTTTTCACCAAGTTCTTCCACGACCAGAAGATGGTCGGCGTCGACGAGCCCTTCCAGCGCCTCTTCACCCAGGGCATGGTCATGGGCTGGACCGACTTCGGCCCCGTCCGCCTGGAGGGCGAGCGGGTGATCCTCAGCGAGGAGGCGCGCATCGAGCTGGAGCTGGAGAGTAGCGAGCTGACCCGGGAAGAGGTGAAGAAGATGGGCGCCGAGCTGCGCGAGGCGGCGGACGGCACCCTCCACTTCTGGAAGCCGGCGGTGATGAGCAAGTCGCGCGGCAACGGCGTCATGGTCGGCCCCTTCGTCCGCGAGCAGGGCGCCGACATCGCCCGCATCACCATCCTCTTCGCCGCGCCGCCGGAAAAGGAGATGGTCTGGACCGAGGAGGGCGTCCAGGGCGCCTGGCGCTTCCTCAACCGCGTCTGGCGGCGGGTGGTTGAAGATGAGCAGGACCTGGCGAAGACGCCCGCGACCTTCGACCCGGCGCGGCTCGAGGGGGCCGGTCGCGAGCTCTACCGCAAGCTCAACCAGACCATCAAGAAGGTCACCGAGGACGTCGAGGGGCTGCGTTTCAACACCGCCATAGCCGCCTTGATGGAGCTGCTCAACGCCGTCTACGACTACCGCAAGGAGAACCCGGTGGGGCCCGTTTACAAGACCGCGGTCCTGACCTACCTGCAACTGCTGGCCCCCTTCGCCCCCCACATCGCCGAGGAGCTGTGGCACCGCTTCAACGAAAACTCGGTCTTCGACGCCCGCTGGCCCGGCTACGACGAGAGCGCCCTGGCGGCCGAGACGATTACCCTGGTCGTCCAGGTCAACGGCAAGGTGCGGGCCCGCCTCGAGGTCCCCGCGACGATCGAAAAAGAAGAGGCCCTGCGGCTGGCCAAGCAGCACGAGAACGTCCAGCGCCACCTCAGCGGCAAGGAGCTGGTCAAGGAAATCTTCGTGCCCGGCAAGCTGGTCAACCTGGTGGTCCGCGGCTGACGCGGCGACGACCCCCGTCGTCGCCGCGTCTCCGGCCACGGCGGGGCGGGCGCGGGAATCTGTGCTACAATGAAGCGCGCCGCGGAAAGCTGTGGTGGCCAAATTGGTAAGTCTATCGCCACAGCCCCGTTGCGTGCCCGCCGAGCGGGCAGATGTAAAGGAGCAGTAATGGAAAAAGGTAAAGTTAAGTGGTTCAACGCGGAAAAAGGCTATGGCTTCATCGAGCGCGAAGGCGGCAGCGACGTTTTCGTGCACTTCAGCGCCATCAACTCCAGCGGTTTCCGCACCCTCAACGAGGGCGACATCGTTGAGTTTGAGGTTGAAGACGGCCCCAAGGGCCCCTCGGCGGCCAACGTGACCGTGGTCGAGTCGGCCGGCTACTAGCCAAAGACCGCAACCCACCAAAGGCGCCCGCGGGCGCCTTTGTTCTTGGGCGCGAAGGCGGCTTCGGCGGAAGTAAAATAAGAACCGGGGTGATTTGAATGAAGCGATACCCAGCCCTGCTAGCAGGCCTGTTTCTGCTGCTGGCCGCCTGCGCTCCGCTGGTCGAGGTGGCGGTTCCCAACCCCGTCGAGGTGGCGGTCGACCAGGCCGTGGACCAGGCGGTCGATCAGGCTCTGACCTCGGTGCTGCCGCAGAACGAGCTGCCCTTCAGTGACGACTTCGAGTCGTACCAGTTAGGGGCGCTGCTGCCGCTGGCCGCTCCCGACTACTACCGGGTCTGGGGCGACTGCGAAGGGCGCACCGACTACGCTTTCGTGGTCGAGACTGTCGGCCCGGCGGGCAAGACCGAGAAGGCGGCGGCCGTCGAGTACCCCTGCGGGGGCGGGGGAGGCC
>Ga0256914_1003403_pt1 | contig 12546 bp, 12 predicted proteins | sample HulkmetaG_FD_191571 | JGI IMG/M metagenome (GOLD analysis project Ga0256914, IMG submission 191571) | Hydrothermal chimney microbial communities from Main Endeavour vent field at the Juan de Fuca Ridge, Pacific Ocean - Hulk | ecosystem: Environmental > Aquatic > Marine > Hydrothermal vents ...
CCGACACGCGCGAGCACGGTCCTGCAAGCCAGCCTTTTCGTAGGCCCGGCGCGCCTCCGAAAAATGCGCCAGGGCTTCCTCGTACTGTTCCGCCTCGAGTTCCACCAAACCCAGGCGGTAACGCACGACCGAACGTTTGCGGTCACCAAGCGGCAGGAGGTTCAGCGCCTCAATCAGGCGGGCCCGGGCACTCTCTACGTTCCCCTCGGTCAGGTAGAGGTCTGCCTCCAGAACCAGATCCGTGATTCTGTCCATCGTAGCCTCTTCGAGCTTGCGATCGCTACGCCTGGCCAGCTTTGACTTTTCTTCCTGAATCATCGGCTTGTCCATGGCATCCTACCCTCTCGTCGTCCCACCCCCTGCCGACTACTTTCTCGCAAACACTGTACCGAAATTCCGTCAAGAAGATCGACATCTTCGTCGAAATCCTGACCGCAACAGAACAAAACAACCCTGGGCTCCTCCAGGGTTGCAGATTTCGCTGCTTGCCCCCGCTCGCGTCACCTAAAGTTCGCCGCGCAGCTTTTTCAACTGGTACTCAGCCAGTGCGCGCCAACGGGAATTCTTGGCGGCCATCTGGTAGTACTTTATCGCCTCCTGAGTGCGTCCCAGCGCCTGGGCAGCCCGCCCAGCCTCGAACGCTGCAGGAGCGTAGCGCCCACGCCGCAAGCTCAGGCACTTCTTGGCTGCTTCCAGTGCTTTCTCGTGCTTGCCCATCGTGTTGTACACTTCGGCGAGTCTGTAGTAAGCCTGGTAGTATTTGGGATTAAAGGAGACCGCGTTCTCGAGCGCCTGAACTGCGTCTGCGTACTTACCCATTTGCTTCAGAGCAATGCCAAGGCTCGTGTAAGCCAGGTAGTAATCCGGCTTGATTTGGGTCGCCTTACGAAAGGCATCTGCTGCTTCAGCGTACTTCTTTTGCTGGAGAAGAATGCGTCCCATCTCGTAGTACGCCTTGGCATTGGCCGGATTCGCCGCGATGGCCTCTTTGTAGACTTTGAGCGCTTCCTCCTTCCGGTCCAGATCGGCCAGGGTCTTGCCAAGCGCAAAAATGGCCTTGTCGTAAGTCTTGTTGATCGAGATGGCCTTACGAAAAGCAGCGATCGCATCTTCCCATCGGCGTAGCTTCTTGTACGCCAGACCCATGCCGTAGTAGGCACGGTAGTGGGTCGAATCGAGGGCGATGGCCTGTTTGTACTTTTCGAGGGCGGCTTCGTACTCGCCTTTCTTCATCAGCGTGTTACCCTCGTTGTACAGGCGCTTTACTTCTGCGGAGCGTTTTCCACTTGCTGCAGCCTCGATTTTCTGGAGAGCTTGTTTGGCTTGCTGGTTCTGGGGATTGACGGCGAGGGCCTGTCGGAAGGCGTCTGCGGCTTCTTTCAGTCGTTTGAGCTTAGAGTAGGCAAGACCTAAGCCGTAGTAAGCTTCGTCATCTTTCGGATTCAGCTTCAGCGATTCCAAATACTTCTGAACCGCCTGGTCGTAGTTTCCTTTGTCGTAGGCAGCCCTCGCTTCCTCGTAGAGTTTTCGGGCTTTCTTCTGGTCACCCGAACTTTGAGCAAACGCCACGCTGGCACTCAACAACACTCCAGCGAGGAGCAATGCCACAAAACTTTGCCCCGTCCGTCGGAGGATCCTCATTCGGCCTCCCTCCTTGTTCTCTGTCTTTCTGGTTTCCGAACTCGGTCTGCGCCCTCCCGCGCGTAAAGAACGGTTGATACAATTGGTGCGGAAGGCGGGATTCGAACCCGCACGCCCTTACGGGCACTGCCCCCTCAAGACAGCGTGTCTACCAGGTTCCACCACTTCCGCACGAAAGGTCTGGCTAAAGTACCGAAAACCACCCTATTTTGCAGAATCCGAGCTTGCCCCGGGCTGAGCGCCAAACTGTTGCACCGGCACGGCCGGGAGATTAGCCGCTGGCCCCGCAATTTTCTTGCGCTGCTTGGCCACCAGGCTCTCCCGCCCCCCGCCTCCGCGCACGATCATGGCCAGCAGCAACGACATCACCAGGAACAGCGTGGCCAGTACGGTGGTCATCTTGCTGAGAAATGTCGCCGCGCCACGCCCGCCGAAGACCGTGCCCATGTTCGAACCACCAAAAACACCGGCCAAACCTCCACCCTTGCTGGATTGTAACAGGATCACGGTCGTCAGGGCAAAACAGACCAAAATGTAGATTGCCAGAAGCAAACCAAACATGCGTTCCTCACGATCTTTGCGACGCCGCTCGAACGATCTCGTAAAAAGAATCAGCTTTCAGACTGGCCCCACCGACCAGGGCGCCGTCTACATCCGGCTGGCTCATCAGCTCGGCAGCATTGGCAGGCTTCACGCTACCACCGTACTGGATTCGCACCGCGTTCGCCACGTCCTCGCCGAACATGTCCGCCAGCAACTCACGTATGAAACGATGAACCTCCTGCGCCTGTTCCGGAGTGGCATTTATGCCCGTACCAATGGCCCACACAGGTTCGTAGGCGATGATCATCCGCTTGACCTGATCTGCGGAAATGTCAGCAAGCCCTTCGCGCACCTGAATCTCGACGACGGCGCGTGTGATGCCGGCCTGGCGCTGCTCCAAACGCTCGCCCACACACAGGATTGGGACGAGCCCGGCAGCAAACGCCTTCTTGAGTCTCTTGTTCACGGTGGCATTGGTCTCGCCGAAATACTGGCGACGCTCCGAGTGCCCCACAATAACGTAACCGCAACCAGCGGACAACAACATGCCCGCCGAGATTTCGCCCGTGTAAGCGCCCGCATCTTCCCAGTAGACGTTTTGAGCGCCCAGACCAATCTTGCTACCGGCGATCACATCCCGGACCGACACCAGATCCACGTACGGGGGGCAGACAACGACGTCAACATCGTCAACGGGGCCGGAGGCCAGCTTCTCTTTCAAAGAACGAACGAGGTCGACCGCCTCATCGACGGTCTTGTTCATCTTCCAGTTTCCGGCTACGATCTTGCGTCTCATCGTTCCTTTCCTGGTGTCTGCGGCACAGGGCTGTGCCGCAGACACCCAATCTCATCAACCCAGAAGCCTAAGTCCAGGTTCCCGACTTACTTAGCGCTTAGCCGATCTCGATCAGCTTCTGCGCCACATCAACCACACGGGTTGAGTAGCCGAGTTCGTTGTCGTACCAGGAAACCACTTTCACCATGTTGTTGTCGAGGACCATCGTCATCTTCGAATCGAAGATTGACGAGTGGCGATTCCCGATGATGTCCGTGGACACGATCGGATCTTCGCAGTACTCCAGGATGCCCTTCAGTGCGCCCTCAGCAGCGGCCTTCATGGCGTTGTTCACATCCTCAGCCGTCACGTTCTTGTCCAACTCGGCCACGAAGTCCACCACTGCACCGTCCGGAACCGGTACACGCATCGCGATGGCGTTCAGCTTCCCGTTCAGCTCTGGGATCACCTTGCCCACAGCCTTGGCTGCACCCGTCGTCGTCGGAATGATGGACATGGCGGCAGCCCTTGCTCTCCGCAAATCGCTGTGTGGCAGGTCGAGGATGCGTTGATCGTTGGTGTAGGCGTGAACTGTGGTCATCAGCCCGCGACGAACGCCGAAGTTGTCGTGCAGAACTTTCACCACGGGGGCAAAGCAGTTCGTGGTGCACGAAGCGTTCGAAACAATCTTGTGCTCTGGGGTCAGAATGTTGTCGTTCACACCGAGGACCACTGTGGCGTCCACTTCGTCCTTAGCCGGAGCCGTGAGCAGCACTTTCGGCGCCCCGGCCTGGAGGTGCATCTCCAGCTGGGCCTTTTTGCGAAAAACGCCGGTCGACTCGATCACCAAATCCACACCCAGCTCCTTCCACGGCAGTTTGGAAGGATCGCGCTCGGCGGAGATTTCGATGCGCTTGCCGTTCACCACGATGGCGTCGCCGTCCGGGTAAACCTCGCCGTTGAAGCGACCGTGAACGCTGTCGTACTTCAGGAGGTGAGCCAGCGTCGCTGCGTCTGTGATGTCGTTGATGCGAACGATCTCAAAAGCGTCCCTCTCCAGAGCGATCCGGAAAACGAGACGTCCGATGCGCCCAAAACCGTTGATTGCTACACGTGCCATCGCTACCTCCTGTCGCTGAGCTTGCTATTCGCTTTTCACCTTACCCGCGCAACCCAGTACGTGCAGCTTGCGACGGACCATTTCACGGATGGCATCACGAGCCGGCCCAAGGTACTTGCGGGGATCGAAGTTCTCGGGGTGTTCGTGGAACTCGCGCCGGATCGTTGCCGTCATGGCCAGGCGCAGGTCTGTGTCGATGTTCACTTTGCACACGCCACTCTTGGCGGCTTCTTGGATCATGTCTTCGGGCACACCCTTGGCTCCTGGTAGATTGCCGCCGTACTTGTTGCACTCCTGCACGAATTCCTGCAGGACACTGGAGGCACCGTGCAGCACGAGCGGGAACCCAGGCAGCCGCTTCTCGATCTCGTGTAGCCTCTCGAAGTCAAGTTTCGGTTCGCCTTTGAACTTGTAAGCACCGTGGCTGGTACCGATGGCGATGGCCAGTGAGTCGCAGCCGGTCCGCTCTACAAACTCCGCAGCCTGGTCCGGATCCGTGAAGACTGCATCGCGTTCGGCCACACTGACGTGTTCCTCAATGCCAGCCAATCGTCCCAGTTCCGCCTCTACAGGGATCCCGTGCGAATGGGCGTACTCGACGCAGCGCTTCGTCAACGCCACATTTTCCTCGAAAGGCAGGTGCGACCCGTCAATCATTACCGAAGTGAAGCCGCCGTCCACGCAGGCTTTCACAAGTTCGAAGCTGTCCCCGTGATCCAGATGTAAGGCAATGGGAACGTCCGTGATCTCGAGAGCAGCCTCGACGAGCTTCATGATGAACTCGTGGCGGGCGTACTTGCGAGCCCCCTTCGAGACCTGCAGAATCAGGGGAGCGCGCTCTTCGTGAGCAGCTTCGACGATGCCCTGGACAATCTCCATGTTGTTGATGTTGAACGCACCGATGGCGTAGTGGCCTTCGTAAGCGTCTTTGAACATCTGGTGAGTCGTCACTAACGGCATGGTGAACCTCCCCGAAATTGAAAGGTTTCACTGCAGCGGTCGGGGCAATACAAAAGAAGACGTCGGCGACCGACCGTCAACGTCTTCGTTCTCTCGATGTTGACGCACTGCTCCCCCGCTTTAAGGCACAACTTTACAAAAAAAATGCGAAACAGTCAAGCTCTTTCAAAACAGTACTCCGTTTTTTCCCGTTCCTTGAGATTCCCCCGTTCGCCGCCACCACAGGTGCACGCCGTTCAGAGGGCTACAGAGAACCAACTCCCAGCGAATCCACGAGTCCGCATCGCCCCTTCTCCCACCAAAGCGCCACCTGGGAGGGCTTCGGTTGTCCCCCACACCAAAAACAGCCGTTCACGGTGGACGCGAGAACCTGAGTGCGGCAGTACAGCTCTGTCCACAGGCCTTCAAACCGGTCCAGCTCTGCGCGGGCTTTCAGCCGCAGCCCTACTCGTGTCGACGCCGCCCCCGTACCTTTGCCTTTTCGTCCAGCCCGTAGCGGGCGAGCTTGGCGTAAAGCGTTTTTCGATCGATTCCCAACATCCTGGCCGCCTGGGCTTTGTTCCAGCCCAGGCGTCGCAAGGTTTGCTCAATGTAGTCCCGCTCAACTTGCCAGAGCGGGCGAATGCCGCGCGCACCGCCCGGTGGCGCTTGCTCAGCCGCTTCCACGATCCACTCCGGCAGACTGGACAGCCGCAGCGTGTTGCTTTCTTCGAGAACCATGGCCCGTTCGATCGTGTTCTCCAGCTCCCGCACGTTGCCGGGCCAGTCGTACCGGAGCAACACATTTTGCACTTCTTCGCTGATGGCCACCACCGGCTTGCGCATTCGTGCGGAAAAACGCTGAAGAAAGTACTCGGCCAGAGGCAGGATGTCTTCGCGACGTTCACGCAACGCGGGAAGATGCAAGGGGAACACCGTCAGCCGGTAAAACAGGTCCTCGCGAAATGTGCCCTTTTCGACGGCTCGACGCAGGTCCAGATTTGTGGCAGCAACCACCCGCACGTCTACAGCAATCGGCGATGTACCCCCAACGCGCCGGATCTCCTTTTCCTGGATGGCTCGCAGCACTTTTGCTTGCACGTTCAGCGAAATGTTGCCGATCTCGTCGAAGAAAAACGTCCCGCCGTCGGCCAGCTCAAAACTGCCCAGCTTCGTCTCAGAAGCCCCTGTGAAAGCCCCCTTTTCATGCCCAAAGAGTTCGCTCTCGAACAGTGTTTCAACAATGGCACCGCAGTCCACCGTCACAAACGGTCGGTCACGGCGGAGGCTACGGTAGTGGATGGCTTTCGCCACCAGCTCTTTACCCGTCCCGCTTTCACCGACGATGAGTACAGTACTGTCCGTTGGCGCCACTTTGTCAATCAACTCCAGGATTTCGAGCATCCGCGGGCTCCGGGTCACAATGCGTTCCGACCGGCCGGGTCCCACAGAAAACCCTTTCTCCCCCTCCTGTGCCATCAGGATTCGGCGCCTCTCCAGGATTTTGTCCAGGGTACGCAGCACCTGCTCACTGTCCAGGGGCTTCGGCAGGTAGTCGTACGCTCCCTGCCGCATGGCCTCCACAGCCGTCTGGACCGAAGCGTAGCCCGTGATCAAGACAACCGCGGTCCGTCCACCCCGGCCCTGAAACTGCCTCAGTAGCTGCAAGCCGTCAACATCCGGCAGGACAAGGTCCAGAAACACGGCGTCGTACCGGCCTTCGCCGAACATCTGCAAAGCAGCCGCGCCTGTGCTGGCCACATCCACATCGTGTCCACTGCGACTGAACAAGCGCTCCAGATGCTGGAGTACGTAAGGGTCGTCGTCAACGACCAGCACACGCGTCTGTGGCGAAAAGTTTTCCATGCTAACCTGCTGGAAAGTGAGATTGGTTCGCGATTCTGTAGGCGGTCAATCCTTCAACGTCTGGAGGGCCCCCTCGTTCCCAGCACGGCCCGAAACATCTCGGCTTGTGTTGCCCGGCACAGCCACGACGATTCCACGCTTTGCCCAAGGCGGATTTCGGTCGCCGGGTAACGCTTACGCGAATGCGGGCTTTTTCCGTAAATGCTCGTCCCGAATTCAGCGGCCGAAAACAAAGTACAGAAGCAATGCTAGCACAATGAAATTCACCAGCACGCCGATCGCGATCCGCAGAAATGTCTTACGCTCCTGGCGAAGCCGAACGTTCTCTGCCTCAAGCTGTTGCTGCCTCACAACCTTGCTGAGAACATTAGCGAGCTTCTCCGGCGGGAACGGCTTCATGATGTAGTCGTAGGCACCTTGTTTCATGGCCTCCACGGCGTTTTCCACGGTGGCGTGCGCTGTGATGATCACGACGGGGATGTTGCGGTCGATTTCTTTGATCTTCCGAAGCAACGTGATGCCGTCCATCCCCGGCATCTTAATGTCGACCACCGCGACATCCGGCTTCTTCTGTTGCAGAGCGTCGAGCGCGGCCATACCACTGGTGACCAAACGAGGCGCGAACCCTTGAAGACGAAGCCAGTCGCCGAGCGAATGAAGCATCACCTCTTCGTCGTCGACAATCAGAACATCCGCCTTTTGTTGCGCTGGTGTGTCGGCCATCTTCCCTCACCTTTGTTCATTCACCACACAGCCCCCGCACTTTTTGCTCCCGGGCTACAACCGTGCTCCCTGCCCTCTCTTGCCAGAGCGATAAACTTCCCGGGAACAGAGCCTTTGCAATCTTTACGCCAGCGCTCTCACCAAGTTCGAAAAAATGCTTTCCCGGTCCCATCCCAAACCTAAGCAAAAGCGGGTGCCTTTGTTCGGCACCCGCTCCAAACGGCCGTCACATCCCTCCAGAAGAGAATTGAGAAGCGGTCCCGCCTACGCGCTTTTCATGAATTTCGACTCCGGCTCTTCAAACTCGGGAAAGTCGCGCTGAACCTTCTTGCCCACCTTTTTGGGAGCCATTCCGAGGGCGACAGCCACGGCGTACAGAATGGCCTCCGGGCGCGGCGGACACCCCGGCACGTAGTAGTCCACCGGGACCACTTTGTCCGCGCCGCCCCAGATGTTGTAGCTGTCGAACCACATGTCGCCGCCACACGCGCACGACCCGATGGCCATCACCAGTTTGGGGTCGGGCGTCGCCTCGTACAAACGCCGCAGCGCCGGAGCCGCCTGACGGGTCACACCGCCTGTCACCAGAATGACGTCGGCATGCCGGGGCGACCCCACCAGCTTGATCCCGAAACGCTCGGCGTCGTAGTAAGGCGTCAAGACGTTAATGATTTCAATGTCGCAGCCGTTACAAGCACCGCAGTTGGCGTGGTAAACCCACAACGCCTTGGGGAAAGCCTTCAGACACAGCTTCCGAAACATCGGGAGTTCTCCGGTTGGTCGTCGTGCTCAATAGGTTACGTGTTCCTGTAACAATCTGAGAACCCTCAGGGTAGGAACACGGTACGAACCGCTACCGTGCCCCAGCCACTCTCTCAGTACCCTCCCGCCCAGATGCGCAGGATCGCGTTGGTTGCGGCGTCCAGCGGACGGTACAGGATCTGCGGATAAATCCCAATCACGATGCACAGAATCGCCAGAACGGCGATGCTGAACCACATCAGGAAAGGTACTTCGCGCACCTCACCTGGATTGTCAGCACTCACTTCCACCGCTGGCTGTCGCCAGAACACCCGGTACGCAGCCCACACCAAGCAGGCGATCGTTAGCAATCCCGTGAAGATGCCGATTGCCATGGCCCAGTAAAGATGCGCTTCCCCCATCGCGAGAAAGAGCGTAAACTTGCTCATAAAACCATTGAATGGCGGTAATCCGCCGATGGCCAAAGCCCCGACGAAAAAGCCAACCGCCGTGATCGGCATCTTGCCCGCCAAGCCCCCGAGTTCCGAGATCTTCCGCTTGCCTCCAGTAGCGTACATCACCGCGCCAACACTCATGAACAGAAGCGCTTTGATCAGCGTGTGGTTCACCAAGTGGAAAAGCCCTCCGTAGATCCCGAGGTACGTACCCAGACCCAGCCCTTCAAACACGTAGCTAATCTGGGATACGCTCGAGTACGCAAGGAGACGCTTCAGATCGTCCTGCACCAGGGCCATCACGATGCCGATTACCATACTTGCCGAGGTCAGAATGGCGATGAACACAACCACAGCGTGGTAGTGCGGGGCGAAAATGGTAACAGTCCGCGCCAGCGCGTAGGCCCCGACCTTGATGATCAAGCCGGACAACAAGGCACTGATGGGAGTGGGAGCCTCTGCGTGAGCGTCAGGCAGCCAGGCGTGGAATGGCACGAGACCAGCTTTGGTGGCAAAGCCACAGGTCATGAACGCCACAGCGAGCAGGGCGATGTTCTTCGGAATCACATTGGCAATGCGCCCAACTTCCGTCAGCATCAGGGCCTCCCGCCCCGAGCCGAGATGAGGCACGGCGGCAGCGTAGATCAGCACGATGCCAAAAAGAGCAAATGTGATCCCGACCACCACTAAAAGTACGTACTTGTACCCTGCCTCCAGCGAAGCCTTGCTCCGGTAGAAAGCCACCAGCAAAGCCGTGGCCAGGGTTGTGCCCTCAACCGCCACGTAGAGCATAACCATGTTGTTGGTAGTCACGGTCCAGTTCATCGTGCCGGTAAAGAGGAGCACTAAGGCGTAGTACATGCCGAGTCGAGCTTCCGACGTTACTCCCCGTGCCAGCTCTTTGCGCATGTAACGGATGGACTGGATAAGGATCAAGATGACCATACCGTCGACCAGAACCAGCATCAGGGCACTCAGTCCACCCACGTACAGCGCCATGTTCAGACTCGAAAGCCGCGCCCCGTGCCACACCTGGCTGGCGATCTGGAAAGAGAAGCCAAATGTGACCACAGCGAACAGGAGCGACAGGCCTTCCCGCCACGATTTGAGCCCTGTGAAGCTCAGGCCGAAGACCAGCAGGGAACCCGCAATGGGCAGAAGGATGACTACCAACGGCAATGAGGATTCGACCATTGTCTACCCTCGCTCGATCAGTGCCTCAATTCGGAAAGTCGTGCCGTGTCCGTCACACCAAAGATCTCGTACACCTGCGTACTGATGTAGAGCAGCAGGCCAACAACCACAACAACGTCCGTCAAGATGCCGATCATCGTTGTCTCTGGAAGCTGCGAAGCCAGAGCCAACAGAACCAGGTGGACGCCATTCTCCATCAGCGCCAATCCCACCACGGTTTTCAGCGCGTCGCGCCGTGTCAACAAAGCGTAGATCCCAAGCAAAAACACGGTAAAAGCGCCTGCCAGCAACGAACGCGTCGGTTCCTGCTGGGCCTGGGCTGTCGGCGCCAGAAGGTAGGCGTAAGCATGGAACAGCTTGTAAAACACGATTTCAATCGACACAATCACGACCAACGAAGCGCCAAAACCGATGATCGGACGGAACTCGTACGTCGGAACCCGTCGTAAGAAGGTCAGCATTAGCGTGGGGATAATGATGACCTTCGTCACCAAGACCGACACCGACCAGATGTACAACGTCGGGTTGTGCATCACGGTAGCGTAGGCCGTGATGATGCTGAGCAACAACGCCGAGTGGAGCCAGTAAAAGTACACCGTGGTACGCAGGTTCCGTAGCTCCACCGTGAAAATGCTCGTGATCAGGATCGCCAGTGTGAGGGTCACCAGAATGTGGTTGCTCATTTCGCGACCTCTTTGATTGGCTGCACGTGCGGCATGGCTGGGCCGACGAAGTTGCGGCCCTCGCGGTTACGTCGCGTTGGGATCTTGTCAATCCAGTTGTCGGTCTCGAAGCAGCGTCCACAGCGGTTGCAGGTGCCCATGTACAATTCCTGGATGATGTACAAATCTTCCAGGTCGTCTGTAGCCGTCTCGAACTCCTTGGTCATTGTGATCGCGTTTTCCGGGCACACGTCGGCGCAGCGGCCGCAGTAGGTACAACGATCCAGGATGAACTCCATCCGCGTCACGTCGCCGTCGTCGTAAAACCGGATGAGCCGCGACGGGCAAACATTGGCGCAGCCTCCGCAGCCAATGCACTTCTCCACATCCACGCTGATTCGCCCACGGAACCCATCCGGCGGCTCTTGCGGTTCAAACGGGTACTTCAGGGTAACCCGAGGGTTGGAAAAGCAAATCAGCGCTTCTTTAGCCTTCCCTTTGAACATGGTGGTCTCCGTTTCGGCAACTTACCCGCTCTAACTCATGAACCCACCAGCGCGAATGCCAGGCCCGTCAGGGCCACAAAGATCATCGAGAAGTAGAAACGGATCGCCTGGTCGATCCGCAAACGCGGGTTGACGGAATCGATCACGCCCACAAGCAGCAGGATAATCACAACTTTCAACAACGTTACCACGACCGAGAGGATCGGGGCCTCCACGCGCGGCCAGGGCAGGAAAATCGCTGCCAGAATTGACGCAAAAATCAGCTCCTTGGCGAAAAAGCTCCACTTAAAGAGGGCCAACCGCGGTCCACTCTGCTCAATGAACGGCCCCTCCATGATTTCCGTCTCAGCTTCCACAATGTCGAAAGGCAACTTGGCCAGCTGAGCCAGTACCGCCAGGAACAACGCCAAGGTCACGATCCCCATTGACAGCGAGTAAGGATGAGACATCTGGTAGGCCAAAATGTCGGAAAAGCGCATCGAACCGGCCTTGATTCCCGCCGTGATCAGAGCGATGGCCAGAATTGGCTCCACCGTCAGGATCATCATCATTTCGCGCGAGGAGCCCACAATGGCGTAAGGGCTGGCCGAGCCAATGCCGCTCGCCATGATCATCACTCCACTGACCGTGATCAGGTAGACGAACACGATGACCTCGCCTGCCCCGTTCATCGGCGGTACCAGTCCAATCGGGGTCAGCAAGGCTACCAACATCACGGCAGCGAACGCGACGATCGGAGACCAGCGAAACAGCACGTTCGTCTCGCTGTCGATCTCCTCTTTGCCAAGCAGCTTGAACAGGTCCAGGTACGGCTGGTACAGCGGAGGTCCAATCCGCGAGTGCACAAAGGCTTTCAGTTTGCGGATAATGCCCTCCAGCAACGGCGAGAGCGCCAGCACCAGGACCAGGTTCAGCAGTCCAATGCCCAATGCACGGTTCATCATGCCTCCGGATCAGCAATGAAGCCAACGTTGGCAGCCAGCTTCGTCACTCTCCACGCAAAAGCTTCGTTTTGGCCCGACTCAACTGCTCCAGTTCCCGTTTCGTGTACACCTTGAGCTCGCCAGTGCGGATATCCACAGCCTCTACCCTCTCCGTGCACGAGAAGCAGGGATCAAAGCTGCCGACCGTGATCGGTACGTCTGCGATTGTTTCTTCCATGATCGACAGAGGAACGGCCTGGAGATTCTGGAACGTCGGCGCACGCGCTTTCCAGCGGTAGGGCCGAGGCTCGTCGCTGGTAATCACAAAGTGATGGGTCTCGCCGCGTGGAGCTTCCACCGACGAACAAGCCACCAATCCGGCCGGGATGGGTCCGTCGATCTTGGCCTCAATCGGTCCTTCGGGCATCATCGCCAGCGCGTCGCGCACAATGCGCACG
>Ga0256914_1003404_pt1 | contig 12546 bp, 5 predicted proteins | sample HulkmetaG_FD_191571 | JGI IMG/M metagenome (GOLD analysis project Ga0256914, IMG submission 191571) | Hydrothermal chimney microbial communities from Main Endeavour vent field at the Juan de Fuca Ridge, Pacific Ocean - Hulk | ecosystem: Environmental > Aquatic > Marine > Hydrothermal vents ...
CTGATCCGCGTAGGTGGCGCTGTAATGGTCAGACCACAGGAGACGGGGGCTTCCCTCGTCGAACTCGACCACGTACACACCACAATCCACCGAATAATAGTAGGAATCGGCCATGAACACGGCCTCGTCCACACCGTCTCCGTCCACATCCGCCAACCACCCGCCGAACGAGTACTCTGCTGTGGGCGCAAAATTGAATTGCACCACGGTCTCGCCGGTCGCCGCGTCCAGAACCAGGACGCCCGAGTCCATCCCGATCAGAATCTCCAGACCTCCGTCACCATCCACGTCGCCCACCAGGGTCAATGAATCCCAACGGGTCGTCGCGCTCGACGACCAGACCTCCTCCACCCCAAGAAACGCCCCGCTCTCATCCAGATCCGCACTCCCTCCGAACGTGGTCAGGTGTACCTCGTAGAACCGATCCCACCAAATGGCATCGGAAAGTCCGTCCCCGGTCACATCGTGCAAAGACAGCACCGGCGTCGTAAGCCCCGCCAGTGTCCACTCGGGCTGGCCGGTCTGCCCGTTCAGGATCTCGAACCCGCCGGAAACACTGACCGTCACATCTTCAATCCCGTCCCCGTTGAGATCCTCGATCCCCACGATACTCGAGGCCCCCACCGACGGCGTGTCCCACAATATCCGACCGTGCCGGTCCGACAGGAAAACCTTGCCCCCCACCACGTACAGGAAATCCGGCTCCCCGGACCCGGTCACATCCTGCACCGCCACCTGGCGATAGGATACATCACCCCCCACGTAGACACTCCACGAAGGCGCCGGATCGTCCACGCCGCCTGCCAGTGGCAACCGCCCCGTATTGTTCCGATCGTGCATGAAATCCGGCCAGTCGTCCTCGGCCGCGTCCACACGCCAGACAACCGACCACAAGACACTCAATCCTACCGCAACCCAATATCCCCGCATGGTTCCTCCACACCCCTGTCTTCATCCACAAGACGACCTCGACCAAAAAGATTATACGATGCCATCCCCGCTCGAGGCAGCCTCTACCCGCACCGATACGCCTCCCATCGCATCCATGCAGGCAGATTGTGGGGGAGGGTCGCCTCTCCAACCGCGACCGCCCGGCGTTCAGATTCGGGCCGGACACCGCGCAGCGTTCCCATTTTTTCGGTCCCACCACATTTTTTGCACGAGAGCGGATCAAGTCACCCAACTACCGCTGGACATCCCGGGGGATATCGAGCAAAATAGCGTCCCGATGCTGTTGTAACGCTATATTGAGAAACACAAACACAACTGTTAAGTCACGGGAGCCATCCATGACCAAGTCGGACCTCATCTCTGTCATCGCCGCCCGGAAATCCCTGTCTATCAAGGAAGCGACCCTGATCGTGAACACGATGTTCGACGCCATGGCGGAAGCGCTTGTCGCCGGGGAGCGTATCGAGATCCGGGGACTCGGGAGCTGGAGTGTGAAGCGCCGGGGTGCGCGGGAGGGCAGGAATCCGAAGACCGGGGAAGTGGTGATGGTGCCGGAGAAGCGGGTCGTGGCGTTCAAGGCGGGCAAGGGGATGGTGGAGCGGATGAATCGTCCGTCGTGACGCCTGTTCCTGTTGGTCCTCTCGGGGTTGTGAGGCTCCGTGGAGCGGTGCGTGGGCAGCCGGGTGGGGTGGGTGTCGCCTTGTCCTGTCAGGCGAGATGTCTTGACAGGTAGGTGCGATAGATCCGACACCTGGGTTGGACGGACTCGTGGGAGTCCCCGGCCATGACGCCTGCGCTCCTCAAGCGGTAGAACACATCTGGACTCGAGCAGCGTCCTTCCTCGAGCACCTGTCGGACTGCGTCGCACAACAGTTCATCCCTTGCCAGCAGGACGAGCATGCGCCGGAGGTGGTCTCCGAACGGCCCTTCGTCGCGGTCGGCTTCTTGCTCCATTGTGGCGATGTCGATCCGGCGTGTCACCATCTCGTGCAAACCTTTGCGGACGAGGTAGGGGTGTCCGCCGACCAGGTGTCGGAAACGGTCCACGTCTTCGGGACTCTGGAGGGGGGAGCCGTGGCGCCGATTGAGTTCCTCGACCTGGGCGCGGTCGAAGTCGTCGAGGTAGAGACGTGTGCCCACGTTGAACGGCGACTGGTTGATGTCGCTGATGAAGAGGTGCGCCTCGGTGGCATAGGCGATGGCGAGGGTGAGGCGTTGCCACGGTCCGGTGGGGTCGAGGGAGCGCTCGTTGTGCCATGAACGGAAGAGTCCGAACACCTCGCTGCCGAACGAGGTGGTGAACAAGCGGTCGACCTCGTCCATGCCCCAGACCAGGTGGGTGTCGATGGTTCGAAGCACCTCCCGCCGGATGTAGCGTTCGAAATTGACGTTCGGTCCCCTGTACTCTCTCCAGGTGTCCTGGATGCATGCGGCGAGGTCGAGCTGGTCCGCGATCGCGTCGGCGATGGCCATGAAGAAGGCCTCGGGGCTCTTGAGCTGGCTGGCGTTGAGCTTCTGGAAGTCGGTGAACACGACCCTGTCGCCGGCCTCTCGAGCGTGTTGGAGCGCGCGGGCAAGGAGCGAGGTCTTGCCCATCTGGCGCGCGCCCTTGACGAGCACGACGCTGTCCCGCCGACTTACGGCGGCCTGAAACTGGGTGTCGGCGGGACGCACGATATAGAAGTGCGAGTCGAGAGGGACCGCGCCGCCCACGGGTTCGAGGGGCAGCCGTCCCGCCGGCCGGGTGTGGTCGGCCGGGTCGGTCAGGACCTGGAGCAGTCGGTCGAGGACAACGGCAGAATGCTCGAGGCCGTCCCAGGTGAGGGCTGGATATGGTGCCAGGATACTCCCGATGGGCTCGGGCGGTTGTCCCCGATACCGGACCCGCACCGGCACCAGGATCGGCCGCCCTCCGCCGTGCTGGGCCAGGTCATGGGCCAACTGAACCTGGAAGGCCACCATCTCGCTCGTCACCGTTGTCTCCGAGACGATCACAACGACCGCCATGGATGCCCGGATCTGGGCCTCGATGTCCCGGGCCCACCCAACACCGATCGTCTGGGTACGGTCGACAAAAACCCGGTAGCCGTTCGCGGTCAATCCCGTCTCCAGCGCCGACACCACATCGGTGTCCGCGCGCTCCCCTCGATCCGACACGATGGTCACCACCGGCCGGTCAGCGGCCCGGCCTGGTGAGGCCTCCCCCGACGCTTCGCCGAGCACCGGCAACGTTTCGCCAGGAATCCTCTCCACCCGGCTTGCTGAATCCTCTCCACCCGTATCCGACCCTGTCCCCGCCTTTGCGCCCACCTCGTCCTCGAGAGCCCGGCGCAATGCGTCGGCAAAATCTCGTGCACACGCGGGTCGCCTCGCAGGCTCGAACAGGAGAGCCTCCACCAACACCGCTTCCACCCGGGGCGAAAGGTCCGGCCTGAGCGATCGAGGCGGCACGATACACGTATCTCTCTGAAGCTCGTACAGTTCGAGACTCGAGCTGGCACTGAACGGATGGCGGCCTGTCAGCATTTCGTAGGCGATGATCCCGAGGGAGTAGATGTCAGAGGCCGGGGTGGACCGCTCCGCTCGAAGCTGCTCCGGCGCCATGTACCGCACCGTGCCGACGCACATCTCGGTGGCGGGCCCGACACTGACCAGTGAATTCTCCACTCGAGCCACACCGAAGTCGATGATCTTGATCTGCTGAACCTCGTCCTCGAGCGCCTGGACCATGATGTTCTCGGGCTTGAGGTCCCGATGGACGATTCCCTTGTCGTGAGCTGCGTTGAGGGCGTGCCCTATCTGCCACAGCAAGTCCGCGGCTCGCTCTTTCGGCATGGGTCGCCCGGCCATGACATCCCGGAGGGTGACGCCCTCGACGAATTGCATCACGAAGTAGGGCTTGCCATCCTGGAGCGTGCCCATGTCCAGAACCGCGACCACCCCGGGGTGATCCAGTCGGGTGAGGGCCTCCACCTCCCGTTGGAACCTCGAACGCACCCACTCGTTCTCAAACGACCGGTCCAGCAGCACCTTGAGGACCACGCGCCGGGAGAGGAGCTGGCGGTCTCGAGCGAGGAACACCGCGCCCATGCCCCCACGCCCCAGTTCGCGTTCCACCTCGTACCGACCATCCACCAGGGTGCCGCACGCCACCCCGCAGGTCCCCGTCGTATCCCGGTCCACCTTCACCGATTCGGCAGGGGCGCCCCCCTCCCCTCCCTGTCCCACCATGCCCTTGTCACCCACGACGACCATTCCTCCTGGACGCCAACCCAGTACGCCCGGCCCTCCCGGATCCTCGCCTCCAGCCCTTCCCCCTGGACAGGAGCCGACCACGCTGTTCGAAGGTAGCACACAACCCGTGCCGGCCCAAGTGTTCCTCGAGAATTCGCTTGCCTCCCCCCGCTCACTCCTGTTAAGGGGAGCAAGGAGGTACCTTCTCCATGCCATTCCCAATCCGGCTCCGGAAAACGGCAAGGGGCGACCGGGCGAGATGACTGTCTCAGAGGGCGATTTCTACGTCGTCGGTGGAACCCTCCGGCGGGACGCACCTTCCTACGTCGTCCGGGAGGCCGACGAGCAACTTTACCAGGGCCTGCGCCAGGGCAAGTTCTGCTACGTGCTCACCTCGCGCCAGATGGGCAAGTCCTCGCTGATGGTGCGCACGGTCACCCGGTTCAGGCAGGAAGGTGTGGCCGTGGCCGTGCTCGACATGACCGCCCTGGGCCAAAACCTCACCGCAGAGCAATGGTACGACGGCCTGCTCGGACGCCTCGGACAACAACTCGACCTCGAGGACGAACTGGAAGACTACTGGCTCGACCATCAGCGCACCGCCCCGTTGCAACGGTGGACTCGAGCCCTGCGTGAGGTGGTGCTTCCGGCCATTGAGGGACCGGTCATCGTGTTCATCGACGAGATCGACGCGGTGCGGAGCCTCCCGTTCTCCACGGACGAGTTTTTCGCCGCCATCCGGGAGGTGTACAACCGTCGGTCCGAAGACCCGGAACTGAACCGTCTCACCTTCTGCCTCCTGGGCGTGGCCACCCCTTCCGACCTGATCCGGGACAGCCGCACCACCCCGTTCAACATCGGGACACGCATCGAACTGGCCGACTTCACCGTGGAGAACGCACACCCCCTGGCTCGAGGCCTCGATCGGCCCGGGGTGTCAGGGCGGCGACTCCTGGCCCGCGTGCTCCACTGGACCCACGGACACCCCTACCTGACCCAACGGCTCTGCCTCGAGGTGGCACGAAGCCCCGAAGTCCGCGCGCCCCGAGACGTGGACCGGGTCTGCCGCGAACTGTTCCTGTCCCCCCGAGCCCGGGAACGGGACGACAACCTGCTCTTCGTCCGCGAGCGTATCCTCCACCGGGACGTGGACCGGGCTGCGGTACTCGACCTGTACCTCCAAATCCTCAAAGGTCACCGGGTGCGGGACGACGAGACCAACCCGCTCACCAGCGTGCTCCGACTCTCCGGGATCGTCCGCGCCTTCGACGGCCGACTACGGGTACGCAACCGGGTCTACGCCTATTCCTTCAACAAGCGCTGGGTACGCGACAACCTGCCCGACGCCGAGGTCCGACGCCAACGGGTGGCGTTTCGACGTGGCTTGATCGGCGCTGCAAGCCTTGCCGGTGTGATCATCACCGTCATTCTGCTCCTGGCCGCGGGATGGCGGGCGGAACGAAACCGGGCCAGTCGTTCGGCGCAGGTCGCCCGCGCTCAGGCGGAGCGCGCAAACAAGGAAACGGCTCGCGCCGAGGAGGAGGCCCGTCGTGCACGACAGGCCGAGAAAAAGGCACTCGAGGCTGAACAAAAGGCACGTCGCGAGGCGGCCCGCGCGAGCGCAGAGGCAAAACGCGCCAACCTGGAAGCCCAACGCGCAGAACAGGCCCGGGCTCGAGCCATTCGGCTCCAGGAGGAACTCCGGTCTCAGGCGGAGCGGGCTCGAGACCTCCTGGCAGTCAACGCCTTTCAAACCCTGTTCGAGCAGGACCCGACCACAGCCTCGGTCTTCCTGACCGAAGTCCGCCGCATAGACAGTACCCCGGGGTGGCGCGCCCACGCTCAAGACGCGCTGGGCGTGGTGAGAAGCCTGGCGGTCTTCGGACAGGACCAGAACCGGGTCGTCGCGGCCACCATGAACCCGACCCACACACAGATCGCACTTGCCTTCCATGACGGCCGAATCGTGCTCGCCCCCACCTCCGGTCGCGGCCCCTGGACCGAACTGCCGTCGCCAGGTAGTGTCCCCAACTTGATGACGTTCAACTCCGCGGGCACCTCTCTGGCCCTCGCCGCGGTCGACGGGTCCATTCACCTGATCGCCATCGGGGCGGACACCCCACCTGTCTCACTCGCCGCCGGCGCCCGTGTGAACGATCTGCGCTTCACTCCAGCAGGCAACCGCCTCGCCGCCGGGTTGGCCAACGGCACAATCCTGGTCTGGTCCGTCCAGCCCCTCCAGGACCCCGTGGTCTACACTGGACACAAGGCATCGGTCAACAGGGTGGCTTTCGACCCCCAAGGCAAGGTCATGCTGAGCGCATCGGACGACGGTACGATCCGCCGATGGCAACTCCGCCCACCCGGCTCAAAGGTGATCGGAGACCGGGACGCCCGCGCCGTGCTGGCCCGATTCCATCCTCGAGACGGGTCCGTGTGGGCCGCCTATGCAGACGGGATGGTGCTGCGCTGGTCCCCTCGAGCAGAGGAAAAGGGGATGGCATTCTCGGCTGGACGGGGACGGATCTCCGCCCTCCTTCCCCTGCCCGACCGCTCCGACCTCCTCACCGCATGCGCCGACGGTTCCCTGATTTGCTGGACCCCCGGGCAAGACCCCGCCCCCCCCGCCGGAACTCCGCTCGCTCATCACGATACCGCCATCACCGCCGCAGCCGTGGACCGCAAGGGCCACGTGGTGGCTACCGGCACTCTCGACGGACTCGTGCTCGTAACCCGGCTCGAGGACCCCAAGCTGCACATCCGGCTCGTCGGCCACCAGGATTCGATCTCCGGTATCTGGATCAGTCCGGACGGGGAAACCGCGCTCACCCTGTCCCGGGACGGCACGGCGAGAACGTGGCCCACACGACCGCCGCCCACGATACCCACGACGCCCCTCACTCCGGAAGAACTCAGGACCCGCCTCCAGGCATCCACAAGCGTGTGCATCCCTGTCGCCTTGCGTGTACGCTTCCTGGCGGAAACCCCTGCCGAGGCCGCACGTCGACACCGAAAGTGCGAGCAGGAATACGGCCGCCCTGCTCATGCCAACGATGACATTGCGAGGAAACCATGAGTCGTTCGAAGTACTCGCACCACCAGACGATCTGGTCCCGCGCCATGCTCCGATCCGTGGCGTTTCTCCCCCTGGCCGGTTTCTTCCTCGTGTTCCTTCACCCGACTCGAGGAACGGCACAGACCCGCCCCACCCTCCTGTTCGCCGCCGTGGCAGTCGAATCTCACCGGGACTCCACATTCCCTCCCAATCCCGGTGCACGGGAAGACGCCCTCGCCCTCGGCAACGCCCTCGACGCCCAGATCAACAAGCTCTATTCCGATGTGCAAACCCTCACCCTCCTCGACGACCACGCCACCCTGACGAGCGTGCGCAAACAACTTCCGCAGTTCGCCGCCCAGGCCCGGCCAGGCGACACACTCATCGTCTGCCTCATCCTCCATACAATCGTGGATTCCGCCACCGGACACCGCCTCTTCCTCCTCCACGACACCTCGCACGACACCACGGAACAGACAGCAATGGACCAGACCGCCTTGCTCGAGACCGTGGCACGGGCCACCCCGCCCGGGGTACACGTGCTCTGGCTCGCTGATACCATGCGCGGCCTCGGGCGAGAGGGAACCACCACGGCCTCGTCGGGGTCCAGGTTCATGCAGTTCGGCGAACCCGCCCCCCTGGAGGAAAGCGGGTATCCCACACCTGCCGGATGGTCGCAGATCACCGCAGGAACGTGTGGACCTGGGCTGGACAACGGTTTGGAGGACGGGGGCGACGCACCCACTTCGTGTGATCGTATCTTTTCACAAGTGATACAGGACGCATGGAGCACGCGGGCAGCCGACCAGGACGGGGACGGATTGATCTCGTTCAAGGAGTTCCACACCCACGTGGTTCGACGCACGCGGACCCTGAGTGGCGGCCGGGAAGTGCCTGAGTCGAGTGGCATTCCAACCGCGGCTCCTTTTCTGTGGGGACCGGGGTCCGAAGAACGGTGCAACCTGATCGACGACGACGGGGACGGCACGGTGGATGAAGGCTTTGACCAGGACCAGGACGGCCATCGCTCGGCGCTTCTGTGCACCCCCAGTTTTGGAGACGACTGTGACGACGCGGACCCGACCATCCACCCCGGTCAGGACGACCTGTGGACAGGCAAGCCTGGCGACGACGACTGTGACGGACTGCTGGACGAAGACGAGAAAGACACCGACGGGGACGGGATACCCGATGTCTGGATGACCTACCGGAACCGGCTCCGGCACATCAAGTGGACCTCGTTCGCCACCGGGGTCGTTCTTTTTGCCGGCTCCGCGGTTGCGGTGTCGGCACTGAATCGCATGCAACCGTCGGTGGAGGGGGACTATCACGTGGCGGCGCGTGTGGATCGATACACCCGCACGAGCCTCGCAGCGGCCGGGAGTGCAGCACTGGGCACCGCAGCCATCGGGGTATCTGGTACGTTTGCGTTCCGCCAACTCCGGTTCGAGGCGCGGTACCTGGATTTCAGTTTCCTGCGCCGCCGTCACCGGAAAGACGCCGAGGAGGGGTCACCCCAGGCCCACCTGGGCGAGCACGCCGTGCTCCAGTAGTATCTTGACCCCAATCGCCACCAGCACAACGCCGCCAATCACCTCGGAGTATTGCCGGAGCCTCCCTGCGGTGCCGAGCCACTGGCCCAGGGACAGCCCGAGGAGCGTGAATCCCGCGGCCACCACCCCGATGACCGCCGCAGGCAGCCAGATGGCCACCCGAAGCACCGCCATGCTCAGCCCGACCGCCAGGGCATCGATGCTGGTCGCCACGGAGAGAAGCACGAGAGTTCGCCCCCGGGTCGGGTCCTGCCGGCCCTCCTCAGACGGATTCTCGAAACCTTCCTGAATCATCCGTCCGCCCACAAACGCCAGGAGCGCGAACGCCACCCAGTGATCATAGGCCTCGATCACGTGCCGCACGGACACCCCCAGAGCCCATCCGAGCACGGGCATGCCAGCCTGGAACAAGCCGAAATGAAAGGCGAGACGAAACCGCTGCCGACTGGTGACGGTGCGGAGGGCGGCCCCGGTTCCGATGGCCACGGCAAAGGCGTCCATGGCGAGGGCCACGGCGATGACCCCCACGGTGACCATCCAATCGAGGGTGAACCGTGTCACGGGGTCTTCACCGGGTCGGGGGGTCGAGGAGGCAGGGTGACACGCCGTTCCTCGAGCTTCTCCAGGAGCACCTGCACGGCCTTTTCCAGTTGGAGATCACGACCGGCCATCAAGGCAGCCGGATCCAATTCCACCTCCAGGTCGGGCTCCACCCCGTGGCCTTCGATGATCCACTCCCCCTCCACCGACCCCATCCCACCCTCGGGAACATAGACCCTTCCCCCATCGATCAGCGGGCCGTGTCCTGTGATTCCCACCACGCCCCCCCAGGTGCGCTTCCCAACAAGCGGCCCAAGTCCAGCCTTCCGGAACATGTACGCAAAAATGTCCCCGTCCGAACAGGTCGTCTCGTCGACAAGACACGCCTTGGGACCAATGAACGCCGTCCCGGGATAGGGACGCGACCCCGCACCGCCTCGAGCATACTTCACACCCAACCACTCCCGACTCAACCGCTCGATGATCCAGGGCGATATGTTCCCACCACCGTTGTCCCGAACATCCACCACCAGCGCTTCCTTGCGAAGCTGCGGGTAGTACCACCGAATGAACGCCGCGCCGCCCGCCGCGCCCATGTCCGGAATGTGCAGGTATCCAATCCGCCCTTCCGACATCGCATCGACCCGAGCACGGTTCCGCTCCACCCAGTCCAGATAGGCCAACGCATGCTCGCTCGCCACAGGATGGATGGTCACTTCTCGAGCATGCTTCGGATTCGGATCCGGACTCACCGCCAGAACCACCGGTTGATCCACCTTGTGCCTCAACAGGCGATACGGGTTGTCCCCGGCCTCGAGCGCCACGCCGTCAATGGCCAGGAGATACTCCCCCTCGGCCACGGAAACGCCCACCTCGGACAACGGCGCACGGTACGCATCCTCCCCGTTCTCCCCCTGGAACAGGTGCGCAATCCGATACCGCCCGCTGGCCCGATCCAGTTCCAGAACCGCCCCAAGAAGCGCGACACCGGGCCGCTCCGGAAGGCCGAGGTCCCCTCCTTCGACGTAGGCATGCCCCACGTTCAACTCGGCAATCATCTCGCCAATAAGATAGTTCAGATCGTCACGATGACTCACATGCGCCAGCAACGGCCGGTACCGATCCCGCAATCCCGCCCAGTCATACCCGTGCATGTTCGCCACGTAGAAAAAGTCACGATACCGCCGCCAAACCTCGTCGAATATCTCGGCCCACTCCTGCTCCGGAACCACGTCCATGGAGAGCCCGGCCAACGATACCGGCTTGGGATCTCCCGGTTCGCACTTCACATCCAGAAGGGCGTATCCATCCTTGGTACGAATCAAGGCCTTCTTCCCGTCCCGGGACACCTCGAATCCGGTCACACCGGTGGCCAGTTGCACGATCTTCCGGTCCTTGAAAGAAAGTGCGGTGAGCACGTGTCCGGATTCGATCCGACGCCCGTAGTACGGTTCGGGCACCTGCAGGAAGATCAGGAAATCCCTGGTCACGGCGAGCCCTGAATAGTTGTCGGCCGGTACGGGCGCCGGAGCAATCCGCGACGCGATCCCATCCCAGTCGATGACGATTTCCTGGGCCTTCTCGGACGCCTTTCCTTTTCGATCCCCACGTCCTTTCCGCTTTCCCTTGCGACCCGAATCCCCGTCCTCCGCCGCCCCGGTGTCCCCCTCCTCGTCCCCCTCCCCGACCTCGTCGCTCTCGGGCGGAAATGGGTGCGGCACATCCTTGCGGAGTGCCAACGCAAACACGCCGGTGGCCCGATTGACGGCGAAATTCCATTCTGCATCGCTGATTTGAGGCGCAAACGTCCGCCTCGAAAGGAAATAGAGATACTGTCCGGACGGGTCCCAGGCAGGCGTGTGGTCGTCGAACATCGGTTCGGTCACGCGACGCACCTGTCCGTCCTCGAGAGACCAGATGTAGATGGAACGAAAATCGAGTTCGTCAAAGGCACTGAACGCCAGATACCGGCCGTCCGGCGACCAGGTATAGTCTCGAACCGCCACCCAGGGTTGGGCATCCCCGGTCTCGAAACGGGTCACCCGCCCCGTCTCCACTTCCACCACATGGATCCGGTCGTCCTTGTCCGAAAAGGCAATGTGCGTGCCCGTCGGCGACCACTCCGGGGCAAACCGCATGCCAACGCCCCCGTCCGTGACCTGGCGCGGCTGACTCCTGCCGTCCGGAACCACCACATAAAGCTCATCCTCCCCGTCCTGATCACTGATGAACGCCACCCATTCCCCATCGGGTGACCAACGCGCCCAGCGATCGTGGGCACCCGAACTTCGGGTCAAGTTGCGCGTGGGTCCCTTCTCCGCAGGCACCGAAAAAACATCCCCTCGAGCCACGAACAGGAGACGGTGCGCGTCCGGCGCAAGCGAGACGTCTTCCACCTTGTCCGCCACCTTCACCCGGGCGGGACGACGCGGCAACTCATCGGACGGCACCGTGATCGACAAGGGAGTATCGGTCCCATCTTTGGTGTTGAACACGTGCAACGCCCCGTTCAGTTCATACACGATATGCCCATCAGCGTCGGCTCCGGGCCAACGAACATCCCAGTCTCGATGGTGGGTCAACTGCACCGTGTCCCCGGAGGCCAGATCGAATGCATACAGATTGAGCCGCCCGTCACGGTCCGACGTGAAATAGATGGTGTCCCCGACCCACATGGGATCCCGCTCGGTGCGGACCGTGGCCGCAATGCGCCGACTCTCAAGCGTCTCCAGATCGAAAAGGTAGAGATCCTCGGCCCATCCCCCCTCGTAGCGCTTCCACGTGCGGAAGTCACGAAACAGCGGAGAGTAGACAATCTGACGACCGTCCGGCGAAAAATCGCCGGCACCGGCTCGAGGCATGGGGAGCGGCTCGGGCAGACCACCATCCACAGACACCGTGTAAAGCCTCCCCGCCGGGTAGTATGGGTTGGGCCTCAACGACCGGAACAACACCTCGCGACCATCCGGAGACCACCCGTAGACGATGTTGTCGAACCCCCACCTGGGCGGCAACGGTCCGTCCGCCGGATACCAGGTCAATTGCCGCGGGGCTCCCCCCTCCGCAGGCATCACATAGACCTGCTCGTCCCCGTCGTACTGGCCGGTGAAGGCGATCCAGCGGCCGTCCGGTGAGAACCTGGGGAAGATCTCGAGGCCGGGATGTGCGGTGAGCCGTACCGCCATTCCGCCCTCGCTCTGGACCCGCCACAGG
>Ga0256914_1003405_pt1 | contig 12543 bp, 6 predicted proteins | sample HulkmetaG_FD_191571 | JGI IMG/M metagenome (GOLD analysis project Ga0256914, IMG submission 191571) | Hydrothermal chimney microbial communities from Main Endeavour vent field at the Juan de Fuca Ridge, Pacific Ocean - Hulk | ecosystem: Environmental > Aquatic > Marine > Hydrothermal vents ...
AGACGGGCGGGTCCTGGACCTGCCGGTGGGTTCAGCCCATCAACTGGGTCAGCGCATGGGCGAGGATCCCCCCGTGGAGGTAATTGACCACCTCTTGCGGCGAATCCAGCCGACACCGGACCGCGAAGGTACGAGGTTCTCCCGTGTCGCCGTGGACCACGACGGTGAGTTTGCGCCCCGGCTCCAGGCCTCGGGACAGGCCGAGCACGTCGAACCGCTCGAAGCCGGTGATACCCAGGCTGTCCGCGTCCTGGCCGTCCAGGAACTCGAGCGGAAGCACGCCCATGCCCACCAGGTTGCTGCGGTGAATTCGTTCGAAGCTTCCGGCCAGGACCGCTCGGACGCCGAGGAGGCGCGTACCCTTGGCAGCCCAATCCCTGGAGGACCCGGTGCCGTATTCCTTGCCGGCCACCACGAGCAGGGGGACGCCCCGGTCCCGATAGGTCATGGCCGCATCGAAGATGGTCATGCGCTCGCCGTCGGGCAGCAGGAGGGTCCAGCCGCCCTCCAAATCGGGCACCAGCCGATTGCGCAGGCGAATGTTGGCGAAGGTGCCCCGGACCATCACCTCGTGATTTCCTCGCCTCGAACCGTAGGTATTGAATCGCTCCGGGGGCACACCCTGGGACAGGAGGTAGCGACCGGCCGGAGTGTCCGTGGTGAAGCTGCCGGCCGGGGAGATGTGGTCCGTGGTGACCGAATCGCCGAGCAAGGCGAGGACCCTGGCGTTGACAATGTCATCGGGAGCCTCGGGGGACTCGCCGTGCGGGATGACGTGATCGAAGAAGGGAGCGGGGCGCACGTAGGTGGAATCAGGGGACCAGGGGAACCGGACCTGGTCCCCGGTGTCCATGGCGCGCCAGGCGTCGGTTCCGCGGTACACATCCGCGTAACGTGTCCGGAACATTTCGGGGTGCACGTGTCGGGCCACCAGGGCGTCGATCTCGGCCCTCTCCGGCCAGAGGTCGGCGAGGAGGACCGGTGTGCCGTTGGGGTCGTGGCCGATTGGCTGAGTCGTGAGGTCGATGTCCATGGTGCCGGCCAGGGCGTAGGCCACCACCAGGGGCGGAGACGCCAGGTAGTTGGCCCGAGTCCAGGGATTGACCCGCCCCTCAAAATTGCGGTTCCCGGAGAGAACCGCTGCGGTCACGAGGTCCCCCTCCTCGATGGCCCGGGAAATCACCTCGGGCAACGGACCGCTGTTGCCTATGCAGGTGGTGCACCCGTATCCCACCAGGTGGAACCCGAGGGCTTCCAGGTAGGGTATCAAGCCGGCCTCCTCCAGGTATGCGGTGACCACCTGAGAGCCCGGAGCAAAGCTGGTCTTCACCCACGGCCGAACCCTGAGTCCGCGCTTCACCGCATTGCGCGCCAGCAGGGCTGCGGCCACCAGTACCGACGGATTGCTCGTGTTGGTGCAGCTCGTGATGGCGGCGATGACCACCGAACCGTCCTGCAAAGGATAGGTGCCGCCATCAATGCTCACCCCGACCTCCTTGCGGCCCCCCTCTCCGGACGCTCCGCCACGAAGAGACGGGAGTTCCGCCTGGAACGCTTCCTGCGCTCGAGACAGGGGGACCCGGTCCTGTGGCCGGCGAGGCCCGGCAAGACTCGGCACCACGGTCCCCAGGTCCAGTTCCACCTGGTCGTTGTATTCCGGCTCCGGCGCGTCCGAAGTACGGAACAACCCCTGGGCACGGCAGTAGGCCTCCACCAGCGCCACCTGCTCCGGTTCCCGACCCGTCCGGGCCAGGTATTCGACCGTCTTCCCGTCCACCGGGAAATAGCCCACCGTGGCCCCGTACTCGGGCGCCATGTTGGCAATGGTCGCCCGATCCTCGAGCGACAACCGCTCGAGACCGGGACCGAAAAACTCGACGAACCGACCCACCACTCCGACCTCCCGCAACAACTCGGTCACGGTGAGCACCAGATCCGTCGCAGTCGCCCCCGCCGGGAGGATCCCATGAAGGCGCACGCCCACCACCTCGGGAATCAGCATGGCAATCGGCTGGTGCAACATGGCAGCCTCGGCCTCGATCCCACCCACGCCCCAGGCCAACACGCCCAGACCGTTGACCATCGTGGTGTGGGAATCGGTCCCCACCAGCGTGTCCGGCAAGGCCCAGACCTCCCCGCCCACCTCCCGCGTGGTCACCACCGTGGCCAGGTACTCCAAGTTGACCTGGTGCACGATTCCGGTTGCAGGCGGAACCACCCGGAAACGATGAAAGGCCGACTGGGCCCACCGAAGCAGTTCGTACCGCTCCCGGTTCCGCTCGTACTCGATGGCCGCATTCTCGGCCAGTGCCCTCGAGGTTCCGAACCGATCCACCTGGACCGAGTGATCGATGACCAGATCCACGTCGAGCGCCGGGTCCACTCGAGCCGGGTCTCCGCCTCGAGCCGCCATCGCGTCCCGCATGGTGGCCAAATCCACCACCGCGGGCACCCCGGTGAAATCTTGCAGCAGCACTCGAGCCGGGGTAAACGCGATCTCCCGCGTCGGGTGAACTTCGGGTCGCCAGGAAAGCATGGCCTCGATGTCCTCGGCCGTCACCCGGGCACCGTCCTCGTGCCGCAGGAGGTTCTCGAGGATGACCCGTATTGCATAAGGCAGCTTTTTGACTCGCTGACCCAGCCGTGAGAGTGACGCCACGCGATAGGTCCGCCCTCCCACCTCGAGGGTGGTCCGTGCACCGAAGCTGTCCCGCATGACCGTGGATTCTGACATCGACATCTCGTCACCTCGAGGAAACGCGCCGGCTTCCACCGCGCGGCGCCCTGTGATATGGTTTCACCGTCGGCAAGTTACGTACATCACCGGGCAGGGATTTGCAACCAGGGTCGTTCTCGTCCCTGCCCACGAAACGGCCCGCCCCTCACCGCCCCCGTTGCCACCCCAGGTTGCAAGAGGCGGGTCCGGGTCGGTTGCCAAGGAGGTGGAACGGTGCAGGATTTCGCCACGATGGCGCGGGAAGCGGTCACGGCGTGGGCATGGCCGGGCCCAATCCGGCTGCGTCCCTGTGCCGATGGCCTCATCAACCGCACCTACTGGGTGGAGGATGGGGAAACGCACCCCATCGCCGTGCTTCAGCAGCTCAACACCAGCATTTTCGGCCCTGAAGTACACGAAGACATCGCCGCCGTGACCTCGAGGCTCCGGGAAAAAGGGGTGTCCACGCCGGAACTCCTCCGCACCCGCTCCGGAAACCTCTACCACGCCGCAACCGACGCATCGATCTGGCGCGCCCTCACCGTGGTGGGCAACCGCACCATCCACCGGATTGCACAGCGACGCGAGGCGTTTTCCGCCGGGCGCCTCGTGGCCCGGTTCCATGGCGCGCTCGACGGGTTCAGTTGGCGATTCCGATCCCTGCGCGGCAACGTCCACGACACGACAGCGCACATGGACGGACTTCGCGCCGCCCTGGCGGTGCACACAGGTCATCGCCTTCACGGCGAGGTTGCACGGGTGGCCGACCGCATCCTGGGAGCCTGGAACCGGGGGTTCCCTCCGTTGCGCGGTCCAACCCGGCTGATTCACGGAGACCTCAAGATCTCCAACGTGCGATTCCAGGACCAGGAGGCAGCGGCGCTCATCGACCTGGACACGCTGCAATACGGCCTCTGGGCTGTGGAGATGGGAGATGCCATGCGATCCTGGTGCAATCCTGCGGCCGAGGACACGGATGCACCTCGATTCGACCTCTCCCTGTTCGAGGCGGCGCTCACCGGGTATGCAGCAGGGTGCAGCCCCACGTTTCAGCCCACCGACGACGAGTGGGGTTCTCTGGTCCCCGGACTCGAGCGCATCTGCTGGGAACTCGCCGCCCGGTTCGCTCGTGATGCCCTGGAGGAGTGCTACTTCGGGTTCGACCCTGCCCACGGGGGCCGCGGCGAACACAATCTCCTCCGGGCTCGAGGTCAGGCCGCCCTGGCCACACAGGTGGGCACGCATCGTGGAGAAGCCGAGCGCATTGTGGCTTCAGTGCGCGCCGGACTCGTCCGGAGCAGCTCCTGAACCGGCCGACCCGCATTCCAGGTTCCAGCCAAAGTTGCGCTTTCCTGACCAGCCCTCGGCAAAATGCGCCTCGTTCAGAATGCGTGCATGCCCATCGCCGGGGCGTCGCGGCACTCATCGGGGTCGGTACAGATCTGGGGCCCGCACCCGTCCATTCCGGCGAACAGGATGAAAAGGATGGAAGCAAGAACGCTGGCCGCGGCAATCTTCAGCGTGCGGTTTCTCATGAGATCCTCGCTGGTGTGCGTCGGGTTTGAAACGACCGGCAAAACGCCGGAACTTGTGCTATTGTATCGTCCCGATCCTGCTCCTGTCGACGCAGTAGCTCCCACGGAGATCCGGTGGGAGGGCTGCGCCGGGGCCGCGGAACGACATTGAATGATCTATCGACGAAATCCCTTCCCGTCAAGGAGGTAGCCATGAAGTTGGTAATCATCGGAGCCGACGCTGCGGGTATGAGCGCCGCGAGTCAGGCCCGCCGTATCGACGGCACGGCGGAAATCATCGTACTGGAGAAGACGCAGGATGTATCTTACGGGGCCTGCGGACTCCCATACAAGCTGCCGGAGGGACACCGGATGGCGGATCTCCAGGTCGTGCCGGTGCAGAAATTTCGCGAAGAGCGCCGGATCGATGTGCGGCTCGAGCACGAGGTGACGGGCATCGACCTGGCCGCGAAAAAGGTGACCGGGACCATGCCCTCGGGTTCGTTCGAGGTAGGCTACGACCGGCTCATCATCGCCACCGGGGCTCGAGTCATCCGACCGCCCATCGAGGGGCTGGCCGAGGTCTGGGGGCGCGGGGCCTACCCGCTCAAGACACTGGAGGACGGACGGGTTTTGAAGGCGGCCATCGAGGCGTCGAGGCCGCGGCGTGCGGTGGTAATCGGGGGAGGATACATCGGGCTGGAGGCCACGGAGAACCTGCGGGAACTGGGTGCGGAGGTGACGGTTCTCGAGGCGCTCCCGGACATCGTTCCGTTCCTGCCCGAGAAGCTTCGGGACCGGATTCGGGCCGAGGGCGAGGCGCATGGGGTGGACATCCGGTGCGAGACGGCGGTGCAACAGGTAAAAAAACGGGAGGACGGCACGCTCGAGGTCCTGACCGGGAACGGGACGTTCGAGGCGGACCTCATCATCGTGGCCACTGGTGTCAGACCGGTGAACGAGCTGGCTGTTCAAGCCGGAATCGAACTCGGACCGGCCGGGGCCATCGCAGTGGACGAGCGCATGTGGACGTCGGCTCCGGACGTTCTGGCTGCCGGAGACTGTGCAGATGCGGTTCACGGTGTGAGCGGCCGGCGTGTCTGGATTCCATTGGCACTGCGGGCCAATCGTGGAGGTAAGATTGCAGGGGCCAACGCCCTGGGCAAGGACCAGAAGGCCCCACCGATCATGGGCACGGCCGTATTCAAGTTCTTCGGGCTCGAGATCGCCCGGACCGGGTTGACCGAGAAAGAGGCCGAGGACGCCGGGTTCGATCCGGTGACCGCGATCATCCAGGCGCCGACGCGGGCCCACTACTACCCCGGGGGCGGCAAGATTCAGGTTGCGCTGACCGGCGACCGGAAGACGGGTCGAGTCCTGGGTGCGGCCATGGTGGGGAACGAGGGGGCAGCGCACAAGATCGATACCGTGGTGGCGGCCCTTTCTGCGGGCATGACCGTGGCTCAAGTGTACGACATGGACCTGGCCTATGCCCCGCCGTTCGGTCCCTCCTGGTCTCCCCTGCTCACTGCAGCGTCAGCCCTGACCAAGGCCATGCGCAGGCGCTGAAGCGGGCGCGGTTTCCCTCGTGAGGTGAGGATGCCTCTGTTCGACTATGAATGTCTCCGGTGCGGCCACGTGTTCGAGGTGCTCGAGAAACCCGGCAATCCGCCCTCTCGTTGCGCCGCGTGTGGGGGTGAAGATCTGAGGAAACGGGTCGGGTTGCCGGCATTCCGGATTGCGGACGACTCGGGCCAGGTCCGGCGGATCGAGAAACGGGTCAAGGACTACCTCAAGGACGGCAAGTGGGGGGATGCGACCCGTTTTGCGGACAAAGCCGTGTCCATGACCCGGTCCGACAAGGTCAAACGGATCGCGGACAAGCTTCACCAGAAGACCGGGCGTCCGTAGGACTCAGTAGATCACGGTCTCATGCCGACGCTTCGGCAGGGTGGTGGCCCGCTTGCGGCCCACGATGATCGTGACGCGGTAGGCGCCTCCCCACGCCCACTCCCGGGGGCCCACCGGTCCAACGATGGGTTCGATTTCGCGCGCCACCTGGTCGGCGAGGTCGGCGCTGTCCGGCCGAAACCAAACCTCGGTCACCTCCCGCGGATCCACGGCTCGAGGCCCTTCGACCACCACCGACCCGGCCAGACCCGCCTTGCGAAACGAGCGCATGAGCCGCCAGTAGAGCCGCCGATCCCAGCTTCCCCGGCGGACCTGCACGGCCTCCACCGGAAAGCACTGGGTGCCGATCCGCGTTTCACAGCCCCGTCCGGGTTCACACAGGTATACCACCCCACCTCGCTCGGTCTTCCCGACCTCGAGTAGGCGAGTGCCATTGGTTCGCAGGTCCCGCCAGATGAACGACGCCGACCACTCCGAGTCACACGGCTCCAGGGAGGATTCATCACATGGACCGCCCTCCCCCACCGCGCTCACCACCAGGTCGCTCCCGTCGAGCTGCCAGGTGCCTCGCATGCGCCGTCCCCCGAACCCGGTGCCGGAGTAGCGATGGTCGGGCCAGAACCGGTGGTAATCGTTGCCGAGCGCAAAGGAACACTTGCGCTGAATAAAGGCCTCGAGGATGGCAGGTGATTCGAATGTGGGCGCCTCCTGCACCTCTCCGGCGGCCGATTCGGCCCGGGGAAACAGGAAGCAGAGCATAATACCCAAACTGAAAGTGAGATAGGACCAGGCACGCATTCGCACGAAACTTCCAGGAGACGACATCCGATGTAGACTGCCGACTACAGGGTAGCGCGGCTGCGTGGGGAACTCAATCCGAAACCCACACCCGCGGACCGAACGCTCAGTCCGAGAAGTCGGTCTCATGCAACGCCAGGAGTTGCCACAGGCTCTCCTCGTCCACGAACCGGTCCTTCCCGAGGTGTTCCCATCCCTTCCGCGCCGATTTCGCCGGGGGCAGGCATGGAAGTTCGATCGCACAGGGACTCTCCGCGTCCACGAAGGTGCTCCCATTGGCCAGCTTCAACGCCATGCGATAGACGTATGGAGAATCCCCGGTCCGGCGGGCCCTGGTCCCGAACGGCTTGAATGCATTGAAGACATCCACCTTCCCGTTCTGTCTCTGGATCGAATAGGCGAACTTCACCCGCACCGCCCCCACGTGCCACTGGCGGTGCAACGGTGGCGGGTCGGTCCATGGTTTCCCGTCCACCGTGGGCTCCACATCCTCCTCCGGGGACAGGACGCCGCCCTGGACCAGCATTGCGCGCAACGCCCCCACTTCCAGTTCGCCCTCGAACACGAAGAATGCGCGTTTCGAGTCCTTCGTTGTCTCCAACTCGGACGTGAGTTCCAACGGCCGTCCGCGCGCCCCGTACTGGGGTCCCGGCTTGTCAAACCCGACCACCACTTCATAGGGCTGAACATACCCGTCCAGGTTGCGATCGCTCACATTGGCCCAAGTGTTCCCGAACGAGTCCACGCTGAACAGGAACACCATCTCGAACGGGCGCGTCCAGTCGAAGTCGAACTCGTCAGCCCCTACCACCTCGGTCCCGGAGGTGAACAGTCGCCAGGATTGGCCCCTCTTGAGGAGCGCCGCGACGACCTGGACCTGGTTCGCATAGACGCTCCCGGTCTCCTTCAAGGAACTCTTGCTGGCCAGGAACTCCCGGTCCAGGGTCATGGCCGAGGCCGACTGGGTGGAACCGGTGAGGAGGACGCGCAAGACATCGGCGTCCCCGTTCTGTCCGACCCAGAAGCTCCGCGGCCCCACCTTGAGGCGAAACGCCACCGACATTTCCGCGTTGGGGAGCAGCGGGACGTGCCCGCACGGCTTGGCGCCGTGGACCAGCTCCCCGTGAAAGTGATAGAACGGGTAGAAGACCAGTCCCATGTGATACTGTGCGTCCCCGGTCTTGGAGTCTTGCACCGGGAAGTAGGCCTCCTCTTCGGTGCCTTGAAGCAGACCATCGTCCATCACAGCCGCCGCAATCTTCTCCTTGTCGGTGCCAGACGTTCCTCCGTGACCGCCTGTTGATTCACCCTTCTTCGCTTCAGACCGCTTGAGAGGACGCAGCGAGGTCTTGTAAACCGGCCCCCGGGTGGCGGGCCAGGTGTCGTTGCGCACGAGTTGGAGCGATACTGGAAGGCCTGCCAGACTCGGGTTGCGCTCAAACACCACCACCACCCGGATGGGCGATGTGGGCCGCGGGCGCTTTTTCTCGTCCTCGGTGGAAACCTTGTCCACAGGACACCACCAGCCGTCATGCCAGACGTAGACCCTGGCAAACACAATATCACCCGCGGTGACCGCGCTGTAGTCCGTGCAGAGAGTCCTGGCCAACTCCACCACGTCCCCGGAAATCATGTGGTGAATCGGGAACCACCGGTGAAACGTGACAGGAATCTTGGCGACCCTGAGGCCATAGAACGCGGCGTTCCAGATCCCGGGGTACGTCGAAATCGTGCTCTCCCACGAATTCCCTTCCCGTGCCTGGTCGACCACGGTCCGATCCTGGAACCGCGCCTCGGCCGCCCCCACCGCGTAGAGCCACTGCGCGGTCGGGTCCACGGTGACCGACTCCACCACCAGGTAGCGCACCTCGGACCCTGGACTCAACCAGAACTCAATGTACTCCTTGATCTTGTACTGCCGTACCTTGCGCTCGAACGCCTCGGGGTCGCCGAACCGGGAACCGCACCGATCGATCAGACCAAGCAGGCCGGAGAGGATCCGTTCCCGCACCAGCAATTGCACCATGGGATCGTCTCCAAGGCGAGCCCTTTGGACGGACCCAGAGCTGAATACGTACCTGGAGAGAATCCACTGTGCAACCCCGTGGAGCTTCTGAAGCGCATACCACTTTCTTATGCCCGTCCACCACACGGAGATTCGATTCTCCAGGACCGCGGAGTCCACCATCTGAACCAGTAGCGCCAAGGCCTCCATTCCGGCCACAAATCCACTCTGGAGCAGCAACACCAGGTGCGCCAACTCTCCCACCACGGGAACCCAGGTCAACGCCTGCACCGTAAACGAAACCGCTTCCTTGACCAACTGCCACTCTTTCTGGCTCAGGTTCATCCGCAGGCTGTACACCAGGAACCGCTCTGCCTCGAATTCCTCCAAGCGACCCCACTCCGGCGCCACGACCCCCCCAGGAAGGTGCCACCGATCCGGCAACGACCGCGTCATCGCGGACAGGCGATCCATGTGCAATTGCAGACTGTTTGACGATTGACGCGCTTCGTTCCAGGTCTGATACACCGCGTAGACCGCCAGGGCTGTGTCGAGTACTTCCAGGCCCTTGCCCACCTTGCCGATGACCGAGGATGAGGAGGACTCGGGGATGGAGAATTCCTTGTCTGTCGGAATTCCTTCCTTGATCATCTTCCCCAGTTGCTCGTCGTCCGTCAGACGCCCGAGCTGCAATGCGAACTCCTCAGGGACCTTCTTCTCCCGTAACTCCGTCAGTGCCCACTTGTTCCAGCTCCAGGCGGTGAAGAGCCTGCTCACCGCAGGACCGTCGGCCAGGTCGTAGATACGCCGCACGTTCTGCCAGACAAAGCGACTCCGTTCCATGTTGTTCACCATCCGCGGCAGACCTCGCCACTTTGAGTGAATGTCCAACATCGTCAGGACTGCCGCGTATGCCTTGTCGGCCAGGGCAAACCACTTGGCGACGGCCTCCCCCTCGAGGGCAATTTCACTTACGGTCATGCTGGCAAATGAGAGCGTTTGCCCAAACGCCTGGGCAATCGCCATCCGGCGTTCCTTGATCTCAGCCTTCTTGTTCTCGTCGTTCTTGCGATCCTTCTTGTCCTTCTTGTCCTGTTCTCGATTCTGTTTCCTGCCACTTGCCTCGAACACACTCACCAGGGCATGTGTGTCGGCTGAAAGCACACCAAGGGCAAGCTGCTGCCGGGTACGCATCAGGCTCATCCGGTCCGACCATGCCTTCACCGGGTCGACCGTCCCGGGGGCCACCGGATTCGGTGTGCTCTTCTGCTCCTGGAGAACCCGGTGCATGACCGCCGCCAGCCGGTCCGGATAGGCGGCGATGAGGGCTTCTTCGATGGATATCGGGGCGATGACCTGGTAGTCGATATCGCTCATAAGCGTCGAGATCTCGAACTTCACCTGGTAAGACAACAGCAAGCCGTCGTCGAGCCCCATGTCGTGAGCCCACTCTCGTATGGCTGGATAGAACAGGGACAGGGGCAACCGGATCCGGTAGACCTCATCGTTCGTGAGGATACAGTGCGCCGACGTGACCAGGTAGAGGGCGAATTCCCGATCCACCTGGCTCTGTCCCAACTCGGCCCCGTATGAAAGGCTTATCCACTGCCCGGGCACCTCCACCGCGCTCGACTCATCCTCCTTGGCCGACCACCAGCGCAAGGCCGGCACAGGATCCTTCCTCTGGGATTCGTCCACCACGGAGTCAGGTACCAGCAGGAACACATACTGGGTCTTCGGAAAGAGGTACCCCAGCCGCGTAGCCCCGGCCGCGTACCGCTCGAGACGCTCCAGCGCTTCCAGTGTCTCCGGGTCATACTTCAACGGGTCGATGGGCTCGAGGTGCTCGCGGCGGTAAAAGATAGGGACGGCCTTGAACGGGGTTTCCTCCAATCCTGCAGCCTCTTCCACCAGCGTACGCTGCCACGACGCCTTGTCAGCGAAAAACTTGGTTCGAACCATCCCCGCGGCCAGAGGCTCCAGGGTCAAGGGTCCGCTCCCGGCCAGGCGTACCAGGTCAAACGGCGCCGGCCGCAGCTTCGAATCGACCGAGCGGAGGCATCCCTGTTCATCAGCCACCAACAGGGTCCGACTCGAGCCCGGCGAGGTCGTACCGGCCGTTCCGCTCGAGCCACTCGAGGCCACCAGGAAAAAGCGGTTCGATACCGGGGCCAGCGACTGGGGCCTCAATGCCTCTTCGGCAATGGGGGCGGGCCATTCCCCTTCGTTCTTGTCCGCCTCCTCCCACCAGGCCAGGTAGGCGTCCGGATCGATCACGCCGTTCAGCAGCACGAAACGAAGCAGGCGCGGAGGATCGAATCCGTAGGCCAATACATCCTCGGGGGTGTGGTCAAGGAACAGGGGATCCTCCCCTCCTTCCTCCGCACTTTCATACCGCCGAATGAGCGAGTAACCCCGGCCCGGTTCCAGCCCAGGGAGATATAGTGACTTGAATCCGGGCGGCCCGTCCTCGGCTTCTCCCACCACAATCTCCTGGACGGTCTGCCCCTGCTCGTCCAGTAGCACGAGAACGTCGTCATCGTGAGGGACTCCGTCCAGGTCCACCTCGTACAGCAACTGGAGCCCGGGAATGATATCGATCGGCGCCAATTCCGTGGCTTCCCGACCTCGAGTGGCTCGAAAATAGAGCGTCACACCCACCAACGTCTCGTCGCTGGGAAGGGACGGTATTTGGCACTTCTCCGATTGAACCACCCCCGACTCGAGCGTCGCAGGCACCTTTGCGAGAGGCTCTCCCGTCGCACTCGGCCCGTCGTACATCTCGAACCAGAAGAATTCATGCTCGGCATACCCGCTCGCATCTGCATACAGCACCACCCAATCGGCCACTCGAGCGCGGTCCGGCTCGGCCTCCTGCAACACCTCATCCACATGCTCCCACCGCGGATTCTCGAGCCGCCGTTCCTCCAGCAGAGGCAAGGCCGCCGGCACCAGCACCTCTCCCGGCCTCTCCTCCCGTACATCCCCCATGAACGCCCGCGCTATCCTGCCTCGAACCACCAGGAGCAACGCGCCGGAAACAACGCCTTCCGCAACGCTGAGACGAAGCGCCTCCGGGGTCCCCTCCCCTGTCGACAACCCGCAAGCCTCTTCTTCCAGAAACCACCTCAACGGCTCGTATTCAAAAGGCTCGAGACGCTGGGTCAAGAAAGCCTCCACATACTCCAGATTTCCCTCCAGCGGAACCCACACCAGCGAATAGGTATCCTCGATCAGCCACATCGAAGGACAACTCCCCACCTTGTCCCAGATTTCCGCCGTGTGCCGCGCCACGCTCTTCAGTAGGGCATCTTGCAGAAGATTCCGACTCACACCAGACTCCGGTTGCACGGCTCCCGATTCTGCAATCATCCAGACACCACCCGGAGGCAACGCCACCAGTACCGCGTTCCCTCCGTCAAACTCGAACACGTCGAACGCCATCGTTCTTTCCGTCCTTTTCCGATCCTTGTTCTGCTCGCTGATCACCAGCCTGCTCTCGCAGGCAATCCCCGGGACCGCGCAGATCGAGGCCACAACCTCCCTCGAGCGCTCATTGCCCAGGGCATTGCCCACCCGCGCGTCTGCCATTCCTGACA
>Ga0256914_1003406_pt1 | contig 12540 bp, 12 predicted proteins | sample HulkmetaG_FD_191571 | JGI IMG/M metagenome (GOLD analysis project Ga0256914, IMG submission 191571) | Hydrothermal chimney microbial communities from Main Endeavour vent field at the Juan de Fuca Ridge, Pacific Ocean - Hulk | ecosystem: Environmental > Aquatic > Marine > Hydrothermal vents ...
CCCTGGGCAACCTGCTGCGCCGGTGTCCTCCCTACCGGCTCGTCTTCCGGCCGGACCGTTCCTTCCTCGCGGCGATCCGGGCCCTGCCGGAGTTCGCCTTCTTCGCCCCGCGCCGCGAGGCACGCCACCTTCCCCGGCACCCGGGCAGGACACGGTGAGCCGTCACCTCTCCGCCCTGATGGCCCGGGCCCAGCGGGATCTCGTACCGCTGTCGGCCCACTTCGAGCTGACCTGGCGTTGCAACGAGAGGTGCGTCCACTGCTACGTCGACCTCGAGGACACCGCCGGCGAGCTGTCCACCGCGGAGGTCCGGAGGATCCTCGGGGAGCTCAAGGACGCGGGCACCCTCTTCCTCACGTTCACCGGCGGGGAGGTCTTCCTGCGGCAGGACCTGCCCGACCTCGTGCGACACGCGCGGGAGCTCGGGTTCGCTCTCCGGGTGTTCACCAACGCGACGCTCGTCCGCGAGGAGCACGCTCGCCTTTTCCGCGAGACCGGGGTCCTGGCGGTCGAGGTCTCCCTCTACGCGATGGACCCCGGTACCCACGACGGGATCACCCGTGTCCCCGGCTCCCACGCCCGCACGGTGGCCGGGATCCAGCTCCTCCGGGAGCACGGCGTGCCGGTCGTGGTCAAGGCCCCCATCCTCCGCGAGGCCGCCGGGGAATACCGGCGCGTCGCCGCGTTCGCCGAGGCGATCGGGGCCCGCTGGCGTTTCGACACCCACCTGGTGACCCGCAACGACCTGGATCCCGCCCCGCTCGGCCACGCCCTCGGGGACGAGTTCCTCCTGCGGATCGCCACCGACCCGCTCCTCGCGGCGGCGATCCCCCCGGAAAGCGGGGACTCCCCCGCCCCCGACGATCCCGTCTGCGCGACGGCCCGACGCGTCGTCCTCGTCGATCCCCGCGGCAGGGTCTATCCATGTTCCGGCAGGTTCCCGCCCGCCGGGGACCTGCGACGACAGTCCTTCCGGGAGGCCTGGGAGACATCGCCGCTCCTCCTCCGGCTCCGCAACCTCCTCGCCGCCGACATGCCCGGGTGCCGGGAGTGCGAACTCTGGTCCTGGTGCGCCCGCTGTCCCCTCGACGCGCTGGCCGAGGAGGGAGACTTCTTCGCCGTTCCCCGCAGGGCGTGCGCGGAAACCCATCTCCGCCGGCAGGCCTGGGAGGAAGGGCCCCCGGAACTGCGGGAGGCGATCCGGGACCTCCTGTCGCGGGAGCTGCCGGGCTGCGACCTCTAGCGCCGCGAGCGCCGCACGGCCCGCAGGGCGACGTCGGCGGCAACCCGGGCGAGCCCCCAGGGCGGGTCGACCGCCAGGGCGGCGACCAGCCAGCGCCCCGCCCGTGCATCTCCCCGGCCCTCCCACCGGGCGGCCAGCCCCAGGATCGCCGCGGCCCGGCCCCGGACCCCCGCGGTCTCGCCGGCGAACAGCTCTCGTGCCCGCGCCTCGGCCACCTGCCAGGCGACCGTCGCCCCGGTCGCCCGGGCGCGGGCGGCGAGCCGTTCCCGGTCGAGGAGCGGGGCCAGCAGGTACAGGTCGAGCCACCAGAGGTGCCGGCCGAAGGCGCCGTGGAAGGCCACGGCGTGGAGGGCGAGGTGGCAGGCCAGGTCGTGCCGCTCGAGCCGGCGGAGGCCCGGAAGGCCGGGCACCGCCTCGGCACGCTCGAAGAGTCGGTCGACCTCCCACCGCGCCCTTCCCGGCCGGGCCAGGTTCCAGTGAAGGTCGAGCTGCACCCGGGGACGGCCCCGATGACGCCACGTCAGGGCGAACCAGTGGGCCCGGGCACGGCCGGGCGCCGGGTGGTCCGGCACGAACCCCGCGGCCCGGAGCACGTCCTCGAGGGGGCGGAGATCCGCGGGACGCACGAGCAGGTCCACGTCGTTGCGCGGCCGCTCCCCGGGACGGTAGACGCGGGTGGCGAGGTCGCTTCCCTTCAGCAGGATCGCGGGCAGGCCCGCCGCCTCCAGCCTGGAAGCCAGCTCCCCGAGCACCTCCCCGAACAGCGCCTCCTCCGCGAGGCACCTCCGGTGCGCCGCGACCAGCCGACGGGCCAGGTCGATGCCGGCCTGGCCGGGAGCCGGTTCGAGTTCTCCCCGGGCCAGGCGCCCTCCCACCCGGGGCGCCAGGCGGTGCCCTTCGAGGTGCCGCGCGAGGACCTCGACGGATTCCCCGGGCGGCAGGGCCAGGGGGCCCGGACCGACGGCAGCCCGGGCGGCCCACCGGTCGATCTGCTCACGCCTCGTCACCTGCGCTCCTCCGGGCCCATGATCGCCGATTCCGCGCCGGGTTGACACCCCCGGCGGGCGGACCGCACGTTTGCCCCGGGCCTCGCCGGCCCCGGGAGGCACGGATGCCACGCGCCCTGGTCATCTCGCTCCTGCTGGTCCTGCTCGCCCCGGCCCCCGGGGTGCGCGGAGCGACCCCGCCGAGCGGAGCCATCGAGTGGGACTTCCTCGAGCAGATGGATGCGGACGACCGGGCGCTGGTCGAAGCCTACGCGGAGACGGCCCGCCGTCTCGAGCTGCTCGCCCTCGAGATCGGGCGACGGTGGCCGACACCCCTCCTGGAAATCCAGGCGAGCCCGGACCTCGGCCGCGTGCGCTGGCGGCTTCCCGGCGAGGTGCCCGGCACGTGGCACCACGGAATCGTCTGTCCCGCGGACCGGGAGCGCCTGGCGCGGACCGAGGCCACGGCGGGAACCTGGTCCTCGAGACGGACGTGGCGACCGCTGGTTCTTCGGAACACGCGACTGGTCCTGCCTCCCGCCTGGGCGGGCCGGGGGCTCCTCCTGACCGGGCAGGGCGAGATCGTCAGGATCCTCGCCATCGACTAGGCCGACCGTGCCGGTCGGTGAAGAGCGATCGCGTCCTCTCTCAGGCGAGGAGCCGGAACCCCAGCAACACCAGGCCGGCGAGCACCGCCAGCGGCAGGAGCACGGGCAACAGGACCAGCCCCAGCACCGCCACCAGCACCGCGAGAACCGCCACGGCGACCAGCACGGGCAGGGCCAGCACGCCGAGGAGGCCCACCGCCAGGCCGAGGGCCAGCTTGAGCGGCAGCAGCACCAGGAAGAGCCCGATCCGCACCACGGCGAAGAGCACGAAGCCGGCGGCGACCAGCGCCCCGAGGAGGAGGACCAGCAGGGAACCGAACTCGAACATCGTCTGCTCCTCCGGCCCGGGGAGACCCCGGGCTCCTGCCAGTATAACGCGTCGGAGCCCGAAAGGTTGCGGGGCGGGCCACGGCCGCCGGGAATGCCCCGCGGGCCGCGGTCAGTCGTCGCCCTCGTCGACCCCCAGGAGCGGCGCCAGGCCCGCCCACGTGACCGCGTCCGAGGAGTAGAGGGTCCTCAGGTAGAGGTCGACGTCCTCGGCCGGGAACTCCTCCCGCAGCTTCTCGACGGCCTCGGCCAGGGCGTCCGCCGAGGGTGGCTCCTCCACGTCCTCCTGGATCAGGCCGTCCTCGTGGGAGATCCCCAGCAGGTCGAGAAAGCGGGCCAGCATCGGCCGCTGGTGCACCAGGTGCCAGCTGGTCAGCACCTGGCTCGCGGTCTCCTCCGGCAGCCCGCCGAGGGCCATCTGTTCCGCCCTTCGTTCCCGGGGCAGGCGCTCGAGAAAGGCGGGCCGCATCCCCCGCGCGGCCAACCACGGGGCGAGCACCGAGAGCCGTTCCTCCCGGGAGAGTCGCTCGTCCTCCCAGAGGGAGAGGGCGAGCTGCGCCCTCCGCTCCCGGGGCAACGAGTTCCAGATCGAGCGTGCGGTCAGGCCGGCCATCTCGGGTCCTCCTTTCCGGCAGCAGCCTACACCAGCGGGCGGACGGCGTCCCGGATCGCGTCGTGGACCCGCGCCGGGGAAATGTCGACGAGACAACGGTGGTGACCCTCCGGGCAGGCGTCATCCCCGTGGGGACTGCACGGCCGGCAGGGGAGATCGACCGTCAGCACGCGGCACTGCTCTCCCCACGCAAGGGGGCCGGGGTCGGTGGGACCGTGCAGTACGACGACCGGCGTACCGACCGCCCGGGCGATGTGAGCGGGGCCGGAATCTCCACCGACGAACACGGTTGCCACCGCCAGCTCGCGGACGACGCCCCGGATCCCGATCCCGCGCCGGTCGAGAACGCGGGGGCGGCCGGCGAGGAGCCTGTCGATCAGCGCGTTCTCCGCGGGTCCCCCGTAGAGGGCGGGACGGAACCGTCCCGCGGCGAGGACGCGGTCCAGGAGCTCCTCCCAGTGGCCGGGGGGCCACCGCTTGGTCGGGTAGTGGGCGCCCGGCGCCAGGGCGAGCAGGGGCTCCCCGCCCCAGCCGGCGGCCCGCAACGCCCGCCGCGCTTCCTCGACGGCCCCCGGCGACAGGGGCAGCTCCATCCGGGGCTCCCCCGCCTCGATCCCCAGGGGGCCGAGCAGGGCGAGGGGCCGGGCGGGGAACGGAAGGCCGGGGTCCCGGGGAACCGTCACCCGGTACCCCAGCCACGACCCGGGGCCCGCGAACCCGACCCGGAAAGGGGCCCCCGACAGGGCGGCGAGCAGGGTCGTGCGGAACGAGCGGGTCACGCCGATGAACACGTCGGGCCGGCGCCGGCGCACCTCGCGGGCGATCCCCAGGAGACCCGCCACGCCCCGGTCCCGGCCGTCCTTGTCGTAGGGCACGAGGGCATCCACCCGCGGATCGTCCGCCAGGACGTCCACGGCGGCCGGCCGACCGACGACGGCGAGGGACGCCCCGGGACAGGCTTCCCGGAGCCCCGCGATCAGGGGCGTCGCGAAGACCATGTCCCCGATGAACGCCAGCTGGGCGACCACGATCGAACGGGGCGGGACATCCGGGAGACGGGACGGCACGGGCACCTCCGCCGGGGAGCATGACCCGCCGGCGCGGCCCCTTCAAGAAGACGGGCTCGCGGCCGATGCGGGGGGCGATGATCGACTTCCGCGCCGGGACCGCCACGGGCCATCCTGGGGACGCCTGTCCCCTGCGGGGACTCCTCGACCCGTGGACGGCGGGCGGGGGGCAGTTCCTCCGGGGAGACCTCGCGACCGTCCTCGCCCGGCTCTGCCGGGACGAGCGGGGCCCGCGGCCGCTGGTGATCGCGGCGGGGGCGGCCCCGGCACTGGTGGAAGCGGCCTGTTCCCTCGACGGTCTCCGCGTGACCCTCGTGCCGCCGGACAGGGACGGTCTTCCCGACCGCCCCAGCCTGTTCCTCGCCCTCGAGCGCGCGGGGGCCGGTTGCCGCTGCCTCCTGCCACTCGCGTCTCCCCTCGGGGTCCTCGCCGACCCCCCCCTCCTCGAGGACGTCGCCCGGGCGCTCCCGGGCGGGCTTCTCCTGGACGTGGGGTTCGCCCTCTACGAGCCGGCCCTCGAGCTGTCGATCCCGTGGCCCGGGACGGCCGCGCTCCTCGGGCCCGAGCGCCCGTTCGAGCCGCTGGGGGACGCCCCGTGGCTCGCCGTCGAGGTGGCCCCGGAAGCCCCCCCTCCCGCCCCGGCAGCAGCCCCGGAGGGGGCGGAAACCGTCCTCGCCTGGGACGAATGGATCCGGTCGGCGCTCGAGGCTCGCGACGGGATCGTCACCTGGCCCCGGGCCCGGGAGACCTACGCGCCGGGCATCGTGGCGTTCTCCTTCGAGGGCTGGCCCGCGGGAGAAGCAGCGGCGATCCTCGAGGAGAGCTTCGGCATCCTCGTGGACGCGGCCCGGCCCACGGCGGCCCCCCTGCCGGGAGACCCGGCCGAGGTCCTCAGGGTCTTCCCCGGTCCCGGTCACCACGAGGCGGAGATCGAGGCGCTGGTCGGCGCTCTCTGGCGCGTGGCGGAAAGCCGTCGGCCGGACCCGGTGGCGCACTGAAGCCCGGTTCGGGGAGAATCGCCCCCGCCCGGCACCTGCCGGGCCCGCTCGCAAGGAGACGCCCGTGCCCCCGAAGGTTCGCCTGCACCTGGTGCTCCACGACCACCAGCCGCACGGCAACTTCCTGCATGTCTTCGAGGAGGCGTGGGAACGCGCCTACCGGCCGACGCTCGATGCGTTCGAACGCCACCCGGGCGTGCGGTTCGCGCTCCACGTGACGGGAGCCCTCCTCGAGTGGATCGAGGCGCACCGGCCCGCTGCAATCGACCGTCTCGCCGGCCTCGTGGAACGCGGCCAGCTCGAGATGCTCGGAGGGCCGTTCTACGAGCCGATCCTGGCCCTGGTCCCGTGGCGGGACGCCCTCGGCCAGGTCGAGACGATGAACCACTGGCTCCGTTCCCGGCTCGGCGTCCGGCCCCGGGGATGCTGGCTCGCGGAACGGGTCTGGCAACCGGACCTCCCCGAGGTCCTGCGGGCGGCGGGATTCGAGTACACCCTCCTCGACGACACCCACTTCACCCTGGCCGGCATCGCGCCGGACACGCCGGTGGCGGACCTGTTCGTCACCGAGTCCCGGGGAACTCCCCTCCTTCTCTTCCCCATCGACCACCGCCTCCGGTACACGATCCCCTTCCGGGAGCCCGAAGAGACCCTCGAGCACCTGGCCACCCTGGCCGGGAGAGGCGTCCGCGCCGTCACCTACGGCGACGACGGGGAGAAGTTCGGCCTGTGGCCCGGCACGTTCTCCTGGCTGTGGGAAGAGGGCTGGCTGGACCGGTTCCTCGCCACCCTGGAGAAGACGCCCTGGATCGAGACCGCTCACCCGGGTCGCACCGCCCGCGAGCAGGCCCCCCGTGGGCGCGTCTATCCACCGACCACCTCGTACGAGGAGCTCGGCGAGTGGGCGCTGCCCCCCGCGTGGCAGCGCGCCCGGCGCCGACTGGTCTCGGGGCTCCGCGCCGCGGGCCTGGAGGACGAGGCGCGTCCCTTCGTCCGGGGAGCCCATTTCCAGGTCTTCCTCGCCCGCTACCCGGAGGCCGATCTCCTGCACAAGCGGATGCTGGCGGCCAGCAGGGCCGTCGTCGCGGCGGAGGAACGCGCCGGGCATCCCCTGCCGGAGGCCCGGCGGGCGCTGTACCGCTCGCAGGTGAACTGCCCGTACTGGCACGGGCTCTTCGGCGGGCTCTACCTGCCCGTCCTGCGGAACGCGGCGTCCAGGGAGATCCTCGAGGCGGAACGTCGCCTCGCGGCCTCCGGGTTCGAGCCGGAGTTCCTGCTCCCGGGAGACCTGGACGGGGACGGGATCCCGGACGTTCTCGCCGGCGGGGGACCCGGAAGGTTCGTGCTGTGGGGACGGCACGGCGGGGGCCTCGTCCACTGGGCGCGGTGGGACCTCGCGGACGTTCCCTTCGACACCGTCGCCCGGTGGCGGGAGGCCTACCATGGCCTTCCCGGGGACGATCCGGTGCAGGACGGTTCGACGAGCCCCGGGGAACCGCCCCGGTCGATCCACGAGCGGGAGCCACTCCCCACGCCCGGCCAGCTCGCCCTCACCGGCTGGGACGGTGCACCGCGCCTCGCCGCGGTGGAACGGATCGTCTCCTTCCCCTTCGACCCGGCCCGGGCGATGCGCGAGGACCCGGGCCGGGACGCGTGGCTCGGGCCGATCCGGCTGGAAGTGGATGCCGGAACCGGGACCGCCCGGGTTTTCCGGGAAGAACCGGCGCGGGGCGAGCGAACGGTCCGGTGGAGCGAGGACTCGACGGTCCTCGAGTTCCTTCACCGGCTCGCCGATGTGCCGGCATCACCGTTGCGGCTGGCGGTCGAGTGGAACGTGGCCTGCCCCGCCGGTGCCGTGATCCACGCGAGGGCACCCGGTGGCGACGTCCGCACGGTGGACGCGACGGCCGGCCCCCTCGTCCTCGGGGACGTCGACCTCCTGGAGGTCGACCGGGCTCCCCTGCCCGCCCGGCTCCGCCTTCTTGCCGCCGCGCCCGCGTGGGCCTGCACCTGGCCCCTGCGCACGCTCCTGCGAACCGAGGACGGGTTCGAAGCCGTCCTGCAGGGGATCGCCATCCTGCTGATCGCCCCGGCAGGAACGAGGGAACTGGAACTCCGGGCGGAGCTTCCGGCCCCGGGCCCTTGATCCGCCTCGTCCCGATTCCTAGATTCGACCGGGGGACGCACGACCCGTGCCGGCACCGTCCCGGCACCCGGAGAGAACGAGGGCCCGATGAGCCGCCGCCATCGCAAGCGACGCTCCCGGCCGGCGCGCGGCCCCGCCGCGGGCGTGGCGGAGCGGGATCGCGCCACGTCCTCCCGCCGGAATGGAAACCCCGGACGCACGCCCGGTTTGACACCCGCGGAGCCCCCCTCCTATGATCCGCCCGGCCGGGCCGACGAGGCCCGGGGAGACGCGGCGCCCATGACCTCCTTCGGCGAGATGCTCAGGCGGGAGCGCGAGTTGCGCGGGATCACGCTGCGGGAGGTCTCCGAGGCGACCAAGATCAGTATCCGCTACCTCGAGGCCCTCGAGCGCAACGAGTTCACCTACCTGCCGGGCGGCGCCTTCACCCGGGGGTTCATCCGGGCCTACGCCAAGTACATCGGTGCCGACGAAGACGAGATGGTGAACGCCTACCTCCTCGAGCTCTCGCTCCAGGAGGAAGGGGAACCGGCCGGCCCGGCGGATCCCGTGGAGGAGCTGCGGCGGCATCACCGGCAGGCGGTGGACGAAGCGGCCCGTTCGCGTCGGCGGCGCCTCCTGCTCGGCATCGCGATCGCCGTGCTCGCGCTGCTGCTCCTCGCCGGCGGTGCCTGGTGGTTCCTGGCCCGCGGAGAGAGCGATGCCCCGCCGCCGCCTCCCCGCAGCGAGACGATGCTGCCGTGAGCATGGCGGGAACCGACCTCGGGGAACGTCTCCTCGGCTCCCTTCGGGCGGGAGCGCTGCCGCGCCCGGCCCGGCTCGCGGCGGCGAGGGGCGCCCTGCCTCTCGAGCCGGAGAGGCTCGCCTCGATCCAGGTACTGCTGCTCGCGGACGAGGACGAGGAGGTTCGGAAGGCCGCGCGGGCATCCCTCGAGGCCTTGCCCGCCGAAACGGCCCGCGCCCTCGCCGAGGCCCCGGGAGAGCCGGAAGCTGCGACCTGGCTCGCCGGCGAGGCGGCGCGGTTCCCCGAGGCGGCACTGGCCCTGGCTCGCCGGCCCGACCTGCCGGTCGAGGCGGGTGCGCGGCTCCTCGACGCCGCCGCGGCGGCGAACCTCGGCGCCGTCCTCGAGGCCCTCGCCCTCAACCACGAGACGCTCGGTCGGGCCCCGGACCTGGCGCGCCGGCTGGCCGAGTGCCCCGCGCTCCCGGAAGCGGCACGGCCCCGGCTCCTCGACCTGCTGGACGAGCTGGCCAAGGCGGCCGCACCGGGAGACGCGCCTCCCGGGGAACCGGCCGACGAACAGGAAACCCCGGACCCCGCCGCCACGGACGAGGCTCCTCCCCTCGCCAGCGACCCGTTCCTCGCCGCCCTCGGCGTGGACGCCGAGGTCGAAGCGCTGCTGCCGGAGCTCGGCCTCGACCTCGGGCACCTGGCCGATCGCTCCGAGCTGCTCGGGGAGGCGGAGAGCGAGGACGAGGAGCGACTGATCGCCCGGCTGGCCCGCATGAACGTCGGGCAGAAACTCAAGGTGGCCCTGTTCGGGACCCGGGAGGAACGCTCCATCCTCGTCCGCGACAGCAACCGGGTGGTCGCGACGGCCGTCGTCAAGAACCCGAAGTTCACCGAGCAGGAAGCGGAGGCGATCTCGAACAGCCGGAACGTCTGCGACGAGGTCCTGCGGCTGATCGCCCGGCACCGGGATTTCGGCAAGAACTACCAGATCCAGCACAACCTGGTGCGGAACCCCAGGTGCCCGGTGGAGATCGCGATGAACTTCGTCACGCGCCTGAACGACAAGGACCTCAAGCTCCTGCTCAAGAACCGAAACGTTTCCGAGGCGGTGCGTCGCCAGGCGAAACGGATCATCGAGGCGCGCGAGGCCCGCAGGAGGGTACGGCTGCGGACGGGCAAGCACTGACATGGTGAAAACCCCGCGGACCGGGAAGTGCGGTAGACTCTGGGCGACGCCCCGGGGAGCGGGAGAGCACGGAAGAAGCCGATGCGGGTCCTGAAGGAAGCGCGGCAATACCTGAGCGATTACCACCTGAAGGCGGGGGTGTTCCATTTCTACCGCGGCGAGTACGGGCCCGCGGCGGAATACCTCACGCACGCGCTGCGCGACTCCGACCGGCTTTCCCGCTCGGAACGCCGCACGACCCTGTACTACCTGGTCCAGACCCGGATCGGCGCCGCCCGCGAGTTCGAGGCACGGGGAGACCTGGAGCGCGCCGCGGAACAGTACCGGGCGGCCCTCGAGGTGATCCCGACCTACGCGGACGTCCACGCCCGTCTCGGGACACTCCTCGTACGGCTCGGTCGCGAGGAAGAGGCGATCGCCTCCTTCGAGAAGGCGCTGCGGATCAACCCGGACTACGAGGAGGCCCTGGTTCGGCTGGGCTACGTGCACCTTGCCCGGGGGGACGCACCGGCGGCCCGGGAGTCGTTCTCCCGGGCGCTGGCCGTCCGCGAACGCCGGGCCCGGGAGCGCCTGGCACGGGCGGAGCAGGCCCTCGAGACCGGCGACCTGGAACTGGCCCGGGACCTCTACAAGGACACCTTCCGCGAGGGCCTCGACCGCTTCCGCGACCTGTTCGAGCAGGCCCTCGAACGGCTGCGGACCGAGCGCTGGGAAGACGCGGTCGAGCTGCTGGAACAGGCGGTCGACCTGTGCCCGCGCTTCGCCGACGTGCACAACTACCTCGGCGTGGCCCTGGCCGAGTCCGGCCACCTGGAGCGGGCCCGGAAACACCTGGAGAAGTCGGTCGCGATCAACCCGGACTACGTCGTCGCCTGGTTGAACCTCGCCTACACGGTCTGGGCGATGGACGACCGGGACGCCACCCGGGTCGCCCTCGACGAGGTCCTGCGCAGGGAACCCGACAACCCCTCCGCCCTCCACCTCGCGAGCCTCCTCGAGGACCGGGTGGATTCCTCCCGCGCCGCGATGCGCCCCGGAGCGTCGGAAACATGAGGTACGTGGGTCACGGCCGCACCGACCGGGGGCGGATCCGTCCCCACAACGAGGACTGCATCCTCGTCGAGCCGGCCCACGGCGTGTTCGCGGTGGCCGACGGAATGGGCGGCCACGCCGCGGGCGAGGTCGCGTCGCGCACCGCGATCGAGGCGATCCGGGAGGCGCTCTGCGCCGGCCGGCCGGTGGACCTCGAAGCCCCCGAGCTGCTGCGCCGCGCCGTGGAACGGTCGAACCTGGGGATCGCGCGGGCGATCGAGGCGCACCCGGAGTACCGGGGAATGGGGACGACCCTGGTCGTCGCCCTCTTCGAGGGCGACTCGTGCTGGATCGCTCACGTCGGCGACTCCCGGGCCTACCTCGTGCGAAACGAACGGATCGACCAGCTCACGACCGATCACTCGTTCGTCAACGAGCTGGTGCGCCTCGGGATGCTCTCCCGGGAACAGGCGGCCCGCGACCCGCGGCGAAACGTGGTCACCCGGGCCCTCGGTTCGTCCCAGGTCGTCGTCCCGGACATCGTCGAGGTCCCCCTTTCTCCCGGTGACGTCGTGCTCCTGTGTTCCGACGGGCTGAACACGATGATCGACGACGGCGAGATTCTCGCCCTGGTCCGCGCCGCCGGCGGGGACCCGGAGACCGCCACGGATCGCCTGGTGGACGCGGCCAATGCCGCCGGTGGAGAAGACAACGTGTCGGTCGTCGTCGTGGCGTGCCAGGGGGACCCGGACGCGGAGGCCGCCCGACGGACGGCCCCGAACGCGGCGATCGACCCGGGGAACGCTCCGGGCTGACCCGGTCCTTGCTCGCCCCACCCCCCGGGGGTACCCTGCGGCCATCGTGATGCGACGCCGCCTTCCCCTGGTCCTCCTCGCCCTTCTCGTGCCGGCCGCGTTCTCCGGCCGCGCCGCCGATCTCCCGGTCACGGGAGACGTTGCCCGCGTTCACCCCTCGGTACGGGTGCACTGGTCTCCCGGGACGAATCTCCCCGACCGGGACGCGGACGGCGTGCCGGACGCGGCGCGGGAGCTGCTCTCCCTTGCTGCCCGCGTGGACCGGGAATGCCGGGCCGCGGGGCTCGGGCCCCTGCCCGACGACGGGGACGGCGAGGTGGACCTCTGGATGGCGGAGGGCCCCGCCCCGCCGGGATCGATCCCGTTGCCGTGGCGGCTCGTCCTCCACGATCCCACGGAGTTCCGGGCCGAGGCGGCGCGGCGCCTGGCGGCCGCGGTCCTCCGGCGGCTGGCTCCCGGAGCGCCGTCCTGGTGGGCCACCCCGACGGCCTGCTGGCTCGCCGCGCGGGCGTCCGGCCTGCTGCCCCGCGCCTGCGGGGATCCGGGCCTCCGGTGGACCCACCCGGAACCCGGCATCCTCTCCTCCGGCCCGCTCCTCGCGCCGGCCAACCTCGCGCTCATCGAGGCGCTCGGCGGCCCCCGCCCGGTCCGCGCGGTGCTCCGGGCGACCTGGCGGCGGCTGGCCACGACCACCGACCCGGTCGCGGCCGTGAACGGGGGCCTCGAGGAGGCCGCCGGCCTCGACCTCGCGGGCCTGCTCCTCAGGGCGGGTGTCGTCCGGATCGC
>Ga0256914_1003407_pt1 | contig 12537 bp, 9 predicted proteins | sample HulkmetaG_FD_191571 | JGI IMG/M metagenome (GOLD analysis project Ga0256914, IMG submission 191571) | Hydrothermal chimney microbial communities from Main Endeavour vent field at the Juan de Fuca Ridge, Pacific Ocean - Hulk | ecosystem: Environmental > Aquatic > Marine > Hydrothermal vents ...
TTCGGAAGCCTTTTGACACAAAGAGGTATCTTTTTCTATAATTTTTATCTGCATATCTTTTTTTAAAAGAGCTTTTGCTATCTCTATACCAAGATCAGCCGCTCCGTAAATAACACACTTTTTTATAATCTCAGGAGTTTTTGTCTCAAGAGAAGAGCATATTCTTTTTATCTCGTCTCCTTTTCCAAAAAAATAGACCAAATCATCACTTTTAATCACATCGTTTTCTTCCAAAATCATAAATTTCTTATCCCTCTCCACACCAACCGCTATAACATTTTCATAATTTTCTAAAAATTTTTTAGGAAAAAATGTCGTATCTTCACCATTTACAATTCTTACCGATATCAGTTTCGCTTTTGTATATGAAAAAGATTTTACATTATTGGCTTTTGAGTACTTTAAAAGCTTCTCTATCTTTTTTGTAGTAAGAGAAAGGGGATAAACTGCTTCAAAGATATCCAATTTTTGGAGTATCTTTGTTTTTTTAAAAAAAGTATTTTTCAATCGTATGATTCTTTTTGCAGCATGAATATGGTCTTCAGCAATAAAAATCGACAATATATTTGCTTCATCCAGATTTGTTACGGCTATAAAAAGGTCTATCTCTTTTACATTCAGACCCATATAAGTTTTAGGATCTTCTATATTTCCACAGACAGGAAGGATATCAAGCTCTTCTGATATTCTTACCAATGCCTCCTCATTTTTATCCATTACTGTTACATCATGATATAAACTGAGATTTTTAGCAAGATTATAGCCAACTTTTCCCGCCCCGGCTATTATAATTTTCATATCTACTACCTCACCTTTGATAAAAAATTATACTCCGACAATATTTAATAGTGTTTGAATAATAAAATCAATAAAAAAGTGTGAGGTAAAATTTAATTTCTCTCATGATAATTGATAAAAAATGTCAATGACGAATGGGGTTTGATATCCGCAACTTTTACCGTATAAGTATCGTCATCTAGTTTTTTATAATCCAAAACTACTCCGCTCATTTCAGAAGCAATTGTATCCAAAACAATACTTTTGGAAGGATAGATTTTAAATGTAAAATCTTTAATATTTTGTGGATTTGCATTTTTAACGGTTACGATAATATTCTTGTTTGTTATATTCCATGTTATATCGATATTTTTTACCAATAACACTCTTTTATAAAGTTCATAGCCGCTCAGTGGAGAAAAATCCGGATGTTCTTTTAAAAATTTGAAAAAATTTTCCAAAATATTGATATTGCTTCCGTAGGAGATAAGATGTGTATGAACACTTAAAGTATAGATACCGTTTAGATATCTAAGTACTGTTGCCTCTTTTAGTATCTGATTTGTTATTGTCTTTTGATCCCAATCGAGATTCATCAAATATGTATAATCATCTATACCGTGTCTTGGAATGGTCATCAGATTTTCATCATTCATAAAGGGGAAAAGTACATCTTTTTCTTTTTCCATCACATATTTGTAACCGCCTTTGCTTAGATAATGCTCCATCTTTTTATCTATCTCTTCGCGGGGAGGTCTGAAACCTCTTACTTTTTTACCGCTGATTTGTTCTATCACCTTTTTGGAGCCTATGGTCTCTTTTTTTACATAATCATCACTTTGTCCTGTGATCTTTTTGTGGGAAAAACTGTGGGATCCAAACTCCAAAAGAGGATTTTGAGAAGCTTTTTTGACGATGCCCGGATACTCTTTTGTCAGATATCCTACTAAAAAAGCAGTTACAGGAATATCATACTTTTTTGAAAGGTTTGAAAATCTTAAAAGATTTTCAAATTTATACTCTGTATCTTCGGAAGTGAACATAACATTTTCTTTATCCAAAAAAGGATATTTTCTTATAATCACATCTTTTTGCAAAAAATTAAACGCCCCTTTTATAAGTTTCTCAAAATAGGGAGTACTTTTTGGTGCTTCAAAAAAACTGTAGCTTGGAAAATTGAAATAGACCCATTTGCCTTTTTCATAATAACCGTGCCACATCATACCGGCTTTTTTCAAGGAGATCATACTCAAAGTTTTATCTATCAAAGGTGTTTGGGACTGGGTGTAATTGGTAAGCAAAACATCCGGCTCCAAAAAGGAGGGAGCATCAAAAACGGGGATATTGTCATAAAGTACAAGATCCATCCTTTTGCCTTTGGTATTGAAAAGCGTTACAGGAGAGAGAAGTTTTGGTGTCAAATATCCTCCCTCCTTTTTAAGGTCAAGATAGTTGTAATCTTTGCTGAATTTCAGTCCTGTTATCGAATTTAAAAATCTGTCTCCTATAAATTTGGCATTCTCATCGCTAAATGCCACATTATAGTTAAAAAGAAGATTTCCTCCCTTTTTCAAAAAAGATTTTATATCCTCTTTTACACCGCTTTCAAGAGCCAAAGTATCTATCAAAACCAGCTTGTCGCCGCTTTGAAGGGATTTTATCTTGTCAGTTTTTATGATTTTGACATCATAGGAGAGCTTTTTTAAAAAATCGGCAAATTTTTTAATCCTCTCTTCATATATCTCACTTCCCACACCATACTTTACAAATACTTTTTCGGTTGAAAGAGATTTCAAAAGATATACTCTTTTTTGGGCAATATTAAGAATCGCAAAATTTTTCGGCATATACTGTTCCATGATATTATAAGTGGCGTATGAAAAGATCATACTAAGAAGTATCAACAGCAATGCCAGTTTTACGCCGTAATAGCTCTCTTGTATCTTTGCACTGCTTTTAGTCAAAATTCTGCTCCTTGAAAAATATCTTTGATCTGTTTACATTGGACAATACCTCATCGTAACTCTGTTTTCTCTTCTCCTTTTTCCGCTCTCTTGCCTTATAAAGAAAATAGGCTATTATTCCAAATACCATCGTTAAAATAGTTACTATCAAAATGATAAAAGACATAAATGTTAAAAGTTTCATTACAGTTTTCCTTTCCTGTCCAGTTTTCCCCAGTTCATTTTGAGGTTAAACCACTCCTCTATCGTTGCAAATATTTTTGCTATATTGATGATAGAGATAAAAAATATCCGATAATATATCGCATAAAAAGCCAAAGAGAGCCTCTCTTTTGTGATCATCAGACAATATACCGCTCCGGCAACATCAAGTACGGTAAAAAGTATCCACCAATATACGATAAGGATACTAGCTCCCGATGTCAAAGCAAGATAGATGATGAAAAGATTGACCCAAAAATCCATAAAAGGCCACAAAATGGCCTCAAAAAGCATATACAAAAGAACAAAACTCAAAGCTTTGTTTTTTCTGAAATTCCAAAGGCTCTCTCTGTGCTTTTTGATGGATTGTAAAATCCCTCTTGTCCATCTGTATCTTTGTTTCAAAAGATCCAAAAGATTCTCCGGCGCTTCGGTGTAGGAGACGGCATCTATCTCAAAATCTATCTTGTAGCCTTTGCCGATAAGCCTCAAAGTCAAATCGCAATCTTCGGCAAAAGTATCATTTTCATATCCTCCGATATCCACAAGAGCCGATTTTCTAAACATTCCTATTGGACCTGGGATAATATTGACAAGTTTTAAAAGAGCCTGTCCGTTTCTTACCATATTCAGCCCCTCGATATACTCAAGAGCCTGAAGTTTGGTCCACATATTATCCTGATTTGTTACATAAACCGATCCCGCTACCGCTCCGATAGAGGGATCTCTAAAATGTTGAACCAGAAGTTCCACCGCATCAAAAGCAAGTTTTGAATCGGCATCAACACACATGATAAGTTCTCCACTTGCTTTTTTGATACCGTAATTCAAAGCTTCGGCTTTACCTGCATTGACTTTGGTAAAAACCTTCAGACTTTTAAATTCATATTCATACTCCATACTTTTTGCTATGCTCAAAGTTCTGTCACTGCTTCCGTCATCTATAACGATAATTTCGACAAAAGGGTGAGTTTGCATAATCAGACTTCTAAGAGAGATTTCTATAACTGCCTCTTCATTATAACATGGAACTATGATACTGACTTTTTTATTGACGATCTTGAGATGTTCTTCATCTGCACTCTTTTCCAGAGTTTTCGCAATAGAAAAGATCATCAAAATCATATAACGGGCAATTATCAAAAACGAAAAAACAAAAGCGATACTTACACCAAACCGTACAAATACCTCACTGTATCTAAACAGTTCCAAAAGTCCCATCATGCTTATTGCGGCAAGGACAAGTAAAAGTATGAAAAGAGGGATTATAACTAACAGTCTCATTTTACCACCTGTAATGAATATCGCCGCTGCACTCTTGATAGTTATAATCGGACAGGCTCTTTTTTGCTTTAGTTTTGTTTGAAGTGCAATCTATCACCAAAGAAGCCACATTGTTGATCCTGACATCAAAGACAAAAGCACCGCCGTAAAGAAACGATTTGCTTTTAAAAGAGTATCCTCCGGCAATTTTTGGTGTAAAAGAGATCTTTTCAGTGATTGGGATGGTGGAGTGAAACTCTATATTTGTCGCATCATCGATTTTGTTTTGCGCATAGTTTTGATTTGTTTTACTGTAAAACTGATACCAACCGGTTAAAAAAAGATCATTTTTGATATTTTTTATACTGTTTGTCAGGAAAAGAAGAGAGAAAGAGGGTGTAAAACGGACATTGCCGTCTTTGTATCTAAGCAAAGAAATTTCACCCTGAAACTCTCTGCCCTCTATCATCTGTATAAAATCCGATACTTTAAAATGAACGGCTGAGATTCTTTTTTCTATCAGAGAGGGATCATGATCGAAAAAAACGGCATTTTGATACTCCAAAAAGAGATTTAAAAGATGATTGTATATCTTCGTTTCATACTCAATAGAAGCATAAGGATCATTAAAATCATCAAAAGAGTTGAGTCCCAAAGTCAGTTTCAGCCCTTTTTTCTTCACAGTCAATCCGGTTTTAAAACCGTTATAATCTTTCTGGGCTTCGATTTTAAACCTCTCTCCGTACAGACCGATATCACTGTTTTTTATTTTAGCTGCTTTGTCCAAAGAGACTTTTACGGATTTTGATTTTATGCCATTTGAATCCTTTACATAATCTGCTTTAATATGAAAATTCTTTTTATTGTCTTTTTGTTCAAAGGTTTTTGGCAACAGCTTTTTGACTTTTTTCTCCTCTTTTGCTTTGGCTATCAGAGCGTTTGTAGCCTCTTTTGTGCTGTTATATTCCTGATACTGTTTTTTCAGCCCTTCCGCAAGATAGATATCTTTATAACGGGTCGGTTTTAAAAACTCTCTTTGTGATATTTTGTAGGCATTCTTTGTAAATTTTAGAAGTTCTTGTATTTTTTCTGATTTATCGCCTTTTGACTCTTTTTCAAGTTCTCCTAAAAGCTCTTTGAAAATCGTTCCGGCTTTTGTCCAACTCTTTTCATTTTTCAGCTTCAAAAGAGAAAATGCGTATCTGTATTTGATATCAAAATAGTTTTTGTTTTTTCTATTCAAAATTTCTTTGTATATTTTTGCCGCTTTTTTGTAATCCTGTAAATTTTGCAAAGTTATGGCGTATTGGTACTTTACAAAAAAATCATCGGACTTTCTTTGCAGATAATCTTCAAAATATGGCAAAGACTCTTTATAACGGGCTTTAAAATAGAGAGTCTGAGCCAGATATTTGGCAACATCTAAATCTTTTGTAAGTTCATAATATCTTTTATAAAATTTGAAAGCTTTTTGACTGTTGAGAGATTTTTTATAAAGATTTGCAAGTTTTAAAATATTTTGCGCATTTTTCGGATCTTTTTTTATCTTTTTTTCAAACAGTTCTATTTGAGTGGCAATATCGCTGTTTAAAACCAAAGCAAGTTCTTTTACGGCTTTGTCATGAGGAGAGAAAGAGAGTACTTTTGGCAAAAGTTTTTTTGCCTCTTTGTCTTTTCTGCTCCAGTGATATGCAAAAAGAAGTTTTTTTAAAAGTTCCTGTTTTGTCTCTTTGTTTTGCTCTTTTTTTATACAAAGTTTTAGATATCTGATACATTTTTCATAATCACCTTTATAATAAAGAGCCTGTGCATAAAGACTCAAAGCCTCATCATTATCGATAACGGATTTTAGTATTTCCGTTACAACTTTATACTTTTTCTGCCACATCAACATAGAAGAGAGCAAAATCTTGGCATCTGTATTATCAGGGTTTTTTTTGATAAAATCTTTTATAACTCCTGTTGCCTCTTTTTCTCTCTTGAGATCATACAAAGAGGTCGTATAGGCTTTTAATCTCATAAAATCAGGCTTTTTTTGATACTCTTTTTTGAGAGTAACAAGAAGTTTTTCTCTCAAAAAGAGCAGTTGTTTATCAAGTTTTTTTATATTGTACTCATCTATATATCTGTTTTTTACAATATCATAGAGTTTTTTGTATCTGCCGTAATCGTTTAGATGATAAAGACTCTCAAGCAAAAAAGACAAAGAGTGGCGGGAGTATCTTTTTTTTAGAACTTTTGTATAAAACTTTTTGGCACATTCATACTCTTTCTTATAAAAACAGATATCGCCCTCCAACTCATTTTGGAGAGGTTCGTCTTTTAGATTTTGCAAAATCTCTCTGGCCTTTTCAAAATCTTTTTGCAGGGAGTAACTGCGAAATGCCACAATATGGGCTTTTAACGGAAGTTTAATCTCCTGTGATGAAAGGAGTTTGTAAAAAATAAGAAGTTTTTTATACTTTTTGGCTCTGTAAAGAGTCTCAAAAAGAAAAGCCAACTCTTTGTCATCACCTATATCCGATACTCCGTACTCTCTCAAAAGAGATTTTAGAGTTTTAACTCTTTGTATCTGTTTTTTAAGCTCTTTTGCCTTTTTGTTTTTTTGATCATTTTTCAAAGCCTCCAAAACCAACTTTTCGGCTTTACCTAAATCTTTGTGTTTTATGTAATATTTTGCAAGAAGAAGTCTGTTTTTCACATCCTCGGGATTTTTGGCAACGATATCTTTTAAAAGATCCGTATCAATATCCACAGAATATAAAGACAATGCCAAAAATAAAAATAACAGTAGTTTCATCAATATTCCTGTATATAGTTTATCTGGAATATCGGTAAGTTTTATGAATTGATTTAAAATTTATTTTACACACTATATCGTGTTATAAAAATATCCAAGAAAAAAGATTTTATATTTTAGAGCTTACAGTAAGTTACAAAAGCAGTTTGGATCTAAAAAGCAGTTTGCAACTGTTTTCCAAAATAGCGATATTTTTTGCCATCTGGTTTATATCTCTGTCATAGGTATAGACTCCGTATCCTCTGATTACGATAATGTTTTTGGAGGTTTTTTTGAAGTATTTGTATATTTCATATTCCGCTCTGTCGTACCAGTCACTGAATTTTTTGGGATCATAAACTTTTATCTCTTCTAAAAATTTATTGCCAAAGTAGTCTTTTGGTATAATTTTGTCGTAAACAAGCGCATAAGAGGTAACAAAAGGCGGCATTGAGTAGCTTATGTATTTTGCCTGACTTATATTTTGATAAATATGCTGATGGATACCCGCATCTATACTGGCATCATTATATCGGTAGTCCTCTTTTAGATAAAGAGCTATGAAATCATTGTCATTCAGTTCGTCAAATATCGCATCTTTTTTATTGATAAGAAACTGGTTTTCTTTTATTTTTGCTGAAATAGAACCGTGAAAGATACCGAAAAAGTTTTTTCTAAACATAGAAAGAGCCACTTTTTTGATCTCATTGGATAAAACTTTTTGCACATTTTTTCCTTTTTGTCTTATTCCACACACGGAAGTACAACTCATTTCCTTAAGCAAAATATGTTTTGCAAACAGCCAAATTCAGGAGTTTTTGGAAGTGCGACTTTAGTCGCACCTTGGGTAATGCTAAAGCACTTCCATATTTTTCCCAAAAAAACAAATTCGGCATTGGGCATCAGTTGTATTTCCTGAGGTTATTAAAAGTATAGCGTAAGGTCAGTTAATAATCCTTTTGGATATAATTTTGATAAATTTATTAGTTAGGAGTCAGGATTGGTTGTTTCATTCAGCGGAGATAAAAATTTTTTGGAGGGGTTGAAAAAAGACAAAGCGCCTTTTTTGCTTGGGTGCTGTGTTACTGAAACTTCGGAGATAGAGGGTATCACACAAGCGGGGATAGAGGGGATGATCTATCTTACGCCGACTTTGGACAGTGAATTTTTATGTGACGGGGAGGTTAAATCTTTGGAAGATTTGGCAAAAACTCCAAAAGGTGTTCCCACTCCCGCCCTTATAACAAGAGCCGTATCTCTTGAGACTCCTTTCTCTTCGATAGAGATACTGAATCTGGGATTTGAGAAAAAACCCCAAATCAAAAATGCAAAGGTTCATGATTTTGGTATAAAACCATCCGGCAGGATTGATCAAAACGCAAAGATAGAGGCAAGAGAGATTTTTGAAAAAGGAAAAGCTTTTGCAAAGGAGTTTAAAACAAAAAGCGATTATATCATTTTGGCAGAAACCACACCTGCCGGAACGACAACTGCCTATGCCACCGCTTTGGCTTTGGGATACGAGGCAAAAGGGCTTTTTTCATCATCTTTCAAAGATAATCCAAAATCGATCAAAGAAGAGGTCGTTCAAAAAGCTCTAAATCACATTGATAAAAAAATGGATACTTTTGAGAGATTATCGGTTGTCAGCGACAATATGCTTATATTCAGTGCCGGTTTTGCTATGGAAGCTGGTTTTGAAAAAAAGGTGATTTTGGGAGGCGGTACGCAAATGGCAGCTGTTATGATCATCATAGACAGACTTTTAAAAGAGGGGGAAAAAGCCTGTATCGAAAATATAGCTCTTGCTACGACAAGATGGGTTTATGAAGATCCAAACTCCGATATAGAAAAACTGCTTTCAAATCTCTCTTTTACTCCGAATGCTTTTTACGGTGATATGAGTTTCAAAGACTCAAAGCTTGATATTTTAAAACTCTATGACAAAGGAGAGGCAAAAGAAGGAGTAGGCGCCGGAGCCGCTATCGTTTACGGATATCTAAGAGGATTGAAACAAGAAGATATCCTACAGGGAGTACAAAGGCTTCTTGGAGTATGAAAATACTCTATTACGGAGGTCAAAGAAGCGGTAAAAGCCGTCTTGCCGAAGAGGAGGCGGAATCTATCAAAAAAGATAAAACACCCGTCTATATAGCCACTTATGATAACACCTATGATGATAAAGAGATGCAAGAGAGGATAAAATATCATCAGATAAGAAGAGGTGAGAGATTTAAAACCGTTTGTGAACCCTTCAGGCTCTCATCTGTCATAAAAGAGGGAGGAGTTTATCTGATAGATTGTCTTGGTATGTGGCTCTTAAATGCTATGGAAAGAAAACTTTCCGATAAAGAGATATTAAAAGAGATAGAGGAAGTTTTGAAAATAGATGCTGATATTGTTTTTGTATTAAATGAAGTTGGTTCGGGGATATCTCCGGCGGAGAGATACTCAAGAAGATATATAGATCTAAGCGGACTTACAGGGCAGATGGTGGCAAAAGAGGCTGATAGAGTTTATCATGTGGTTTTGGGGATAAAAAAGAGACTCAAATGAGGGAGATACTTTATGGTTTGAAGCTCTCTTTTTCATATTTTTCCATATTGCCGGTAAAATTTAAAGATATCATACAAACAAAAAAGTCCGATAAGGCTTTTTTGTTTTTTATACCCTTTGTCGGAGGAGTTTTGTCTCTTTTGGCAATTATGCTTTTTACTCTTCTTTCCCGCTTTTTCCCGCCTTTTTATGCTGCTGTTTTTAGCGGAGTTTTTTATATGACTCTGTATGGTTTTTTACATCTTGAAGCTGTGATAGATACTGTCGATGCACTCTTTGCATCTCACAGCGGCAAAGATGTCTATAAGATCATGAAAGAGCCGACGGTTGGAGCGGTGGGAGTTGTTTTTGTTGTTTTGTTTTTGATGTTGAAGATGACGGCTGTGTCATATCTTTTGACAAAAGATATCTTTTATGGCTTTTTGACAGCGGCAGTTTTTGCAAGACTCTCTATCATCTTTACTCTGAAATATTTTGATATACATCCAAAAAGCGTCCTTGCGAATACTCTGAAAAACTCTCTTTCCAAAGAGATTTTCTTTTTTATGATACTTTTTTATCTCCTTTTTGCCTTTATACTGACAGGTATAAAAGCCCTCTTTGTTATCGCTCTCTCTTTTTTACTGACTATCGTTTTATCATCTTGTCTTAAAAAAAAGACCGGTTTTATAAACGGTGATATTTTGGGATTTATTATAGAGATGAATGAATTTTTGGTTTTAAATCTGTTTTTGGCGGTTTGAGTGAAACTCTGTATCTTCAAACAAAGCAGGAGGAAGAAATATCCCAAATTCCACACAGCTTATCCAAGCAAAAAAACTTTTGCCAATCCCAAAAATGCAAAAAATCCCACCACATCGGTAACGGTTGTCAGCAAAACCGTACTTCCAACCGCCGGATCGATATGAAGTTTTTTTAACAAAAGAGGGATAACGGCACCGAAAAAACCGGCAGCAAAAAGATTTATCACCATGGCAAGAGCTATAACAAAACCAAGTTTTGTATCGTTAAACCACAAAAAGGCTATAAGCCCCATCACCAAAGCAAAAAGTATCCCGTTTATCACGGCTATCAAAACCTCTTTTTTTAAAGCGTTTTTGGCATTTTGCAGATCAATTTCTCCAAGTGCCAACTGCCTTACTACAACTGTAAGAGTCTGGGTTCCGGCATTTCCTCCCATAGAAGCGACTATCGGCATCAAAACCGCCAATGCCACATACTGTTGAATCGTACTTTCAAAAAATCCTATAACCAAAGAGGCAAGGATTGCCGTACCAAGATTGATAAAAAGCCATACAGCCCTTTTTTGACCGGTGATTAGAAGATTGTCCTCATGTTCAGCTTCATCACTTACACCTGCCAAATTATAGATCTGTTCTGTAGCGTTTTCCTGGATAAGATCATAGATATCATCCGAAGTGATACGACCTATCAATCTGCCGTCTTTGTCTATTACCGGCAGTGCAGAGAGATCATACTCTTCAAAAATATGCAAAACATCATCTATTTTGGTTGTATCTTTGGCATATCGGATACCTGACTCCTCTATCTGATCACCAAAAGCTTCCTTAAAGGTTTTGGAAAAATCAAAGGTTATCAGATCCTCCAAAGAGACGGTAAAAAGAAGTCTTCCAAATTCATCAACGATATAGACCTGATGAACATTTTCGAGTTTTCCCTCTTCCTTTTGTTGTCTTAACCTTCTGACGGCATCTTCTATCTTCTCATTCAATCTTGCCGAAAAAAGTTCTGTCTGCATATATGCACCGGCTTCGTCATCTTCATAGGAGCTTAATTTTTTGATATCTTTTTGCTCATTTTCATCAAGACCGGATAAAACCTCTTCTGCTTTATCTTCATCTATCTCTTCTATATCCTGAATAAGGTCGGTAGCATCATCACTCTCCAACTCTTTGACAGCTTCACTGAGACGGTTTGAGGGTATCTCTTCTATAACATCTTTTAGATACTGTTCGGGAAGCTCCAAAACAACATCACCCAAAATTTCATTGGGAACCATTTTCAGATAATAAACATACCTCTCTTCATCACTGTTTTTTATATTTTTTAAAATCTTTGCAATATCGGAAGGGTGAAGCTGTATAGAGGAATTATCATCTAAAAAACTCTCAAGAGTAGTTATCTCATATTCCAATTTTTTATCTCTTTTTTTAGACATCTCTAAACCTCCCTCTTCTGTCTTCTGTTTTCAAAAAAGAGTATAACGAATATTTACTTTAAGGCAGCTCTAAATTTTTGACAATCTTTGATGATTTGATTATAATCTCATAAAAAAGTCAAAACAAAATGAGATCAAAAGCTGTTATCATCTCCGCTGTTGCTTCCAATCAGGGCAAAACCATCTTTAGCAGCGCACTTTTACACTATTTTAGAAAAAGTGTCAGAGCTTTTAAGACAGGTCCCGATTTTATCGACCCACAGTTTCATGAAAGTATCACAAACACTCCCTCTGTAAACCTTGACGGTTATATGATGAACTCTGATCAGCTCAGGTGGACTTTTGAGAGATACAGTGATAAAAATATCTCCGTGATAGAGGGAGTCATGGGATATTATGACGGAATGGAAAAAGGTTGCAGCGCTTATGATATCGGCAGACTTTTGGGGATAAATACGATCCTTGTCATAGATGGAAGCGGAAGTTATATCACGATATCGGCTTTGATAAAAGGGATGAAAACATTTAAAAAAGACAATACGATAAAAGGAGTGGTTTTAAACCGTCTCTCTTCACAGATGCACTATGAGTTGATAAAAAAAGAGATAAAGAGAAATTTTGATGACATAGAGGTTTTGGGATGGATACCAAAAAATCTTGAGAGTCTCAAAAGCACATATTTGGGACTCTCCCTCAGTGAAAAGGACAAAACAGCCGCTCTTTCAAAAGAAGTTTTAAAGCATATCGATCTGAGGAAAATAGCTCTTGTTGCAGAAATATCAAAAGAGAGATTCAAAGGATATCCCTTTAACAAAATC
>Ga0256914_1003408_pt1 | contig 12532 bp, 10 predicted proteins | sample HulkmetaG_FD_191571 | JGI IMG/M metagenome (GOLD analysis project Ga0256914, IMG submission 191571) | Hydrothermal chimney microbial communities from Main Endeavour vent field at the Juan de Fuca Ridge, Pacific Ocean - Hulk | ecosystem: Environmental > Aquatic > Marine > Hydrothermal vents ...
CGTGAATCAGGCCATGCTGGCGCGGCTAGACCCCTTGCTGCAAGTTCCGGCCGACCTCAGCGACGAGGAAGTGGACCAGCTTCTGGCCTTCCTCGCCGCGCTCACCGATCCTGCGGCCAAAGATCTGACAAAAACCATTCCGGAACGCGTTCCCAGCGGGCTGCCCGTCTCGGATGACGCTGCGGTGATTCAGGACTTCTTGCAAGACAAGCCCTTTGTGCGGCATCCTTGATGACGGGCGCTATGCGCCAGCTCGAACTTCCTCTTGAAGCATGGCGATGACTTTTCGTCGCACGCCCGGCAGATCGCCGTCGGTGGTGCAGCCTGCCGCGGGGGGATGTCCGCCGCCGCCCATCTCGAAGGCGATTCGGGCCACATCGTAGCCGGGCCGGGCGCGAAGGCTGCATTCCACCTTGCCATCGGGCATCTCGGTGAACACCGCTGCGATCTTGGCGTTTTCAGCGCCCAGGATGAAGGAAACCAGGCCTTCGGCCCGGATGATGCCCCCCAGATCCTGGCGCATTTCTAGCGAGTTGATTGCACTGATCACGCCATCGGCCAGCTCGACCGTATCGAGCGCCCTTCCCCACAGTTTGATCAGTGACATGGAGCGGGTGTCCAGGGTGCGCTCGGTGATGGTGGTCAGCGGAGCGCCCGCGTCCATCAGTTGACCGGTGATGTGCATCACTGCCGGCGTGACGTTGGATGTGCGGAAGCCGCGGGTGTCGGTGACGATGCCCGTGAGCAGAGCTGTGGCCAACGTTTCGTCCAGAGGCTCGTGCAGCGCCCGGGTCAGATGAAAAACCATCTCCGCGGTGGAGCAGCAGGTGGGCTCCACCCAGTTGACATCGCCAAAATAGACGTTAGTGATGTGGTGATCCACCACCATCAGGGGCAGATCTGCGAATTGGGCCTCGTCGTAAATATCGCCCATGCGAGAGGGATCGCTGCTGTCCAGTGCGATGACCAGATCGGCGTTGGCGTCATCCACGTTCTGGACGATGCGATCGTAGAAAGGCAGGTAGTTGAAGGCGTTGGGCGCTTTGTCCTGGCAGGCGAGGATGGGATCCTTGCCCATGCGATAAAGCAGGTAGCCCATAGCCGTGAGGCTGCCGATAGCGTCGCCATCGGGCGAGACATGGGCGATGAGCAACGGACGCCGCGCGCTTTGTAGCGCGTCCAGCAGATCGGGCGGCGGCGCGATAGAAGGAATGGGATCAGTCACTGGCGGTCTCTTCTTGTGTTGGTGTATCCGATGTCTCCGAGACTGGCGGCAAAGAATCCAGAATGGCGTCCACGCGGCGAGCCTGGAGGTAGCTGTGATCGATTTTGAAGATCAGTTCGGGAATGCGGCGCACTTTGATGCGTTGGGCCAGTTGCGTGCGGATGTATCCCTGCGCTGCGTCCAGCCCTTTCAGCACCTTTCGAGTGTCCACATCCTCATAAAAAGGGGTGATGAACACCCGGGCCGTGGTGAGGTCGGGCGCCACATCCACCAGGGTGACGCCGATATCGGAGACCCTGGGATCACTCAATTCATACATGACGATGCTGTTGATCTCTTCCCAGAAGAGTTCGTCCAGTCGTTCTTTGCGGTAGCTTTTAGGCATGTTTTTGTGTTGAAAATAGGATTGTCGGCGTTTGCGAAAAGGTGTCGACGTCAGGGATGGTCGGGCTCGCAACGAGCGTCATGGGTGATGCGTCCAACATGACGCCGTCACATATCGCGCACCACCGGCTCGATGTTAGCGGATGCGCACTTTTTCGGTGGCGACGACGATGTCTCCCTCTTTGGGATTGTTGAAGCCCTCGAGGGCGAGGCCGCATTCATAGCCCATCCGCACCTCGGGCACATCCTCCTGGAAGCGCTTGAGGCTGGTGATGACGCCGCGGAAATGCTCCTGACCGTTTCGCAGCACGATGGCTTGGGCATTGCGCCGGATGACGCCGTCGGTGACCAGGCAGCCCAGCACTTTGCCCTTGCCGCGAATGCGGAAGATGGCCCGAACTTCGGCCCGGCCAATCTCCCTATCCTCGTAGATGGGCTCCAGCAGCCCCTGCAGCGCCTTGGTCACGTCCTCGACGATGTGATAGATGACGCTGTAAACGCGGATGTCCACGCCATGCTGCTCGGCCAGACGCCGGGCCACGGGGTCGACCTTGACGTTGAAGCCGATGATCAGGGCGCGACTGGCCGCTGCCAGCATCACATCCGATTCGGTGATGTTCCCGACGGCCTTGCGCAGAATGTTGATCTGCACCTCCTCGTCACTGATTTCTTCCAGGGAGTTGACGATGGGGTCCAGAGAGCCCTGTACGTCCACCTTGACGATGATGTTCAGGTCCTTGACGCCGCCGCCCTGAATCTGGGCGTACAGATCTTCCAAAGTGACGGCCTTGGGCTGCTGAGCCTGTTCCGCTGCTTTGGCCTTTTCCTTCCGTTCGGCCGAGATCTGGCGGGCCAATCGGTCGCTTTCCACCACCTGGAAGATGTCTCCCGCCTCGGGCAGACCTTGCAGGCCAGTGATGAGCACGGGCATGGAGGGCTTTGCCTCGCTCATCGGACGGCCGCGATGGTCGAACATGGCCCGAACACGGCCCCACTCCCTGCCGACTACCAGCGGATCGCCCTTGTGCAGCGCGCCTTTTTGCACCAGGACGGTGGCCACATTGCCCAGACGTTTATCCTGATTGGCTTCGATCACCGTGCCGATGGCTTCGCCCTCGGGATTGGCTTTCAGGTCCATGACATCGGCCACCAGCAGCACGTTTTCGAGCAGTGTATCGATGTTCATGCGTTTTTTAGCGGAGATGGGCACCACGATGGTGTCGCCGCCCCAATCCTCGGGTTGCAGACCGAGATCTGAAAGCTGCTGCATCACGCGGTCGGGGTTGGCGTTGTCTTTGTCGATCTTGTTCAGGGCCACCACGATGGGCACGTGCGCGGCCCGGGCGTGGTCGATGGCTTCCTGGGTCTGAGGCATGACGCCGTCGTCGGCGGCTACCACCAGGATGACGATGTCGGTGACCTGAGCGCCCCGGGCCCGCATCGCGGTAAACGCAGCGTGTCCTGGCGTATCCAAAAAGGTGATCTTGCGCCCATCAAGCTCGATCTGATATGCCGCGATGTGCTGGGTGATGCCGCCCGATTCGCCTTCGGCTACCCGCGTGTTGCGGATGGCGTCCAGCAAGGTGGTCTTGCCATGATCTACATGGCCCAGCACCGTCACGACGGGCGGGCGAGGCTTCAGTTTGGAGGGGTCTTCCTCCATCTCCAGCAGCCGTTCGCGCAGCGTCTTGGGGCCGGCGTCTCCTTCCTCCAGCTCCTCTTCCAGAATGGTCTCCCGCTCGATCTCGACGCCCAGCTCCTCGGCGACGATGGCCGCGGTGTCGAAGTCGATGATCTCGTTGATGGTGGCCATCGTGCCGTAGCTCATCAGGATTTTGATGATTTCGATGGGCGTCGTCCCCAGGGCATTGGCCAGATCTCGCACGGAGATGACCTCGGGGATTTCGATCTTGGAAGAATCGGAGGTTTTGGGTTGGTGTTTGGGCTCGGGGGAGGCGACGGGCGCGGTGGTGGAAGCGTTGCTTCCGCTGCGCGCATTCGCGCCCCGGCGCCGGCTGCTCTTGCGTCGGCCGCTGCCGCTGGCGCCCCCGGTGGATGTTTTTCGATGGCCGCCGCGACGTCGCGCGGCCTGATATGTCCGTATTGGCGTTGTGTTCGGTTCGGTTCGATGGTTGTTGCTAGTCATCAGGCGTCTCTTCATAAGAAAAATCCTCCCTGTCCTTTTTGGCGGCTCCCGACAGGACGCACTGCGCCCCGCGAAGCTCGGGGAAAACAGCCAGAAAGGCGGAGAGGATATTCGGGTGGCGGTGGGATGAGCGTTCAGAGGCTCAATTCATGGCCGCGTCTCCTGCGCTTCTGGCTGTGTATGTGATTGCGTTTGCCGGCCTGGGGCGGCGTTGAGATGAATCGACATCGGGCTCATGGTGCGCTAACCGTGGTCAGATGTCTGCCCGTGCAGCGCCTGACGGCGTTCCAATTCAGCTTGCAGCGCCGCGCGATGGGCCGGAGTGAGTTTGGTTTTGAGGGCGCGATCCAGGAAGCTGCCGGAGATGGCTTTTTCCCAGCAAAGGAGATCGTTGCAAAGATAAGCGCCGCGTCCGGACGCTTTGCCAGTGGAATCATAGTAAACGTCCCCATCGGGACTGCGAACGATGCGATTCAACTCCCGCTTGGAAAGCGTGCGTCGACAAACGACGCAGGTGCGCTGCGGGATGTGCTTGCGGCGTCCTTTTTTGGCTGGCATGATCAGTCGTCAGAGATTTAGAAGCCGTCGAGATCGAAGTCCTCGAAGTCGCCGTAATCGAAATCGGAAGCGCCGCGCTTGCGCCGCTTCTTGACCTGCACCAGACGGCCTAGTTCTTCGTCGAAGACCAGCTTGCGGTCCTTGCGTTTGCCTTTTTTCTTCTTTTTGGCGGAGGTGTCCACTTCTTCCTCTTCGATCGTCTCGCCTGCGCTCTCGAAGTATCGGGCGTAGAGGTCTTCGTCGATAACGTCCTCATCGCCGCCCGCCATGCCCGCGGCCATCTTGGCGGCCAGGGCTTTGATGTCTTCAGCTTCGGCTTCTTCGGTGGAGAGGGGTTTCTCCTCTGTGAGGGCGGCGTCTGGGGCCGCGTCTTCCACTGGAGCTGCAGGCTCAGGCTCGACCACGTCGAAGATGGGCACATCCAACTCAGCGCCCGGCTCCAGCAGGGTCTCCTCTGGAAGCGCTTCCTCTTCCAGCAGCCGGCGGGCTGTGGCCAATAAATCGGCCTCGCGAGCGCGTTCTTTCTGCTCTCGGCGCAGCCGCTCGCGTTCCTCGGGCGTCAGTCCTTCAGCCAACGCTTCCTCCTCGCTCTTGATATCGATGCGCCAGCCAGTGAGCTTGGCCACCAGACGGGCGTTCTGGCCCTCCTTGCCGATGGCCAGGGATAGCTGCCGCTGGGGCACGATGACCAGGGCTGTGTTATCCACTTCGGGGAAGAGGAGCACATCGGTCACCTTGGCCGGACTAAGCGCGTTGGCTACGAATTTTTCGGGATTCGGATCCCATTCCACCACATCGATCTTCTCGCCATGTAGCTCTTTGACGATGTTCTGAATGCGGACGCCGCGCATGCCCACGCAGGAGCCGACCGGATCGATGCCGCGCTGAGTGGCGGCCACGGCCACCTTTGAGCGGCTCCCTGCTTCGCGGGCGATGGCTTTGATCTCCACCGTGCCTTGTTTGATCTCGGGCACCTCTTTTTCCAGCAGACGGCGCAACATGTTCCGATGCGTGCGGCTGAGATGGATGGCCGGGCCGCGATTGTCCTTGGAGACCTCCACCACATAGGCCAAGATGTTGCTGTTCTGGCGGTAGCGTTCGCCCGGAATCTGATCGGAGCGATACATCTTGCCCTCGACGCGCCCTCCATCCAGCGAGACGATGACCGCGTCTTTGTTGCGATCGACGGTGCGCACCGCGCCGAGAATCAGCTCGCCCTCGCGCTGTCGATATTCCTCATACAACGCATCCCGCTCCGCCTCGCGAATGCGTTGCAGGATGACCTGTTTCGCTGCCTGGGCGGCAATGCGGCCGAAGTCATCGGGCGTGCGCTCGATCTGCACCTCATCCCCGATGTCTACAGTGGGATCGATCTTGCGAGCGTCTTCCAGGAGTATTTGTGTTTTGGGATCGGTGAACTCCTCGGGAGTGACCACCGTTAAGACTTCGTAAATATGGGTATCCCCGGTCTCGGGGTTTAGATACGCCACCACATTTTGGGCTGAACCAAAATTTCGCCGGTACGCGCTGATGAGCGCCTGTTGAATGGCATCGATCACAACCTGCGGCTTGAGATTTCTTTCCGCACAAATTTGGTTGATGGCCATTAAGAGTTGCTTGTTCATTATGCTTTTTTGACTTTCCTCTCAGTATGAAATTGTAATATATAGTTGTGATCAAGATAAGGAACGAATCCCAGACAAACAAAAAAGTGGGGGTTGCCCACTTTTCGTCGGGGAATCTTACCTTGATGGTTCTATTATAGCTGAAATCGCTAGCCGGGTCAAGCCGCGATGGATTCCCGGCGGCTGTATTATGAGGCCAGGAGCCATCTCGCCAGCGCGTCTCTGATTAATTGATGCGCTTAAACCACTGCCTTTGGTAGTGGACTCAGTTTTCAAGCTTGGTGCGAGCGTCTCCTAACCGTCCTTCGACCGCATTACAATGGTCGGAATCAGATATTCTTCAAAGGAGCGTTGCAATATGTAGTCTGGCTCCCAGCCCCACTCTTGCCGGGCAAAGGCGTCATCGACATCCGATGGCCAGCTATCCACAATTCGTTGGCGCTTATCGTCCGGGATGAAGGTTATGTCAGCGTCAGGGAAATACCGCATGACCAATGCCCGGATTTCCCCAGCCGATGGACTGAAACTACCGATGTTGTATACAGTGTGTCGTAGATTTGCTTTGGGCGCGCTTGCCAGCGCCAGCAAGGCGTTCACTGCATCGGGCATGACAATGAAGGGGATGCGTGTATCAGCGCGGACGAAGGCGGCGTATGGATTTCCCTGCGCTGCGTGATGCAGCATCTCGGGCGCATAATCGCTGGTGCCGCCGCTGGGAAGAGTAGTGGCGCTGATCACGCCCGGAAAACGAATAGAGCGAAAATCCACGCTATACGGCGTCGGGTCTGCAGCCAATTGGCGATAAAAATGGGCGTAATAACGTCCCAAGTTTTCACAATAAAGTTTATTACAGCCATACATGGTAATGGGATTGGTGAATTGCTCTTCCTTGATTTTGCCTGTTTGCTCCTTGGTTGATACATCTGGCAAGCCATAAACTGCAATGGAGCTGGGAAAGAGAAATTTAACCGATCGCTCCTGCTTGCGTGATTGTTCCATGGCCAATCGCAGCAAGTTCAATGTTCCATCTACGTTAATGCGATGAGCAAGTTCGGGGCTGTGCTCGGCCCGGGTGGAGAGAAGCGCCGCCATGTGGAAGATGGTTTCGATTTCATATTCGCGGCTCAATCGTTCGAACAAATCAGCGTCCAGAATATCCCCCACAACGGTATTCAGACACATCGATCGCTGCGGTTCGGGCACAGGGCGAATGTCAATGGCCAGGATGTTGCTGTTCCCTATCTCTGTTAGATGTGTAATAAGCGCCTGCCCGATTTCCCCGCTGGCGCCGGTAATGAGGGTGATATTTTTTCGCATTTTTGTGGCTCCATCCAGATCATAGGGCGTTTGAGTCCGCGGCTTTGGGTGATCAATAGGTTACGAAGTCTTCTGTAAAAATCTGATAGCGGTCGAGGCCAGCGCCGCAGCGCCCAGGGGGAGCGCCGCTTCGTTGATGTCGAATTGTGGGCTGTGATGGGACCCGCGGGCGCCATCCTCTGGCTCTGCGCCCAGCAGGAGAAAGCATCCAGGCACACGATTCAATATCTCTGACATATCCTCGGAGACCATGAAAGGCTTGATGGACGTAATCTGCACATCGATAGCTGCATCATTGATCGCGGTGCGGGCAATGGCTGTCATGCGTTCATCATTGATGACCGCGGGAACAAAAACATCCATTCTCATCTCAAAGGTGAATTTCGCCCTGTGCGCCTCGGTCACGCCAACCAGCACTTCTCTCATCCGTCGAATCAGCATCTCTCGCACATTCGGATCAAAGGTGCGCAAAGTGCCTTCCATCACGGCCTGATCGGCGATGACGTTGAAAGCATCACCAGCGTGAAAGCTACCAAGGGTGAGCACAGCGGTCTCGTGCGGTGGGATGTTGCGGCTGACGATGTGATGAAGCGCATTGACGACTTCTGCGCCCACCAGCACGGCGTCAATGGTGTTTTCCGGGACTGCGCCATGCCCTCCCTTGCCGGAGATCACGATCTCGAATCGATCGGCTGCAGCCATAAGCGGCCCTGGCTGCACGACCACCGCGCCCAGAGGGAATTGGTTCCACAGATGTAATGCAAAGGCTGCATCGGGCCTGGGGTTTGCCAGCGCACCGTCGCGAATCGTTGCCTTGGCTCCTCCAAGCCCCTCCTCCGCAGGCTGAAAGAGGAGTTTGACCGTGCCAGGCCACGTCTCGCGGGTCTGGGCGAGCATCTCTGCCACCCCCATGCCGATGGCGGTATGACCATCATGCCCGCATGCGTGCATTAGCCCTGGATTCTGGCTGGCAAAAGGCAGCCCTGTCCTCTCTGTCACCGGCAAGGCGTCCATATCGAAGCGAAGCAAGACGCTTCGGCCTGGCTCCGCCCCCTTGATGACGCCCACCACCCCTGTTTTTCCTACCTCCGTAGTCACAGTCACTCCCAATCTTCGAAGATGACGAGCCACGATTTCGGCTGTGCGATGTTCCTGAAAGCCAAGTTCTGGATGCTGGTGAAAATCTCGTCGCCAGGCAACCATCTTGGGAGCAAGCTGCTGAGCGAGGGATGGATAGTGCGTCATGGCATGATCTCCAAGTTTGCACGAAAGGTTATTGACACTTGTGTGGTATCGTGGTACTATAACTATACCGGCTTATTGTAGAACAACAATTCACTCATTGCAAAGTTCGTAACGATGGATGGATCATGATGACGCAGTTATCTGGTGCCAACGATTTTCCTGATGTGAGGCGATCTTTGGCCTTCTATGAGCAGGCGGAGCAGTTGATACCTGGATGGACACAGCTCATCAGCCGCCGGGCCGACCAATTTGCCAAAGGGGTGAGTCCCATTTATGCGCAGCGGGCTAAGGGCTCTCGGTTTGTGGATGTCGATGGGAATGAATACGTTGATTGGGTGAATGCGGTAGGGGCCATCGTGCTGGGCCATGCTGATGATGTCGTGGATGGCGCGGTCAAGGCCCAAATCGACCGGGGCAGCATCTTTACTCTCAACAGCCCGTTGGAAATCGAGCTGGCCGAGGTATTGGCGGATACCATTCCCAGCGCAGAAATGGTGCGCTACACCAAGGGGGGCGGCGAAGCCTGCGCCTTGGCGGTGCGCATCGTCCGAGGAGCCAGCGGTCGCAACAAAATGCTCATCTGCGGCTATCATGGCTGGCACGACTGGTATCAGGCGGCGAACTATGGCGCTGATCCCAACACCGGTGAATTTCCATTTGCAGGCATCGAGCCCATTGGCGTCCCCAAGGCCCTCGCCGATACGGTCATCCCCTTTTCTTATGGCGATCTGACCATGCTCAGACAGTTGCTGGAAGAAAATCGAGGCGAAGTGGCGGCGATTATGATGGAGCCCGCCCGCTCCGAGCTGCCGCCGCCCGGCTATCTCGAGGGCGTTCGGGCTCTGGCGGACGAGTTCGACGTCATCCTCATCTTCGACGAGGTTTCCAGTGGATGGCGTCTCTCGGTGGGCGGCGTGCAGAAAGCGGTGGGCGTCACGCCCGATATGACGGTGCTGGCAAAAGGCATGTCCAATGGCTATCCCATGGGTGCGGTGGTGGGTTCCCGCGAGGTGATGGCGCCGGCAGAGCGGATGTTCATCTCCAGCTCCTACTGGAGCGACAATCTGGGCCTGATCGCCTCGATTACCACCATCCACGAGCTGAAGCGCCGCGACTCTGAAACTCGATTCCTGGAGATCGGCGAAGCGCTACGCTCGGCCATGAACTCGGCTTTTGTCGAGGCGGACCTGCCGGGCGCATGTCTGGGCTTGGCGGCCAACCCCTACATTTATATCGAGTTGGAAGATGAAACGCAGCGCCGTAAAGTCAATACGCTTTTCGTCCAGGAAATGGCCCGCCACTGCATCCATATCCTTCCCTCCATGCGCACCACCCTGGCTCACACCCAAACAGACATCGATGAGACTGCGGAAGCGGCTTATCACGCTTTTCAGGTGATTCGGTTGGGGTTGGAGACGGATAGTCTGGATGATCTGCTGGTAGTTAATCCCAAACGAGAGCCTTTCCGTCGCCTGGTGCGCTAACAAACCTCTCTCCCCTCTTCGAGGCGCTATGAACCAAAGTCGTGTTCTACAAAAACTACGAAGTGGCAAAGCAGCTCTGATGACCAGTAATTCGGCCTATCCCTGGCCTGGCATTGTGGAATTGATCGGACTACTTGATTTCGACGCAGTCTGGCTTGATATGGAACATCAGAACTACCATTATGGCCAAGTCTTCGATATGGCGCTGGCTTGCCGGGCCACGGGCATGGACGCCATGATCCGCATCCGCAAGGGCGCATACTGGTCCTATTCCCGGGCGTTCGAGACGGGAGCCAACGGCATTATGGTTCCCCATTGCCGATCGGGCGAGGAGGCCCGGGAGATCGTCCGATTCTCACGCTTCGCGCCGGAGGGAATGCGGGGAATGGATGGCGTCGAACCGGCCGCAGCGTATGGCCTGGCCCCCATGGCCGACTATATGGCTCACGCCAATCGCGAGACCTTTATCGCCGTACAGATCGAGGACGCGGATGCGGTGGACAACGTAGCTGACATCGCCGCTGTGGAGGGAATCGACATTCTCTTTGTAGGTCCGGCCGATCTCAGTCAGAGTCTGGCCGTTCCGCTCCAATTCGATCATCGGCGGATGCGCGAGGCGATTGAGCGCGTGGCCGCTGCCGCGGCCCGATATGGCAAGTGGTGGGGGATTCCGGTGGGATCGCCGGAGCAGGCGGAGATATATTACGAAATGGGCGCCCGCTTTCTGGCGGCGGGTTCCGCCATCAACATCTTGCGGGAGGGCTTTCAGCAGCTCCGCGCGGATTATGACGTGATTTTGAAACGCTAAAATTCCAGGAGTTTTTCATGCACGCAGAACAACGTCAGCGCACCCACCAGCTTTTGCGCTCGAGCGGCGTCCATCGGGCAGTCTTTGCGCACCCCCACTCCCTGACGTGGCTGACCGGTTTCGCCCTGGCCATCCAACTGGGGCCGAACCTGTTCGCGGGCGGCCCGGCCCTGCTCTGGTATGAAGATGGGCATTTCACCCTCATCGTAATGGATGGACAGGCTGGCGCGGCTGGCGCATTGGCAGAGGAGCCCGATTGTGAAATCGTCACCTACCCTGGTTACACCTTCCAGCAACCCATCGATGGATTTGGCGGTTTGCGCGCGGCGCTAGTGAAGATGGCGGGAAAAGCCGCTGTTGGGATGAAAAAACAATTGGGAATTGAGCAGCAATGTCTGCCTTTGGCCCTATCGTCGGCCCTCGGCGACGCTGGCTGGACGTCAATGCAGCCTATTGACGGTTGGCTCACCGAGCTGCGCATGGTCAAAACGCCCGAGGAGTTGGATAAACTGCGCATGAATTTCGTCTTGACCGATATCGGGCATGCGGCGGCGCAGGGGGCCGTGCGTCCGCGGCGCCGCGAGATCGACATCTGGACAGACATTCACAGCGCCATCGAACAGGCTGCGGGGCATCGCGTGCCCTTGGGCAATGATTGTGTCGTTGGCTCCCGTCATGCCAACATCGGCGGTTGGCCCGAAGATCGCATTCTGGATGAGAATGGCTCCATCATCATCGATCTGAGCACTGTGGAGCAAGGCTATTGGAGCGATAGCTGCGCCACCTATTACGCTAGCGAGCCCACGCCCGAGCAGCGGCGGGCGCATCAGGTCGTAGCTGATGCGTTGGAATACGCCATTCAAATGATTCGCCCCGGCCTCCGGGCTAATGAGATCGACCGTGCAACTCGCGAGTTCATCGCCCAAGCGGGCTATCCCGTTTATCCTCATCACACCGGGCATGGCGTGGGGGTGAGCGGACACGAAGAGCCGCGCATCACGCCCTACAACGAGCAGATTCTGCAGCCAGGCATGGTGATCATGCTGGAGCCGGGCATCTACTTCCCTGGCAAATTCGGCGTTCGTCTGGAAGACGCTCTGTTGGTGACAGAGGATGGGGCGGAAATCCTGACTCATCACGATAAATCTGTAACGTAGCTCCTTCCCAACCTGGATGAGTATGTAGAGGATCGATCGGTTATGGTGCGATTCGCGCCCATGCTCCTTTTTTCCGCGTTTGCCGCCCCGCGTCAACCTCCAAGGACTGCAAGCTGTAGCTTCGCATCAGTGCACGCTCCCACCTAATTGCCATGAAGTCCATCTTGTGTTTGAAACTTGAGAAAAGCGCTGCGCATTTTGACGAACATGGACAAAGATTGACGAAAATAGACGATGGTTCGCTTCGTCCATCTTCGTCTGATGAGTTGCAATCGGGGTGTGTTTCAATTTTGGGACAATGCGTCTAATGGGGCGCTGGCCGAGTGAACTGGGGCACTGCAGGCGTCGCCCCACCTTTGCTTCCTCCCCCGCTCCGAGACGGGCGGGGAGAGGAGATGTGGAAGGATATTCAGATAGCGCCGACGGTCGCCGGAGGGCGACCTGGGCGGCGGAGGGCATCCCCTGGCCCCAGGCCTGAAGCGCTCGACTTGAGTCGGCCAGGAACGCAAAAAAGCGCCCCCATTTTGAAACGCCCCCCTTTCTGTTGCGGGATTTCACTACACCGTAAGTTATGCAAAACTTA
>Ga0256914_1003409_pt1 | contig 12531 bp, 7 predicted proteins | sample HulkmetaG_FD_191571 | JGI IMG/M metagenome (GOLD analysis project Ga0256914, IMG submission 191571) | Hydrothermal chimney microbial communities from Main Endeavour vent field at the Juan de Fuca Ridge, Pacific Ocean - Hulk | ecosystem: Environmental > Aquatic > Marine > Hydrothermal vents ...
GGGCCACCCTCGTGCGCCGCGGCTTCGTCCTTGGCGAGCAGGTCTGCGGGCATGCCTTCAAAGGGACGGCCATATTTCTGTGGGTATTCCAGGGTAGCCTTGAGGATGAGCACGGCCACGGGATTGTAGTCGTTGGCGTAGGTCTCACAGCCCAGGCGTAACGCCTCCAGGGGGATGGCACCGCCGCCCGCGAAGGGATCGAGCACGCGCGGTGGGGGCACGCGGCCGGCTTCGATGTCCTCCAAGGTGACCGGACGGCCCAGTTCGGCGGAGAGGCGCTCCGCGTGGGCCTGGTAGATGTCGCGGCGGGCTTTTTCCAGGATGTGCCGGTTGAGGGAGTTCTCCCACCGGCTCAGGTCGATGATGAACTGGCGCTGTTTCTGCCACTCCTCAGGGGTCTCCGGGGGCGGCACCAGCGCGGCGTAGGCTGTGGCCCGCGACGAGGCCAGGGGCCGCCGCGCCCACCAGATGTGCAGGGTGCTGATGTGCCCGTGGCGGATGTTCTTCTCGCGCGCAGATTCCGCGCTCACTTCCTTGACGGGAAAGGTCTCTTCAATGAGACGGCGGTCGTGGGTCATGGAATAGCCCCTCCTTAGGCCTCTTCGTTTTTTGGTTCCGACTGTCCTTCTGAAGTTGGTTGTTCCAGCACCATCAAAATTTCATCAGCTCTGTAAATGCGGTTGCGAGCCTTGCCGGTAATCTCCCGCACAATGCCCACCTCGCGCAGCCTGTCCAGATATCGCTGCGCGGTGGAGAAATTGCCAATGTTCAAGGCCCTTTCCACCTGGCGCGTTTGCAGCACGGGCTTTTCGAAAAGCAAATCAACTACTTGCAGCAGCCGCGCAGAGGCACGGGTGTCCTGCAACATGGTACGATAACGATCCCTAAGCGCCTGCAACCTCTTGATGCGAATTACAGCATCCCTGGCCTGCACGGCAACGCCTCTGAGAAAGAACAGCAGCCATGCTTCCCACGCTCCTTGGCTGCTCACCGCCAGCAGGCGGGCATAGTATTCCGCCCGATGGGCTTCGAAATACGGACTCAGGTACAACAGCGGCGAGGGCAAGAGGTCCCAAGCACAGAGTAACATCGTGATCAACAAGCGACCGACGCGGCCATTGCCATCCAAAAAGGGATGGATGGCCTCGAACTGGTAGTGAATCAGCCCAATGCGGACCAACGGTGGAAGCGGCGAAGGCGCGTAAAGGAACTTCTCGAAGGCGTCCAGGGCTTCCCACATTTCGGGAACCGGAGGGGGCACATAGGATGCCTCGGACAACGTAGCGCCTGGCGTTCCGATCCAGTTTTGACTGCGGCGGAACTCGCCTGGAGTTTGAGTCTCCCCGCGGACACCTTCCATGAGGATGGCATGAATTTCCCGAATCAGGCGCAGACTAAGGGGGAATTCCTGCATTCGCTCTAAGCCATACTCCAGCGCCCGCACGTAGTTGTGCACCTCCCGCACATCGTCTGGCAGGTCCAGAAGAGACAACTGCACCGCTTCATAAGTGAACAAATCAGAAAGGGACGCCTGTGTGCCTTCAATGCGAGAGGAGAACACTGCCTCCCGGCGCATAAACGGCCGAATGAGCAAGTGGGGATTGGACATCAAGCGCCCCAAGCCAGCCAATTCACCAATGGCCCGGTCCGCCTCCGAAAGAACCGAGACGAGTTCGCCCGACCAAGTAATGGCAGGGGGCAAGGGATTCGGCACAAAGGCCCAATATCCTCCCTTTGCTTTGACCAACCGCCCTGCGGGTGAATCGCGGAATGTATTGGGGTCCACCAAACCGCTCCTGTTAGAAGGCCTTATTCACAAAAATGCCAATAGTGCCTTCTCATATTATCATTTTCCTCGGAAAATGCAAATAACGCCCGCCGCACTCCTTCATAAGGAGTCATTATGGCGTCGTGCCTGCCTGCAAAATCTCCTCCACGCCCACGCGATACCGCACCTCCACCACCTCCTCGGGCTTCAGGCTCGCGGCCGGGTTCTGGATGATATACAGTTCCGGCTGGGTGGCCGCGTTGAGAACGACGTACAGGTAGTAGTCCTCGCCAAAGCGCTGGGCCTTGAACCACTCGTTCTTGGTCAGGGCCACGGGGCCGACGTGGGCCCGAGCCTTGACCTCGATGTAGCGTTTGCGGCCACTGCGCGGGTCTCGCGAGCGGATGTCGAAGCCCAGGTTCTGCGCGGACACGTCCTCGGGCTCGCGGCCCTGGTCCCGTTCGTACTGCATCGCCACCTTCATGCCCACCGCCTCCACGCGCGGGTCCTCGCTCATCTCCTCGGCCGTCACCGCCGCGGGCACCACGCGCAGCGCGGCCACGAAGCGTGGCGTCGTCAGGGTGAGCATGCGCTCGCGCTCGATTTCCTCCTTCAGGTCCTGCAACGCCTGCTCGTAGCGTCGCTTCTGCTCCTCCTTGTTGCGGATGACCAGGTCCACCTTCTCGCCCCGCTCGCGACGGGCGTAGAGGCGAATAAGATCACCGTCCAGGTCCAGGATAAGGTGCTCCAGGGAGCGAATGCCGTACTTCTCCTTGATGCGGGCCTGGCGCTCCCGTTCCTGAATCAGTTCCTCCCGGTAGTGCTCCAGTTCGCCCAGCACCGCGGGCAGGGCCTGGCCCTTGATGGTCTCCAGGGACACGTCGGGCGCCTCTTTGGATTCCCCCTCCTCGAGCAAATCCCAGATAATGGCAGGGTTCACAGGGCGGACCTCGCCGCTTTGCCGGTCCGCGAAGAAGGCCAGCAACCGTCGGCCTGCCACCTGGCCCGTGCCGTCGGTAATTTCCCCCTCGTAGAAGAGCAACACGCCGTCCAGGCGACCGTCGGGGTCGGTGAAGACCGCGCCGCGGTGGAGTGCGTCGTTCAGGTCCTTCTCCACCCAGCGCAGCAGGGCCTCGAACAGGGGATGGCCGAAGGAGACGAACTCGGCCTCAGGATGGCGAAACGCAATCTCACGGTCAAAGGTAATTTTGGGATACCGGCTGAGCAGTGTTCCGAACTGCTTGCGGAAGTCATCTTCAGCGGCCAGGCGCCGAATCGCGGCCGGGATACTCTCCACGGCCAGGAACCCGTCCCTCCGCACGCGATAGCGGCCGCCCGCGGCCTGCCAGCCCTTCTTGAAGAAGGCTTCCGTGTACTCGGGAATCAGGCGGTGCTCGCGGGCCTGGTCGGCCATCTCCCGGATGCGAGTGTAATCGATGTAGCGAGTGGCCAGGCTCTCGCCCAGGTTCTCCCGCACGCGGCGGATGTACTCCTCGTCCACCTGAATGTCAATCTCGCGCAGGATCTCGTCCAGGCTGCGCGCGCTGGCCGCGGCTTCCAGCATCAATTGGGCCAGGTTTTTGCCGTAGTAGACCTCGCCCAGCACGTCGAACACCTTGTCGCTGCCCAGGGCCTGACGGATTTCTTCCAGTTTCTCGAAGAGGCGGTTCATCACGCGGCCCTCGCGGGTGTCCGCGGCCACCAGGTTGAAGATGTACACCTCCTTGGTCTGGCCGTAGCGGTGGATGCGGCCCATGCGCTGTTCCAGGCGATTGGGGTTCCAGGGCAGGTCGTAATTAATCATCAGGTGGCAGAACTGGAGGTTGATGCCCTCGCCCGCGGCCTCGGTGGCCACCATGACCTGGGCTTGGTTGCGGAACACGGCTTCGGCGCGGATGCGGTCTTCCAGTTTCATGCCGCCGTGGATGGTGCACACGCTGTAGCCCCACTGGCGGAGGCGCTGCTCCAGGTACTCCAACGTGTCCCGAGACTCGGTGAAGATGAGGATCTTCTCCCCGGGGAAACGGCGCTCCAGGTCGTCCAGGGCCTGGCGGAAGTGGCGCAGTTTGACCTCCTCGCCGCCGCGGATGATGGCTTCGGCCTGGCGCAACAGGCGTTCAACGGTCTCAACCTCCCGCTCCAGTTCGCGGCGGTTCTCGGCCACGGTGAGGGTTTCCCAGATTTCCTCCTGCTGCCAGCGCTCGGCCTCGCTCGCGTCCTCGGCCTCTTCCAGGTCAAAGAACGTGGGGCGTTCCAGGTGTTTGCGGCGCTCGGGGTCGCTCATGCGCAAGAGGTCTTCCAGCCGCTTCTTGCGCCGCTCCAGAGAACGGTAGAGCGCGTACGTACTGGACGCGAAGCGGCGCTGGAGGATGACCAGCGCGAAGGCGACGTTGCGGCGCTTGTCCTTGGTGAGCGCCTTGTTGTACTGGGTCTGCACGTATCGGGAGAGGTCGTTGTAAAGGGCCTTCTCCTGGGGCGATTCCTGGCCCAGGTCAAAGGAGAGGGTGTGCACATGGCGGGGCAAGAAGAGGGGTTTCCCCTCGAAGTCCTTCAGGTCCTCCTTCATGCGGCGGATAAAGAGGGGGTTGTCCCGGTTGCGGATGGACTCTTGAAGCAAGTCCTCGGTAGCGAAGAAGCCGGGCACGAGGAGGTCCAGGAAGAGGCGGAAGTTCTCGGGGTCGCCCTTGTGAGGGGTGGCCGTGAGGAAGAGCATGTGGGTGGTGATTTGAGAGAGCACCTCGCCCAGGCGGTAGCGGGCCGTGCGCCCCAGTCTGTTGCCGTAGCGGTAGGCGCTCATCTTGTGCGCCTCGTCCACAATGACCAGGTCGAAGTGGGATGCCACCAGCGAGCCCAGCACATCCTCTTGCTTGGCAAAGTCCATGGAGGTGATAATCTGGTTCTCCCGCAGCCAAACGTTCTCACCGAACAGGGCCTCCATCATGTGGCGGTCCACAACCACGAAGTGCTCCTCGAAGCGTCCTTTCATCTCCCGTCGCCACTGGTCCTTGAGGTGGCCGGGCACAACGATGAGGATGCGTTGGGCCAGGCGGCGCAATTTGAGTTCTTTGATGACCAGCCCAGCCATGATGGTCTTGCCCGCGCCCGGGTCATCGGCAATGAGGAAGCGGATGCGAGGCAGGTTGAGCACATAGCCGTACACCGCCTCGATCTGGTGGGGCAGGGGGTCAACCTTGGAGATGTTCATGGCCAGGAGAGGGTCGTAGAGGGAGGCGAAGCGATAACGCAGGGCCTCCAGGCGGAGGAAGAGGTCGCGCGCGGGCGCGGTGAAATCGGCAGTCACAGGGGCCACGCGCAGGCTTTCCAGGTCAGACCGGGGCACCATCTGGTCCACATGCTGGCCGGAAACGCGCATCTGGCCCACAATGCGCACGTACGCGCCCATATCCTCGACCAACTTGACCTCGACCGGTTCCGGCCAACGAGGGCTTTGTATGATATCCCCAGCTCGAAGCATTGTGATATCTCTCCCCGAAAACCTTACCTTGTATGTAATGATAACACAATCTTGAAGATGAAATAATGGGCTTCCGTCGCGCGTGCAATCTGGTGCGGTTTCGCGCCCGCTCCAGCAGTTGGGTCCAGAACTGCTGACGGAGGATTTCGCGCTCGGCCAGATCCTTGCGCTGTCGCCCAACCGCACGGACTTCGGGCGTGGGGCCAGCCACAATCCGGAACCACGGGGCAGGAGGCGAGTCCCCAATTCGGAAGGCCTCCACCTTCACCAGGTAAAACGCCATATCCTCCGGGGCCACCTCGTTCAACCATTGAATCGCACGCTGGTGTTCTGGACGTGGGTCGGCACAAATCCACACGCCAATCTTGGCGTCAAAATTGGTCAGATAGGTCAGCAATTTCCCCAAATGGTCATGGTCGGTACGTTCCAATTGGTTTTCGATCACCACAAGGCGGCCATCCTCGGTTTTGGCCAGCAGGTCGACCATGAAATCCCCTACACGGGCTTCCTCTTCCTCCAGCGTGAGGCCCAGGTTCAGTTGTTCGGCCAGGGCATCCAGGTTCTCGGCCAGCCAGTGGGTGAAATCCGCGTCTTCTCTGGGCCAGAGGGTTCGCAAGGGCACGGGTTCCAGGCGACCGATGGACATGTCCACCCCTCATACAAGAATTTTTGGATATTCTACCGCATCTTCCACAATATTCTCCGTTCATTACGAAGCAAAAATGCAGGCAGAAGAGTTGAAAGGGGATACGCCCCTTTTGTGTTTTCCAAAGCACTCGGCCATCGGTTCGCGTTCCATCCATAAGCCTTTCTCTCGGCTCAGGGAGGAACATGAAGGGGCCATAACTTTTTCTCCACCTTTTGCTGCCCTCGTGCATACCAGGCGACAGATGACGGAGAGTGTATTTCAATTTAGTAGGTTTACATAAAGCGCACACATACTGGAAAGGAAAGTTAAGGAAAAGGTTGCTCCTCTGGCAAAATAGAACACCAACCTTAGCCAAGGAGGAGCAACCCATGAGTACCCTAAGCATACCGCAACGGCGAGCCCATTTGCAAGGGGAGACGGACACGCCGCTGTTGGAATGGGAGCAGCATTTCTTCCAGGCGGCCTGCCGCCAGGCGCAACAGGCCGCACAGACGTGGTTGGAGTGGCTCGATAGGTGGCTTTTGGCGCATAAACCGGCGGGCTGGCGGGGTGGAAACCTTAGGTCATATCGAAAGCCTGGTGGGCGCGGTGGTGGCGCATCGGATGAAGGGGAAACGTCGGCACGGGTCGTTGCCAGGCCTGCAGCCCAGGGGCAAGGGGCTGCAGGTGGTGCGGAACCAGGAGTTGCGTCGGTGGTGTGGCCGGCATGCCGACAAGCAAACGGCCAGTCCAACATCGGCCCGTTCCTCTCGGCGAGCCCGTCACCGACACCGCCGCGACCCCGGCGCCTGGCTCCAGGCCCATGTGCCTTTTCTGCAGGGGCCCCTTCCTACCGCCCCCTACCTCCTCCGCCTACGTCACATGATTGCACCTACTAAACTGAAATAGACCCCTGGCGCAGCCATGCAGCGTCGGTGGTGGTGACGATTCGCGCCACCAGCCGGCGCTTACGTTCTTGTAACCGCAGGATTTTCTCCTCCACGGTACCCCGGGCGATGAGCCGGTATACGAAAACGGGTCGGGTCTGACCGATGCGATGGACGCGATCCGCGGCCTGCTGTTCCACCGCAGGGCTCCACCAGGGGGCCACCAGCACCACATAATCGGCCGCGGTCAGATTGAGGCCCAATCCCCCGGCTCTCAAACTGATGAGGAAAAAGGCACTTCCGGATCCTTCTGGAAGCGGTCCACCTGCGTCCCGCGGTCCCGGGTGCTGCCGTCCAGGTAGGCATACATCGCGCCGCGTAGGGGCAGGTACAGGTGCCCTCCAGATGGTCGTGGCCGCGGTCCCACCGCCAAGTGATCCAATACGTTTGCCCACGCCCCTGCACATACCCCTGGGCCTCGATGCGCAGGGAAGTCTCCTGCCCCGACCACCGGAAGTTCACCAGGTGAACCCGCCCGAAGGGGTATACCCCTCCCCCGGTTGTACACCCGTTGGTTCTGGGTCCATTCCTCCAGCCGTCGAACTGCCTGGCGCCACAGGGAGCCGGGATACATGGGGGACTCCCTTAGATGTTATATAATGGCAGACGTCGGTCTTTTCTGCGACCGTCTTTATGCTCGTAAATGGCCCAACCATTCATTCGCGGCATGGGCTAACAACATGGCGCGCAATATCTTCGTGCCGGAGGATAGGTCCTGCTTCAAACCTTATGTCCTCGGTCAATCGGTGAATCTTGAGGAGGATTCTTTTGCAAATAGCGCATCTTGCTGCAAAATGCGCCCATCTCGCATGGAAACGAATTGGGACCACGCACCGCGATATCGAAAGCCATGCGCCTGCATCCACGAGAGGATCTCTTCGAAGGGGCTTTCGCCTTGATAGAGGGTCTCGAAGGAAACTTCGATCAGACAAACATCGATTTGCTCTAAGAGGCGCGTGGCTCCTCGCAATACCTGGAGTTCGTATCCTTGCACATCGATCTTCAGCAGCGCCTTGGGGTGGATGGTCAAATCCAGGTCGTCTAAACGTTGGACGGGGATGGGAATCTCTCCTTGTTGTTGGGTCCAAGGAAATTCGCGCGTATGCGTTTCGGACATGGGAAGCAGGGAGGATGACGCGGAGTAGGCGCTTTCTTTGAGCATGGCTTGACCGGAGAAGTCGCCTAACGCTATGGGAAAACCCTTCCAGCCGTGGTGGTTGCGCATGCGCTGTTGCAGGCGTTGAAAAGCCCTCGGTGACGGCTCGAAGGAGTAAATCATCGCCTCTGGGAACGCAACCCGAGCCGCGGACGCGAATTCCCCCACATGGGCCCCTACATCTAAGATGGTGCGAATCCCCCATTGTTCCAGCCAGGCTCGGTAACGTAACATTTTGACCCATTCGGCCAGGTGCGCGCCGCGCCATAGTCCTTTGATCAACACCGGTAGTTGGCGAGGGCTCTTGAGGCTTTCGAGGCCAAACCACCAGAGTTTGGCCAAGAGATATTGGGTTTTGGTGTTCACTATCGTGTTCTCCAGCCGTTGGATCGCCAAAACTGGCTGCAAAAATTTCAACGCCTCTTTCGTGTTCCAAGCCCCGTCCGCGATCTGGAGCGACTTATCAGTGCATAGGGCATGGACAGAATCCTCGTCCGGGCCGAGTGCCCCTCGTATTTCTCCTTTGCTTGTTGCCTACTGCTCGCCGCGTCACCGCAATCTCGCTGAAGCCGGATGCCGGAGCCCTGGTGCCTTCCTTGTCGAATTGGTTTGGGCGCCTCTCGCGCGGCAACGGATACGCGCTTGTTCAATAAGTAAGTCTGCGAAGGCGCGCGACGCGCGGGGGCCAGCCTCGTGCCTGGAACGCTTGTATATCAAGGTGGCGCGGTGTAACCGTGGTTTTCCTCTTCCCGCACGCGCGATTGGACCGCCTCCTTCGCCGGCAGCCTCCCTCACATATTCCGCCGATACCCGCCGCCGATTTCGTAGAACAGGCTGGTGATTTGGCCCAGCGAGAGGTACTTCACGGCATCCATGAGCACCGCGAACACATTGCGATTTTCCCGGGCCGCGCGGCGCAGCGCGTCTTTCCAGCGCTCGGCTTCGCCCGCGTTACGCTTCCAAAAGGCCCGCAGGTTGGCGATCTGCTGCCGTTTTTCGTCGTCGGTGCTGCGCACCACCTCGGCCGGCACTTGGATGGGCGATCCATCGGGCCCCAAAAACGTGTTCACGCCAATGATGGGCAGTCGGCCCGATTCCTTCATGTACTCGTAGTATATACTCTCGTCTTGGATCTTGGCCCGCTGATACATGCGTTCCATCGCACCCAGCACGCCCCCGCGGCGATCCAAGGCCCGAAATTCTTCCAACACCCGCCGTTCGACCAGATCAGTCAGGTAACGAATGAAGTATGAACCCTGCAAGGGATTCTCATTCTGCGTCAGGCCATACTCCCGGTTGATGATGAGTTGAATGGCCACGGCCCGCCGCACCGATTCTTCCGTTGGGGTAGTGATGGCCTCGTCGTACGCGTTGGTGTGCAGGCTGTTGCAATTGTCCATGATGGCGTATAAGGCCTCTAAGGTGGTGCGGATGTCGTTGAAGGCCAACTCTTGCGCGTGCAGGCTGCGGCCCGAGGTTTGAATATGATATTTGAGTTTCTGGCTGCGCGCATTGCCGCCGTATTTGTACCGAATGGCCTTGGCCCAAATGCGCCGCGCCACCCGGCCGATGACCGCGTACTCCGCATCCATGCCGTTGGAGAAGAAGAACGAGAAGTTGCGCAGAAAATCATCCAGCGGCAGGCCGCGGGCCAAATAGAGTTCCACATAGGTGAACCCGTTGGCCAACGTAAAGGCCAATTGCGTCACCGGATTGGCGCCGGCCTCGGCAATGTGATATCCCGAGATGGACACTGAATAGAAGTTGCGCACCTTGTGCTGCACGAAGTATTCCTGAATATCGGCCATCAAGCGCAGCGAGTATTCAATGGAAAACAGCGCGGTGTTTTGGGCCTGGTCTTCTTTGAGAATATCGGCCTGCACAGTGCCTCGAATGCGGCGTAAGGTCTCGGCCTTGAGGTTTTCATAGACTTCACGCTCGACCACGGCGTCGCCGGGTACCCCCAGCAACATGAGCCCCAAACCGTTGTGGCCCTCAGGCAGGGATCCGTGATACTGCGGCCGAGGAACGCCCCGTTCGGCAAAGTAAGCCTCGATTTTGCGCTGGGCTTCGGCCTCCAACCCGTGCTCGCGGATGTACTTTTCCACTTGCTGATCAATGGCCGCGTTGAAGAACATGGCCAACATCATGGGCGCGGGGCCGTTGATGGTCATCGACACCGAGGTGTGGCGGTGGGCCAAGTCAAAGCCCGAGTAAAGTTTCTTCGCGTCGTCCACCGTGGCCACGCTCACGCCCGAGTTGCCGATCTTGCCGTAGATGTCGGGCCGCTCGTCGGGGTCTTGGCCGTAGAGGGTCACCGAGTCGAACGCGGTCGACAAGCGCTTGAACGGGTGCCCATACGCGAGGAAGTGGAAGCGCCGGTTGGTGCGCTCGGGCGTGCCTTCGCCCGCGAACATACGGATCGGTTCTTCGTCAGGGTTCTTCAGCGGATACACCCCCGCGGTGTAAGGGAACGCTCCCGGCACATTCTCTTGCCGGCTCCAGCGCACCCGTTCGCCCCAGTCTTCGGTCTCGGGCAGGGCGATGCGGGGGATCTTGTTGCGCGACAAGGTCTCTTTGTACATCGGCTGTTCGATGACCCGATCGCGCACTTGGTAGCGGAACACTTCCGCGCGATAACGGGCCATTTTGTCGTCCCAGCCTTCCAGTTCGGCCCGCACGTCGGGGGCCAATTGGGAAGCCACCGTTTCGGCCTCGCGCTCCAGCGCGGCCGCCAAGGTCGCGTCCCCCCGAGCCTTGAGGGCCTCGGCTGCCACCTGCAGGCTTTGCCATTGCCGCGCCAAATCGGCCTGTTCTTCGGTCTCGCGATTGTATTTTTCGATGGTGTCGACAATTTCGCCCAGATAGTGGGCGCGATCAGGGGGGATGAGGTAACTCTTCTTGGGCAGGCGATACTCGGCCGGGTAGCGGGTAGGAAACGCCACGCCGGCCTTGGCCGCGATGCGGTCCAAGATGCCACGATACGCGGTGTCCATGCCCTGGTCGTTGAAGTAGGACGCCATGGTCGCGTACACGGGCAAATCTTCGTCCGCAACTTCGAAGAGCAAGTGGTTGCGTCGGTATTGTTTGCGCACATCTCGCAGCGCGTCTTCCGCGCCAGGTTTGTCGAATTTGTTGATGATGACCACGTCCGCGTAGTCCAGCATGTTGATTTTTTCCAATTGCGTGGCCGCGCCGTATTCGGGGGTCATCACATACACGGCCACGTCGACCAGGTCGACGATGGAGGTGTCGGCCTGACCAATGCCCGTGGACTCAAGCACAATCAGGTCATAGCCGGCCAGTTTGGCCAGGTCGAGGGCTTCGCGCACCGCGGGCGACAAAGCCGCGGACGCGCCTCGGGTGGCCAGGCTGCGCATGAAAACCCGGGGGGTGTAGATGGCGTTCATGCGGATGCGGTCGCCCAGAAGCGCGCCGCCCGTTTTACGGCGGGTAGGGTCGACCGAGATGATGGCCACCCGTTTGTCTGGGAACTCGTTGATGAAGCGACGCACGAATTCATCCACCACGGTGGACTTGCCCGCGCCGCCGGTGCCGGTGAAGCCGACCACGGGCGCGGGGGTGTGGCCATTGTGCTGCGCGGCCAGCGCGTGCAAGCGTTCGTGCCACGAGCGCCAGGCCTCGGGGTCGTTCTCGGCCAAGGTGATGGCCCGGGCCAAACTCAGCCGATCGCCGTGCACCAGCGCGGTCATGCGGGATGGGTCTTGGGCGAAAATGTTGGGCAGCGGGAAGTCGCACTGCTGCAATACATCGTTGATCATGCCCTGCAGGCCCATGCGGCGCCCGTCGTCGGGCGAATAGATGCGAATGTCGTGTTGGGCCAAGGCCTCGATTTCATGGGGCAAAATCGTGCCGCCGCCACCGCCTACCACTCGCACATGGGCCAGGCCTTCTTCGTTGAGGCGCTGCCGCAGGTAGGTGAAGAATTCCATGTGCCCGCCCTGATACGAAGTCACCGCGACGCCTTGGACGTCTTCTTCCAGCGCGGCCTTGACCAGTTCGTCCACCGAACGATTATGGCCCAGGTGGATAACCTCCGCGCCGGTCTGCTGCATGATGCGGCGCATCAAGTTGATGGCCGCGTCGTGACCGTCGAACAGGCTGGCCGCGGTGAGAATCCGCACCGCGTGCTGGGGGCGATACGGCTCAGGCCGAGGTTGCGGCGCGGTCGCGGCCCGTTGGGTGGCAGAAGACACGGCTCGGGTCATGGGGCGCTCCTTCTGTGGGGTTGCATTACAACAAACGCGGTTGCGAGAGAAGAAACTCAGGGGTGCGTTGCTCGTCCGGCACTCGTTGCTCCAAGGGAAGATGAATGTCCACCGGTATTTCCAATTGAGACAAGTAATGCACCATCAGAGGGCCAACCTGCGCCCAGCGCAAGCCTCCCAAACCACATCCCAAGGCTGACTAAGTAAAAGCGGTTCGCTTAATGCCACAGCGATTTCCCCGCGGGGGTGAGGCGCGTTTTACGCCAATCCACGATATCCGTGTCGTATACCGTAGCAGGTTCGATCCCGCGACGCTCGACTTCAGAAT
>Ga0256914_1003410_pt1 | contig 12522 bp, 8 predicted proteins | sample HulkmetaG_FD_191571 | JGI IMG/M metagenome (GOLD analysis project Ga0256914, IMG submission 191571) | Hydrothermal chimney microbial communities from Main Endeavour vent field at the Juan de Fuca Ridge, Pacific Ocean - Hulk | ecosystem: Environmental > Aquatic > Marine > Hydrothermal vents ...
AAATAACCGACCTGCCCGAGAACGGTTTTCCGAAGGTGGTTCGCCAATTTTCATTAAGACAAAACTATCCAAATCCGTTTAATGCACGCACCGTTATTCGATATAATTTGCCGCAAGCGGGACACGTGCGGCTGTCTGTTTTTAATGTGTTGGGCAAACGCATCCGCACGCTGGCTGATCGCTATCAGCCAGCCGGACAGCACGCATGCGTTTGGGACGGAAAGAACGATATAGGGCAACCCGCAAGTTCCGGTGTTTATTATTACCGTCTGGATATTGGCAAGCAGCACACAATGAAAAAAATGGTTTTTCTTAAATAAATACGTTTTGCTCCTCCGTTTACCAAAACTGCATGTTTATTTTGTTCGCTAACAAAATAAACGTTCAGATTTTTCTATGAGAAAAATTCAGCTTATTGCGGAAATTCCCATTTATTCCCTTATATTATTTAACTCTGTCTTTCCTTTTTTTGCTTGTTTCTTTAAAATCAAAATTGTAAATTTTGTTTACATTTTATAGTTAAGGGAATTCATGCGAAGTATTTTGCTTATCCTATCGTTCCTGTTATCGTTTTTATTCCTTGTCGATTTGCGGGCGGACACTCCGGTTCCGAGCGAATTTAAAATGTTAAGTTCCAACTTAATCTCCGGACTTATTCCGGATATTAATGATGCTTACGGAGTAGCTTTCCGCGACATGAACAACGACGGTTATCCCGATATTTACATTACTTGTTTCCGCAATTTGAACCGTTTGTTGATAAATAACGGAGGCATTATCCCTTTTATTGATCGCACCATTTACTCCGGGCTTGGCGGTGATCTTATGCAACGTGGCAAAACCAATCTCGAGCTGGGTGCTTCGGTTGCCGATTACGAAAACGACGGCAAACCCGATTTGTTTTTAGCCGGGTGGAGTAAAACACTTCGTCTATTTCACAACGCAGGTAATCTTCGCTTTCAAGATGTCACCGTGCGATTGAACTTACACGGCGTGGTGGATGCAAACGAGGGGATATGGTTCGATGCTGACAACGACGGATTTTTAGACTTGTACATTACGGACGAACATCACACCAATCGGTTTTTACATAACAACGGAGACGGAACGTTTAGCGAATGGATTTGGATTAATAGTTTTGTAGATAGCGCTACAAGCGAGGGCGCCTGTGTTTCGGATTTTGATTCGGACGGCGATTTGGACCTGTATGTTTGCAATTGGTTTCGAGGTGACTACCTTTTACTCAACAACGGTCACGGTTTGTTTCGGCTTGCCACCCTAACATTGCCCACCTTGGAGAAGCGCTTTAATTCCAATATGGCCGTTGCCGCAGATTTGGACAATGACGGAGATACGGATTTATTGGTAGCCACCAAAGATGGCTTCCTATTTTATTATCGAAACGACTCCGAATCCGGTACGCTGCATTTTACCTTTTTACCCGATATGCCATTTTACCATTGCGGTCACGACGTATACGGCATAGTGGCAGAAGATTTTAATAATGACGGTTGGTTGGATCTTTTCATTAGTTTAAAAGGGCCGAATCGTTTGTATTTGAATAAGGGCGACGGTACGTTTTTCTCCCAATTCGACACAGATAACCGAAACACTTACAGCACCGGCGCGGCCACTGCCGATTTGGACAGAGATGGCGATTTGGATTTGCTGGTGGGAAATAAAGACGAAATCAGTCAGGTGTTTTTAAACCCTGTGAATAACCGTCATTTTATCGAATTGGAATTAATCGGCGTTCGCAGTAACCGCGATGCTATTGGCAGTAAAATTTATTTTTTCGCCGAGCAAAACGGAAAAACCATCCCGCTCGGATTGCGTGAGGTAAGTTGGCAAGCTGGCTATCTATCATCCAAATCACCTGTTGTACATTTGGGAACGGGAGATTTCACGCATCTTCGCGCACACATTGTATTTCCTTCGGGGCACACACGCGATCTCGATCGATTGCTCGCTGGAAAAAGATACAGAGTTTACGAATATCCTAAGGCCATCAGTTATCTTTATTTTGCCGCCAACCGGTTGCATTTTTTCGCACGTCAGGCCGAAAGTTGGTACATCTTAATTTTAACTTTGTTGCTGATTTTTCTTTTGAGCTTATATTTACGAATCGGTTTAAAGCGTTATCAACTTTCCGCTTTTGCCGTGGCGCTGCAATTAGGGCTTTGGTTTGCTCTGGCCATTATTTTGTTTATTACGTTACATGCTCATCCGTTACATTTGCCATTGCTCCTTTTAAACGGTTTTTCGTTATTTAGTATTTTGATCACTTTTTATTACTCCGAACACCAGCTTAAAGAACGCCGATCACACGAATCGTTTCGTTTGCAACTTGGCGAGCTCAGTCAGCGAATGTTACAACTCCACGACGAAAAAGAGTTATTCAGCCAGCTACAAACAGTTCTCGCAGGCAATACTGCCATTCGTAGAGCGTATCTTCTTGTGGCCCGCGGACAACAAAAATTTGATTCCTTAAGTGATGGTAAATCGTTTACACTTGACTCTTCGTTTTTAAAGACCTGCCTTTCCGGACGCATGATTGTAAACGAAAATCAGTCCATCATTGCAAAGATTGACAAAGCAATCAACATTTGCATTCCGATTCGCAGCAACCAAATTTTACTTGGCATTTTGGCTTTGTCTATGCCCGAAATAAACAAGCCGGTGATTCAGGAAGATCTCGAATTGCTTATTCAAATTGCCAATCAAACCGCCATTGCAGTTGAAAATATTCGCTACATCGAGCATACAGCCCGCTTAACGCAAGAAATTACGGAAGCCCGTTTAAAAGAACGGTATTTAAAACAATTGGAGGCAACTAATAAGCAATTGGACGAAAAAAACAAACAATTAACCAAGTTATTTAAAGAATTGCAAGAAAAGGAAATTCAACTAATTCATTCCGAAAAGATGGCCGCCCTGGGTCAGCTTGTGGCTGGAATTTCGCACGAACTCAACAATCCAGTGAGTTTTATTTACGCAAATTCTTTGGCACTGGAAGAAGCATTAACCGATTTAAAACAACTGTGGAATGATTTGCCCGAAACAGTACGCGCACATTACGCAGTCCATTTTCATCAGTTAATGGCAGATATTCGCGCAATTATAAGCGACAATCTTAAAGGTAGCCAAAGCATTCGCGAGTTGGTGCAACAGCTAAAAAGTTTTTCACGCATTGACCAGGCCGAATGGAAAAATTCGCATGTAGTGGAAGGCATTGAAAGTTCGTTGCGTTTATTGCAACATCAAATGGGTAATCGGATTACCGTAATCAAACAATACGAAGTCGATCCCGAAATTTACTGCAATCCCGCACAGCTTAATCAGGTTTTTGTCAATATTTTAATTAATGCCATCCAGGCCATTGAGGGGAAAGGAACGATAACGGTGCGAACATTTCGTTCTGAAGAAAATTTATTTATTCGCATTTCCGATACCGGTAAAGGCATTCCGCCGGAGGTGCAAGGTAAAATTTTCGATCCTTTTTTTACAACCAAAGATGTGAATCAGGGAACTGGTCTGGGGTTGAGTATTTCCTATTCAATCATTCAAAAGCACAACGGCAGCATTACGGTAGAAAGTAAAACAGGCAAAGGGACAACGTTTACCATCCGGCTGCCTTTACGGGCTAAGAATATGTAAAATACCATCATTCGGTTAATTTTCAGTTTGACTTTTTAGGAAAAATTTTATGCAAACGGGCAAACCAACCATATTGATTGTTGATGATCAGGTAGAATTACTAAACAGTTTAAAACGGCTCTTACGTAAAGATTTTACGGTAGTAATAGCGCAAAACGGAAAAGAAGCTCTGGAACAACTAAACGTTCAGTCATTCTCGTTAATCGTAAGCGATCAACGAATGCCGGAAATGGACGGGGTTACGTTTTTAAGCAAAGCAAAAGAAATTCAACCGGATGCCATTCGGATCTTACTTACCGGGTATGCCGATATCGAGGCAACCATTGCCGCGGTTAATCAGGCGCAAATTTTTCAATATATTGCTAAACCGTTTGAACCGGACGAATTTAGACAAATATTGCAAAATGCAGCGCACCATTATGCATTAATTCAAGAGAACAAGCGTTTGCAAGAAGAACTCAAGCGTGCAAATCAGCAACTGACAACGGAAAACATCGTTTTGAAACAACAAATGGAGCAGCATCTGGATTTGGGCGAATTTATCGGAAACAGCCCTTCTATTTTACGAATTTTAAAATTGGTAAAAAAGGTTAAGGACACCCCGACAACCGTTCTTTTGCTCGGTGAGACCGGAACCGGTAAAGAGATGTTAGCAAAAATTATTCACTACAATAGCAATCGTGCTAAGCAATTATTTGTAGCACAAAATTGCGGGGCGATTCCGGATACGCTTTTACAAAGCGAATTGTTCGGTCATGTAAAGGGAGCCTTTACCGGAGCGACGCAAGACAAAAAAGGATTATTCGAACTTGCCGATAAAGGAACCATTTTTTTGGATGAAATCGGGGATACTTCTCCTGCTTTTCAACTTGGATTGTTACGCGTTTTACAGGAAGGAGAAATTCGTCCGCTTGGAGCTCATTTTACACGCAAGGTTGATGTACGAGTTATTGCCGCCACTAATAGAGATTTGAAGGCGGAAGTAGAAAAGGGAAATTTTCGTGAAGACTTGTTTTATCGTTTAAGCGTTTTCCCCATTGTCTTACCGCCATTGCGGGAACGGCGTGAAGATATTCCGGATTTGGTTCATCATTTCATCCGAAAATATGCGAAACGAATCGGGAAAAAAATTGAGGGTATTACAACAAAAGCGATGAATCGCTTAATGGCTAATGATTTTCCGGGAAATATTCGCGAGTTGGAGAATGAAATCGAACGAATGGTTACTTTGGCGGATGATGGCAGCGTATTGGATGAAACGGTGATGTCTCCGCATCTTTTGAATGAAAACAATTTTCTTTTAAAAGACGTACATTCGGGGCATTCTCTAAAAGAAACCATTAGCAAAATCGAGCGTGAAATGATTCGTCAGGCGCTTAAGGAAAATCGCGGTAATATTTTACGTTCGGCACGGCAATTGGGAATTAGTCGTGTCGGTTTACACAAAATGCTTAAACGCCACCAAATTGATCCTTTGCAATTTAAATAGAAAAACCCGTAAGACGGGCAGCAGCCCGAAAACCGTTAAAACGGTTAAAATCAAAACTACAATAAATAAAAAAAGGAAGTATCCGATGATCCGTATCGAAATACCCGGTTACGGCACACTTGAATTCCAATATTTGGTCATGGATTACAACGGTACCTTAGCCATTGACGGACATTTAATTGCAGGAGTTGCCGAACGATTAAAGCAATTGGCAAATCAACTGGAAATTCATGTCATTACGGCCGACACATTCGGATTGGCCGCCGTCAATTTAAACGATTTACCCGTTCAGCTAAAAATCATCTCTGCGGCGCAGCAAGGCAGGCAAAAATCCCAATACATCCAAAAATTGGGGGATGAACAGACCATTGCCATCGGCAACGGGCGCAACGACCGATTTATGCTTACCGAAGCCCGTTTGGGAATTGCCACCATTCAAACAGAAGGAGCCGCTACAGAAACCGTTCAAGCGGCAAATGTGGTTGTGAACCATATTACCGATGCTCTGGACTTACTTTTGCACCCTTTGCGCCTAAAAGCAACCTTACGCGATTAGCAGTAAGCAAATTGGTATCTTTTTTCTGAATACTTGACAAAGTGGTAAACACACTTTTGCCAGGTTACAATTGTTAACCTTGTTTACAGATTAGCTATTTTGTTAACAAGATAAACATTTTTTTACTTGCGGCGTTAAATAAAATGCTTGAAGGACAAAGGATTTAGACCTATATTGTTTATGGCATGATGTTTGTATATTTAATTGATAGAAAAAACAAAAGGTGGTCATCATGAAAACCTTAAAAATAATAGCCGTACTCGTGAGTTTAACATTTCTCATGAGTTCATGTTACACCCAGTTAGCTGTAGTAAAGCATGAAACCCCGCAACAAGAAGTGTATTCCGACAATGACAACGGGGCATATTACTATCCCCCGAGCAGTAGCGATACGCTTTACCAAGACGAATCGCCGGAAATCGTACAAAATTTTTATTATAACCCACCCTATTACGATCCGTACGATTTCTCCTTAAACATTGGCTTTTACAACAACTGGTGGTGGGATGATTTTTACTACACCTCATGGCCATTTATCGGTTATCGTCCTTTACGGCCGATTGTTCTCTTTCCCATCATAGGATACTGGGGATATTACGATCCGTTTTATTGGAATATATACAACCCGTATTACGATCCGTGGTATTATTCCGGTCCCGCTTACAGCTCCCACTACGGACCGAGACCGTTTGTCAAAGGCGGATCGCTCGTTCGTGGAGATGGTAGCAGACGCGTGCGTATTTCGCACCTACGCGGAACCACTATTGGCGGAAGCTCCACCTTTTTACCTACCCGTGCCGTCGGGAGCAGCAATGCAACTAAACGGCGTTCCGTAGCCATACGTAAACGCTCTTCAGAAACACCATATGGCGGCACCTACAGAAGTTCGGGACAAAGCCGCGTTTTGCGCAAAGGCAACCCAATGCCAACCACCCGAAAACCAGTGATAATCAAGCGTCGCGGAAATTCTACCAGAACCGTAATCGACAAACGCAGTGCCACAACACGTAAACGCCGTTATTTTCCGATTACCGTCAATCGAAAAACCGTTCGGCGCCAGCCCGCAATAAACCACACACAACCCCGACGCGAAGCGCGATTAAAAACACCTACGCACCGACGAACGACCCATTATCGCAACTCCGGCACTTACGAATCGCATCGCTGGACCCCACCCAGTCGTTCATCTTCCACACATAGCGGTTACACACGACCGTCTTACTCCGCTCCATCTCGCAGTACCAGCGTTCGTTCTTCTTCGGTGCGCTCCGGTTCAACGCGTTCTTCAACCCGTTCATCCGGAACTCCCCGAGCGGTTAGACGGAAATAAAAAGAAAAATTCTAAGGAAGGTTCCGAAATGACAACAAAAATGCTTTTAATTCTTTTGCTTATGAGCGCATTTGTGCTGGCCCAAACAGCCGAAGAGGCTGTTGATCTTACGGAAAACGAACACGGATTTGGGGTAAAGGCAACGGCTATGGGCAATGCTTTTACCGGCATAGCAGATGATTACTCCGCAATTTACTGGAATCCCGGCGGTTTGGCCCAGATAAAAACCCAGCAGATTTACGGATCATTAAACCATTTGCAATTGCGCACCGACGCGACCTATTTAAACAATAAAACCCGTACGGATCAGGGCTTTACCAAATTTCAAAGTTTCGGGTACGTGTATCCGTTTCCCACAAGAAGAGGCAGCCTTGTCTTAGCTCTCGGTTACCAACGCGTAAAAGATTTAAACGGTATCACCCAATTCAGTGGTTATAATACCACAAGTAACGATCTGGCGTTTTCCATTTACAACGATCTTGGCTACAACGGATTAACCTTAAATTTCGATCGTGATTTTCAACTAACGCAAGATATTAAGCAGGAAGGACATTTGGCACAGTGGTCCATTGCTTCCGCAATGGCACTCTCACCCACTTTTTCCGCCGGTTTAACCTTTAATATAATCGGTGGAAACAGCGATTACCGCTTAAAATACTCCCAACTCGACACACAGGGTAAAAACAGTTATGATATTACGGATGAAAACGGCAACCCACTCGACGAATTTTATTACGATTCCTATCAAATAGAAGAAACGGTTTCCACCGATTATTCCGGAATCGAATTCAAGATCGGCGGTCTTTGGCAACCGCAAAAAGCTCTCAGAATGGGCGGCTCCATCACATTCCCTACGTCCATAACCTTAGACGAATCATGGAACTATTCGGATGATTTGCAATACGATATTCACGTATTGGCTGAGGAGCAAACGTACCATTACGATGATCCCTACGATAGCACCGGAACTTTTAGCTATGAAATTCAAACCCCATTTAAATTCGATTTGGGCATGTCTTATTCCTTAAAAAATTTACTATTGGCCGCTTCGATGCGGTATGTGGATTGGACCCAATTGCAGCTTAAAAAGGCCGATAATACACCGGACTCTTATGTCACGCTTTTTAACGAACAAAACGATCGTATTCCCACACTTTTTCGTCCGGTTCTCTCTTATTCTTTTGGGGCTCAATTAGGTGTGTTAAATAATACGATTCTCTTACGAAGCGGATATCGATATGTACCCACACCGTACAAAGATGTGAACAAAAAGGCAGACAAAACCTACTACACCGCCGGAGTCGGTTTGCGCGTAAGTGAAAATACGATGATTGATATTGCATTTGTTCACGGATTTTACGAGGCTAAAAAATATTACCGTTACGATTGGGATAACGATCAGACCATAAATCCAATGGAAGTTTGGGAAAAACATCAAATCAATAAATTTCAAATAGCATTGCAGATCGGATTTTAAGGCATTACCAAAAACAGATAAAAATGAAAAAGGCATCTCAAAACGAGATGCCTTTTTTGTTTTCAGAGAATCTTTATTTAAACATCGACTTCCAGAATTCACGCCGCATACGGGCAATACCGATAATAGAGATCTCTTTGGGACAAACCGCCTCACATTCGGCGTGGTTGGAACAGGCTCCAAAACCTTCTTCGTCCATCTGAGCCACCATACGTTCCACTCTGCGCGCCGCTTCGGCCCGACCTTGCGGCATAAGAGCCAAATGAGAAACCTTGGCCGAAACAAACAAAGCAGCCGAGGCATTAGGGCAAGCAGCCACGCAAGCGCCACAGCCAATGCAAGCAGCCATATCCATGGCCATGTCGGCATTCTGCTTGGGAACGGGAATACTTAAGGCTTCCGGAACACCACCGGTACGTACGGAGGTGTATCCACCTTTTTGCATAATCCGGTCCAAAGCCGTACGATCGACGACCAAATCTTTAATTACCGGGAACGCGCGCGCCCTGAAAGGTTCAACTACAATGGTATCGTTATCGTTAAACATACGCATACGGATTTCACAAGTAGTCATGCCACTTTGCGGCCCGTGAGCGGTGCCGTTAATAACCGCCCCGCACATCCCGCAGATACCTTCGCGGCAATCGTTATCGAATTCGATAGGCGTTTCGTCTTTTTTAATAAGATCTTCATTCAATACATCGAGCATTTCCAGAAATGACATATCGGGATTGACATCTTTTACGGTGTAATTGACGAACCGCCCTTTGGAATTAGCATCTTTTTGACGCCAGACTTTCAAATTTATCGTTAATCTTTTCTTTTCCATAAATGCCTCCTCACTTGTAGCTGCGTTGGGTGGGGGTTACGTACTCAAACTTAAGCTCTTCTTTGTGCAGCTCCCAGTCACCAAGTTTTTTGAATTCCCAGGCGGCCACGTACGAGAAATTTTTGTCGTCACGCAAGGCTTCGCCTTCTTCCGTTTGACTTTCTTCTCTAAAATGTCCGCCGCATGATTCTCTACGATGAAGGGCATCACGGGCCATCAGTTCGCCCAATTCCATAAAATCGGCTACGCGTCCGGCAAATTCCAAATTTTTATTTAATGTATCTGCCTCACCGGCCACTTTGACATCATTCCAGTATTCTTCGCGTAACTTACCGATTTCTTCAATCGCTTCCTTTAAGCCCTGCTCGTTACGGGACATGCCGACTTTTTCCCACATAATTTCACCTAATTCACGGTGAAATTCTTTAACGGTTTTATTTCCTTTAATACTAAGCAGTTTTTGATACCGCTGGCGTGCTTCTTCTTCTGCTTCTTTAAACGCTTCGTGTTCTTCGTTAATTTTTTCGAATTTGGTTCCGGCCAAATATTCGGAAATGGTGTACGGAATGATAAAATAGCCGTCGGCTAATCCCTGCATCAGTGCACTGGCACCCAATCTGTTAGCTCCGTGATCCGAGAAATTCGCCTCACCCAACACGAACAAGCCTGGCAAATTACTCATCAAATTGTAATCGACCCACAAGCCACCCATGGTGTAGTGCACCGTCGGATAGATGCGCATAGGTACTTCGTAAGCATCTTCGCCGGTAATTAATTTGTACATTTCGAACAGGTTACCGTATCGTTCTTCGATGGTCTTACGGCCGAATTCTTTGATGGCATCGCGGAAATCCAAATAAACGGCGCGTCCGGTTTCGCCGACGCCACGGCCTTCGTCGCAAACCATTTTAGCGTTGCGAGAGGCTACATCACGGGGTACCATGTTGCCGTATGTCGGATACTTTCTTTCCAGATAGTAATCGCGTTCTTCTTCGGGAATTTCGTTTGGCGGCCGTTTATCACCTTTTTTCTTGGGCACCCAAACACGTCCATCATTACGCAAGCTTTCGCTCATCAAGGTAAGTTTCGATTGATAAGCGCCGGTATGCGGGATGCAGGTTGGGTGAATTTGCACATAGCAAGGATTTCCGAAAAAGGCGCCTTTTTTGTGTGCTTTCCAAACTGCAGAGGCATTGGAGTTAATAGCGTTTGTGGATAAGTAATAAACTTGTCCGTAACCGCCGGTGGCCAGAATAACGGCATCGGCCCAGTAACGTTCGTACTTACCGGTTAAGAGGTTGCGCACTACAATGCCCCGCGCTTTACCGTCGATAACGACCAAATCGACCATTTCACGGCGCGGATAAAGTTCAACATTTCCCTCATCGACCTGACGCATTAATGCGCCGTATGCACCTAACAACAATTGCTGTCCTGTTTGCCCCCGAGCATAAAATGTTCTGGAAACCAAGGCTCCGCCAAATGAACGATTGGCAAAATAGCCACCATATTCACGGGCAAACGGAACGCCTTGGGCTACGGCCTGATCGATAATATTATTACTTACCTGAGCTAAGCGATAGACATTTGCCTCGCGTGAACGATAATCACCGCCTTTAATGGTATCATAAAACAATCGCCAAACGCTATCATTATCGTTTTGGTAATTTTTTGCTGCGTTAATGCCGCCCTGGGCGCCGATACTGTGGGCGCGTCTGGGTGAATCCTGAATGCAAAAGCTTTTTACGCGATAACCTAATTCGGCCAACGAGGCGGCAGCAGATGAGCCTGCCAATCCCGTACCGACAACGATGATATGAAATTTGCGTTTGTTTTTAGGACTTACCAATTTTAAGGCGTCTTTATGATTTTGCCATTTTTCGGCTAAATTTCCACTGGGTACTTTTGAATCTAATTTCATAATGCCCCTCCTGTACCTGTAAAATAAATCCAGAGTGGTAGAAAAATAAAACCTGCTGCTAAGACAATGGCCCAGATAAGTCCAACCGTATACCAGAAAGGCGTAAAGCGCGGACTGCCAATGCCCAGTGACTGGAGCGAGCTCCAAATGGCATGGCTTAAGTGAAAGCCAAGAAGTACCATGGTAATTACGTAAAATGTAACATTCCACGGATTGCGGAAAAATTCTATCACGGTTCGATGCAAATCACGGATCGGATGGGTAAAGCCTTTGGGGGTATACATATAAACGGTTCCGTACTTAAAGTTAATAAGATGGATTACGATGAATGCTAAAATGATAACCCCCGTATAAATCATTGTAACGGATCCGATGGAACGGCGGCTGGTATGTTTGGCCCAGCGTACCATTGAATAGCCTTGAGGCCGAGCACGCCAATTTCCTATTTGCACCCATATTCCGTAAACAAAATGCGTTACTAGAAAAAGGACCAACAGGAATTCGAGAACATAAATTATTTCTCCGGTTTGCTCCGTTAAGAAATAGGAATACTTATTAAAGGGATCGGGATCGGAGTTCAGTAACTGGAGATTTCCAAGCAAATGGACGGTTACGAACAGGACCCAAACCAAACCAGCGATACTCATGTAAATCTTCTTGGCAACAGAAGACGTGAAAATCATCTTGAATCGCATAGGCACAACTCCATGTTTAAAATTAATACTTGGAATGAGTAAACATCTATTTTAAAAAACGTAAAACGGAACATTAGTTGGTGAAAACTTGAACTTGTAAGGGTTTGTTTTCACCAGAAAGAAACCCAAATTCCGCTACGAAAGAATTCTTTTGCGTAATCCGGGCTAAATTTTTCAGAATATACCATTTTTGTTTAATTGCGGCAATAATTATTTAAGGGATTTTCGTTTATTTTGTAAATATTTTTCAACCTAAAGTATTCTGCTGTTCAAAAATTTATTGTTTCAAATCGATTCGCTTTCAGACAACTTACTTACGTAAGTTAAAAACTTGATATTTTGATTTGTGTTGCGGAAATTGCTTGTATATTCGTTTAAAAAAGCACAATCGTTTTGTTTTTGAGCAAAATTTCGGGAAAAAGGCTTTATGCGTTCATTTGTTGATTTGTCAAAAAAGATGACTTTTAAACGGCTTCTCAGTTTTTTGGGTCCCGGATTTTTGGTTACCGTAGGATTTATTGATCCGGGTAATTGGGCAACCAATATCGAAGGCGGAGCGAAGTTTAGC
>Ga0256914_1003411_pt1 | contig 12521 bp, 7 predicted proteins | sample HulkmetaG_FD_191571 | JGI IMG/M metagenome (GOLD analysis project Ga0256914, IMG submission 191571) | Hydrothermal chimney microbial communities from Main Endeavour vent field at the Juan de Fuca Ridge, Pacific Ocean - Hulk | ecosystem: Environmental > Aquatic > Marine > Hydrothermal vents ...
CGGGAAAAGTTCTTTCAAAAACTCGTCATTGACTACTGCTTCAACTCTCTTATCCGGCATATCAAACTCCCCTGTCAGATAGGTTGTTATTGTTCCACATTGGTCTATACTCGTGTGATGTTCATCTTGTATAATCATCATACTACACCATCACTATAGGCGGATGGTACTTTTGCCAACTGCCTCTGCATTTCAGGTGTCGTGCAGTATGGTATCATAATAATCAGGTGAACTATACACCTCAATTCAGGATACACTCTTTTCGGTCTCTTCAGCCCTTTTCCCAAGGGCCTTTGACAGGCAACTCACCAGCTCGGATGCCCCATAGGGTTTATGAATAAACCCGTCAACAGCCCCTTTGCCCATCTCTTCAAGAGATTCCTCCTCACTGTTACCACTTGACAGTACTATACATGCATTGGCATCTATGGAGCGCATGTGCCGCAGGACCTCTGCACCTCCCATATCAGGCATGGTAAGATCAAGGAGCACCGCATCAATACGCTGGTGCTCATCACTGAAGACCTTGACCGCCTCCAAACCGGCGATGGCTGTGATCACGCTGCACCCAAAACTCTCAAGCAGCCTCCTTGCCACATCCCGCACCTCTTTCTCATCATCAACCACCAGAATCCTGTGACCGGCTATTGCCAGCACCTGGCCCTCATCCACCTCAGTAACCGCCTGGTCATCAGTACCTGAATGCTTATTGCAGAAACACCCTGTACCCTTTTCAAGAAGCCTCTTCTGCATGTCATCAAACACAGGGAACAACACCCGTACAGAGGTGCCCCTGCCTGGTTCGCTGTCCACGCTGATTATTCCATGATGACCACGCACTATGCCAAGCAGTGCCGCAAGACCAAGACCACGTCCTGAAAACTTGGTGGTGAAGAAGGGCTCAAATATGCGGGCCACGGTCTGACTGTCCATGCCAGAGCCCGTATCCGATACCTCAAGCCACACATATTTACCTGGAGGGGCATCATGATCAAAATAGACCTTCTGAAGATAGTAACTGTCCACCTCCATGACACCAGTGCTCACCACGATATCACCAGGCCTGTCCTCAAGGGCCTCAGACGCGTTTACCAACAGGTTCATGACCACCTGACGCATCTGGCTCACATCTCCCTTTACAGAGGGCAGTTCGTCAGCCAGTCTGAATACCAGCCTGGCCTTCTTTGATATCACACTGTCAAGGAGTTCACTCATCTCCCGCACCACATTTGACAGGTTCACTGCCTCAATAATGAAATGCCCCTTTCCGGAATAGGCCAGCATCTGGGCAGTGAGGTCTGCTGCCTTTTTTGATGCACGCCTCACCCTCTCTATATAGGTACGCAGGGGTGAATCAGGTGCGAGCTTCATAAGGCACAACTCTGTATTGCCCATGATTCCCATCAACAGGTTATTGAAATCATGGGCAATGCCACCTGCAAGGACTCCAAGACTCTCCAACTTCTGGGCATGCTGCATCTTCTCCTGCAGCTCCTGTTCCCGCCTCCAGGCATCTTTCTGGGCCTGTATGTCTTCAATAGCCACAATTATACCCTGCGAAGGGTCCTTGGCGTTGACGAATGAGGCAGAATAAAGACACCATATATAATTTCCGTCTTTCTTTCTCAGTCTCACCTCACCTCTGGAATAGCCCTTGCGCACAAGCTCAAGGTACAGATGAGTGCCAAACTCCTCAAAGGCCTCACGGGAAGGATACAGGATCTCCGTGGAGCAGCCGTGGAACTCCCCGGCTGAATACCCAAATAGCCTCTCGGCGGCAGGATTAGTCCATACAAGCTTGCGATCAATCACCAGTGCAATGGCAGAAGATATGTTGTTGAGTATGATATTTAGCTGATTTATGGCTGCGTGCAGCTCTTTCTCAGTGGTAACGATGCGGGTGATGTCCCACGCAATGCCTGCCATACCCTTTCTGCTGCCATCCTGATTGAAAAACGGGACCTTGGTAACCTCAAAGGTGGAAGAGCGATAACAGGAGTGATCTATGTTGATCCTGGAGGTAACTGGCTGTCTGCTACTCCAGGCCTCCTCCTCAAGGGAGATGCACTTGGTAAAAAAGAGGCGAAACAGCACGTTTCCGGCTGCAATCTCAAAATCCGTCTTCCCAAGATAATCCTTTTCCTCAATACGGAAAAACCTTCTGCCACTTTCGTTCAGATACTGCCACCTGCCCTCGCCATCCTTCCAGCACATCACATCTGTCTGGGCATCGAGCAGTGATTCTAACTGTTCTAACCGGGCAGAGGAACCTGGCTGGTTGGACCGCCTTGCCCTGTGGATCTTGTTGAACATACAGACACCACCTACATGCTCGTCATTGTCATTGAAAATGGGATATCGTGTAATCAGGTAGTAGGAGCGGGCTACAGGCACATATACTTCACAGGAGTCACAGGAATCGGACGCCGCATCCATGCCAAGAAAGGGACAGGAATGGCTGGATATATTAAGGCGATGCCCCACCTCCTGGCACCGTTTTCCCTTTACTTCCTCAACATCCAGCCCCACCAGTTGACACATGGCACTGTTCAGAGAAACAATCCTCTGCCAACGGTCATGAATAACAATGGGTACTGTCAGCACAGGGTACAACCGCTCCATATCCCGGGCGTACCGCAGTACAGTGCTGTTTCCATCAAATGATTCGGATCCCATAGTTGGCCTCCCCCTGCAAACTAACTTTTACACTCTCATCCTGGATTCTGCAATTGCCAAATTCCCAAATTGGTTATATTTGCAAAGAGTCAACCATTCCATGTGAAAAGATATCCATTTTCCTGTTTCTTGGCCGTGGTAATTGCACAACCGGGCCAGAAAAATTATTGTACCATGATCATGCTACCGGACATCTGGAATGGAGAAGCTCTTGACAAAACAAAATCTGATTTCAAACGCTCGATCCGCCAACTGAACCTACAGAGGCCGTATGAAACTGTACCAGCCAGACCTTTTCAGTGCCCCTTCAATCTCCTACAACAAGGCAATCAGGAACCTGCAAAAACTAAGGCCCGCAGATGCCAGATACCATCTGATGGAGTACCAGGGTTATGTGCCAGAGGAAAACCTGGAGCTGGAATATTCGGCACTTGAATTCATAAGTGACTGGGCCGTTCAGGACGCCATAGCAACTGACCCTGAGACCGCCATGGACCTGTTCGAGCAGTGGACGATAGAGATACAGCCCCTCCTGGAGAGAAGGCCGCAGGGCAGGCAGGTTGTTGAAAAGATACAGAGAGGGTTCTTCAAAAGGGTTTCTGAAACACTGCTGGACCCAGCATGCCCTGCACCTGACCCCAGCTTCATGACCCAAGGCAGGGCAGTAAAATGTCTCATGATGGCGGCAAGATGGAACAGGGCACTCAGGCTTTGCGAGCAACTTGCTGACTACACGGACAGGCCTGCAAGGATAGCCGCCTACATGGGCGACAGCCTGTATGAACTTGGCATGAAAAATGCTTCAAGAAGTGCCTACCTCAAGGCCTGTATCATCGCACCTGATGAAATTGAAGCATACGCTGTACGAGACACTGAAATCAGGGAGCTTTTTACATCACCTGAATCCTTATGTGATGAACATGACATACCTGACGGACCATGGCGAAACCACATAAACTGGACAGGGGCCATTGGCATAGCCACAGGACTGCTGCCCTTGCGGCCTGATCCAAGGCTTCTGCCCCTGTCCGGACTGCAAGAGATATTTTACTCCACTGATTCAAAAGAAATCATGAAACAAGATCATATGGTAACACGCTATCATTACAGCACAGGCCAGTGCTTTGCGGCAGGCATCATACTCTCATACAGTAGTGGCCCTTCAGCGGTTACAGGGCCAGGGGCACACAAGCAGGAAAATACCACCATGGATATCAGACGTGCCACCATGAAACTTGCCCCTGAACTCTTTTCAATAATTCTGTCCAGGCTGACCTGATCATGAAGATACTGAAACCGAACAACCGGGAACACCTGCTTATACGGTGGACACAGTTCATCATACGGTTCCGCTGGGCCGTACTGGGCCTGTTCCTGCTGACAACTGCCCTGCTTTTCACATTTATCAAAGGCCACCTCGGTATCATCACAGACACTGCAGGCATGCTCTCGCCTGAACTTAGATATCTCAGGATTTACAGGGACTACAAGAAGGCATTTCCCCAGTTTTCAAATACCATCGTGGTAGTCATAGACGGTGAAACGCCTGACATTGCTGCTGACGCCAGGGACCGGCTTGCCGCTGCCCTTCAGGCCGATACGTCCCGTTTCAAAACCGTCTATGCCCCGGGGTCTGAACCATTCTTCAAGAAAAACGGCCTGCTCTACCTGTCTGAATCAGAGATAGAAGACCTGTCAGACCGTCTCTCCCAAATAGAACCCCTGCTGGGCACACTGATAAAGGAGCCTGACCTGCGCGGTCTGTTCTCAATCCTCAAGGAGGCCCAGACACACCATATGGACAGGGAGCTCGAGCCCCTGTACGCGGAGATGGACCGCGCTGTAACCGCCCTGCTTGAAAACAGGTTCTACCAGGTCTCATGGCTCAGGCTCATGAGTTCAGGTACAGGCCCAATGGCAAAGAGCAGGCAATTTGTAATCACACAGCCTGTTATGGATTACACCAGGCTACTGCCAGGCAAGGCTGCAATGCAGGATATCAGACAGACAGCGGCAGAACTGGGACTTGATGCAGATCACGGTGTTAAGATCAGATTAACAGGGGATGTGGCCATGGAGTATGAGGAGCTTGACAGTGTCACAAGGGGGGCAAGGCTTGCCGGCTGGCTATCGCTCATCATGGTTACCGTGGTGCTCTTCTCAGGTCTAAGGTCCACCAGGATGGTCTTTGCCACCCTGATCACTCTGATCGTGGGTCTCGTCTGGACTGCCGCCTTTGCCGCTGCTGCCATTGGACACCTGAACATGATCTCCGTGGCCTTTGCCGTTCTGTTCATTGGCCTCGGGGTCGACTACTCAATACACTACTGTCTGCGCTTCAGGGAACTGGTGGGCCATGGAGAGCAGATGGAACAGGCCATAAGGCAGACTGCACGGGACACAGGCAGCTCTCTTGTCCTCTGTGCAATAACCACCTCCATAGGTTTTTATGCATTCGTACCAACAGACTTCTCAGGTGTTGGAGAGCTTGGGCTAATATCCGGAACCGGCATGTTCATCGGCCTTTTCATCAACCTTACCCTGCTTCCTGCACTGCTATCCATACTGAAGATAGACAGGGTGCGCATGAGAAAGCACGCGTCTGCATCTCCATCCATGTTCATTAAAATGGTCTCACTTCCTGTGCACCACGGCCGCGCCGTGCGGACCGGGGCCCTTGTGCTTGGTGCAGCCTCAATGGCCCTGCTGCCGCGCATAACCTATGACTGGAACCCCATGAACCTCAGAGACCAGTCATGCGAATCCGTTACCACCTTCAAAGAACTTCTCGCAGACCCGGAAAGCTCGCCGTGGAGCCTGAAGGTCATAGAGAGGCCCTCTGCAAAACTTGAGGCCAAGGAAAAGGCCATTGCCACACTACCTGTGGTGGACAAGGTGGTGGACATAAAAGATTTCGTGCCTGCTGACCAGGATGCAAAACTCTCGATCATCGAAGACATGGACTACACCATTGGTCCGGCATTCATGCAGACGCCTGCGCCACCTCCCACTGACAGAGAACGGCTTTCTGCAATACAGGACTTTCTACATGCAGTCAGGCAACAGGCAACAGGGGAAAGGGTTAGCACACTGGCCCGGCGTCTTGCCCATCACCTATCCACACTTGTGGACAAAATCGTATCTGATGCCGGCAGCACACATCTCCTGCACCGGCTTGAGTACAGCCTGATAGGTTCTCTTCCCCCAAGGCTCAATGATCTCAAACTCTCTCTGCAGGCAGAAAGTTTTTCACTCAAAGACCTGCCAAAAGGGCTCAAAGCAAGGTGGATAGCAAGGGATGGCAGGTGGAGGGTTGAGATATTTCCATCTCAAAACTTGAACTCGAGACATGAAATGATAAGATTTATCCGTGCTGTTCGAAAGTATGAGCCGGATGTCACAGGCTATCCAGTGTTGATATATGAAGGCGGGAAAGTGGTATCAGGGGCCTTCAAGCAGGCATTTGCCATGAGTCTTACAGCCATCGTGCTTCTTCTCCTCTTCTTGATGCCACACAAAAAGGATACCCTGCTGGTGATGATCCCCCTGATACTTGCCGGCATGCTCACTGGGGCCATAATGGAACTTGCAGGCATATCCCTGAACTTCGCCAATATCATCGCCCTGCCCCTGATACTTGGTATAGGTGTGGACAATGGCATTCATATTGTACACCGTTTCAGGTACATGAATGCCCATCCTTCCGAGATCTTCGCCACAAGCACATCACGTGGCATACTGTTCAGCACATTGACAACCATATGCAGTTTTGGAAACCTGGCAGTCTCGCCGCATCAGGGCATGGCCAGCATGGGAAAACTGCTTGCAATCGGCGTAGGACTTACACTGGTGTGTACCATGGTGCTACTGCCCGCACTTCTGGAACAGGAGAAGTAGTGAAAGCATGAAAAAAGGCGCCATCGGCCCTTGCCAATTGCATCTGCACTTCAGGTGGCCTATACATATGAACACAGGCATCCATAACGTAAACTTACATACCAAACTATAATTACAGGAAAACAGAGAAACAAAAAAATGAACATGGATATAATACACATCATAATAGCCCTTGTAGTAGTCACGAATGTACTGATATGGAGCTGCATACTGCTGCTTCCATGGAAGCCCTGGGATACCGCCCAGGAGTTGGACGCATCCCCCCATCTTGCTGACGCAGACCTCAGTGACGTCACAGTGCTGATTCCTGCAAGAAATGAGGAGAAGACCATTGAGCAGTGTCTAACTTCCCTTCTGGACCAGGGAAAGGGGCTTAATATCATCCTGGTAGATGACCAATCCACTGATCGTACAGTGGAGATTGCCCAGGAGAGATGCGGGGATTCCATAAAGATAATCCGGGGGCTTGATCTGCCCAGGGGCTGGACAGGCAAACTCTGGGCTCTGGACCAGGGCCTGAAGCATGTAACCACAGGCAAGACATTACTCATGGATGCAGATATCGTACTGGAACCTGCCACCATTGCCACAGCCCTTGCGGCAAAGGAGCAGTACGGCCTGAACATGATCTCGCTCATGGCCTGGCTGAGTATGCAGGGCTTTTTTGAAAAGCTCCTCATGCCCGCATTTGTCTACTTCTTCAAACTGATCTATCCGTTTCGGCTTGCCAACTTCAAAAAGTCACGCATTGCTGCCGCAGCAGGTGGCTTTATCCTGGTGGATACAGAGGCGCTGAGAAAGATAGGGGCGTTTCAGTGCATCAAAAACGAGATCATCGACGACTGCGCCCTTGCCAAAAGGCTCAAAACAGCCGGATACGCCACATGGACCGGCCTGACCCACTCTGTAAAGAGCATAAGGAGATATGAGGGGCTTGGTGGCATATGGGATATGGTGGCACGCACTGCATTCGTGCAACTGAGGCACTCCCTGTTTCTGCTCCTCTGTGTCACTGTCCTAATGATAGTGATGTTCTACGGCCACATAGCAGGTCTGTGTTGTGGAGGTTTTGTAATCTGGGCCTTGTCATGGATCGGTCTGACCCTTATGCTTGTTACGTATCTCCCGATACTCTCCTACTACAGACTCTCTTTCGCCTGGGCACTTGCCCTGCCTGTCACTGCAACACTCTACCTCATGATGACGTGGAGTTCAGCATTCAGGGAATGGAGAGGGCATGGAGCCTGCTGGAAGGGCCGCAGCTATAACTGAAACACCCCGATTCAAGGCACAAAACCATACAGCTCGCAACCACTCACACAACCATGTTGTGCGCAAAATGACTTAAATCAAGGAACAGGAAGACAATGAAGATTATATTGGCACAGCCAAGGGGGTTCTGTGCAGGCGTCAACAGGGCCATCAAAATTGTGGAATCGGCCATAGAAAAATATACGCCCCCGGTCTATGTCCTGCATGAGATAGTCCATAACACCTATGTGATCAACCGGCTGTCGGAAAACGGCGCCATATTTGTGGAACAACTGGAAGACATCCCCCCAAACACCATCACCATCTTCAGTGCTCATGGTGTATCAAAGGCAGTCGTCCGGCAGGCCACTGACATGGGACTCAAGATCATCGATGCCACGTGTCCGCTTGTGACAAAGGTACACCACCAGGCCCAGCGATACTGGAAGCAGGGATACGACATCGTAATAATCGGCCATGCAGGACACCCTGAAGTAGAAGGCACTCTTGGCCGTATAGAAGGCAAGGCCACTGTCATCTCCACCCCTGAAGAGGTGGCTGACATACCAATATCCAGTCATGAACGTATTGCCTATGTCACACAGACTACCCTGAGCATAGACGATACAAAGGAGATCATAACCGCCCTGAAGGAGCGCTTTCCAGTGATCAAAGGGCCAGAACTCAAGGACATATGCTATGCCACACAGAGCCGTCAGAATGCCGTGAGAAAACTTGCAAACAGGATCGACATCCTGCTTGTGGTAGGCTCGGTAAACAGCTCGAATTCCAACAGGCTCAGAGAGGCAGGGGAACACCAGGGGCTTCCTGCTTACCTTATTGACAATGCCGACATGATGGACATGTCGTGGTTCACACCGGACAGCACTGTTGGAATAACTGCAGGTGCATCTGCTCCTGAGGTCCTGGTAAAGGATGTGGTAAACAGACTCAAGGCAAAATTCAATGCTGAGGTGGAGGACATGGATGGCCCAAGAGAGTTGATGAAATTCAAACTGCCACCTCTGCCAGACTATGAAAACAGTAATTCAAATGCCTGAAACACTCAATGGAACACGAATGAAAAATCCAGATATCAAGAACGACTCCATACCACTGACCGCTGAGGACAGGAACCGCAAGAGGCTTTTCATCGGCCTTGTAATGCTCACAAGCTTTGTGGTATGCCTGTTTCTTGCCTCTCTGTGGATTGTACCCTACTACGGATTCAAGGCCATTCACCCACTGGCACCCTATGTGGCAGGCTTTCTGGTAAGCCTCTCAATACTTGCGGTGGTATGGGCATCAGCAGGCCTGCTGCTAAATGCGGCCTTTGGCAGGAGCCTTCCCTTTTTCAGAAAGATGCGGGGCATAACCGTAAAACTCTTTCTCCCCATCATGACCCTTCTGGGCCGTCTGTTCGGCATATCAAAGAACAAGATACGCTCATCCTTCATAAGGGTAAATAACGAACTGGTGCTATCAGAGACAGGACGCTTCAAACCCTCTGAGATCCTGCTCCTCATGCCCCATTGTCTGCAGAAGAGCAAGTGCAAAATCAGGCTCACGTATGACATCAACAACTGCAAGAGGTGTGGGAAATGCCCTATAACCGGCCTTCTGGAACTGAGTGACAGATACGGGATATACCTTGCAATAGCCACTGGGGGTACCATTGCAAGGAGAATTGTGGTACAGAGACGGCCCAAGATAATCATTGCCGTGGCATGTCAGAGAGACCTTGCCAGTGGCATCCAGGACACCTATCCCCTGCCTGTGTACGGGGTGCTCAACCAGCGGCCACACGGCCCGTGTCTCGACACCCTGGTACCGCTTGAACACCTTGAAAAGGCAATAAGGCGTTTTCTTGATCCGGCATGGTTTCCGGAAAACATCAGGGACACAGCAACCGCAGACACAGACGTGGACAGCAGTCAACTTAAACATATCAAAGACATCCACCATGACAAACAGGGGGAGGAAGACCGCACCAGGGCCGCTGCCTGAGGAGACTCATAGGGCACTGCCCCTGTACCAGCCATCATGCCTATTATCCACCATAACCGATATGGCAGATGCCTCTGCATTTCAGGTGTCGTGTAGTACACCCTCTCCATAAACACCTGGTCGCACGGTGAAGTCCAGCCATACGCGCGTCCAGTCAAACATTTCAAACACCGGAGTATACATTGGGAATTCCAGCAATACAGAAGACAAGAATTGGTAAGTACATTATAGGAAAGATGGTTTCAGGCCAGGACAAGTTCCCCCTGGTGCTGATGCTTGAGCCACTTTTCAAATGCAACCTCAAGTGCAAGGGGTGCGGGAAGACAGCACACCCCCCTGAAATACTGAACCAAATGATGAGTGTGGATGAATGTGTGGCAGCAGTTGAGGAGTGCGGAGCACCGGTAGTATCCATTCCAGGGGGAGAACCCCTGCTGCACCCAGACATCCACATCATAGTCAGGGAACTGATCAGGAGGAAAAAATTCATCTACCTCTGCACCAACTCTCTCCTTCTGAAGAAACGCATACAGGACTTTTCTCCATCCCCATATCTCACATTCAACATCCATCTCGACGGCCTTGCAGACAAACACGATCAGATGGTGTGTATGAAAGGTGCGTTTGACAAGGCTGTGGAGTCCATAAAACTCCTGGTATCCCAGGGTTACAGGGTAACCACCAACACCACCTTCTTCGCTGGCGAGACGCCTGAAAGCGCCGCCCGGTTCCTTGACTTTGTATCAGGACTCGGGGTGGAGGCCATGACTGTTGCCGCCGGCTTCAACTATGAGGCAGCAGAGGACCAGAGCGCCTTTCTTACCAGAGAGACCACAGTGAAGCTCTTCAGGGGCATCATGAAAATTGCCAAAAACAGGGAATGGACCTTCAACCACAGTGACCTGTATCTCGATTTTCTCGCTGGCAACCAGGATTACAGGTGCACCCCGTGGGGAAATGTCACAAGGAATATATTTGGGTGGCAAAGGCCCTGTTATCTGCTGAATGACGAATACGTCCCAACCTACAGGGAACTCATCGAAGACACTGACTGGAACCGCTATGGACAGGGCAATGACCCCCGGTGTCAGGACTGCATGGTGCACTGTGGTTATGAGCCAACGGCCGTTATGGATACTGTCCGCCACCCCATCAAGGGCCTCATGGTCAGTCTGAGAGGAGTCAGGACAGAATAGATACAGGGCATTACCCCATTAATGCCCTTCTGTCCTTTATCGTGCTGTCAATCAGCACCTCTGCAAGTCACCTCAATCATCCAGGACCTCTCTCACCATCTTCAGCATATCTGACATACGGTAGGGCTTACGCACAAAGGCAGTGCCTTGAAACGACAGCATCTTCTTCACATTCTTATCCGGCACGGCATAACCGCTCACCACTATGATCTTCACCTCCGGATCCAGGGCGCGGAGTTGCTCAAAACACCTGTATCCACCCATACCCGGCATGGACAGGTCCAGTATCACCAGATCAATATGCTGCCCCTCACGTTCAAACAACTCGATCGCTGCCTCACCACTTTCTGCCAGTAGGCTGTTGTAGCCTCCCTGCTCAAGCATGGCACTGCCTACCTCAAGCAAATTCTTCTCGTCATCCACCAGCAGGATGGTCTCTCCCCTGCCCCATACCGTATCCTCACCTATCTGAGACTCGATGCGTGGCCTTCCGGTCTCCCCGGAGATGACAGGAAGATAGAGATGAAACGCAGTGCCCTTGCCTGGCGTGCTCTTGCACTCTATATACCCCCTGTGATTCTTGATGATACCATACACCATGGATAGCCCCAGTCCTGTACCCTTACCCATCTCCTTTGTAGTGAAAAAAGGCTCGAATATATGCTCTATTGTCTCCTCATCAATACCGCATCCTGTATCCTGAATAACAAGCCTGACATAGTCACCCTGTCTTGCCCCAACATGGGTGTTACAGAATTGAGCATCAATGCAGGTACTCTCTGTACGGAATGAAAGCGTGCCACCTTCAGGCATTGCATCACGGGCATTGAGCGCAATATTCATTATGACCTGCTCGATCTGTAACGGATCCGCCAGGATGGGTTTGAGACCATCTGCCAGGTCAAGTTCTATACTGATCATCTTGGGAAGCGTACTTGAAAGCAGCTTATGCACCTGCATAACCTCGGCATTTAGATCAACAGGCCGCAACCTGCTCTTGACCCTTCGACTAAAGGCCAGCAGGTGCTGGACCAGCTCGGCGGCCCGGGCCATTGACCTGTCCATGGGATGCAGGTAATTGAGATCCGGATCATCCTCCTCCTTCCTGGATATAAGAAGCTCGAGGTAACCGGATGTGGTCTGAAGGATGTTATTGAAATCATGAGCTATGCCACCTGCGAGAGTGCCTATGGCCTCCATCTTCTGAGCGTGCTGCAACTGGGACTCCATACGTTTTGATTCCGTAATGTCCTTCAGAGTGTGGGTATAACCGCGCAGCTCTTTATGATCGTCAAATATTGGAGAGGTGGTGCACAGATAAGTCCTGCCTCCACATGCCTCACTTATCTCCTTGGTACAGGGCATCAGGGTCTTCATCGTGGTTATCAGCGGACAGTTGGTTATGGGATAATCCTGATGATGGACTGCCTCATAACACTTCTTGCCCACCAGGGCCTGCTTGGTACTGCCAAGGACCTTTGCAGAGGCACTATT
>Ga0256914_1003412_pt1 | contig 12520 bp, 12 predicted proteins | sample HulkmetaG_FD_191571 | JGI IMG/M metagenome (GOLD analysis project Ga0256914, IMG submission 191571) | Hydrothermal chimney microbial communities from Main Endeavour vent field at the Juan de Fuca Ridge, Pacific Ocean - Hulk | ecosystem: Environmental > Aquatic > Marine > Hydrothermal vents ...
ATGAGTGCAAGTACGGTAACCCAAATACCGGCTCCAAGACTCGTATAAAAGCTAAACTCTTTCAGATCCATTTTCGAGAGTCCCGCCGGAAAAGAGATATATTGTCTAACCGCCGGAATGAGTCTTCCCGAAAAAGTGGAGATGTGACCGTGATCGTGAAAGAATTTTTCCATTTTATCGATCGTCTCTTTTGTTACGAAAAAGTATTTGCCGTATTTTATTAAAAATCCCCGACCGTACTTTAGTGCTAGAAAATAGTTAAAAAGCGCGCCCGCAAGTGATCCGGCTATTCCCGCCGCAATGGCGATAAAGATATTCATTTTTCCCGCATATGCAAGATAACCGGCGGGAATCATAGCCACTTCGCTTGGGAAAGGGAAAAAAGAGCTCTCCAAAAACATCATGGCGAAAATCCCGAAATATCCCCAGCTTTCCACTGTCTCAACGATAAAATTTACGATCTCTCCAAGCATTAGTTTCCTTTTTACATCATGGCAAGAAGAAGTATCCCAAAGAGGATACGATATATTCCGAATGCCACGAATGTAAATTTTTCAAGAAACTTGATAAAAAACATCATAGTCAAATAAGCTACTATAAACGCGGTTATAAATCCTACTCCCAAAGCTATGAAGTTTGCGTCCGAAAACTCTTTGTAGTGTTTGAGCAGATCATGACCGCTTGCGGCGACCATTACCGGTATGGCGAGTAAAAAAGAGTATTCCGCCGCCGCTTTTCGTGAGAGACCAGCTAAAAGAGCGCCTACTATCGTAGAGCCCGCTCGGCTGGTTCCGGGAACGACGGCGAAAACTTGAGCTACCCCTATCCAAATCGATTGTTTGAAAGTTACATCTTCGACTTTTGTCGTCGTATGGTTCTCATCTTTGTAAAAGTGCTCGAGTATCAAAAAAACGATTCCTCCCACAATAAACATGACCGCTACGACTTTAACTGAAAATAGAGCCTTTATCTGATGGCTGAAAAGTAGTCCCACTATGGCAATCGGTAAAAAAGAGATAAAAACTTTGATCCAGAGATTTAGTTTACTAAAGCTGAATTTATCTTTATAGTTAAACACGACTGCAAGAATCGCGGCTAGCTGTATGATGACTTCAAAAGCGGCGTTTGCTTCCGTCTGTTCCATCCCCATCCAATTTGCCGCGACTATCAGGTGTCCGGTGGAGCTGATGGGAAGAAATTCCGTCAATCCCTCGATAATACCGAGAATAATAGCCTGAAAGATATCCAAAAGAGTCCTTAGTTTATAAATTAAAGTTTTATTTTATAATTTTATCATTAATTCTGGTTGAATTACTCTAATAGATGAAGATTATTTGATTATCGGTTTTTTATCTTCAATTAATTTTAGTGGTTTTGTAAAAGGAGCAATTTGACACATAAAGTCTATAAGCCCGACAATAACACTTCCGTAAAAAAATTTAATTGCGGGATTATGCTGCCAGAGTTTGTCGGCATAACGATATATGATAAACGGAGTATCCCCGATACCGTCGCCGTTTTTATCAAAACCTCTATATGCACCCCAGTAGTTGTATAAAATTTTATTATTGATATTTGGATAGTAGTAAAGATCTTTTGCTATATCTTCTAGATTGTGATGTATGCGGTTATGGGTTATATGATTGTTACTGATTATTGCATGAAAGTGGAAGGCTTCAAGATTAAAAGAGATTGTATTGTTTTTTATGATTCTTTGGATCTTTTGTTTTTTTGGTTTATTGTCGATATATAGACCTTTGTAATTGTATTTGATTATGTTATCTGAAATTTTTATGTCGTATCCTCCTCTTGTGAGGATACCGATACCGGCTACACCGTTAGAACTTAGTATCTGATTTGAGGTAATTTCTATATTTTTTGATCCGCTTATGAGGATCGATACGGTGTTATAACGATAAAAATTGTTGGAAATGTTTATATCGCCGCAGTATTCTAAATGAGTGGCAAAACGATTATTTACAAAAGTGTTTTTTGTTATAAGATTTTGATTTGATCTTTGGAGGTGAATATCTCTTGTTCCGTCAAATATATTTTCTCTTATTTGATTGTTATGTGAATACCAAAGTTTTATGCCGTCACCTCTAAGCGGAATTTTCTGGTTGTTTGAAGAGATGTTGTTATCTGTTATGATGCAATTGTTTGACATTGAAATTACTATGGCGTAGAGTACTTGGTTTATAGTACAGTTTATTATTTTTAAGTTATCGGAATGTTCGGCTTTTATAGCACTGTCAGTTTGCTCGCTTTGTTGACCGCTACCCGTAATGGTGAGATTTTTTAAAGTAACATCATGGCTGTTTATTTTTATGACACTTCCATATCCCTCCGCAGTTATTACGGCTTGTCCGTTTTGAGCAACGATTTCAAGCGGTTTGTTGATGGTTAACGCTCCTTTATAGGTGCCTTTTTCAAGATGGATTGTTGAGTAAGGTTTTGCATGATCTATCGCGTCTTGGAGCGGTGAAGCCGAAAGTAGAACATAATGAAGAAAAAGTAGCGATATAAAGATTTTCATAACCGTAGTTTATCAAAAATCCACTTTTTTATTATATCGTTTTATGCAATTTTTCTTGATATATAACATACTTTCGCTATACTTTTTCCAAAAAGTGAAAGTTTAAAAAACTATATTTGAAGTGATTTGATGGATAGAAACGTTTTAGTACTGTGTACCGCCAACAGTTGTAGAAGTATCATCGCCGAAGCGCTGATAAATAAAGAGTTAAAGGGTGTAAAAGCGTATAGCTCGGGATCGAAACCAAGTGCGAAAGTGAATCCTCTTGCAAAAGAACTCCTGATAAATCATAATGCTTGGCAAGATGAGTATCACTCAAAAGAGTTAAGTTCTCTTGAAGGGATCGATTTTGACCTTGTTGTGACCGTATGTGACCGTGCGAAAGAGAGCTGTCCCGTTTTTGCGGGATCCGTCACAAGGATTCATATGGGATTCGAGGATCCTGACGGTAAAGGATACGAAGCGTTTGAGAAGACATACGAACTTATGAAACGAAAGCTTTTGCCTGAAATAAAAAAATTTACGGAGATAAAAAATGAAAAAAGATGTAATAAAAACGAAAAACGGAGTTAAAGTAAGCTTTAGCGGGGTCGTAAAAAAAAGACAAATCGTGAAAATGGTTGAAAACTGTTCAAAAGGCGAGTGCGAGTGTATGAGCGACGAAACTAAAAAGAAAATAACCGACATGAAAGTTGAGGGAAGAGACGGTGAAGTTTCATTAAATCTTAGCGGAGAAGTCTCAAGAGAGGAGATACAAGCCGCTTTGGCGAAATCAAAAGTGATAAACGATTGAAAGATCCAATGATTTTTTATAAAATCTACTCTTAACTCTAACTGTAATACCATGTCATTACGAAAAATAAAGGAGATCGTATGGATAAAGAGACCCTATTTAAGAACATGGTAAACGCTATCGTCAAACCGCAAGAGGTTTGGAAAAAAGAGTTGGCGAATGAGTCGAGTTGGCTTGATTATTTGAAGTTTCCTATTTTACCGGTAATTGCGGTAGTTGCGGTTATAAGTGCGATTTTGACGAAAATTTTCGGTTATCATATACCGGTTATCGGAACTATTTATCCTTCCGCAAGCGACCTTGTACTTCAAATTGCCGGTTCGATAATAATATTTATAGTTTCAATGGTTGTTTTGGGGTATGTCGCAGCATATCTAGGCGGATTGTTCGGCGGTAAAAACGACATGAATCGTGCGGTAAAAATGCTCTTTCTTATCTGTGTTCCCTCGCTTGCAGGTCAGATTTTGACGACTTTGCCTTTTGTGGGTTGGGTTTTCGGTATCGGTCTTGGTATCTATTCGCTTATATTGTTGTATAGAGCCATTCCCGAGTTTATGGAAGTTTCGGCGGACGATCGCGTCAAGCATTTTATATTTTTCATCATAGCCGCAATCGTTATATCTATCGTTATAAATCTCTCAATCGGTAGATTATTCACTCCAAAAGATATGATGCAACAGATAAATAGTGGTATATTGACAAAAAACGATGACACCCTCCAAAAAGGAATCTCTCGTACGGATGATGCGTCAAAAGAGAAAAATCCGATTCAAGGCTACATCGAGTCGATGTCAAAAGGCGACTATAACCAAGATATCATAAACGATTCATCAAATGATAGTTTTACACCTCCTAAAAACGGGCGTCTTACAAAAGAGCAGGTGAAAAAATTCATAGCGTATGCGAAGAAGGCGAAAATAGTTGAAAAAGAGCAGGCTCAAAGACTAAAAGAGAAATATGAGCAAAAAGAAAAGAGCGATGATTTTTCTATATCCGATATTTTTAACGGCTTGAAAGATGTTTCCAACCTCGCGACTTTGGAGATGAAAGTGGTAAAATCAAATGGCGGAAATTGGGCGGAATATCAATGGATAAAAGATCGTGTCAGAGAGGCTTACTATACGCCCTCTTTAAATGAGACTACAAAATATAACGCGGAACTTTTAAAAGGAGAAGAGGAGATAATAAAAACGATTTTATAGGTTTATAGAAAATAGTTGTCTTTAACGATATTTTGACGAAGCCTGTAATCCGGCAGATATTTTCGCACAAGTTGCCAGAACTCTTTTGAGTGGTTTTTATATTTTATGTGGGCTAACTCATGAACGACTACATATTCGATGAACTCAACGGGAGTTTTGGCTAGATAGATATTGAACGAGAGATTGTTTTTTCCACTGCAACTTCCCCATCTTGTTCTGTTTTTTCTAAAACCGATTTTGTTTGCAAAAAGCTGCATCTTTTGACTGTAAATATCGACCATAGGCGGTATGATTCGGGTCGCCTCTTTTTCGTAAAGTAGGTCGAGTTCATCTTTTGTATATGTATGATCGGTATGAAATTTTCCCAATATCCAAACGCCTTCGCGAGCCGCTTTTTGAGCCTGTAAAATTTTGTTTTTGTGTTTTAAAATCCAGTTTCGTTTTTTTTCTATAAAACTGTCGATCGTATTTTTAGTGGTTGTAAAGTTTGTTTTAACGACTACTTGGCTATCTTTACGAATTGTGATGTAGGTATGTTTTCTGGAAATCTTTCTCTCTATCTCGTAAACTATCGAGGACATTTATACTCTAGCGCGTCAAGAGTGCGATTTTTTAAAATAGCCGTGAATTTTAGTTTTTTCGCTTGAGGGCAAACATTTTTCAAAAACACCTCTTTTGATGTATTGTCAAGATATTCGATCGCAAAAACTGCTTTATTGTTTTTTGTATAGATTTCAAATTTATCTGCATATCCTTCAAAAAACGCATCTTCAAGTAAAGCCCAATCAAATAAATCCCCATATACTTCTACAAATTCGGGTGCGTTTTTTTGTCCTATGCTCAAGTTTTTCTCGTGTGAAAGATTTATAAGAAAATCGGCGTATTTTTTCGTATCCTTTAGTGAAATGTTAAAACCCGTACCGTTTTTACCGATATCGGCGGTATAAATATCTAAATTGTCCGCTTCAACGCCGATAAATCCTTTTTCTCTAATCATCTCGAATCTTTTTTCCATTATGGGTTTTAGTTTGTCGATCTCTTTGATATTTAGAAATTTCTCGTCTTCCCAGCCCGGATAGATTTTCCCGATGATCTGCTTAGGAAAATCTTTTTTATCTTCTCTGTAGTTTTCCCAAGAGCCGACGGAAACATACGCAAAGACTTTTTTCCCTTTTTTTTGAAGGGTATTGATCAACTCTTTTGACGTATCGAAAGAATCAAGCTCGACTATCTTCGCGTCGTACGAGGTTGGAATATTGTCTTCGCCTAAAACTATATTATAAGAAGTTAGCGGTTTTGGAGTATAGTAGTTGTCATTTTTCTGATTGAAGGTTTTATCTTCGTCGATGTTGCTGTCGGACGAACCGCATGACCAGATGAATAAAATGGAAAGTAAAACCAATATCGTGTTTTTCAAAAAAACTCTTTTTGCGATTTTTTATTTGGTGGAAGTGTGGGGAATCGAACCCCAGTCCACAAGCAGGTTCCAAAACTGACTTCTACATGCTTAGTAGCGAAGTAAATTGTCGATAAAGCCTACCCTTCGCCCACCGGCTAGCTTTATCCGAGCCCGCAGATGTCGAAAGTAAGTTCGGGCGAGCTTACTTTCCAAGCCGCATTTTGGTTTTATATGAAGCTATGCGCGCTCTAAGCGGCCAAGAGTGGTGCGCATAACTGACCGGACTTGTGTCTCTTACGCTACAGCGAGCGCAGGTCTATAATTTGTATTGTTTGCGTTTATATTTAACGAGATAGTTTTAAGTCTTTCAAAGACTACATGCGATCAGTTCCAACCTGCTCCTGTCGAAAGCCAGGTCACTCCCAAATCAAGTCTTGGGGAGTCGTCTCCCCAAGACCTTGTTATTACAAACCAAATTAGGATGGTTTTCAATACGATTTGAATATATCACTTTTTTTTAATTTTGTCAAGCTTCGCAATATGCGGGTTCCCTTAACCTCTCTATAATATCTTCAAGTACGGCTTCCGCGCTTTCATGAGGTACTTGGCAAGTGCCCGCCGCCATATGTCCGCCGCCGTTGTAATGAAGCATGATATCTCCGATATTCGCTTTTGATGTTTTGTTGATGATCGATTTTCCGACCGCAAAGACAGTGTTTTGTTTCTTGAATCCCCATATTTTATGAATGGAAACGTTTATTTGCGGAAAGAGCGCATAAATCATGAATCGATTTCCGGGATAGATGATCTCCTCTTTGGTAAGATCCAATAAAATCACATTGTCGTAAACGGTGGAGCATCTTTTTAGTTGTTCTATAAATTCGTCTTTATATCTGTTGTATAGTTCCACTCTCTCTTTTACGTCCGGTAGTTGTAAAATTTCATCGATATTTTTATCTTTACAAGCGTCGATGAGGTTCATCATGAGGTTGTAGTTTGAAATTCTAAAATTTCTAAAGCGTCCTAGTCCGGTTCGCGAGTCCATCATAAAACTCAAAAGATCCCAGCCTTTAGGATCTAAAATATCGCTTTTTGAAAACTGTGCGGAGTCGGCTTTGTTTGCCGCTTTCATCATAGGTATAAAATGCTCCGGAAAAACCTCTTCTCCTCCATAATAGTTATATACCACTTCCGCGGCAGAGGGAGCGTTAGGATCTATAATATGATTTTTATGTTTTTCGTTTCTGACAGTTTCGCTTAAGTGATGGTCAAATGATATATACGCCTCTTTTACATACGGAAGATTGGTAGTTATATCGTTGTTCGTTATTTCTACGATTCCGTCTTGCATATCTTTGGGATGAACGAATTTTATATCGTCGATCAAATCTAAATGTTTCAAAAGTACGGCGCATACGAGTCCGTCCATATCGCTTCTTGTCACTAGTCTGTATTTTTGTTTCATTTGTAATATTATCCTTTATACTGGTTTTTATTTAAATCGGCGAAACCGCTAAATTAATGAGCCCGGTTTCGTAAATAGGTGAGGATAAAATATATGATGTTACGCAACTGCATGATGAGCTGTCGATGTTTCAATCTTCGGTAACGGGGGTGAAAAGTAGTATCCTTGAGAGTAATCGACGCCCAGTTCGGTAACTATCTTGTATATCTCTTCACTATGGACAAATTCGGCGACCGTTTTTGCCTCGAGTTTTTTCGCCAAAGATACGATGGTTTCTACTATCTTGACGCTATTGGTATCTGTGTCGAGGTTTTTGATAAATTGTCCGTCTATTTTGATGATATCGGCATCGAGGGTCATCAGACGGCTGAAATTGGACGCTTCGGTACCAAAATCGTCGATCGCGATTTGATATCCCATTTTTTTGAGTACTTCAAACTGTTTTATCGCATCGTAGGATTTTGTCGAAGTTATATTTTCCAAAACTTCCAGATATACTCGATTCGGGGATATATTGTACATGCGGCTCATTTTATTTAAGAACCGAACCAGATAGTTATGTTTAAGATCGTCATCCGTTATATTTATGGAAAATTTCAGATCATTTGTCGAAAAGAGTTTGAAACTCTCTTCTATAACGACTCTTGTGATATTTGGTAACATACCCCTTGATTTTGCCGCTTGAAGGAAGAGAAAAGGAGGGATTATTTTATCGTTGTCGATCGCTCTAATAAGACACTCGTATTTATCCGTTTTACGACTTTTATTGTTTACGATGGGTTGATAATAGACTCTTAGATTTCCTTGTGATATAACCTCTTTTATTTTACTGTTCCAATAGAGGTTGTTTTTTTGATCCGTCTCTTTCTTCTTGTCGAGTTTAAAAAGTTTGTAGCCGTTTATGCACTCGTTCATAGCTTCGTATAGAGCGGCATTTGCATTGACCAAAAGTTTTTGCTTTTCGCCTCTTGCTATACCCATTGAAAAAGAGATGGAGATTTCAATCTCTCCGACTATGATGGATCTGTTATCGAAAAATGTTTTGATCTCTTTAGCCAAAGATATATCGCTGGTGTTTTCAAACTTTTTTATTAAAAACGAAAACTGTTCCGATTCAGTATGATAAAGCTCTATATATTCGCTTTGGAATCGTTGTAACATCTTAGCTATCTCCGTAATTAGGAGCATCGCTTTATCATGCCCGAAGATATTTGAAATTTGTATGAAATCATCGATTTTCAAGCTGATGAGCGAAACCGAACATTTTGTAACCGATAAACGCTCTTTTAACGCCAAAGTATTCGGCAGATTTGTAGAGGGATTTGTTCTTAACTGTTTATGAAGTTGTAGCTGCTGCTTTTTTATTTTTGAGTTGGCTTGTCTAACGTTATCCAGACTCATCTGTTGCTGCATAGCCGAAAATGCTATGAAAACCGACAACGTTATGTAAAATAAAAAAGATATTATTAGTTCGCTTGAGCTCATACTAAGATCAACCGACGGTATTATATACAATATAGTTAACATCGCGATCGTGGCGACGGTCATCGTAAGACCAGCTTTTATTCCTTTTAGCATATATGTTACGGTGATTGCCAAAGCGTACCACAAAAGTTTGGTATGATCGTCTTTCAAGGCGACTGTGATGAGTGTGAAAAGGATGAAAACTATGCTCATTTGCATAGAAGATACCGTATCGAAAACTTTTTTGTCGCTTCTTAGATAGAAGAAACTGATTAAAAAAGAGAACACCATAGTAAAATCGAGAATACCGGCGGCGTAATGTCCCATAAAAAACCGTAAAATTCCGGCTATGGTCGCAAATAAAATTCCGGCGAGAAACATTGAGTTGATAAGTTTGAAACGGTATTTAAGAAGTGTCTCATTTTCGGCAAAATGAAAATTACTCGTCAATATATTATCTATTTTCATACCGTCCCTATATTTTAGTGGTTTAGATAGAAATCTATCTTTTTCTACTATATTATAGAGTTAGTATCGGCAATTTAAAAAAAATAATTAATTATTGATCTCTTCTTTGATTTTTTTAGCCAAATCTTGCATTTTTGTAATTTTTTCCGTATATTGAAGCGAATCATCGAGTATGATCGATACGAACGCGCTTCCGACTATGACGCCGTCAACTTTGCGTGCTTTTTCTTTCGCCGTTTTCTCGTTTACGCCAAATCCGATATATATGCTCGTATCGGTAATATCTCTGATACTTTCAATGACATCCGTTAAATTTTCTTGCTTTTTCGAACCGGTTATGCCGGCATATGCGACAAGATAGATAAATTTTTCAGCATTTTGCGCGATGGTTTTTATACGCTGTTTTGAATCGGTAGGTGCGACGAAATCGATCAATGCCAGTCTATTTTTTACAAAGACCTCTTTGTATGCGAGAGATTCTTCATGCGGAAGATCCGGAATGATAAAACCGCTTATTCCAAGTTCGTTCGCCTCTTTTATAACTTTTTCGATACCTCTGTGATAAAAAGGGTTGAAATAACCCATCCATAAGGTATCGATCTCTGTTGCGATCGTTTTAGATAATGACAGAAGTTGTTTCATCTTGAATCCGTTTTGAAGAGATTTGAGATTCGCTTCTTCGATAACCGGTCCGTCGGCTACGGGATCCGAAAACGGAACACCCAGTTCAAGAGTATCCACTCCGGACTCTTTGAGAGCTAATGCCGCATCTTCGGTAAAATCCAAATCGGGTAGAGCTGTGGTGATATATGCGACAAGTTTTTTCAAAAAAAAAGACTCCGTAATATTTCAATTTGTTATAAAATTGTAATTATAACAAATTTTTGGTAAAATCATTTAAGTTATATCAGGAGAGAGAATTGAGTATTCATACGTCGGTCGAGAGAAAAAAAGTTACTATTTCAACTATCAAAAAGATGAAATCCGTCGAACCCATAGCGATGATAACGGCCTATGATGCGCTTTTTGCCGGAATGTTCGATGAATCGGTGGATATGATACTCGTTGGAGATAGTTTAAATATGAGCTTTATGGGTAAAAAGGACACTCTTTCGGCGGATATGGATATGATGATATATCATACGAAAGCGGTATGTAACGGTGCAAAATCGGCACTTGTCGTATTAGATATGCCGTTTGGTTCATATACGGATGAAGAGACGGCTCTCAAAAATGCCGTAAAAGTTTATAGACAAACAAATGCGCAAGCCGTAAAAATCGAAGGCGGAAAAGAGCGTGCTAATATCGTCAAAACTCTATGCGACAACTCCATAGCCGTTATGGGACATATCGGTTTGATGCCGCAATTTGTTAGGAGTGAAGGCGGTTACAAGATCAAAGGAAAAGATGCGCAAAATATCGATTCTTTGATAGAGGACGCAAAAGCGATCGAAAAAGCCGGGGCTTTTTGTTTGGTTGTCGAGGGTGTAAAAAGTGAAGCGGCAAAAGCTGTTACCGATGCAGTCGGTATTCCTACCATCGGTATAGGGGCGGGTGTACAAACGGACGGACAAGTGTTGGTTTGGAGCGATATGTTCGGTTTTTTTGAAGAGTTCAGACCTAAATTCGTAAAAGAGTATATGCCGGGAGCCAAGCTCGTTAAAGAGTCGCTTCAAAGGTATGTTGCGGAAGTTAAAAAAAGGGAATTTCCCGATAGAGAGCACACTTATTGATGCAAAGAATAGTAGAAGTTGAGAAATTAAATCTCGAAAACGATTATGAATTGAGTCTGAGACCGTCAAGTTGGGATGAGTATATCGGACAGGAGAAGATCAAGAAGAATTTGCAGGTTTTTATAAAAGCGGCGAGAAAGAGAAATGAAGCTTTAGATCATGTACTATTTTTCGGCCCTCCGGGACTTGGTAAAACCACTTTGGCGAATATCATCGCGAACGAGATGGATGCCAATATAAAAACGACTGCGGCACCTATGATTGAAAAGAGCGGAGATCTTGCGGCGATACTTACAAATTTGGAAGAGGGTGATATACTTTTTATAGATGAGATTCACAGACTTTCGCCGGCTATCGAAGAGATTTTGTATCCGGCGATGGAAGATTTTAGACTTGATATCATCATAGGAAGCGGTCCCGCGGCTCAGACTATCAAGCTTGATTTGCCTCGTTTCACTCTCATCGGCGCTACTACGAGAGCCGGCATGATCTCCTCTCCTCTTCGTGATCGTTTCGGGATGCATTTTCGCCTTCAGTTTTATACACATAATGAATTGGCTCAAATTATAAAAAAAGCATCTTTGAAACTCGGATGTTCGGCAGGAGAAGATGCCTGTAAAGAAACTGCTAGAAGAAGCAGAGGAACGCCGAGAATCGCTTTGAGACTTTTAAAAAGAATTCGCGATTATGCGGAAGTGGCCGATGAAAAAGAGATATCCGAAAAAAGAGCTTGTTACGCGCTTGACGAGCTTGGAGTGGACGAATTAGGATTTGATGAAATGGATATAAAATTTTTGCGGTTGCTCATAGAAGCCAAAAACAAGCCCCTAGGACTTGGAACTATAGCGGCGACTTTAAGTGAAGATGAGGGGACTATCGAGGATGTTATCGAGCCTTATTTGATTGCTAACGGATATATAGAAAAAACCGCTAGAGGCAGAATAGCGACTCCTAAAACATATGAACTTTTCAGGCTAACTCCTCAAAATAGACCCTCTTTGTTCAATTAGGATGATGGCGACAATATGAATAGAAAATATTTTCTTTTAGGTCTTTTTCTTTTTGTCCTTTATTGGGTATGGTATCTGTATCAACCTTTTTGGATGCCCCTTTCGATAGCCTCTTTGCTGGCTCTTGCGACAAGCAACGTCAATATCGCATTGGGTGTTTATATAAACAATAAAATGACAAAATCGATAGTTTTAACTCTTGCTTTGGGGCTTTTGTTTTTCGCACCTATCGTATATGCGTTGAATTCGCTTTCCGCTACGATGCAACACTTTGACGCATCGGTAGTCGATAAGATGGTAAATGTAAAAAATCATCTTGAAATCCCGGATATTTTAGGACCGATCAAACCTCAGATTCAAGAGTTTCTGGATGCGATAGATGCAAAAGAGATCACAAAAAGCATATTAAAATATACAACCATTATCTTAAAAAGTAGTGCTGACTTTCTT
>Ga0256914_1003413_pt1 | contig 12520 bp, 11 predicted proteins | sample HulkmetaG_FD_191571 | JGI IMG/M metagenome (GOLD analysis project Ga0256914, IMG submission 191571) | Hydrothermal chimney microbial communities from Main Endeavour vent field at the Juan de Fuca Ridge, Pacific Ocean - Hulk | ecosystem: Environmental > Aquatic > Marine > Hydrothermal vents ...
ACCCCTCCTTCCTCTCCAACCTTTATCATTCCAACATAAAGAGGAGGGAAAATATTTCCATGTTTGTTAAATGCAACATAGAGAGAACTCCCTGCTTGCACATCATTAATAATTGATTCAAGAATTTTTGCAAATCGTGGATTAATTGTTTGATCTTTTAATCTTTGAATACTTGTTAATACCGGGATACCAGCTGTATAGAGGGTAGCAAATTGCCTTGTAAAAACAATCAGGTCTGTGAGTGTTACTGGTGTCAACCTTTCTTTGATTTTTTCTAAGGTTTCATTTAGATTGTCAAAAATATTTGCTTTTCTTAAAGATATGACATTTAATCCCTGCTGAAGCAGCATCATTTCTGCTTCAAATTCATCAGGAGAATCTATGGTTCCAAAGATTCTTTTTCCATTATTATCAACTGCTCTGTAAAAAAACTTGTCTGGCATTTGAAACAATTACTCCTGCTCAATAATAGTAACTCTCATTACCTCTTCTATTGTTGTTACTCCTTTCTTAACAAGTTCCATGCCAGAATTGTACATTGGTTTAAATCCCTCTGAAACAGCAATCTTTCTAATAGTGGCAGCTGTTTCATTTTTACTTATTGCATCTTTTATATCCCTTGTAATTTTTAAAACTTCAAATATGGAAACTCTACCTTTATATCCTGTCCCATCACAAATCTCACATCCTCTCCCCCAGTATAATTCAATACTTTCTTCCTCTATATCCATGCCTATTTCTTCAAGAAAATTTTTATCAAAAATTAAACTTTCTTTACAATTTTCACAAATTTTTCTAACCAATCTCTGAGATGCAACTCCAATCACAGATGCTGAAACTAAAAATGGCTCTATTCCCATATCAACAAGCCTGGTTACACTACTAACAGCATCATTAGTGTGTATTGTTGAAAGCACAAGGTGACCTGTTAATGAAGCTTGTATTGCAATTTCAGCTGTATCTCTATCTCTTATCTCACCAATCATTACAATGTCAGGATCCTGACGCAAAATTGATTTAAGAGCACCTGCAAATGTCAAACCTATCTTTTCATCAATTTGAACCTGATTAATAAGTTTAAACTTATACTCTACTGGGTCTTCAACTGTAATAATATTTTTCTCCATTGAATTTAAATAATTTAACGTTGCATAAAGAGTGGTAGTTTTACCACTACCTGTGGGACCTGAAATGAGAATAATACCATTTGGTTTATCAATAATTGATTTATAAATTTCAAAATTGTAACTATCAATTCCAAGTTTATTTAAATCCAACAGTTCCTGGCTTTTATCAAGAACCCTTAAAACCACCTTCTCACCAAAAATTGTAGGTAATGTGGAAACTCTAAAATCAACTTCTTTACCTTTTAAACTTACCTTAAATCTTCCATCCTGAGGTAGCCTTTTTTCAGCAATGTTAAGATTTGAAATTATCTTTATTCTCGAAATAATTGGAGCATAAAGTATTTTGTTTAACGTTAAAATTTCATGCAAAATACCATCTATTCTGAAACGTATCCGTAAAATATCTTCCTCTGCTTCAATATGAATATCACTTGCCTTTTCATTAATTGCTTTTTTAATAATATTGTCAACAAGCTGAATAGCAGGTGTTTCTTCTGCAAGCTTCTCTAAAAACTTTTCATCAGCACCTGCCTGTAAAATTTTATCCTCAATATTTTTGGCAATTTTGTACAATTTATCTTCTGATGTGTAAATTCTTGAAAAAAGATTAAGAAAATCTTTTTTTGAAATAATATACACAACCAACTCTTTATTTGTAGTTCTCTCAATTTCATCAAGAGCAATTATATTTGTAGGATCTGTGGTTGCAATATGAAGTTTATTACCCTCAACTTTTATTGGAAGCACATTTAACCTCAACGCCCTGCTCTCACTAATTATATTCTGTAAATCAGGAGTGACTTTCACTTCATTCGCAGTAATAATATTTACATTTAGCTGCTCTGCAAGTATCTCTATAATTTTATCTTCATCAATATATCCAAGGTCAACAAGTATCTCACCTAATCTTTTATTTTTTACTTTCTGCTCCTCAAAAGCAACTTTAAGTTGTACCTCTGTTATTAAGCCTTTTTTTACTAAAAGATCACCAAGCCTAAATTTTTCTTTAGCCATAATTAATCCTTGATTTTATTTTTTTCTTGTAATAGATATTTTTTTTATAACACAATTTTAATATGTTGAAAAGATAATTATTTCGGAGGTTAAAGTGAATAATAGAAAAAATTTTGGCTTTACATTAATAGAGGTTCTTATTGTAATTGCAATTCTTGGCATATTAGCTGCCATTGCTATTCCAAGATTTGGCAATATGTCAGGAAAAGCAAGAGCTGCTGCTGTTAAAGCTCTTGCTGGAGCTATTAAATCAGCTGCAGAAATATCCCATGGTAAGTGGTTGTTATCACCATCTGCAACAATTAACATTGAAGACAAAACAATATCAATGTATAATGGTACAAATGCCCCTGGTTACCCTTCTGAAGCCAATGGTGGTATAAACAATGCAGTGACATATGATACCAATAAATTCACTTTTTCTCCTGGAGTTGATAATAATAACTCATCAAATGCAAAATTTACAATGCAAACTAATTGCTATGTAGAGTACTCAGTTACATCAACTAATTTTACAGTTACTACCAACGTGGATGGCTGTAAATAGTAGAGTGCTAATAATAAAGGAGTAGTTATGCCAATTTTACCATATAAGAAAATATACCCGGAAATTGCAAAGCCATTTTATATTGCTGAAAATGCTTATATTATAGGTGATGTAAAGATAGGGACAAAATGCTCGATTATGTATGGCGCTGTTGTTAGAGGTGATGTTAACTATATTAGAATTGGTAACAATGTTAACATTCAGGATCTTTCAATACTCCATGTTACAAATGTGTATTTCCCTCTGATAATTGGCAATAATGTTTCTATAGGACATGGAGCCAAAGTTCATGGCTGTACCATTGGTGATAATGTTTTAGTTGGCATTGGTGCAATTATACTTGATGGTGCTAAAATAGGCAATAATTGCATGGTTGCAGCAGGTTCAGTTGTTAGGGAAGGTCAGGTTGTTGAAGATTATTCACTTGTAGCTGGTATTCCAGCCAAAATTAAAAGAAAAATAACAGATGATGATATTAAAAGAATAGAATACTCTGCACTCAGTTATGCAGAGCATTATCCACAGTTTTAAAATGGAGTTAACAATTCTTGGCTCAGGTTCAGCTATACCTTATGACAACAGAGCTTCTTCAAGTTATATTTTAAAATTTGGTGATTCTTCTATTCTTCTTGATGCTGGTTTCTGGGTTGTTGAACGACTTGAAAAAATAAAATTTTCTTTAAATAACTTAGAGTATATATTTTTATCTCACAAACATCCAGACCATTTCATTGGGCTTATTCATATACTATTTGCCCTTAGAAACCCGGTGTTTAACAGGGAAACTCCTCTTAAAATATTTGGTTTTAAAGGATTAAGGGAATATTTTGAAAAATTTAAAAAGATTCTTGGTCATTGGATTGAGCCAGGGTTTGAAATTCTATTCTTTGAAGATAAAGAGAAAACTTTTGACAAATTCTCATACTCTTTATTTAAAACTGAGCATAGTGAAGAATCAGTTGGAATAAATATATTGATAAACAACAAAAAAATCACATATACATCTGATACAGACTTTTTCTTAGAGCTTGGAAATAAAATCAATAATTCTGAAATAGTGATTATTGAATGTGCTTCTCCTTCAGAAAACAAAATAAAAGGCCATCTAAGTTACACAGAAATAATGGAAATTACTAAAAATTTAAATATTAAAAAAATTATTTTAACTCATTTTTATCCTGATTCTTTGCCAAAAGTAAAATTACCTGAAAATTTTATTTTAGCCAAAGATTTAATGCATATTAAAATTAATTGAAATCATACAATTCTTATGATATAAAATTGTTAATGGGTAAAATTATATGCATAGCAAATCAAAAAGGTGGTGTTGGAAAAACAACTACAGCCATTAACCTTGCTGCATCTCTTGCATATTTTGGTGAAAAAGTTCTTGTTGTAGATTTTGACCCTCAGGGAAATGCTACAGCAGGTTTAGGTATAGATAGATACTCCAAAGATGTAAAAACTATTTACAATATTTTAGCTAATGGTGGTATTGTAGAGTCAGCCATTTACCCAAGTAAACTGAAAAATTTATTTATCATTCCGTCAAATGAAAATCTCGCAGGTGCTGAAATAGAGCTTAACAATATACCTAAAAGGGAATATTTTTTAAAAGCTATTTTAAAACAGGTAAAAAATCAATATAACTATATACTTGTTGATTGCAGTCCATCATTAGGGTTGCTCACAATAAATGGCCTTGTTTCAGCTGATTCACTACTGATTCCACTTCAGTGTGAGTATTATGCACTTGAAGGGTTGAGTAATTTACTTAAAACTTACAAACTTGTCAAAAAGAGGCTTAATAAAGCCCTTTCAATAGAGGGAATACTCCTTACCATGTATGACAGAAGGACAAGGTTATCCAAGCAGGTGTTTGAAGAGGTTAGAAAGGTCTTTCCCAATAAAATGTTCAAAACTGTTATACCAAGAAATATTAAACTTAGCGAAGCTCCAAGTTTTGGAATGCCAGCAATTTTATACGATGCTAATAGCAGTGGAGCGTTATGTTATTTAAAACTTGCAAAAGAAATTATTGGAGAAAAAAATGTCTAAAAAAAGTGTACTTGGCAAAGGATTAACAGCACTTCTTGAAGATATTGATGAAGATATTATTGCAAATGAAATTTCATTCATTAATCTTGAAGATATTGAACCACACCAGTCACAACCAAGAAAATATTTTAATGAAGATAAAATTACTCAATTATCAGAATCTATAAAAAAACATGGAGTATTACAACCTATAATAGTTTCTGAAAAAAGCAATGGAAAGTATAAAATCATAGCTGGAGAAAGGAGATATAGAGCTGCTAAAAAAGCTAAACTTGAAGAAATTCCAGCAATTATCAAAGATAATATTGATGAAATAACATCTTTTGAAATTTCATTAATAGAAAACCTTCAAAGAGAGAATTTAAATCCCATAGAAGAAGCTCTCAGTTATAAAAACTTATCTGAAGCTTTTAATTATACTCATGAAAAAATTTCAAAACTTGTTGGCAAAGATAGGACATACATTACCAACACTATTAGACTGCTGAAGCTTGCAGATTTTGTTCAAGAGCAACTTATTAAAGGTGTTATCTCAACTGGACATGCAAAAATTTTAGTCACACTTTCAGAGGAGAAGCAGGTTGAATATACCAAACTTGTTATAGAAAAGAAGCTTACTGTAAGGGAGCTTGAAAAGCTTGTGTCTCAGGGTAAAAAGCAATCTACTAAAAGAGAAGTTACAATATTTCCAGCAGAGGTAAAAAAACTTTCAGAAAAATTTAATACAAAAGTTGATATAAAAATGAATAAAAAAGAAAAAGGAAAGATTGTTATTCATTTTAAAAATAAAGAGGAATTCCAAAAATTATTAAAGGATTTAATATGAAATTAAGAGGAAAAGAAATATTACTTGGAGTAACAGGAGGAATTGCTGCATACAAATCAGTGCTCCTTCTCAGGAAATTAACAAAAGAGGGAGCCAATGTAAATGTTATTATGACAGAAAATGCAAAACAGTTTGTTGGTCCTCTTACATTTCAAACTCTCTCTGGCAACCCTGTTACAAGTGATCTATTTACTCTATTTAAATCATCAGAAATTGGCCATGTAGCTCTTGCTGACAAAGCTGACCTTCTGGTAATTTCACCAGCTACTGCAAATATAATTGGAAAAATAGCCAACGGCATTGGAGATGATTTTTTATCAACAATGGTTATGGCTACAAGAGTTCCTGTTCTTTTTGCTCCTTCAATGAATGTAAATATGTACCATAGCCCTGTAGTTCAAGATAATATAGCAAAGCTAAAATCTTTTGGATACTACTTTATTGACCCAGTAGAAGGTGAATTAGCATGCAAAGTTGAAGGGAAAGGGAAATTAGCAGACATTGATGATATTCTTGAGGAGATTCATATTATTTTAACTCAGAAAGATTTTAAAGGCAAAAAAATTCTCATTACTGCTGGTCCCACAATTGAAGATATAGACCCAGTTAGGTTTATTTCAAATAATTCAAGTGGGAAAATGGGATATTCTCTTGCAAAAATGGCAATAAGAAGGGGAGCAGAAGTAATGCTCATTTCAGGTCCAACCTGCATAGAACCACCACATAAAGCTAAGTTTATTAGAATTAGAAGTGCCAAAGAGATGTTTGACGCTGTTATGGACAATTTTGTAAATTACGATATTATTATAAAAACTGCTGCTGTTGCTGATTTTAAACCTCATCAATATTCAACAAATAAAATTAAAAAATTAAAAGATGATCTAATACTTAAATTGGACAAAAATGAAGATATTTTAAAACAACTTGGCAAATATAAAGGTGATAGGCTGCTTGTGGGATTTGCTGCTGAATCTGAAAAATTCCTTGAAAATGCTCTTCAGAAGCTAAAAGAAAAAAATGTTGACCTTATGATAGTTAATGATATTTCTAATAAAAAAATAGCTTTTCAATCAGATTTCAATGAATGCAACATGATATTTAAAGATGGCAGTATCAGGCATATTCCATTTATGGATAAAGATACTGTATCAGATGATATTTTAGATGCTATAAAATCTATAATTTAATTTTTAAAATTTGCTCACTTCACTGCTGCGCTGTTTATAACTCTTACTATGTTATCCCTGATCCAGTGAGGGTCAAACCACTCAAGTGGCTGAGATTCCACTCCCTGTATTAAAATAGCAAAATGAAGGTGGTCACCAAAAACAGCACCAGTTGCACCTGTTTTCGCAATAGTTGTCCCTATAGTAACTTTTGCATCTTTTGGAACTAAAAATGCCGAACAATGAGCATAAAGAGAGTATAATCCAAGTCCATGATATATAATCATTGTATTACCATAAATACCGGTAAACTTCTCATATACAACTTTTCCATTATTGCTTAATTTTATTGGTGCATTTTTAACACTTGCAAGATCCACCCCAAGATGCCATGATTCACTGATTTTTCTACCATTAAAAAAATAAAATCTGTGGTCACCAAATGATGCCTTTCTTGCTGCATTTCTCAATGGATGAAATGGGAAAATATGAAAATTTTTTATTAAACTAACCTGAAATCCTCTGCATACATTTTCAATCTTTGTTTCATTCTCATTTCTCAAGTTTTCATTCATCAGCTTGAATCTTTTAACAAAATCTTCTGGTATCTGATAATCAACATCACTTAAAATCTCTCTCACTTTATTATCCAAAAAATTCTGGTTTAATGTAATTTTAGAAAGTTTGTAAATATATTTTTTATGATAAAAATTTAAAACTTGCATACTTTTATTCCCTGCTTTATCTTTTGCAATTACAACAGCATTAAAATTATCTTCTTTAACAGGCCAGCTAATCAAAGTAATGAAATAACCCTTTTTTTTATAAGGAAAAACTTTAAATTTATGCGTTTTATTCACCATCACAGAACAATTATAAAAATTTTTATCTGTTGCCTTTAATATTACAAGAGCAGCGCCACCTCTACCTATTCCATAAGAGTGTGAAAGAACATTTAAAAAAGGTGGTTTTTTATCAACAAGAATTTCCATACTCTTTTTACTCATATTACCTGCAAAAACCTGCCATTTGCTAATATCAACAGCTTTAACTTTCAATGTATGCATACCTTCAGGTATATGGTACCTTCTTGGAATCTTTAGCTCAATTGTTAACTCTTTTTTCCCATTACCTTCCTTATGTAACTTAAATGTTCCAAACTGAATATCTACAAATTTTACACCTGTATTGTCACTAATTTTAATTGTAAGAGGATTTTTTAAATTCCAGAATGAATTGGTAATAACTTCAATTTTAGGAGGAATCCTCTCAAAAGTTGGTGAAAAATATATGTAACCAGCGCCAGCAACAATTAATAGTGCAATGATAATAAGAAAAAATTTTTTCATTTTTTTATCTCCTCAATTCTTTCTAATAAAGTAGGATGTGAATAATAGAAAAATTTATATAATTTATGTGGTAACGGATTTGCAAGATTATCTTTGTATAATTTTATTAATGTATTAATAATTGTCTCTTTTTCTCCAGTTAATTTAACAGAAAAATTATCTGCTTCAAATTCATGCTTTCTTGATAACATTGCAATTAAAGGTTGAATTGCAAAATTAAATGGAGAAAAAAGGAGCATACAAATAAACAAACCAATATATATTGATTTTTCAAATCCAAATGCATTGTAAATAAATTGCTGGTTCAATATTAATCCAGCAATATAAAAAGCTAAAAATGTAAAAATAATTGAGATTAACAACATTTTTCTTATATGCCCAAGTTTATAATGACCTATCTCATGTGCAAGTATTGCAATTATCTCTTTAACACCATGATTGTTTAGTAGTGTATCAAATAAAACTATCCGCTTTTTCTTGCCAATACCTGTAAAATACGCATTTGAATGCTTTGACCGTTTTGATGCATCCATTTTAAATATATTATCAATTGGAAATTTAGCTCTTTTTGAAATAGAAAATATTTCTTCTTTTAAATCATCATCTTCAAGCGGTTCAAATTTATTAAAAAGTGGTGCTATAAAAGTGGGATAAATATAGGTTAAAAAAAGGGAAAACAGCGCTGTAAACAGTGCACCAAGTAGCCACCATACAGCTCCTGTTTTCTCTATAAATGAAATTATTGCAAAAAGAATAATTGAAATTAAAACAAGAGAAATTACACCACTTATAATGGTATCTTTTACATATAGCCCAATTGTCATATTGTTAAAACCAAATTTTTTCTCTATTACAAATGTGTCATATAAATTAAAAGGTAGGGAGAGGATATAGTTGAAAATAATAAAAGAAATGAAAAAAACTATACCTCTAACAAATTCAGTTTGAAAATGTGCATTAATTATCTCAGAATAATTTTGAACTACATTAAATATAAAAATACCATAAAAAAAGGGGATAATAAAAAGTTTTGACACTATATCAAGCACTTCTTTCTCTTCTTGATATGAAAGTGCTTTTTCAAGTTTATCTTTCTGGAAAATTTCAAGAATATTATTGGGGCAATTCTTTTTTAAACTTTTAATCTGTTTTAAATTAAGATACTTTAAAAAAATTTCAAATATTTCTATAAAAAAGAGAATTCCTAATATTAAATAACCATATTTATTCATTTTTTAAAATTGGTTTCATCCCTTTAATTACAAAATCAGGAACCCTAATTGGCTTTTTATTGTTATTCATAAAAGCACCTGTAACATTAGCTGTAACTAATTTCTCATCACCTCTAAATATCTCCTGCAACCATGTAACTCTAACTCTTGAATGTTTTATAACAGACGCTGTTACCACAATTATATCATCAAGAAACCCGGGTTTTAAATATTTGATATTTATTTCAGTAATATAAACAAAAATATTGTTTTCTGCAAGATAACTTAGTGAAAACCCAAGGTAATCAAAAAAGTCTGTTCTTGCATCTTCAAGAAATTGAATGTAAACAGCATTATTCACATGACCATATGAATCTATATGATAATTTCTAATCTTATACTTTGCATTTAACCTGTTGTTTTCTATCCAGATCTGGTAAGGCATTAAAAATATTTCCTTGGGTCACTGATTTTACCTTCTATAGCAGATGCTGCTGCTGTAGCAGGAGAACAAAGGTAAATATTCCCATTAACATTACCCATTCTTCCTTTAAAGTTTCTATTCTGGGTTGATAAACAATTTTCACCATCACCAAGTATTCCCTGATGTACCCCAACACATGCACCACAACCTGGATTGTTAATAGATGCACCTGCATTATTGAAAATAGTTAACAATCCCTCTTCAATAGCTTTACCATAAACCTCTCTTGATGCTGGTGTAACAATAAGTCTTGTCCCCTCTGCAATTTTCCTATCTTTTAAAATATTTGCTGCAATACGCAAATCTTCAATTCTTCCATTTGTGCATGTACCTATAAATACCTGATCTATTGTTACATTTTCACAATCTTTATCACTAATTTTCCTAACATTGTCAACTGTATGTGGAAAGGATACCATTGGCTCAATTTCAGATAAATCTATTTTAATAACCCTTTCATATTCAGCATCTTCATCTGCATCTATTTTTCTAAACTTTTCCCCTCTTCCTCTTTCTATAAGATATTTCTCTGTAATTTCATCAGATGGAAAAAGCCCACATTTAGCACCAGCCTCAACAGCCATATTTGCAAGAGTTAATCTATCACACATTGGTAGATTTTTTACTCCTGCTCCACCAAATTCAAGAGCTTTATATGTGGCGCCATCAGCACCTATTAAACCAATTATGTGTAAAATAAGGTCTTTTGCAAAAACACCATTTTTAAATTTTCCACTAAGTTCTATTCTTATTGTCTCTGGAACTCTCAGCCATGTTTTGCCATAGGCAATGCCAATTGCAACATCAGTGGAGCCCATCCCTGTGCTGAAGGCTCCTATACCACCACCAGTACATGTATGTGAATCAGCTCCTATTAAAATCTCACCTGGATTGAGGAACTTCTCTGCAACAACTTGGTGGCAAACACCATCACCAATATCAAAAAGATGTGCTCCCATTTTTTTTGCAAAATTCCTTAATTTCATATGATCATTTGATAGCTCTTTTCTTGGACTTGGTGACGCATGATCAATAAACATATAGGTTCTATCAGGGTTCTTTATTTTATCAATTCCTAACTTTTCAATCTGATCCACAGCAAGAGGCCCCGTACCATCTTGAGTAAGACATGCTGATACAAAAGTAATAACAATCTCACCTGCTTTAACATCTTTACCAGCATTTAAGCTTATTATTTTTTCAACAAGAGTCATACCCATATTTAACTCCTTTCTAAATCCATACTTTCTTCAATTTTAAGTAAAGTTTCAAATTTAATATCAAGACCTATAATTGCTATCATTTCATCTTTATCATTCCATATTGGATGACTTACAGTTAAACAGAGATCATTTGTAATTTTAGAATTAAACAGGTTGGATACATATATTTCACCTGTTTTCACAGGGTTAATAAACCAATCTCTATCTGCAAGATTACCTCTCACCCAGTTAATTGAATATTTATCCATTTCATATAGCTGAGTAATATTTCTTGTAATTTGATTCCCTTCAAGGTCAACAACATAAGCAAACTGAATAAATGAATTTTCAAATAAAAGATTTTTAAGTTCTTCTTCAATTTTAGGTATATCAAGCTTTTTAAATGCCTCTTTTTCAACAATTTCTTTTATAATATTTTGTGCAATTTCTTTTGCTTTTTCTTTAATAACATCAAATTCTGATGTAAAGTAATCAGGTAGATATTTTCTAACAAGCTTTTCCATCTCTTCTGAGGAAAGTGCAGTTGTCCTGCCTGCATCATACATTTTGCTAACCTGTCTGAAAATCTTTTGAACACCTGGATGATACTTTTTAATTGTTTTGTCACCTTTTAACCCAAAGTGTGAATTTATCCAGTGTGCTATGCCAGCAGCACCTGATTTATCATTAATTGCAACAGAAGGTGGTCTATTCAAAATCTTGGCAGTATCAAATACATTGTAAATCTCTTCATTTTTAATCAAACCATCTGCATGGATTCCAGCTCTTGTAATGTTAAACTCAGAGCCAACAAATGGATAATTTGGTGGAATATTGAAACCAATCTCCTGCTCAAAATAATTTTTAATATCTGTAATTGCAGTGGTATCTATTCCATTATTACTGCCAATTATGCTAATATAATCGATTACCAAACCCTCTATTGGAGGATTACCTGTTCTCTCACCAAAACCAAAAATAGTACCATTAGCAGCAGCACATCCATATAACCATGCTGTTGTTGCATTTATCAATACTTTATGAAAATCGTTGTGTCCGTGCCATTCAAGATTCTCAGAAGGCACACCAGCTTCATCAATAAAAGCCCTTACAAGTTTGGGAACTCCTCTTGGTAGCGCTGCATTTGGAAATGGCACTCCATACCCCATAGTATCACACAACCTAATAAGAATAGGAATTTTAGTCTGCTCCTGAATTCTCATTAATTTCTGTGCAAAAGGAATAACAAAACCATAAATGTCAGCTCTTGTAATGTCTTCAAAGTGACACCTTGGAACAATGCCATTTTCAATTGCAGCTTCAATAATTTCAAGATAATCTTTTAAAACTTCTTTTCTTGTTTTATTCAGTTTTAAAAAAATATGATAATCTGATACTGAGGTTAAAATTCCTGTTTCTTTTAACTCCATCTGTTTTACAAGTTTAAAATCCTCTTTATGAGCCCTTATCCAGCCAGTAATAATTGGAAATTCAAAACCTTTTTCTTTGCACAGCTCAACAGCTTTTTTATCCTTA
>Ga0256914_1003415_pt1 | contig 12517 bp, 10 predicted proteins | sample HulkmetaG_FD_191571 | JGI IMG/M metagenome (GOLD analysis project Ga0256914, IMG submission 191571) | Hydrothermal chimney microbial communities from Main Endeavour vent field at the Juan de Fuca Ridge, Pacific Ocean - Hulk | ecosystem: Environmental > Aquatic > Marine > Hydrothermal vents ...
CGCAGGGGTAAGGGTTCACCACCAAATTCGACAACTCGAATGATTCCAGGCATACGATTTAGCTCGACCCAACCTGCTCTTGAATCTGTTTGTTGTACAAAGAGATAACGGGGAAAAAGTGGGCGCAGTTGTATGTGATTATGGTATTTCTGGTACACCTCCGGCAAATAAACAGGCAGGTTCAAACGCAACTCCACCAGGCTAAGCACCTGAAGTTCTTTGCTGAGCTGGGTATAAACCACGTACCAAGGAAGAACGGAATCGTGCGATTCTGGCATTACCTTTTTGAGAAAAGACTATGAGCGTGGAGGTTGAATAGAGGAGTCGAGAATGACTCACAACGATTTTTGCTGCCAGGTAGCAACCCGCTGCAAAATATCATTCAAAGTCATTTGCGGCTGCCAACCTGTCAGCGCCTGAATGCGAGAGATATCGGGGACGCGGCGCTGCATATCCTCAAATCCGGGAGCATAGGCTTTTTCGTAGGGAATAAAGCTGATGGAGGATGAGCTATGAAGGAGGGTTTTTACCCGCTCTGCCAACTCAAGAATGCTGATTTCTTCGATGGAACCGATATTGAAGACTTTACCAATGGCATCATCATAGGCTAGTAATGCGCTCAACGCCCGAACAGTATCGCTCACATCGCAAAAACAACGGCTTTGCGAACCATCGCCATACACAGTTATCGGCTCTCCCAGCAATGCCTGCTTTACAAATCGGGGAATGACCATGCCGTAGCGCCCAACCTGGCGCGGGCCTACGGTATTGAAAAAGCGGGCGATAATGACCGGTAAATCATATTTTTGATGATAGGCCAATGCCAAAAACTCATCAACCATTTTCGAGGCCGCGTAGGCCCAACGATTACGACTGCTCGGGCCCAAAACCACATCATCATCCTCTCGGAAGGGAACCCGAACACCTTTGCCATAAACCTCTGAGGTTGAGGCGACGATGACCTTGGTGCGATACCGGGCAGCAGCCCGCATCACAGCCTCGGTTCCCATGATGTTGGTCTCGATGGTATGAACCGGTTGTTCTACCACCAATTTAACGCCCACTGCCGCAGCCAGATGCACAATCACCTGGCTTTCGCTGGCTAAGCGATCCAGTACCATGGTGTTGGTGATGCTGTCAATGGCAAACGAAAATCCCGGTCGCCCCACCAGGTGTGCAATGTTCTCGAATCTACCAGTGGAGAGGTTATCGAGAATCGCAACCTGCCAACCGGCATCCAGCAAATGCTCGGCCAAATGGCTACCAATAAAGCCGGCGCCACCAGTGATGAGTACCTTCTCAAACATAGAAAAATACCTCTTCTAACGGGCGTATTTTAGAAAATGCCTCTGTAGCGATACAAATGGCGCCCTCTAATCTTGGTGACGAAGAGAGGAATTTTTTGTATGCTTCGCGACCAATGAGGGAGCGGTGAATCGTTACATTTTTCTGTTACTACTAAGGTAGCCCGGCTAGAAACCACGAAGACACGAAGACACAAAGGCACGAAGAAAAGAAAAAGCTTTGAAATGCTTGGTGTTCTTAGTGTCTTTGCGCCTTTGTGGTGATTGAAGTCGGGTACGTTAGTCGTTACATTTTTCTAGTGACTCAAACGAGAAATCTGACGACTGAGCCAATTCATGCCACCTCGCCTAGAATGTTGCCGAGAAGGCTTTCTTGCTTTACCATCTTGAGCATCACCCTCATCGCTGCTGTAGTAGCGTTCGTAATAGTAGTAATAATAGCCAGAATTGGAACCACTCTTGAAACGATTGAGTATAAGCCCCACGATGTGCGCCTGAACTTTTTCCAGCTCCGAAAGCACATGAATCAGCGCGGGCTCTCGAGTCGTTCCGGCATCAACAACAATGATAATCCCATCCATCACTTGCCCCAACACGATGGGATCTGTAACAGCCAATGCGGGAGGGCTATCCAGAATAATCGTATCGTAGGTTTCTTTCAGTCTTTCGATAACCTGCTGTAATTTCTGCGATCCCAATAACTCTGATGGATTGTGAGGCAATTGCCCGCTGGTTAGTACCCAAAGGTTTTCAACAGGCGTTGGAGTAAGTAGTTGTTCCAAATTCTCGTCATCTAATTCCTCTACATCCATAAGCATTACACCGGTGAGTCCCACAGTGTTGGGGATACCCCATCGTTTATGTTGCGTGGGTTTACGCAAATCAGCATCAACGACGACCACACGCTTACCAGCTTGCGCCATAACTACAGCGATGTTGGCCACAGAGGTGCTCTTGCCTTCACCGGGCCCTGCACTGGTAATCACCAGCGTGCGCAAAGGTTTATCGACGCTGGCAAACTGGATGCCAGTACGAATGGTGCGATAAGCCTCGGCAATGGGTGAACGAGGCTCTATCAAGGTGATGAGTCCACCATCTTCGTTCTTCTTATCCCGGGCGATGATGCCCAGTGTGCTCAATTGCGTAACACGAGCGATATCATCGGGTGTTCTGATGGTGTCATCCAGATACTCAATCAAAAATGCTGTGCCCAGGCCAATCATGCCGCCCACAATGGCTGCCAGCAGGGTATTCATCAATTTGCGGGGACGCACGGGCTCATCTCTGGAAGGGGGAACCGCGTCTTCGATGACAGTAATCGTATCGCTGGCGTTCACTTCAGCAAGTCTAATGTTTTCGAGCTGCGCCAAAACGTTTCCGAATGTCACGCGGTACTGCGCCAGACGATCTTCTAACACAGCCCTCCTTGCTTTGCTTTCATTATCTGTTGCATCAGCCAAGGCCTGTAAATCGGCATCGGTATTCTGAATTTCTTGCCCAAGCTCTTGTATTTGTTGCTGCAGTGACGATTTTAATTCTTGATAGCGGGCCACTTGTTGCTGGTTGCTAACCTCAACAAAGACCTGGGGCAGTGCATTGGCTAGATCAGCGGCAATCTCCGGGTCGGGGTATTCAACATGTAAATCAATGAGTTGTGTATCTCTTACTGGTTGCACCGAAATTGATTTTTCAATGTCTTTAGGGTCAATGCCGCTCAATCCCGCCTTGGCAATGGCATCTTTAAGCAAGGGACGGGCTACCAACATCTGGGCATAGGTACGGGACATGCGCTCAGCCGCCAAGATATCGGCATATTGCGTGGAGGCACTGTTACTCACATTTTGGCTAACCAGCAAGCGCACTGATGCCCGATAAATAGGCGTTCGACTGGCGCTGAAAAAGTAGGCTGCCAACGCAGAAACGAGTGTGGTCAGCAGGATCAACCATAACCACTTTTTGAATAATTCCCAGTATTGGCGTAATTCCATCGAAAACTAGCTCCTCTCAGTAAGCGAGACTTGAATCAGAATGATGATGTCGGTGGACTGCGATTTTATAACGACGGGGTATGTTTGGGGCCATGAACGAGCCCCCAAAAAAATCCCAGGCCCGAGGCATAGGCCCGAACCAGCAGCATAGGAAGCACGACTGCCAACACAGGGGCATCGCGGCGAGCAATAAGCAGGATGAGGGGAATGGCGCTAATAAAAAAGAGTAGCAACAATCCCAAGGCCACCCATCCAGCCGCTGGCCAAAATGGCCACAGCAACAAAGCGATGAGTAACAGTGCCGCCAGCAAGATTTGCAACTTCAGACTTTGCGTGGTGTGCGCATCGTTCAGGGCGTAATCTGGCTGCTCTTTGGCCAAAAAGGCTTTCCAATAGCCAATCCTGAACTTGCGACGGGCATATTTGCCAATGCTGGACACATGCCAATGATACACAGCCGCCTCGGGGATAAATCGGAAGATGTGTCCCTGATGCGCCAGCCGGAAGGAAAGCTCGTGATCCTCGACGGCAGCATTGAGAAAACGGACATCAAAACCACCGGCATCTAAAAATACCTGACGCCGATAAGCAGCGTATGATGTATCCAAAGCATCGACTGTGCCACGGACGGCCTCAACCTGGGCAATACGTTGATACCGCTCTTCATATTCCAATTGAATAAAACGGGCGACCAATGATCGCTGCTGGGTAAGATAAACGCCGCGAGCACCACTGATGACGGGCGCATCAAAAGGCTCGAGGATGCGCTCTAAGAAGTCGGGGGTTGGCTCGCAATCGGCATCAGTGAAAACGATAATCTCTGCCCGGGCCAATTGAGCACCGGCATTGCGAGCGGCTGCCGGGCCCACATGTTCAGAACTGATAACAGTGGCTCCCCCCGCATCAGCAACCTTAGCGGTATCGTCCATGCTGCCATCATCCACCACAATAACCTCATACTGATCCTGCGGAATGGTCTGATGCTCCAATGCCTGCAAACATCGCGGCAGCACAGCCTCGGCATTATACGCAGGAATGATAACGGATGCACGTAAATTAAGTGGCAATGGGTTTGGACGAATCATATCTAAACGATTGAAAGATGAGCAGCAAACGAAATCTTATTTTACATCACAGACAGCAAATCAGCTAACCTGAAACCGTGCCAAACAGCCGCTTGCCCAGCATAAAACTAATCGATAAAGAGCGCATTTTTTATGCCACGCCGGTCGTAACGGGCCTCCGGCACAGAAAAGACCAGTTTTGAACAAGCCTACCAGGCCCAGCAACGCCCGATGCAACCACGCTGCTTTTTTGCCTTCCCATAACCGAAAATAACGATTCATGGCGATTATTGCCATTAGTGCGGCCAAAGCAGGTCGCTGCTGACTACTGGCGGCTCCTGTATGCGTGATGACCGACTCAGCCACCAACACGCGGCGCCAACCTGCATTCGCAACGCGACGACAAAGATCAATATCCTCGCCATACAAAACAAATTCAGGGTTTAATTTTCGCAGGTTCAATGGCAACTGGAACGAAAAAAGTAGACACGCCCCGGAAAGAAGAGGCACAGCCGAAGTACTGCGTCTATCATAATGCAGGCGGCGGTTTTTTAACAAAAATGGCAAGAAAGAAAACCAGCGCCCGGCACCTGACCAATCCATGAACTCAGACCACGGTGTAGGAAACGCCCGCCCGGTGCGCCAATCATCCTCACCCTCGGCATTCAAAATGCGGGGGCCCAGCAAACCAGCTTCGGGATGCGCCTCGGCATACTGCACCAAATACGCCAGGCTGCCCGGATGCGCCACCACATCAGGATTAAGCAACAGCACATAGCGCGCCCGGGCCCGAGCCATCCCCTGATTTGCCGCCCGGGTGTAAAGCACATTAACCTCATTCTCCAGAACAACCACATCGGGAAACCTCTCACGCACCATGGCAACAGTGCCATCCTGCGAGGCATTGTCCACCAGAATCACCTCATACGATACCCCAGCCAGCGCCGCGGGCAAAGCTGCCAGACAGCGCTGCACAAAGGCCCGCACCTGCCAGCTTACCACCACCACACTCACATCGGGTGTGCTCACCCTCCCCCTTCCTTCAAATCAAGCTGAAAAACATATGCCAGCTCTTCAACCTGAGCCAGACAATAATCGATAAAATCAACCGCCTCCGGGCAAACATGATTCACCAAGACCGTGGTCATGCCCAATGCTTTGGCAGGTTTCAGATTCTTGGGCATATCATCCAAAAACATACTGCGCTCAGGCAGGATGCCCGTTTGGGCCAAACAGCGCTCATACGCCCGCATATCTGGCTTGGGCACAAAACCAATGGCCTCAACACCAATAATCTGCTGAAAAAATGATGTTACGCCCAACGCAGCCAACACATTGCGCGCATGCTGCGCCGAAGCATTGGTAAAAATAATCTTGCGCTGCGGCAATGCAGCCAGCAGCGCCTGCAAAGCGGCATTAGGTTGCACAAAAGGCGTCACATCAAAATCATGCACAAAAGCCAGATAAGGCCCCGGCTCTGCCCCGTGCTCCGCCATCAACCCCGCCAACGTCGTGCCATATGTGTGCCAATAATGCTTTTGAATACGCCGCGCCTCGGGCAGGGGAACCCCCAAAAATCGAGACACATACGCCTGAATCTGGCTATCGATGACCTGCCACAGGCCATTACCCAGCGAATACAACGTATTATCCAAATCAAAACAGATGCAATCCACATCAGGAGGGCGCTGCGTTTTCATACTTCATTATCCCCCGACTTGGCACAACAGGCAAATTATCGGCAACCCCCTCGCCCGGTTTCGCATCCTTGCCCATCCCGTTTATAATAGTGTAAGCAGCATACAACGCTGAGCACCCCCTGGGGTTAGCAATGGCCTGTTTCATCGAACATCATACCCTTACCACCAAGCACCAGACTGGCTATCCTGCGCAGTTCCCATAACAATCCTATGCCAATTCACATTCTTCCTCAAGATGTCGCCGATAAAATCGCCGCGGGCGAAGTCATCGAACGTCCTGCATCCGTTGTCAAAGAACTCATCGAAAACAGTCTGGATGCTGGCGCCACCGATATTCGCATCGAAATTGCCGATGGCGGCAAACGCTTGATTCGCGTCATCGACAACGGCAAAGGCATTCCGGCCCATGAAGCGCCACTGGCCTTCCAGCGCCATGCCACCTCCAAAATTCGCTCCGCCGATGAACTGGAGCATATCGCCACCCTGGGCTTTCGTGGCGAAGCATTGGCTGCCATCAGCGCAGTCAGCAAAGCCACCCTCATCACCCGCACCCCCGAAGCATCCGCTGGTATCGAAATCAAACTGGAAGGAAGCAAGCTGCTGAGCCAGCGCAGCATTGGCACTCCCCCGGGAACCAGCCTCACCATCGAACATCTCTTCTGGAACACCCCGGCCCGACTCAAATTTTTACGCACCGACGCCACCGAAGCGGGGCACATCAGCAAAATTGTCACCCGCTACGCCCTGGCCTACCCGGATGTGCGATTCAGCTACATCAGCCGCGGGCGTCTCAGCTTTCAGACGCCAGGCAGCGGCGACCGCATGGCTGCACTGGTCAAAGTCTATGGCGCCGAAATCGCTGCCCAAATGCTGCCGGTACATCCTGCCACAGATGCCATCAGCCCCGAAATTCAGGTCAGCGGCTTTGTCAGCGCCCCCAGCCTGCACCGAGCCAATCGCAGCTACATCGAACTCTTCATCAACCACCGCTACATTCAGGATCGCAACCTCACCTACGCCATCATTCAGGCCTACCATACCCTGCTTATGGTAGGACGCTACCCGCTGGCGGTACTATTCATCGACATGCCTCCCGAGCTGGTTGATGTCAATGTGCATCCCACCAAAGCCGAAGTGCGCTTCCGCCAGGCCTCCATGGTCTTTCGAGCAGTGCAACGCGCCGTACACAGCGCCCTGCAAGGATTAGCCCCCATCACCCGCGAGCTGCAAACAGAGCCCCCCCCGGGCCCGTGGGGACAACGTCGTCAAATTTTGATGCAGGCCGGACAAGAACAGACCACGCCGGGACAACTGGCCATGGATTTGTATCGGCAGGGCGCGCACCTGGCTGGTGATGAAACACCCCTGGTGGGCCAAGACACCGTTACTGCACCCCCGCGTCCCCACCCACCCCAGCCCGATGAGGGTCGACTGCCCCCCTTGCGCCCGGTAGGACAAATCGCAGCCACCTACCTCATCGCCGAAGGCCCCGATGGCATGTACCTCATCGACCAACACGCAGCCCACGAACGCATCCTCTTTGAAAAAATCATGAAAGCCGCGCAGCAGCCCATTGCCCGGCAACAACTGCTGCAACCTGTCCCCATCGAGCTGGGCACACAACTGGCCGGCCTCATCGCCGAACACCTGGACGCCCTGCAAAAAAGCGGCTTCAACATTGAAACCTTTGGCGAAGGCAGCTACCTGCTGCGAGCCGTGCCCGCATTCATGGGCAAACAAGACCCGCAACGGCTGCTAGAAGAGGTAGCCGCAGGCCTGGCTGACCGCAATGATCTGATTGGCGAAGCCCGTGAAGAAGCCATCGTTACCACCATCTGCAAACGCCTGGCCATCAAAGGGGGACAGGTGCTTTCGGTGGCAGAGCAACGGGAACTACTGCGACAACTGGAACAATGCGATAATCCTCGCAGTTGTCCCCACGGTCGCCCCACCATGCTACATCTGAGCGCCAACGCACTGGAACGCCAATTTGGTCGTCTGGGAGCCTGACCCATGCCCGAGCTGCCCGAAGTCCAAACCATCCTCGACGCACTCACCCCCCTCATCCTGCACCAAAAAATCGAAAAAGTCAGCGTATTGTGGCCACCAGTCATTCATCAGCCTGAACGCATACACTTTCAACAATGGCTACAAGGTCGCAGCATCGAGGCAGTGCAGCGCCGCGGCAAATACATGCTCTTTCATCTGGATGACGCCCGCTGGCTGCTCATGCACCTGCGCATGACAGGCAGCGTGCGCGTGGATGATGCCCGCGCGCCCCTGCGCCCGCATGATCGCCTCATCTTTCATCTGCACAATGGCCAGGAATGGCGCTTTGAAGACCAGCGCAAATTTGGCCGTGTTTACCTGGTCGAAGACCCAGCCGAAATCATCGCCAAACTGGGCCCCGAACCTCTGGGGCCCGACTTCAACGCCAGCTATCTGCGCCAAAGCCTAAGCCGTCGCACCGCAGCCATCAAAACCTTGCTGCTCAACCAACACATCGTGGCGGGCATTGGCAACATCTATGCAGATGAAGCCCTTTTCCGGGCCCGATTGCATCCACTGCGCCCGGGCAACAGCCTGAGCCCCGATGACATAAACACCCTCATCAGCGCCATCCAAACCGTTTTACGCCAGGCTCTGGCCGAGATGGGAACCACCCTGCAAGATTACCGCCGTCCCGATGGCTCAGTAGGCGACTTTCAAAACAGCCTGCAAGTCTTCCGTCGCACCGGCGAACCCTGCCCCTCCTGCGGAACTCCCATCCGGCGCATCGTAATAGGAGGCCGCAGCACCCACTTCTGTCCCCTCGAACAACGCTAACCATCCACACTTTCGTCATCCAGACAGCCGCTCACCCCATCATCCTATTATGAAAACGCCAGTCCGATTCTTTAGCCTTGTTTTTCTTTTTGCCCTTTTGCTCTCGGCCTGTGCCGTGCCGGCCCCGATTTGCGTACAGGATGCCATTCATTATCCCCATGGACAAACCCTAAACGGTGGGCCCGTACAACTCGGGGTCATGGATGCCAGCCATCTCTTTACCAACGACTTGCCCGATGCCCTGCACACCTCGCAAGCAGCACTGGCCGTGCTGGATGATGTACGCTGGGGACACATCGAGCCCAACGCCCCCCAGGCCAACCAACACGACTACCGCTGGACCTCGCTGGATGAACGAGTTGCTGCGTATCAAAAAGCGGGCTTTGAGCTGGTGATGGTGCTACGGGCGTGGAATGCCTGGGCCCGCAGCGCCGGCCCGCAAGGTGGTCAAGCCGCGGCGGCTGCATCCACACCCCCCAAAGAGGAATATCTCAACGACTACGCAGCCTGGGTGCAAGCAGTAGTCGAGCGCTACGACGCTGATGGCATCGACGACTTTGCAGGTCTCATCGATGTCAATGGCGATGGCAACCCTGACCCCATCCGCTACTTCCAAATCGAAACAGATGCGACCACAGGCATTTGGTGGCAAAGCGCTGCCCCTGTCGACACCGCCGCCGATTATGTCACCCTGCTGCGAACCGCCAAAGCCTCGGTAAGCCTCGCCTCATCCCAGGCCCAGGTCATCCTGGCCGGAGCCACTGCCGCCGACCTGCTGGACCAATCCCCCACCGCCACCGACCTGGAAGACACCGTCACCGAAATCAACCCGGCAGTGTGCGGGTCACTTACCGCCTTCCAGCAAATTTTGGCTGCCAGCGATGCTTACGACATTATCGCAGTCCACAGCATGGCCGATTATTCAGGCGTGAGCACCCTGGCCAACTGGGTGGCAACCCTCTCGCCCGGCGCCAAACCTGTCTGGATTATTGGCGCAACCACCGCACCTGCACTCACTGCCGACCCGCAATCGATCTCGGTCAACGCACTATTTCCTACCCGGGGCGAAACCTTGTGGAACAGCTTGCGAGATACAGCCGCGGCAGACCATGATGCCGTTCTGAACTGGTATCAGGCAGAACAGGCCCGACTGGCGTTCAAAAAATGGGTAACAGCCGCAGCCAGCGGCTTCGATGCCATCATCATGGGCTACGAGCAAGACCGCCCTGTTTACACCAATGCCACCTTTGGCCTGCGCGATCTGGCGTTTCAGGGCTTGTTAGATGAACCGGGCGACGGGCCCCCGGCCAAACGCCCGGCCATCTACGCCTTGGCCATGACCCAGGCCCAGCTCCGCGGCTACAGCACTGTCGAAAAAATGGACACCTTCGAAGAAGATGTGCAAGCTTATCATTTTACAGTTGAAGAACAGCCAGTTTATGCACTTTGGCTAGATGACGGGCAAGCACAAGGCCCCACCGACACCCCCGCCTCCCGCACCATCTACTTGCGCACCAGCGAAACACAATTGCCCATGTTCATTGCCCCCACGCAACCAGGACAAACCAGCCCCACCGTACAAACACTCACGCCTACCAATGGCATCATTACCCTCACGCTGACAGAAACCCCCATCATCATCCGTGGCGAAATTGCCCCCTTCACGCCCGTCAAAACCTTCCTCCCCATCATCACCAACTAAAACACATCAGGTGACAGCCACTCGGTTACAAGGGCTGTCACCTGAATGAAACACCTAACGCTCCTGGGCCTGCTGGGCCGCAGCAATCTTCGCCTTCTCCTCCTCCACCAACACGCGGCGCAAGAATTTCCCCACCATCGATTTGGGCAGCTCAGTGCGGAATTCTACCATCTTGGGCACTTTATACGGCGCCAGCCGCTCCTTGCAAAAAGCAATAATCTCCTTCTCGGTGACAGCCTCACCCTCTTTGAGAACCAAATAAGCCTTCACAGTCTCACCACGGGTAGGATGCGGCACGCCCGCCACAATGGCCTCCTGCACCTTGGGATGCTCAAACAGCACCTCCTCCACCTCACGCGGGACAATGTTATAACCTGAGGCGATAATCAAATCCTTCTTGCGATCAACGATGTAGAAATAGCCATCCTCATCAAACTTAGCAATATCGCCCGTGTACAGCCAGCCGGCATCATCCTTAACATTGCTGGTTTCATCGGGACGATTCCAGTAGCCCACCATAATTTGCGGGCCCCTGACCACCAACTCACCCTCATCGCCCTGGGCCAACGTCTTAAAAACACCATTTTCATCTGGATCCAGCGAAACGATGCGAGCCTGAATATCGGGGAAGGGCAGACCAATCGAGCCAGACTTGGATTGACCGTAAATAGGATTGGCGTGGGTGACGGGCGCTGCTTCGGTCAGACCATAACCCTCGCGCAGACTACCGCCGGTAATCTCCTCGAACTTACGCTGCACCTCCACTGGCAACGGAGCGCCGCCCGAAATGCAAACCTTGACCGACTTAAGATCATAATTGGTGACATTCTTGTGATTGATGATGGCAATATACAACGTGGGAACGCCGGGGAAGAGCGAAACCCCCTCCTCCTGAATCAACTTCATCAGCATCTCAATATCACGCGGATCCGGCATAATCACCAACTTGCCGCCCACATACAAACTTTCTAACATGCCCACTGTCATGCCAAACACATGGAAGAAAGGAATCGCTCCCATGAAAACCTCATTGCCATGCTCCATATCATTGACCCAGGCATCGATTTGCATGATGTTGGCAATGAGATTGCGATGGCTGAGCATGGCCGCTTTGGGCGTACCCGTGGTTCCGCCGGTATACTGAAAGAGCGCGACATCGTTGGTGTGAATATCGACAACGGGAGGTGCAGCAGCGTTCTTCTCGATGAGTGATGTCATCCATTGCACACCATCGCCCTCAGGCACATCCACCCATTCGCCCGATTTTTGCATCTTACTCTTGAGAAGATGGGCGTAAACAGGATTCATAAAATCATGCAGATGCACCACAATGACTTTTTCTATCTGGGTCTTGCTCTTAATCTCTTGCAGCTTGGGATAAAGATTGTTCCAGATGACCACAGCTTTCGCACCGGAGTCATTGAACTGATGCTCCATCTCGCGCGGGGTGTAAATGGGATTGGTGTTCACCACAATGGCCCCAATGCGTACGGTAGCCAAAAAGGCAATGACTGTGCCGGGCGAATTAGGAGCCTGCACGGCAACTCTATCACCCTTTTTAATGCCCATGGCAGTCATCGCTGTAGCCAACCGATCAACCTTGTCGGCCAGCTCACGATAAGTCATTTTAACGCCTAGCTTGAACCCCAACGGAAGATATTTCAGAATCATCCGCACAGCTATCTTATCGGGATAATTCTTGAAAGAATCACTCAAAAGTGTCCAGAGATCAACTTCGGGATAATCGATTGAGGCCGGAACCCCATCATCATAAAATTGTAGCCAGGGTTTTTCCATGGTCGCACTCCTTGGGGTGAATAAAAGAAGAAATTGGCAGTAGGTGGGGTTTTATCTATCGAACAGAGTTACTACTAAGGTAGCCCGGCTAGAAACCACGAAGACACGAAGCCACAAAGGCACGAAGAAAAGAAAA
>Ga0256914_1003416_pt1 | contig 12516 bp, 13 predicted proteins | sample HulkmetaG_FD_191571 | JGI IMG/M metagenome (GOLD analysis project Ga0256914, IMG submission 191571) | Hydrothermal chimney microbial communities from Main Endeavour vent field at the Juan de Fuca Ridge, Pacific Ocean - Hulk | ecosystem: Environmental > Aquatic > Marine > Hydrothermal vents ...
AAAAGTAAGTCTTACCTATAATGAATCAGGAAAATTTGAGGATAGGTGGGTTAATCTTCGTGTAAACCCGAATACTCCTTCGGTATTTTTAAAAGGACTCAAAGAACTTTATCTTCCAGTAAGACATGGAGAAGGTAACTTTGTGGTGGAATCATCCGAAGTTCTGGAAGAGCTTAAAAAGAACAATCAGGTCGCTTTACAATACATACATCCTGAAACCAAGGAACCCACTCAGGAGTATCCATTTAATCCCAATGGTTCTATTGAGGCTATTGCAGGTATAAGTGATCCAACTGGTAGAATCCTTGGAATGATGCCTCATCCAGAGGCATATTCTCACTTTACCAATCACCCTAGATGGACAAGAGGCTTCCCTTCTGAACCAGAAGGAATCTGTATATTTAAAAACGCAGTGAACTGGATAAGAGAAAACATTCTGTAATAACTAAATGTCTCAAAAAAATGCCAGAAAAGTTGCTCAATTTATAAAAAAATTTCTTAAATTCTGGAAAAATAAAAGTTTTTTATTTATAACATTTTTTCTTGTAATTTACCTCTTCTTTTTCTGGATGTCCCCGCTTTTCTTAAAATATTGTGAAAAAATTTTTGATCAGAAACTTGTTTATTTCCAGATTTCAGAACCGGTTGTTTCTCTTTTAAAACTTGCCTTTGTTTTTACATTTCTCTGCTTTTTCCCTATAATCTGGTATTTTGTAGTAATTTTTATTGAATTTGTTTTTTCTTTAAAAAAGAAACACTTCTGGTTGTTTGTAGTTCTCGGATGGATTTTATTTTATACTGGAGCTATTTTTGCCTATAAAATTACTCTTCCTTATGGAATAAAGTTTCTTATTTCTTTTAAAACAAAAAACCTTAAACCTGCGATTTCTCTCGGGCATTTTGTTAATTTTTTTAGTTTTTTTATCCTTGCTTTTGGGATAATATTTGAACTTCCTCTTATAATGTGTTTTCTTGCTCTGGGAAGACTTTTCAATCCTGGAGTATTAAAACATTATAGAAAAGAGATTTTTTTCTGCATAGTGGTGATTGCAGCAATAGTAACACCTACTCCAGATGCTTTTAACATGAGTCTTCTTGCAGTGCCTCTTTATCTTCTTTTTGAGCTGGGGTTATTTTTAAGTGAAAGAATAATAAAAGTTAATACTCCTTTGGAGGATACCCAGAAAGAGCCTCAGACAGAGAAGCAGCCTTCTCAGGGGGCATAGCACTTAAAATACTGGCTACTTTTTCACTTTTAAGCTGGCTTAATATTTTTATAGCCATATCCCTGTCCATGTTAAGAATCCTCTGTGCTGCCTTTGAAGGCTGCATCTCACTATAAGCTTTTACCAGAAGTTTAAATCTTTTATTCTGAATAATCCTGATCTTATTCAGTTTTTCTTCAACAGAAGCCTCGAGATCCTTTAAAACCGCTATCTGTTCCTTTATCCTCTTTTCCAGAAGTTTTAGTTCCTTTTCCTTTGCCCTGAGTTCTTCCTCTTTTTTTAAGAGTTTCTCTTTTTCTATAAACAAAATCCGGGTAAACTCAGGAGGGCAACTCTCAAAACTTTTCTTTTCCTTTGCCTGAAGATTTGAAATATGCGTTATAAGTAAAAACATACTTGCCCCCACTTTTAAACTTATTAATAAAAACAAACACCAGAAAAGAATTTTTAAAATTCTTCTTCTCATAATTATACTTCTGATTTCCTGATTTTTAAAACGGTTAATTCATCCATTTCTTTAAAAAATCTTTTTTCCTCTTCTCTTGCTAATTCCTGTTTTACTCTATCTCTAATGCGTTCCACTATTCTTTTTTCATTATGAAATTTGATAACCTCATTTCTCCAGTTTTCTGCAATTTCTTTTTGTTCTTCTATTTCTCTTTGGAAAATATTTTCTCTTTCCCTTAAGAAATTCGTGGTATTAAAGTAAGTCAAAAATTCTTCTACATTCATTACTTTTTTCTTTTCCATTTTTTGATAAATCAAAGTTCTTTCTTTCCTGGCTTTTTCTTTTTCTTCCCTGAGTTTTTTTATAAGATTTTTTGTTTTTAAAAGTTCGATTTTTGCCTGTTCTTCTTTTAATTCTTTATATCTTTTTATCAATTCAAGCACTTTAAGTCTTCTGCTCATTTTTAATTATTTTTTAATATATTTTTTAAAAGCTCCACGGATTCTTCCACTGTATAAGATTCATTTATTTTTTGTCTTAAAAAGGCTTTAAGTTTGTCTATAAGTTCTATTGCTCTGTCTATTTCAGGATTGGAACCTTTTACATAGCCTCCGATGTTAATGAGATCTTCTGCTCTTTTGTAGGTTGCAAGGATTTGAACAGTTTCTCTTGCGATTTCAAGGTGTTCTTCTGAGACTATATCTTTCATAACCCTGCTTATACTTGCAAGGACATCTATGGGAGGGTAGTGCCCCTCGTGAGCAAGTTCTCGTGAAAGCACTATGTGTCCATCAACAATGCTTCTTACTGAATCTGCAATTGGATCATTAAAGTCGTCTCCTTCAACAAGCACTGTATAAATACCTGTTATATCTCCTGCTCCAACTTTTGGTCCCACTCTTTCAAGAAGTTTTGGAAGCACAGCAAAAACAGAAGGGGTATAGCCTCTTGCAGTGGGTGGTTCTCCTGAGGCAAGTCCTATTTCTCTTCCAGCCATACAAAATCTGGTTAAAGAATCCATAAGAAGCAGAACTTTATATCCCTGATCTCTAAAATATTCTGCAAGAGAAGTGGCATAATAACCTGCTCTTACTCTTATAGCTGGTGGCTCGTCTGAAGTTGCAACAACCACAACAGATTTTTTTAAACCTTCTTCTCCAAGATCGTTTTCTATAAATTCTCTTACTTCTCTACCTCTTTCTCCTATCAGGGCTATTATATTAACATCAGCACTGGTATATCTTGCAATCATTCCGAGCAAGGTGCTTTTACCCACGCCTGAACCAGCCATAATAGCCATCCTCTGTCCTCTTCCTATGGTAAGAAGGGCATTTATAGCTTTAACTCCTACATCAAGAACATGCTTTATTCTCTCTCTTTCCAGAGGTTTAAGAGGGATGCCGTGAACAGGATAAAAGTCATCTGGTTCTGGTGCAGGTTTCATATCAAGAGGCTCTCCCATGGCATTAACAACCCTTCCCAGAAAGTTTTTTCCTACAGGTGCATAGGATTCACCCAGAGGATAAACTCTTGCCCCTGCTTCAAGACCTCTTATATCTCCAAGAGCACTTAAAAGAAGTTTATTTTCTTTAAAACCAACAACTTCTGCAAGAGTATTTACTCCCTTTCCCTCAATCCTGCAAAGATCTCCTACTTTTAAAGGGGGACCTGTGCTTTCTATGGTTAATCCAAGCACCTTAGTAACATACCCAAATATCTCAAAAGGAATTACCCTCTCAAGGCGTTTATAATATCTGTTTATGTCTTTTACTATCATTTTTGCCTTTTTTATGTTATTTTGTAAGTGCTTCTACCAGTTTTTCCCATCTTTTTTCGAAAGTAGCATCTATTTTTCCCATTTCTGTTTCTATAAAAACACCCCCTCTGGAAATGCTTTCGTCTGGAACAACTTCCAGAATCTCAAAAGCTGTTTTTTCCTTTTCAAAAGCATTTTTTATAGCTGAAAATTCTTCTGGATTAACTTTTATTTTTACCCTGCTTCCCTCTGCAATATACTTTAATGCTTCTCTTATTACCCTCAGACTTGTTTTAACATCAGAAGAAATTTCTTTAAAAACAAGTTTTTTAGCTATATCCAGAGCCAGTTTTAAAACTTCCTGATCAAGATCAAGAACCACTTTTTTAAACTCTGCTTCACAGTTTTTTAAAAAATTTTTTATTTTTTCAACTTCTTTTTCATATTCAAGCTGTAGTTTTTCTTTTAACTCCTGATATTCTTTTTTTCCTTTTTCACTGGCTTCTCTGTAACCTTCGTCATATCCTTTTCTGTGTCCTTCTTCAAAGCCTTTTTTAAAGCCTTCTTTTTTTCCTTCTAAAAAACCTTTTTCCCTTCCCTCCTCAAATCCCTTTTTATACCCTTCTTCATATCCTATTTTTTCAGCCTGTTTTTTTACTTCTTCAAAAATTTTTTTCTTTTCTTCTTCGAGTTCTGTTTTTTTGTTTTTTTCTTCTTTATTTTTTTCTTCTTCGGGTATTTCTATAAGAGTTTTAAATACCTCTTTTTCAAGGGGTTTAACTTCAGGAACCAGGAGGGGGATATTCAATTTTTTAGGATTTTTTAATATTTTAGACAAATTCTTCCTCACCTCTTGAAAGGACTATTTTACCTTCCTGTTCGAGTTTCTTTGCAACCCTTATTATGTTTTGCTGGGCTTTTTCAACTTCTGTAATTCTGACAGGTCCCATCATATCGAGTTCTTCTTTAAGAAGTTCTGCTGCGCGTTTACTCATATTTCTATAAAATTTTTCTCTCAATTCTTCAGAAGCTCCTTTAAGAGCAAGTTTAAGATCATCTGTGGAAATTTCTCTGAGGAGAGTCTGGATTGCAAAGTCATCAACATTAAGGAAGTCTTCAAATGTAAAGAGGTATTTTCTGATTTCTTCAGCGAGATTGGGATTTTCATCTTCTATTTCGCTCAGTAATTCATCTTCAAGGTCTCTTCCTGCATGAGACAGAATTTCAGCAGCTTTTTCAGGACCTCCGATTCTTCTTCCCAGTGCTCCTCCAACACTCTGAAGCTCCTCTTCAAGGGCATCGCTTATTTCTTTTACTATCTCAGGATCCACTTTATTTAAAAGAGCTATTCTTAAAAGCACTTCTGCTCGGAGTTTATCCGGTAAAAATTGAAGAACCTGTCCTGCAAGATCTGGTTCAAGATGAACCAGAATTATGGCAACTGTCTGGGGATGCTCGTTAGCAAGAAAACTGGCTATTGTCTTGGGATCAAGCTTTTTGAGTTTTTTAAATGTCTCCGGACCTACTTCTTTTTTAATTTCCTCATAAATTTCTTTTCCTTTTTCTCCATAAGCCTTAATTAAACTTTCTTTCAAAAATTCTTCAGGAGAAACATTTATGTTTTCCATAAGATCTTTTGCCTCTATATTTGCTTCTTCCAAAACTTTTTTTATTGCTTCTGCTGGAATATAATCTATTTTTGCCATTTCTATACCAATTCTTTTTATATCTTCTTCATCAAGATATTTATAGACTTCAGAGGTAAATTCTTCTCCCATTATCATAAGGAAAATTGCTGCTTTTTGAGGTCCTGTTAATTTTTCAGGATCTATTTTTGCCATGATTAATACCCTGCTTCAGAAAGTGCTTTCTTTCTTTCTTCAAGGGATTCTTCGAGTAGCCATTTTTTAACCAGCATGGCTGCTTTTTCAGGCTGGCTCTGAATTATTCCAAGGGCAACTTCATGAGGCATAACCACTTTTTCTTCTTCCTTTTCTTCTTTTTCCTCGGTTACAGAAGGAGGAACTTCTTCTACTTCTTTTGCTTTTTCTACTTCCTCTGGAGGTTTGGGTAAAAATGCCTTCATAATGGGTCTTACCACAAAAATAAACAACAGAATAATCACTACGAGAAGAATAAGAGGTTTTGAAAGCTCAACCAGGTATTCCATAATCCCTGGTTTTTTCTTTGGAGGTTTTATAAATTCTATTGCTTCTACTTCTACATCATCTCCTCTATCAGGATTATATCCTATTGCTCCTTTTACAAGAGAACTTATCCAGTCTAAGGTGTTATTTCCTTTTATTACACTTTTGTCAACTAATACTGCTACACTTATTTTTTTAATACTTCCTGGAGAAATTTCAAGATTTTTTATGGTTTTACTTACATCGTAATTTCTAACTATTCTTTTTCTGGAATAGGAACCGGATGTAGCTCCTGGGCGAGTTGCTTCAAACTTCTGTGCAAGAGCTCCTTTAACTCCTGCTATTCCTCCTGCAGAGGCATTATTAGATCTGGTTTCTGTTTCTATATCTTCAGAGACAACTGCAGTGCCTTCTGGATCATATCTTTCCTCGGTAATTTTTTCCTTGTCAAAAGAAAGATCCACTGAAACCTGAGCAATAGCATTTCCGTATCCCAGGGCTTTGGCAAGAATTTCTTCGATTTTTTCTTTTAAATAGCTTTCAATTTTTTTCTTGTAAGCAAGCTGGGTGGTGGTAATTTCTTCTTCCGGAGAAAGAGGAACACTTAAAGTTTTTCCTGTTCTTGCATCCACCACTATTACATTTTGAGGCTCGAGTTTGGGAACAGCTCCGCTAACGAGATTTACAATTCCCCTTACCTGAGCAGGAGTAAGGTAATAACCTCTCTTCATTTCTATGAGAACCGATGCTTTAGGAGGTTTTTCTTCTTCTACAAAAACACTTTCCTTTGGTAAAGCCAGGTGAACCCTTACAGATTTTACTCCCTTTATTCCCATAATGGTCCTTTCAAGCTCTCCTTCAAGTGCCCTCTGATAAGTAACTCTTTCCTGAAATTCAGTAAGTCCAAGTTTTTCCTTATCAAAAAGCTCAAATCCAGGTCCCGGTCCACCTACGAGTCCTTTAGTAGCTATTTCCATTCTTAATTCTGGAACTTTTTCTTCAGGAACATATATACTTCCATCTGGTTTAACCTTATAAGGGACTTTTTGGGATTTAAGAAAATTTATAATTTCTCCGGTTGTCCTTTCATCAAGACCACTATAAAGAAGTCCCCAGTGAATTCTGGTTGCCAGCCATATGGTAAAAATAAGAGCAGTTGTTATTCCTATACTACCTCCTATTAAAAGAATTTTTTGAACCTTGCTGAGTTTGTTCCAGAATTCTTTTAGTTGAGAAACAAGAGCTTTTAAATCAACAGGAGGCATGTTTTACCCCTTAAAAGTTTAAATCTGCATTCTTATAATTTCCTGATAGGCATCTATTATTTTGTTTCTCACTCTCAGAAGTAAATTAAATTCTATTTCTGCTTTGGAAAAAGCTATTGCAAGATCTGAAAGACTAACTTCTTTTCCTTCTGCAAGGTTTTCAAGCATTTTTTGAGCCTGTTTCTGGGATTCATCCACTTTTTTAATTTCATTCCACAAAAATTTACCGAAGTCTTCTTTAGTTTTGGGGTTCTGTTTTAAATTTGTTTGATAGGGATTGAGAGAGACATTATTTTGGATTTTCATAACAGCCTCCTTTTTATCTTAAGAGATCAAGGGTTCTCAGTGCCAGGGTTTTGGCAGTTGAAAGAACTGTAAGGTTTGCCTGATAGGCTCTGCTTGCAGAGAGCAGTTCGATCATCTCCGCGATTATATCAACATTTGGATACTTAACTATACCTCTTTTATCTGCATCAGGATGTCCGGGATCATAAACTTCTCTGAATGGAGCAGGATCATCCACTATTCCTGCAACTTCTACTTTTTGGAGATCTGGATCATTTTCAAGAGGCACTGCTCTTAAAACTACATCCTTTGCTCTGTAAGGTCCTCCTTCAATAGTGCGAGTAACATCTGCATTTGCAATATTTGTTGCAGCTACATTTAATCTGACTTTTTGAGCAAGCAATCCAGAACCACTTATTTTTAAAGCAGTAAGTAAACTACTCATTACCTTCCACCTCCTTCATTTATGGCTGTTTTAATAATCTGCAATTCTTTATAAAGAGCCTGAAGAGTTGCTTCATAAAGAACCTGATTTTGCGTAAGGTTTGCCATTTCTTCTTCAAGACTTACATTGTTTGGTGTGCCAAGGGTTCGGGAATTTTCTTCGTATTCTCTTATATATTCCTGAAGTCCGGTTTCCCTGAAAGGAAAATGCTTGGGATCGGTGGTTTTAAGCCTTCTTTCTGAGGAGATGTATCTTTCCATTATTTTTTCAAAAGGTATATCTTTCCGTCTATAACCCGGAGTGTCAACATTTGCAATGTTTGAAGCAATAAGCTGGTGCCTGTAAGAACGAAGTTTTAAAGATACTCCAACGAGATTGAGAAGTCTGTTTAACTTTCCCAGCATTAAAGTCCCTCCAGATTTAAACCTTCTTCTTTATACTGTTTTAATTTATTTCTCAGGGTTCTTACTGTTATTCCAAGAAGTTCTGCTGCTTTTGTTCTGTTTCCCCTGCAAACTCTCAATGCCTTTATTATTGCTTCTTTTTCAAGTTCAGAAAGGGGTTTCACCTCATCTGTTTCATCTTTTTCTGTATAAAGATTATCAACTTTTATGCCTGTTTTTTCGGAAGTTTTCTGCTGTTCTTTTACAGTTTCCAGGCATGTCACTTCAGTAAATTCAAAAGGATTCGTCAGGTGTCTGACATCTATATACTCTTCTTCGCAGGTAAGAACTCCTCTTTCTATCATGTTTTTGAGTTCCCTTACATTTCCAGGGAAGGAGTAATCTTCCAGAAATTTTTGAGCTCTTTCAGTAAGTCCTTTTACTTTTTTTCCATAGGCACGGGAAAATTTTTCCACAAAATACTTGGTCAAAAATCTGACATCGTCTTTTCTCTCCCTTAATGGTGGAATTTTGACAGTAATTACGTTTATTCTATAGTAAAGATCAAGACGGAATCTACCTTCTTTAACTTCTTTTTCTATGTCCCTGTTAGTGGTTGAAATAAGTCTTATATCCACTTTCACAGGGTGGTATCCTCCAAGTCTGTCAACTTCTCCTTCCTGAAGGACTCTCAGGAGCTTGCTCTGAAGTGAGGGATGCATTTCTGTAATTTCGTCGAGAAGAAGGGTTCCTCCGTCAGCAAGTTCTATTTTCCCTTTTTTTCTGAAGGTTGCTCCTGAAAATGCTCCTTTTTCATATCCAAAAAGTTCTGATTCAAGCAGGGTTTCAGGAAGAGCTGCACAGTTTATTCCTACAAAAGGACCGTTTTTTCTTGGACTCTTTTTATGGATAAACTTAGCAAGGAGTTCTTTTCCTGTTCCTGATTCACCAACAAGCAAAATTGGAACCCTGGTTCTGGCAACATCCTCAAGCAGTTTGAGTATTTGAAGCATCTTTGGATCTCTGGTAAGAAAATCTTCTTCTTCCCAGAAGATTCTCTTTTCTTCCAGGGCATAAACAACGGTTTTTTCAAGAATTTCAAGAGGGGTTGAAAGGAGCTTTACATCGTAGGCTCCAGCTTTTATAAGTTCGATTCCTGCTTCAAGATCAGGTTCTTCTGCAAGAAAAATCACTGCTGGAAATCCCTTTTCAGAAAGCTTCTTTACTATCCCTGGATCCTTCATTTCAGATAAAGAAATTTCATACACAATAACATCAATCCCTTCTCCTGCAGAATTAAACTCTTCCTTGGAATAAAAAATTACTTCAAGCCCTCTTTCTTTTAAAGCGTCTCTTAAAAGCTTTATCTCAATACTGTTTCCAATTATTAATACCCTGCCTTTCATCCCGGATAATTAGGTTTAAAAAACAAATTTGTGAGCTTCTTCAACCAGTTTTCGCATTTTTTCGTAACTTTTAGCGAGCTCGTTTTCAGGGGAGGTTCCGTTTACCAGAGATTTCCAGATCTTTGAAGAAATTTTAATGTTGCCATTTTTTTCCATAAAATAGGCAGAAATCCACTTTATATCTGGATTATCAGGATATTTTTTTTCTGCAAGTTTAAGCACTTTTAAAAAAAGTTTTTTGTTTTCATCAAAGGTTGCAATAAGCATGGCAATATAATCCTGAAGATCCGCTTTAAAATAGGGATTTTTTAAATAAGTTAGTGCTTTGTCATAAAGTTTCAACTTCATAGCCTGTTTCCAGAAAAGTCTGAGAAGTTTAAATTTGTAATAATTATCAATTTTAGAGGAGAGAAGCTTGTTAAGGTAATTTTCTGCGGAAGCTATGCTATTTTTTAACTCGAATCTGGCTTTAACATAAAGATAAAGGTAGTTGTTTTTTATTTTGGTTTTGTATCTGGCTTCAAGGAGTCTGAGGAGATCTTTTGCAAGAGAAAGATTGTTTTCTTCCACAGCAAGAAAACAGAGTTTGAGTAAAAGTGAGGGCTTATCCGGAGAAGGTATTCCGGTTTCCCATGCTTTTATGTATTCACAAACAGCTTTGGGATAAAGTTTATATTTAAAAAACAGATTTCCCATTATAAAAAAAATTCTTCCGCAGGAAGATTCTCTTATCCATGAAGTTTCTTTTTCTTCAAATTCAAGGGCTTTTTGAAGTTTGCTGTTTTTAAGATAGTTCGTTAATATATGTTCTGCACACGAGCAATATATTTTTTTTATTTCTGTAATTCTTTTACTTTTGGGAAAATTTTTCATAAAGTAAACAGCACTTTTTCTGGCTTTGTCGTATTTACCGTCTTCAAAGTATATTTTAGTTTCAAGATAGGAAGCATCCTCTGCAAGTTTTGTATGAGGAAATTTCATTTTTATAACTGAAATATAGAAAAGAAGATGTCTTTTAGTAACCGGAGGAACAAGCTGTTTTATAAGGATTTCCTGATAAGCTATTTGATAAAGTCTGAATTTTGAAAGAAGAGATTGTGTTGTTCCTTCCCATTCAGTTATAATTAATTTATAAAAAAGTTTAGCTTTACTTCTATTTCCTTTTGCAAAATATTTTTCAGCAAGATCAAAAAAAAGGCGTGCAGCTTTTCTATAATCTCCTCCAAAGTCTATATAGGCAAAAAAGTTCTTTTCTGCTAATTTTAATTTATTTCTTTTTAAAAAATAAATTCCTTTTAATTCGTATATTTCACTTAAAGCTTTTTTAACTTCCTGAGGATTTGCTGTTTTAAGAGTGGAGGCGGGTGTTTTATTCAAATAATAGAGAAGTGCAAGAGCCCGATCTTTTACATCCTTTGCACAATACGAACTCAGAAGTTTTTTTAACTTTTGAACAGCCTTTTTTTTCTGGTTAAGGAGTATTTCTATTTCTGCAAGCATTAGATTGGCAAGGCACGCAGATCTTGTGCCTCTTCTTAAATAAATAACTCTGGTAAGATAATCCACTGCTTTTTTAGGCTCTCCTATAAAGAGATAACTTCTGGCAATGATGAGATTGTCCTCTCCACTTAAAGGAAAACTTGAAGGAATTTTTTTACTCAACATTACCACTTCTTCATATTTTTCTTCTTTATAAGCTTCTCTTAGTTTTTTTAATACCTTTTCTGCTTTTTTTACTATTGCTGGATTTATAGGTATGTTAAAAAAAGTATACTTCTGGGCTTTTACTTTTAACGGAAACAATACAAAAAATAGAAATACTAAAAGATAGCACTGACTTTTTTTCATTTTAAAGGAAAGTTAACAATTCTCATGCCAGTTTATATTTTTTCAGTTTTTCTATAAAAGTGGTTCTGTTTAATCCCAGTAGTTTAGCTGCTTTTGTTTTTACACCGCCTGAAATTTTGAGTGCTTTTTGGAGGTAGAACTTTTCTATATTTCCGAGAAGCTCGGGTAAATTAATTCCCCGGGAATCGAGTTCAGGTAGAGATAATTTTTTTTCTTCTGAAAGTGTAATATTTTTCTTTTCTTCACTGGCTTTTTCTGTAAAAAATGGCTTTTCAAATGGAAAAAACAGATCTTCTTCTTCGATAATATCTTTTTCACAGAGTATTACGGTTCTTTCTATAAAATTTTCGAGTTCTCTAACATTTCCGGGCCAGTGATATTCAATGAGTTTTTTCATTGCTGATGAAGATAATTTTTTAGGTTTTATTCCTTCTCTTTCACATATTTTTTTTAAGAAAAATTCTGCAAGAAGGGGAATGTCTTCTTTTCTTTCTCTTAGAGGAGGGATTTTAATAGGTATTACATTAAGTCTATAAAAAAGATCTTCTCTGAAGTTACCTTTTTTTACTTCTTCTTCGAGATTTTTATTTGTGGCAGAGAGGATTCTTGTTTCTACTTTTATGGGTTTTTCACTTCCCAGTCTTTCTATTTGTTTTTCCTGAATAGCTCTTAGAAGTTTTGCTTGAAGTTTTGGACTGAGTTCAGCGATTTCATCAAGAAACAGGGTTCCTTTATTGGCTATTTCAAATTTACCGGGTTTTGTTTTTACAGCTCCTGTAAAAGCTCCTTTTTCGTATCCAAAGAGTTCTGCTTCAAGAAGATCTTCTGGGATAGCGGCACAATTTATAGCAACAAAAGGTCCTTCTCTTTTACTGAGAAAGTGGATGTATTTAGCAAGAACTTCTTTACCTGTTCCTGATTCACCAAGGATAAGGACAGTGCTTGAGGAGGGTGCAACTTTTTTTGCGATTTCAAGAACTTTTTGCATTAGAGGATTTCTGGTTTCGAGGAGATACATATTTTTATTATATCATGTTTTTGACAGTCTTGTCAATTTTTTGAATTTTTAATTTGTCATGAAAATTCAAAAATATATACTTATGATTGAGGGTGATAAAAATTAGGGCTTGACAAAAGGGCAAAAAAAATTATATTTAAAAGCTCAAAAAACGTGTGGTTATTTTGGAGTTTTTAAGGGAGGGTAATTTAATGGCGAGGCATAAGAAAAGGGAAAGGGAAAGGGAAATTGAAAGGAGGAGGAGAAGGAGAGCGAAGCTTGCCAAACTTCGTGCAAAGGGTCTTTTTCC
>Ga0256914_1003417_pt1 | contig 12514 bp, 8 predicted proteins | sample HulkmetaG_FD_191571 | JGI IMG/M metagenome (GOLD analysis project Ga0256914, IMG submission 191571) | Hydrothermal chimney microbial communities from Main Endeavour vent field at the Juan de Fuca Ridge, Pacific Ocean - Hulk | ecosystem: Environmental > Aquatic > Marine > Hydrothermal vents ...
TCAATTGCACCGCAGGCGGCGGAATGACGATGTTCATCTGGCCGAAGATCAGGCGGGCCGCCTGGTCTTGGATGGCTCGCACCACCTTGGGGTGGCTGTGCCCTGTGCTGGTCACGCCAATGCCCGAGGTGAAATCCATGTAGCGGTTGCCTGCCGCGTCGTACAGGTAAATCCGCTCGGCACGCACCGGTTGGATTTCCGTCAAGTGCGTCCACACGGGGGAAAGATGTCGCAATGCTTTTGAGGTCATGACAAGCCTCCTCTCCTCATTATGCGTCCGAAGCGCCATCGCGATGCACCAAGGCGTTCAGATCCCGATGGAAAGCCAACGGCCCCAGCTCGGCGAAGCTGCCACCACGCACGCTACCGTTCCGATACACCGGGAAAGTGATCTCCGAGTCGCGCAATTGCTTGAGGGTTTGCGCCAACCCAATGGTGCCATATTCCCGCGTGCGGGTTACGTGATCGAGGTCGAGGGTTTCCGTCAGAATGGTTTCGTGGTCGCCTGCCTGTTGCAGCACGCGCCCATCGGGGTCAACGATCAGCGAGCGCCCACCGCCGTAAGGCCCCACGCCGTTCACACTCACCAGGTAACACTGATTGAAAATCGCGTTGGCCTGCATCATTACCAGTTCCAGCGCTCGGTCGGAGGTCGGCGTCATCGTGGGCTGCAAAATGACCTCAGCGCCCATCCATGCAAGGGTACGCGCCACCTCAGGGAACCACAAATCGTAGCACACCGCTACGCCAAACCGTCCCACTTCGGGCACGTCGAACACGCAAAATTCGTTCCCCGATTTAGTGGTGGACTCATAAGGCAGCCACGGGAACATCTTACGGTATTTCGCCACCACCTCTCCCTGCGGTGAAATGACCACAGCGGTGTTGTAGACGTCTTCTCCTTCCAATTCGTAGAACGTGCCGGGAAGCAGCCACTTGCGAGTGCGGCGGGCGACCTCCTGAAAGCGCGCTACCGTGGGGCCTGGAATGGGTTCCGCATTACGGCGCCACATATCGGGCTTTTCGGCAGAAACGAACTGCACTAACCCCGGCGCGGCCAACTCGTGAAATACCATCATCTGCACCCAAGGGAAATTGAGGCTAATTTGCGAAATCGCGTCCACCATTTTAGCCACGGTGGCCTCTTTATCCCAGGGCACGACGGACATTTGTACGCCTGCAATTCCAAACAACCTTGGCATAAGCACACTCCTCTGTGAAAAAACGGCGGCGGGGGCGCACCCAGCCAGACTACACAAAATGACAAGCCACCCAGTGCCCCGGACGGATTTCCCGCAACGGCGGGGCTTCCCGCCGGCAAATTTCCTGCGCCAGAGGGCAGCGGGTGTGGAAACGGCACCCAGAAGGCGGGTTGACCGGACTGGGCACCGTGCCTTGCAGCACGACCAGTTCCTGGTCATCCACCTGTGGCAGAGGGATGGCCCCCAAGAGGGCTTGGGTGTAAGGGTGTTGTGGGGCGTGGAAAACCGCGTCGCTCTCGCCGACTTCCACCAATTTGCCTAAATACATCACCCCAATGCGATCGCTGATGTGGTGCACCAGATTCAAATCGTGCGAAATGAACAAATAGGTCAGGCCATGAGCCTGGCGCAGGTCTTCCAAGAGGTTGACGATTTGCGCCTGCACCGAGACGTCTAAAGCAGAAGTCGGCTCGTCGAGCACAATCATGCGGGGGTTGAGGGCCAAAGCGCGAGCAATCGCCACGCGCTGCGCCTGGCCGCCAGAGATTTCATGAGGGTAACGGCTCAAATGCTGAGGGCCCAAACCCACTTGCTCCAGCAGGGCGATCACGCGCTCGCGCACCTGTGTTTTGGAGATACGCTCGTGGGTGCGAATGGACTCGGCGACGATGTCTTCGATTTTGAGGCGCGGGCTGAGCGAGGAAATCGGCGTTTGGAAGACGATTTGCATCTCGCGGCGCAGCAGGCGCAGGGCTTCCCCTTTGAGGGTGGTCAGTTCCCGACCAGCAAAGAAAATCTGCCCTCCCGTAGGCTTCAGCAGCCGCAGGACCAGCCGCCCCAACGTGGTCTTTCCGCACCCCGATTCGCCCACCAGCCCAAACACCTCACCCTGGGCAATGTCCAAATCCACACCATCCACGGCATACACGTAGCGGATGTTCCCCGTCAGCCACCCGCCCGGCAAGCGAAAGTGTTTTCTCAGGGCACGAACTTGTAAGAGCGGGGTTTTAGTCGGCATGGTTGCTTTCCTCGTTCAAGAAACAGGCGCTCATGTGCCGCTCGCCCACAGCAATGAGCGCAGGGCGTTCGCTGAAGCACCGCTCGGTGGCGTGTTCACAGCGCGGAGCAAAGGGGCACCCCGGCACGGCGCCCGGATTGCTGGGCACCGTGCCCGGAATCGCCCTCAACCGCTGGCCGCGGGCTTCCGGTCTCGGGATGGCCCGCATCAAGCCACGGGTATAGGGATGGCGCGGAGCGGTAAAAACCGTCTTGGTAGGGCCGCTTTCCACCACCCGCCCGGCGTAAAGCACCGCCAGGCGGTCGCAGGTTTTGGCCACCACACCCAAGTTATGGGTGATCAAAATGATGGAAATGCCAAACCGATCGCGCAACGACTTCAACAGCGCCAAAATCTGCGCCTGAATGGTGACATCCAGCGCGGTAGTTGGCTCGTCGGCAATCAACAGCTTGGGTTGGCAGGCCAGCGCCAGGGCAATCATCACCCGCTGCTGCATACCGCCCGAAAGTTCATGAGGATACGCCCGCATGATGCGGTCCACATCGGGCAACCCCACCGCGGTGAACATCTCGGCCAAACGCTGACGGGCTTCCGCAGCGGAAACGGGAAAGTGCTGCTGCACGACGTATTGCAGTTGCTTCCCAATAGTGAAAACAGGGTTGAGCGCGGTGGTAGGGTCTTGGAAAATCATCGCGATCTGCCGCCCGCGCACGCGCCGCATCTCGTGCGGGGGAAACTTCAGCAAATCACGTCCCTCGAAGAGAATCTCACCACCGGTCACCGTCGCCGAGCTCGGCAACAAACCCAGCACCGAGAGGCCTGTTACCGTCTTGCCACAGCCGGTTTCCCCCACCACGCCAAAAATCTCGCCGGCGTGGGCATCAAAAGTAATGCCATTCAGCGCCTTCAGCGTGCCGCGCGGTGTCTTGAATTCCAAACGTAAATCGCGGATCTGGAGCAATGGAGCGGTCATTGATACTGCCTCGGATCGAAGATGTCACGCAGCGCGTCGCCCAACAGGTTGAAAGCCAACACCACGATGAAAATCGCCATACCGGGGAAGGTGGAAAGCCACCATTGCTTGAGGATGAACGAACGTCCTTGGCTGATCATCAAGCCCCAATCGGGGTGCGGGGGCTGGCTGCCCAAGCCCAAAAAGGCCAAACCGCCCATCGCCAGCACCACCGTGCCCATATCTACCGTGGCTTGCACCAGCACCGGGGAAATCGTGTTCGGCAAAATATGCCGCCAGATGATGACCGAATCGCGCAACCCAATAGCCTGGCTGGCTTCCACAAAGGCGCGTTCTTTCAAGCTGATGGTCACCCCGCGAACCAAGCGGGTGTACCACGGCCACCAGGAAATCACCATCGCGATGGCTGCGTGGGTCAGCCCCCTTCCCAACACCGCGGTAATCACCATCGCCAGCAACAGAAAGGGGAAGGCCAGGAAAAGGTCGGTGATGCGCATGATGAGCTCATCTATCCATCCCCCTTTGTAGCCCGCGATGGCGCCCAGCGGTGCGCCAATGAGGATGGCAAAGAGCACGACCAACATAGGCACCATCAGCGCCGGGCGCGAGCCAATGATAATGCGGCTGAGGACGTCGCGTCCTAAACGATCAGTGCCAAACCAGTGCTCTGCGGAAGGCGGCAGCATGGTGTTGCTGACATTCGTCCTTCCAGCGCCTTCCTGCGGGTACGGCGCAATTTGGTAAGCAAAGATGGCCACCAACACGAAGAGCACGATAATGATGGCACTTGTGAGGGAAAGCGGATCGCGCACGATAATGCGCAACACTTGTTGCCAAGGGCGTTCTCGCGGCAACTGCTCTTCTTGGGAAACCGTCGTTTCTGTCGTGGTCATAGCAATGACACTTCCACTAAAGCGGCAGTCAGTTGAGGCTGACGCGCGGGTCAATCCACGCCTGCACGATATCCACCGCCAGATTGATGAGGATGTAGCCAGCAGCACCAAACAAGGTGATGCCCATGATGGCCGGGTAATCGATGCTCAGAAGCGAATGTACGGTAAACAACCCCAGCCCCGGCCAGTTGAAGATGACTTCCACAAAAAACGCGCCGGTCAAACTGTAAGCCACTGTCAAGCCAATCACCGTCAGGGTGGGGCTGATGGCGTTCTTCAGCGCCAAGACATAGGTAATCAGGAAATCGGGCAGCCCGTAGGCGCGAGCGGTGCGGATGTAGTCTTGCCCCATAACTTCCAGCATGGAAGCCCGCGTCATACGGGCGATCAAACCAATGGGGTACGCCGCCAAGGTCAAGGCGGGCAAAATCAGGTGCACCAGCACGTCCTTGAAGGCAACCCAATTGTGCGTAATAACCGTATCAATCAAATAAAAACCGGTAATGACGTGAATGGGATGCGTAAAACGCAAGTCGGAGCTCACTCTTCCAGCCAACGGCAGCAAGTGCAGGTGCCGGAAGAACAAAATCTGCAACAACAGCCCCAGCCAAAAAGCTGGCATGGAAACCCCGAAAATGGAGCCTATGCGCACCACCAGGTCGGGCGCCTTCCCCTGCCAGCGGGCACTCATCACACCCAGCGGCACGCCAACGATGACCGCCAAGAACATAGCGGTGAAAAGCAGTTCCAACGTCGCCGGAAGGCGGCCTTTCAATTCCTCCAACACGGGGCGCTTGGTGGCAATAGAATTGCCAAAATCGCCGTGCAGCACGGCTTCCATGTACTTGATATACTGCACCGGCAAAGGCTGGTCCAGCCCAAGTTCATGCCGAACGCGGGCGATTTCCTCCGGGCGGGCCCGCGGTCCGATATACAGCGCCGCCGGATTAGAAGGCACCACTCGCGCCAGAGCGAAGGTGACAAGAGAAACCCCAAACAACACAATCAGCGAGGTCAACAAGCGGCGGATCAGGAATTCAACTCGTTGCATGACAACGGCCTTGGAAGCAACCTGCTTCGGGGAAAGCGACAAAAAGGCGCGGGGAGCGAGCGGGAAGCCACCGCCCGCTCCCCAATGACTAAAATCCCTTACTTCTCCGAAGTGAGCTGATAGAAGAAGTACTGTACGAACGGATAGTTGAGGTTGTACTTGAACCCGTGGATGTATTTCGGCACAATGAAAATCGCCTTGGTGTCGAAGAGGAACAGGGCCGGCGCTTGGTCTACCAGCAGGTTCATTGCATCGACATAATCCTTTTGCGCCTGCTTGGGGTCGGTTACCGTCTCGTGTGCAGCCATCTCGATGAGATGGTCGAAGTCTTTGTTCTTCCAGTACGAGAGGTTGAAGAAAGGCTTCTCGCTGCTGTGGAACATAGACCACAAGTTATCGGTGCCTGCATCGCTGTAAGTTGGCCAATAGAGCAGCAGGAAGATGTCTTGTGTATCCTTTGCGGCGGGGTCGGCTTTCGCCAGCGCCCACTGCTGATTCCACAGCATCGGCACGATATCTACGGTCACACCGATCTTGGCGTAGGCGTCTTTGATGAGCGGAGCAAAGGCTGCCTCGGTGGCGTTTTCAGAAGCATACGTCAACTTCAAGTGGCGCTCGATGCCGTTGGGGTAACCCGCTTCGGCGAGCAACTGGCGGGCCTTATCGAGGTCATAGTGATATTGCTTCACATCGGGCGACCACGGCCACACGCCCTGCGGCACCGGGCCACGGCTCTGCGTGCCCAGCCCATATGCGCCGATCTTAATGATGTCATCATAAGGCGTAGCGTAGGAAAGTGCCTGGCGTACTTTGGGGTTATCCAGCGGCGGATGCAAGGTGTTGAAAAAGCCCACATAGTTGAAGAACGAAGGCTCGATGAAGACATCGTAGTTGGGGTTCTTCTTGAAGTCTTCATAGTTTTCCTGCGGAATGCGGGTCACCAAGTCCACCTCACCGCCTTCCAACATCTGCTGCTGCGTGACAGCTTCCGGCACGATTTTGACCAACACTTTGTCGAACTGGCCCTTGTGCCAGCCGCCCCAGTAGTCATCGTAGCGCGTCAGCAAGATTTCCTGGTCGGGGGTGTAAGACTGCAACATATAGGGGCCCGTACCGCCGTCGATGCCCTTGGCTGCCGCCGTCTCGAAGTAATTCTTATCATTGGCCGCTGCAGCAAGCATTTTCGGGCTGACAATCCAGGCGCCATATAGCGAGGAAGCGATCAAATCCAGCGGTGCAGCGTACTTCAGATAGAACTTGACGGTGTAGTCATCCACCACCTCGATGTGGTCCAGCGGGGCCCAGATGAACGCCGCCCCACCGTGATCGGCTGCGGCCTCAATCGAAGCCTTGACGGCTTCAGCGTTCATCGGTGTGCCATCGTGGAACTTAACACCCTTGCGCAGGTAGAACGTCCACACCAGGCCATCATTGCTGTGTTCCCAACGCTCGGCCAACAACGGCGTGAAGCGCTCCTTCGACCCCGGCGGGTTGATACGCAAGAGTTGCTCGTAAATATTCGCCATGTAAGCCGCTTCGGTGGAGAAGGATTTGACAGGGTCCCACGTGGTGATGGTCGCCGTGTTTGCCACCTTCAGAACCCGCGGGGCTGCTGTCGGCTCAGGCGTAGGCACCTCAGTCGGCGCAGGCGCTTGCGTTGCGGCTGGCTTCTCAGTCGCCTGGCCAGCGCTCGCCGCCTTCGTCGAGGCAGGTGTCGCGGTGGCAGCGCCCCCACAAGCCGTCCCCACAAGGCTTAACGCCACCAGAACTGCTAACAACCAATACCACTTTCGCAATTTCATCTTTCTCCTCCTAAAGGATTAGGAACCAGAGTACGAACGGTGCACACACCATTGTAAAGCCAGCGGTTTGCAAAATGTTTGCAAACCGCTGGCATCCCCAGGCTGCTTTCGCGCTATGGGCAATTGCTGGCAATGCTGTTATTGACCTCGGCCACAGCATCATACCAATCGAAATCGCCGTTGTCACTGAAATAGTAGTAAGTAACACCGTTGGGCATCATGGCCACCGTAATACCACCATAGCCCGACATGAACGGCACCCAGAAGTTACAGGCATAACCGTCGTCGGTGGTGAACTCATGCGCCCAGAAGCCGTTGTTGTACTTGAAATCATAGGTCGCGGTGGTCAAGCCACGATCGCTGGCGTCCCACTGCATGGCATCGGCCAACAGAGCAGGGCTGAGAATCTGTGTGCCGTTCACCGCGCCGTGGTCGACGTTGAGAAACGTACTGAGCTTCGCGATGTCATCGGGGATCCAAAACAGGCCATACCCGCCAAAGGGACGCCCCTGCCAGTTGTTATCGCTGGTGCGCAGGGTAGTCCACGCCCCCGGCCCCAACCCTATGGGCTTATACACCTCGTCAACCAGGAAATCGAAGATGTCGGCGCCAGCGCCTTCCTTGGTTTGCAGGTAACCCTGCAGGGCCTGGGTGAGAATGAAAGTATCGGACGTGTGATACACCCACACAGTGCCCGGCGCGGAACGGTTGCCCCAATCGAAAGCGACGGAAATCTTGTCGGCGTAAGTTTCCGCGGCGAAGAAGTTGCTCATTTTAGCACTGTCTTCGTCTGCCTCGAAGCGGCTCGAGAAATAGTTCCCCGTGGCCATATCCAGCGTGTTGTTGAACGTCACATTGGTCCAATCGCCAGCGGCGTTCGCGGCTTCGGGGACGTAATCCTTCACCAGCAAGTTCGCGATGCCATCGCCGTACTTCTCGCCCAAGCGCATATAAGCCAATGCGGCGAAAGCCGATTTGGCCGTGGAATATGAAGGCACACGCATATAGCGCAGGAAGGGGAAAGTGCCATAGCGGGTTTCCCCGCCGCCGATATAGTTGGTGCCATTTACCACCAACCCATAGAGGGTCATATCGTTCACACCGCTGGTGAAAGGCGTCAAGTCAATGCCTGGGTAATCATCGGCGAGCGCGGCGAACGGCTTGACAGGCATCTGCTGACCCACTTCGTTGGCAAAAGCATTCCGAATCTGGTCGGCGTTAGCGACAGCCTCACGCGTGTAAGTGGCCGGCACCATGCCCCAGAAGTTGCCCTTGAAATACATGCAGGTTTCCTGGGTAATTTGATAATACACGTTGGAAACCCCATTATCGTCGAACAAGAAAGATATCACGCCGTTGTGGGTGCAGTTGGCATTCTTTTCCACCAAGGCAAATGGGAAAGCAGCCCGCGTGAGGCCACCATCGCCATTTTCCTGCCACACGCGGCCAGGGCTGAGGAAGTAATTCCAGTAGGGATTGCTCGTGATGATCAAGCCGCGCTGCACGGGAATTAGATAGCTGCCGTTCTGCACGAAGGCAAAATCGAAATCAGGCAAGTGCAAACGGCCTTCATCGGAAGCATAGTTGTAATCATCCCTCACAGAGACGAACTGCCCGCAATTCGCCACATCGGAGAGGGCGAGATGCCCCTCAAACGTATGAGTGGGTGGTGCGGCATTGGCAGGCAAGCCCAAAGCGCCAATGTCCACCGGCTCGGAAGGCTCGTTGCCGTTGACCAAGTCGTCGGCGGTCATTACGGTGCGGTTGACGTTCCCAGAGCCCGTCAGCGGATCTCCCGGCACAGGACTGGTCGCTGCCTTCTGGGGCGCTGCAGCAAGGGGCTCCCCCCTTCCCGAAATTGGCGCACCAGCACCACACGCCCCCAACATTCCACCCAATACCCATACCACCACCATCACCACCAAGCCTTGCATAACATGGCGTCGCATACGGCCTCCCTTCAATGCAAAGTCATAGTTGGGTCTATAATTGTACAAACGGAACTTGCAAATTCTTTGCAGAACACCCCATGCGAATACCAACCTTCCTCCAAACCAAATTTTTGCTCCCCCGGCAAAACCCCGAATGGCTGCCCCGTCCCCACCTGACCGCGTGGATGGAGCGCCAGCGCGCCCGCCGCGTCATCATCATCTCCGCACCCGCGGGCTTCGGAAAAACCACCCTACTTTCCAATTACCTCCACACCAGCCAACGCATCACAGCTTGGTATCAACTCGATGTCTTAGACAACGACCCCTCTGTCTTCCTCGCCTATCTCGCGGAAGCCTTCCGCCAGGCCCACCGCCACCACCACCTCACCACCGACTCCGCCTTTGGGGAAGCCACTCTCGCCCTGCTGGAAAACTTGGACGAAAACCCCGTCGCCCACCAGCAAATTCTCACCGTGCTCCTCAACGAGCTTTTCGAAATCATCAGCGACGGCTGGGTGCTGGTGCTGGAAGACTACCACATCATCACCAACCCCCACATTCACCAATTGGTCGATTATCTCATCGAAAACGCGCCGCCGGGGCTACAAATCATCATCTCCAGCCGCACCATGCCGCCGCTACGGCTGGCGCGCCTGCGCGCTCGCGGCCTGTTGGCTGAGCGCCACAGCAGCGACCTGCGCTTCACCCCTGAAGAGATCCGCGATTGGTTCCGCCAGCAAACGCCCCAACTCTCAGAAAAGAGCATTCGCCTGCTGGACGAAAAAACCGGCGGCTGGGCAGCCGCGCTGCAAATCGTGCGCTCTTCCATCCAAAATCAAGACACCGCCAGCGCCGAGCAATTCATCGCAGAACTCAGCGGCACCCACCGCTTCATCTTCGACTACCTCGCCGAAGAGGTCTTCCAACGCCTACCGGCAGATTGGCAAGACTTCCTCATCGCCACCTCGGTGCTGGAACAAATGGACGCCGCGACGTGCAACCACCTGCTAAAGCGCACAGACGCCCTCGCTATGTTGGAACAGCTGGAAAGCGCCAACCTCTGTCAGGCCAACCGCAGCGGCAAGCACAAATGGTTTACCTACCATCAACTCTTCCGCGAATTCCTGCTGGGGAAACTGCGGCGGGAAGCCCCCCACCGCCTGACTGCGCTGAAGGCTCGCGCCGCGCAGTTCTACGCCGCCCAAGGCGCATGGGAACTGGCCTTCCAGCACTACCTGCAAGCCAACCAGCAGGAAAAAGCCGCCGAAGCACTGGAACACTTCGCCCGCGACTTCGTAGAGCACGGACGGGTGGAAGCCCTCAAGCGCTACCTGACCGCCCTGGACGCGAAAACCCTGCACGCCCATCCCGAACTACTGCTGCAGCGCGGCAATGTGCTCCGCCGCCTGGGAGAAGTCGGCGCGGCGGTAGTCAGTTATAAAGACGCCCGCTGGGGCTTCAGCAAATACGGCGACCGCGCCGGCATCTGTCGCGCCCTCACCCGCTTGGCCGAGGTCAACTACTTCCAGGGGCGCTATGAGCGCGCCCGCGAACTTGCCACCGAAGCCCTGCGCCAGGCCACCGCCGATGACCACGCCGAGCGCGCCCATGCCTTGATGTCGCTGGCAAAGAGCGAAGGCTTCCTGGTAGGCATGGACAACGGTCGCGCCCTGGCCGAAGAAGCCGTGGAAGAAGCCCACCGCGCCGGCGACAGCATGGCACCCCTCGTCAAAGCCAACCTACTCCAATCGTTGGGGCAAATCTGCTGGTGGCATGGCGACCCACAAGCCACCATTCGCTACTGCGAGGAAGCCCTGCAAGTGGCTCCCGACCGCCTTGCCCCCACCACCGCGCGCACCTACATCACCCTCGCCTCGCCCTACCTCTACCGCCGCGACCTCGACAAAGCCCTGCACTACGCCGAAGAAGGCCTCAACATCGCCCAAACCCTTCATTTGATCGAGCTGCTGCCCAGCGCCTACGCTGTGCTGGGCAACGTGCTGACCCGACTGGGCGAAACCGTGCGCGCCGAAAACAGCCTGCGCCAGGCTATGGAAACCGCGGAGCGGCTGGGCATTGCTTCTTACGAGCGGGTGATGGCCACCGGCTACCTCGCCTACAACCTCGCCAACCAAGGGCGGCTGGACGAAGCCCGCCAACTGGTGGAAAGCGCTCTCTGGTCGTACACCGGCCCACCTGACACTTATGACGTCTTCGTCTGCCGCAGTGTGTTGGCCGACATCGCGCTGGAGAAACAACACTTCGCCCTGGCCGAGCGCCTTTACCTCGAGCTGCTGCCCTCCGGCATGCAGCACCAGTTCCGCATTCCCCTCGCAATGGTCTACTTCGGGCTGGCATACATCGCCCTGGTGGAAGGCCGCGAACACGCTGGGCTGGAATACGCCCGCAAATCCCTTGCCCTCATTGAAGCCACCCGTACCTACCAGCTCTACCTCGACCAGGGAGAACGCAGCCGAGTGGTCTGCACCGTGCTACGAAAGCACGGCTATGACACCCCCTTCGTCCGCCGCGTGCTGGAAAGCTTGCAAACCGTGCCCGAAGCCAGCGCGCCGCCTCAAATCGCACCGGTCAGCCGCCAAGCCGTGGTAGTGCAAACGCTGGGCGCGTTTCGCGTCACCGTCAATGGCGAGGAAATTACCCAAGAGCGATGGGTTTCCACCAAAGCCCGCGACCTGCTGGCCTACTTCATCACCTTTCGGGGGGAACGCATCCCCGCGGAGCGCGCGTTCGAAGCCCTGTGGCGCGACCGCGCCGGCCGTGGCAAAACAGCCTTCCACACCGCGCTTTCCCGCCTGCGCAAAGCCTTGCGAGGGCAAGAACGCACCATCAAATACATTTTGCTGGAAAGCAGCGAATACTGGCTGGATACCGCCCGCTTCGTGCTCGACGTGGACGAATTCGAAGCCGCACTGCGCCAAGCGCGCGAAGCAGATTCCCCAGCAGCAGCCATTGCATGGTACCGGCGCGCGCTAAGCCACTACCAAGGCGAATACCTGCCCAACCTGTATTACGATTGGGTGTTCCCGGAGCGTCGCCGCTTGCAACAAGCCTACCTGGATGCGCTGGCGGCGCTGGCACACCTGCTCGCCAACCAGGGCGACCACAGCAGCGCAGCCGAGCACCTCGAGAAAGCCATTGCCCTTGACCCCCTCAACGAAGAACTGTACCTGCCGCTGATGCAATCCTACGCGGCGATGGGTAACCGTGCGGAAGTAGCACGGGTTTACAAAACACTCGCTGCGCGGCTACGCGACGAGTTGGGGGTAGACCCTCTGCCCGAAACGCACCACCTCTACCAACGGCTGGTGGCTTCTCGGGGCGCATAGTTTCGCCTTCCAAGGGAGTTGCGTTGTTCCCCATTTCACGAGCGTTGCTGGAGTAGCCTTTTGGTTTTTCAAGTCGCGTCTCTCAGGTTTCTCGGCGCTGCTCATGGCTATGCGAAATACGCCTTCCGAAACCTTGAAAACCCAGCGCGAGGCATTGCCGCCACGGGCTACAGCTCCGCCGCCAGCGCGCCCAAATCGCCATAGGCCCGCGCACGCTCGGCTTTGAATTGCTGGGTGTACATCCGATAGTATTTGCCACGCAAGCGCAGCAGTTCGGCATGGGTGCCCATTTCCACA